>Ga0334722_10002525_pt1 | contig 20614 bp, 20 predicted proteins | sample C3_bottom_MG_FD_207210 | JGI IMG/M metagenome (GOLD analysis project Ga0334722, IMG submission 207210) | Sediment microbial communities from Yellowstone Lake, YNP, Wyoming, USA - C3_bottom | ecosystem: Environmental > Aquatic > Freshwater > Lake > Sediment | place: USA: Wyoming | collected... | reverse complement strand
CTTCCAACGAAGCGGGGTTTTACATTTGCGCCGCATCCCGCTTTGCGATATACTAGCGCCGATGCGAGTTGCCCTGGTAGCCAGTTGGCTCAATCAATACGGCGGCGCGGAGCGCGTCCTCGAAGTCGTCCACGATTTGTTTCCGGACGCCCCCGTCTTCACTTCAACTTTTCGTCCCTCCACCATGCCGTCAGCGTATCGCGATTGGGATATTCGCTCATCGTTCCTTGATCACATTCCACTCAAGAACCAGCGATTGCTGTTACCGCTCTATCCCACCGCATTCGAATCGTTCGATTTGACCGGCTACGATACGATTGTCAGCATCACCAGCGCATTCGCGCACGGCGTACGAGTGCCGCCAGGCGCGCGCCATATTTGCTACTGTCTCACACCCGCGCGCTTTCTCTGGAACTATGCCGATTACGTCGAACGCGAACGCATCGGTCGATTGCCGCGCCTCGTCCTGCCACTCTTCGTTTCACGATTGCGCGCTTGGGATCGCCGCGTGGCGGATCGCGTAACGCAATTCGTCGCGATTTCCAAAACAGTCCAGCAACGCATCGTCGACTATTATCAGCGCGATTCGACCATCATCTATCCGCCGGTGGATGTAAATCGATTCAGCGTTTCCAAACAACGCGAAGATTTTTTTCTGATCGTCTCGCGCCTCGTGCCATACAAGCGAATCGATCTGGCGGTGCAAGCGTTCAACGACCTGGGACTACCGCTCGTCATTGCGGGCGGTGGACGTGACCGCGCGCGCTTGCAAGCGATGGCAAAGCCGAACGTAAAATTCCTGGGTCGCGTATCCGATAAAGACGCAAATGGTTTGATGGCACGCTGTCGCGCATTTCTTTTTCCCGGCGAAGAAGATTTCGGCATCTCACCGCTGGAAGCGAACGCGTGCGGTAAGCCGGTGATCGCATTTGCAGGCGGCGGCGCGCTCGATTCGATTGTCGCAGGCGTGACCGGCGAATTTTTCCACGAGGCAACTGCGCCATCGCTTGCCAGCACCGTCCGTACATTCGACGATAAAAAATTCGATCCGATGACGATTCGCAAGCACGCAGAAAAGTTTGGCGTGGACGTGTTCAAAGAAAAGTTGCTTCAAGTAGTTGGATAGTTTGTTAGTTTGCTGGTTGGATAGTTCGTTGACCCGCAATCGATGAAACCAACCAACTAACAAACTATCCAACCAACAAACTGTTGAGGTTCTCTATGGAACTACGCGATTACGCGCGCGTCTTGTTGCGCTATTGGTGGCTCATCGTTCTGCTTGTCGTTGTCGTTGGCGCGGGCAGTTATATCTTTCGCGCGCAACCCGCGCCGCAATATTCGGCGAGCATGCGCTTTACGATTGGCGTCAATGCGCCCGCCGCGAAAGATGTCACCGGCTACGATCCGATTCTGACCGCCTACCAGGCATCGGAATATATCCGCGACGACTTTGTTGAAATCATTCAGAGCGATGTCTTCGCCGCCGATGTGAATGCCATGCTTGCAAAATCTGGCGTCAGTGGCGTCACGGTGAGCAAGGGCAACTTATCGGCGGCAGTGGAAAAGCAACGCCGTCTGATATCGATGTCGGTCACATGGGGCAACGCGCAACAGGCGCAACAGATTGCCGACGCCGCAGTGAAAAACCTGAGCGAGAACAATGCCAAATATTTCGCACAACTCGGCTCGACCGGCGCAACTGTTGCAGTCATCGACAATCCGGTTGTCAGTCCGATAGGCAGATCACTGCGCGAGCAATTGGATATACCGATTCGCGTTTTGATTGCGCTCCTCGCCGGTATCGCGCTCGCGTTCATCTTCGACTATCTCGATACTTCAGTCCGCGATGCGCACGATGTGGAAGGGCTGGGATTGCGTGTGGTCGGTGAAATTCCGCGAGGCAAGTAGGGCGAGTTCGCAATGCAAGAGTATGGGTGTATGGGCGTGACTCCCACACTCCAATACTCTTTCATCACTCAACTTTTCGTGAAATGACCCAACTGTGGTAAAATGCTCACCGTAAAATGATTTAGGAGAATTTCATGCAACTGCAAGATTACGCGCGCGTCCTGTTGAAACGCGGCTGGATCATTATCCTGCTGGCGATTCTCGCGGCGGGAAGCGCGTATGTGTTCAGCAAACTGCAAACGCCAATTTACAAATCGACGGTGACACTCAGCGCCGTTCCCGCACGCCCATCCGACTACGGGCAATCGCTTGCCATCAAAAATTTATTGCGCAACTATGTCCAACAAATGCAATCGCCCGGCATCACCCAGCCGGTCATCGACAAAATGCAATTGGATATCAAACCGGACGATTTTGTTAGCCAGCTTAATTTCAACGCCGACGAATCGACGTTGCTCATCACCATTGAAGCGCGGCATCCAATGACAACCACCGTGGCGAAGATGGCGCAGACGCTCGCCGACACGTTCGTCTCCGTGCACAATCAAGAGAATTTGCAAATCGATCAGCAAGACCGCATCATGATCAAGATTCTGCGCAATGCGACATCGCCAGAAATTTTTTCACCCAAGACTTCGGTCAATGTTCTGGCTGGCGCGATTCTCGGCGCGCTGATCGGTTTGATCATCGTCTTTGTGATGGAATGGCTAGAGTCCGACATCGTTCGCACCTCCGAAGACATTGAGCGGGTGCTTGGCGTGACGGTGCTGGGATCGATTCCGACGATTGCCGAAAAAGAGTCCGATACAAAAACGGCGCGCAAGCCAGCGCCGCAAGCAATTCAAAAAGTATGCCCGCACTGCGGCAATCCTATCTGACGACTGACTACTGATTACTGGAGTCTGAAATGCCTGACGACCGTTCTTCAACCTTGATTACCATTTCCAATCCGCGCTCGCCCATCAGCGAAGCGTACCGCACTTTGCGCACCAACCTGGAATTTTCGTCGCTCGACAAACCGATTCGCTCGATGGTGGTCACATCGGCGTCGCCGGAAGAAGGCAAGTCGACCACACTCGCGAATCTTGCCGTGACGATTGCGCAAGCAGGCAAAAAAGTTGTCTTGATCGATTGTGATTTGCGGCGACCGTCATTGCATCAGATTTTTGGCGCGCGCAACACGCCGGGTTTTACCGATATGATGCGCGATGATGCGTTGATGAGCAAGCCGCCGCTGCAAGAAACGGGCGAACCGAATTTGCGCCTGCTTGCCAGCGGCACGATTCCGCCAAATCCGTCCGAACTGCTCGCGTCGCGCCGCATGAGCGATGTGATTGCCGCGTTGCAACAGCAAGCCGACATCGTTTTATTCGATGCGCCGCCGATCATCGCCGTGACGGACGCCGCCGTGTTATCATCAAAAGTCGATGCGGTGCTGCTCGTCGTCAGCGCAAGCAAGACCAAACGCGATAACGCGAAGAAAGCCAAAGCGTTGCTGGAAAAAGTGAACGCGCATTTGCTCGGCACCGTGCTCAACAACGTCAAAGGTGAAGCGAGTTTGTATCAGTACTATTCGAACGAAGAGAAGAACTAGTTTTCCTTTCATTCCTTCGTTTCCTTTAATTCCTTGAAAGGAATAATGGAAATGAGGGAAATACGGGAAACCCCTTCAGGAGATTTGATGAAAGGTCTCATTCTCTCCGGCGGCAAAGGCACGCGCTTGCGCCCATTCACGTACACCGGCGCCAAGCAACTCGTGCCGGTCGCCAACAAGCCGGTGCTATTCTACGCGATTGAAGACCTGGTCGAAGCGGGAGTCAAGGACATTGGGATCGTCATCAGCCCAGAGACCGGCGACCAGGTTAAGCAAACTATCGGCAATGGCGAACAATTTGGCGCGCGCGTGAGTTATATTTTGCAAGACGCGCCACGCGGAATTGCGCACGGAATCAAAATCGCACAAGAGTACATCGGCGACGACAAGTTCGTCTTGTTCCTGGGCGACAACTTTATCCGGGACGGTATCATTCCCCAGGTTGCCGCGTTCCGCGACCATGCGATGAACGCCCAAATCATTCTCTACAAAATGGACGATCCCAGTTCGCTTGGTGTGGCGGTGTTGGATGACGACGGGCGCGTCACGCGCTTGGTCGAAAAACCCAGGCAGTTCATTTCGCCGTATGCCGTCATCGGTATTTACATGTTCGATCATCATGTCTTTGAAGCGGTCAACACGATCAAGCCGTCCACGCGCGGAGAATTGGAAATCACCGACACGATCCAGTACTTGATCGATCAGAAACTCAACGTGCGTGCGCACTTGCTCCAAGGTTGGTGGATCGACACGGGTAAAGTGCAAGATATTCTCGAAGCTAATCGGTTGGTGCTGGATGTGTTGGAAGCGAAGAACGAAGGTCAGGTCGATAAGGACTCGCGCATCGAAGGACGCGTGGTGCTGGGAAAAGGCGTCGTCGTCGTGAACAGCACGATTCGCGGTCCTGCGATTATTGGCGAACGCACGCGCATCGAAAATGCCTATGTCGGTCCGTACACATCCATCCATCACGATTGCCTGATTTCAAGTTGCGAAATCGAGCACAGCGTCATTTTGGAAAACAGCCACATTCACGAACTGGACAAGCGACTTGCCGATAGCTTGATCGGTCGGAATGTTGAAGTAGCGCGGGCAGACGGGCGAACGCAAACACTCAAGATGATGATCGGCGATTATAGCAAGGTAGGCATCTAGTACTCACAGGAGGAAAAAACATGAGTCCTTCGCAAAAGAGAACCGACTATGCCAAAGTGCTGGCAGCAATTGGCACTTTTGCCACCAAGCATAATTTGGATGATGTCTGTGTCATTGAATTTGAGCATGGGATGATTCTCACGGGATCGACGATTGTCGAGGTAGGTGAAGTGCTGAATCGTCATGTCGTGACTCACATTTTCTCAAACGAAGATTTGCAGAAAATGGTCAAGGGAGGCTAAGATGCGTCGTCCAAAACATGGCGAAGCCATTATGCGTTATTCCGAGATTCTGCGCCTCATCGGTCAGTATATCGAAAGCACCAGCTTGTCCGAAATTCGGATTCTGGAGACCGACGAGGGTTTAATTTTGCAAGGTCGTGTGATGCGCGGCGAACACGCGGGCGAGCGCGACACATACCAATTGACGCCCGAAGATATTACTGTTTTACTGCAAGACGCGCACGCGCAACGCGTCAAAAAAATATAATGGGATGAATGGATGCAAAATCTTTTAATTACAGGCGGCGCAGGATTTATTGGATCCAATTTTGTTCGGCAGATGCTAACCAAGTATCGCGACTACCAGCTTGTCGTGTTCGACAAATTGACGTACGCGGGTAACCTTGACAATCTGCGCGATGTGGAAAAAAATCCGCGCTATGCGTTCGTGCGCGGCGACATCTGCGACGCGCCAACCGTCGAGCGCGCGATCAACGATCACAAGATCGATACCCTCGTCAACTTTGCCGCCGAGACGCACGTCGACCGTTCGATCATGGATGCCGATGCGTTCATTCGCACCGATGTCTATGGCACGTACGTCTTGCTCGAAGCGGCGAAAAAATTCGGACTGCGCTATCACCAGGTCGGCACGGACGAAGTCTACGGCTGGGTCGAGCAAGGTTCGTCGAAAGAAACCGATTCGCTTGCGCCGCGCTCACCCTACGCCGCATCGAAAGCAGGCGGCGATTTGCTCATCAATGCTTACGTTATCACGCACAAGGTCGCGGCAACCATCACGCGCGGCGCAAATAACATCGGGCCTTATCAGTATCCCGAAAAAGCTGTGCCGCTCTTCGTGACCAACGCCATCGATGATCGCCCCTTGCCGTTGTACGGCGACGGCAAACAGCAGCGCGATTATCAATTCGTGCTCGATCACTGCGAGGCGATTGACCTGGTTTTGCATCAAGGCAAACTGGGCGAGGTGTACAACGTCGGCACGGGACAAGAAACCTACAACGTCGATATGGCGCGGCTGATTTTGAAAATGCTCGGCAAGCCAGAATCGTTGATTCAGCACGTGCCAGATCGCGCGGGTCACGACCGCCGCTATTCACTCGACGTGACGAAATTGCGCGGACTGGGCTGGGAACCGGCGCATGACTTTGAGGAAGCGTTGGACAAGACGGTCAAGTGGTACGTGGAGAACGAATGGTGGTGGCGCAAGCTCAAGAGCGGCAAGTATATGGAGTATTACAAAAAGCAGTACGTGGAAAGAAAGTAGTCAGAAGTCAGAATCCAGAATCCAGAAAAAAACAAACCGGTGCTCTTTCAAGAGACGCCGGTTTTTCATTCTGACTACTGACTACTGGCTTCTGAATTCTGTTTCCTACATCGTCGCAATCACTTCGATTTCCACGCGCGCATCTTTGGGTAGTCGCGCCACTTGAACGGTCGAGCGCGCGGGAGGATTCGATGGAAAGAATTCGCCGTAGACGGAATTCATCTTGGCAAAGTCGTTCATGTCGAGTAGAAAAACGGTCGTCTTGACAACGTTATTCAGCGACGAACCAGCGGCTTGAAGCACGAGCGAAAGGTTTTGCAGTGCGCGGCGAGTTTGTTCTTCGATGCCCCCTTCGACGAGATTGTTCGTGGCTGGGTCGATGGGTGTTTGCCCGGCGCAAAAAACATAATCGCCCGCGCGAACCGCTTGCGAATAAGGTCCGATGGCTTTGGGTGCTTGACCTGAGTTGATCACTTGGCGTTGCATGATGCCTCCTCAAAATTCAAAGATGAAGGATGAAAGATGAATTTTCCTTGGTCGTAAATTTTATCTTTCATCTTTTATCTTTCATCCTTTATTTCAGTTCCAAATAAACGTTCGTGTCGTTCCGCCGATGCTGATCGGCGTGCGATTGGTGGTGATGAGCGGATCGATATTATCGACGCGCACAACCGTCACCATCCATTTGACAATACGCGCGCTCGTCGAAATTTCTTTGTATAGATCGCTCGCAATCGTCCAAGTGGTTTCTTTCGAATAACTCTTGCGCTCGCCCGCCGTCCCATCGCGCGCGGTGTAGGTCACTTTGATTTCGTACCATTCGTTTTCGCGCAAGCCGTTCGGCGCAACCGATTGCCATTGCAAAACGATGTTCGCGTCCGCGCCCGTGTAGACCGTAGTATTCAACGGCGCAACCAACGGCACTGCCGGATAAAAACCAGGCGGAACGGACGGTACGGTTGGCGTACTACTTGGCGCAGGTCGCGCTCCGCGTTTGGTCGGCGTAGGCGTGACCACTTTGGTTGGAGTCACAGTTGGCGTGCTAGTGATCGTTGGAGGGATGGGCGACGCCACAACGTAAATGACTTGGACGATCTGAGTCGGTGCCGCCATCGGCTTATCCAATCCGAGCGCATGTCCCAGGACATTCGTGGTGATCGCGCGAAAGATAACCCAGCCAATGCAAACGATCAACAACACGCCGACGACGATTGTTGCAATGCGCGGCACCATCGGAGGAATCCGATCAACGCGCGGGTCTTTGCCACATCGCGGGCATTTCGTGGCATCCGCCGGGATGCGACTGCCGCATTGTTTACAACGAATGCGCGGTCGGTGCGGAACCAATTCGTACCCGCACGATGGACATTGCGTCATCTCTGCGCTGATGCGCTTGCCACAGCGCGGACAACGCAACTCTGCGTCGTTCAGTTGAACAGATTCGTCGAGGTGTGACAATGCTTTTCTAGGGACCCGGCAAAATCGATTGACCGGAAATCAAACGTTGAACATCGAACACCGAAATCAAAATCATCAATCCCAGGAGGACGACGATACCGACGAGATGCACCATGCCTTCCTTCTGCGGATCGATTTTCTTTCCACCGCGTATCCACTCAAGCAAAACGAATACCAAGCGTCCGCCATCGAGCGCGGGTAATGGCAACACATTGAAAACAGCGAGACTGAGACTGAGCGAGCCTAGCATACTGAGCAAACCGAGTGTACCAAAACGCTGGGCTATTTCGCTGGTGGCTTGCACAATTCCAATGGGACCCACAAATGCGTTGGCAGGTGCGTTGCCTGCAAACAGCTGCCCGATCAGCGTTGGGATGGATGTAACAACTATCCCCATTTCCTGAAGAGCAATGCCAGGCGCATCGGTGAGCGAGGTTTGCAAATTCACTCCCAAGGTAGCATTGGTCGCATCGACCTTGTCAGGAATTTGAATGGTGATTGGATCGAGCAATTTGGTTCCACGCGCCAAACGCCACTCGATTTTCCAACCTGGGTGCGCGGTCGTGAATTGCGTGAATTCATTTTGATCTTTCAAGGTACGACCTTTTGGATCGATCATGAATACGAGCACGTCACCAGGGCGCACGCCCGCTTTATCGGCGACCGAACCTGGCTCAACGGAACTCACGCGCAAACCTGTCCACCCATTCAACGAAACGCCGAGTGGGGCAGGATTATTTTTGCGTGGCACCACTTGAATCGGATCGAGCGTTTGACCGTTGCGAATGATTGACAACGTAACTGGCTGTCCAGCATTTTGCTGAAGCAGCTGTTTCATTGCCGGATAATTGTCTTTAACATCTTGCCCATTTATTGCGGCGATGGTATCGTTGGCGCGCAGACCGATTTGTTCCGCCGGAGAATTTTGTTGGACAGCGGCGATGCGCGTAGTTTGCACGGGGACGTAAGGCGGCGAACCCACAGCCATCGCCATAAAGACGATAAATGCGAGAATGAAATTCATCGTCACGCCCGCCAGCAGAATCGGTATGCGAATGGAGGGCTTGGCAGTCGCAAAACCGCCGGGCACGTTCGGGTCTTCTTCGCCCATCAATTTCACAAAGCCGCCAAGCGGAATGGCATTGAGCGTGTATTCAGTGCCGCGATCAAGATTTTGCACAGGGCTGCTGAGCGCCAGCCCTTGGCTTTCGGCATCGATCACTTCGATGGTAGTTAATATCTCGCGCTCGTTTTTCGTTTCCGTTTTGTAAATGACTTGTACACCGACACTGAGATTTTGCGGCAGGGCAAACTTGCGCGGAACCACAATGTGCTTGCCTTGAATTTCGATCCAGCCCTCGCCTTGCCAAAATTTCCAAACGCGCGGCGGAAAGCCAAAACCGAATTCGGGGACTGGAATTTTGAGACGCTTGGCGACGGCAAAATGACCCAGTTCGTGGATGAAGACCAATACGCCGAGCATCAAAATAACAATCACAATGTACATAGCGTTAGATAGAATCGTATTCACTAGAAATTTCCTTTCAGTTTAGAGCAGAAACACCGCTATTATACACGCGCGGGGATAATCTGGCAATGCGGGGAAAATAAAGCAGGCATTAGAAAATGCGCTAGACGGTGCAGATGTCTAAAAAAGATGTTGGTCGATCAGATGCGCCGCGCCGCCGGGCGCATTGACGATGACGCGCTGCACAGCGGGGATTGCGCCGGCGCGCGCGGCAACCTGATCTGCATCTTTCGATTCACAGATCAAATGCACGTTCGGTCCGGCGTCGAGCGTAAAGTACACGGCGATGCCCTCGGCGCGCCAGTGGTGCGCGGCTTGAATCACGCGCACCATCTCAGGAGTCCAATAAAAAATCGGCGGACGCGACGTCATCGCCATCATGTGCAATTCGATAGCATCCTCTTCGATAGCGGGACCCAACAATCCCAGGTCTTTGGACAGAATAGCGCGGCGAACTAGATGAAAGCGGGCGGGTAATCCGCTTTGCCGCGTCGAAAGAAATGGGCTGGTCTGCGCGGCGGCGTGTCCTTCGAACGATCCCACTTTTTTTTCTTCGGCGCTGACGATGGCGACGACGTCGCGTAAATCCCAGTGCTCCGGCGGCGCGATGCTGACCGCGAACGAATTTGCGCTGTCCGAACCCGCAATCCATTCGACAAAGCCGCCGGGAATGGAACGCGACGCCGACCCCGCCGCATGGCGCGCGAGAATCGACAACTCGCGTTCGCTCAATTCGAGTCCGGCAGCGCGGGTGGCGGCAAGCGACAAGGCGGCGAACGCGCTGGCGCTGGAGGCGATGCCCGCGCCCATCGGAAAATTATTTTGTGAAGCGACGCGCGCTTTGGTTTCGATTTTTGCCAGCGCGCGCACGCGATCAAGCTGCGCGACCACACGCTGGCGCGTCGTTTCATTCGCGTCCTTACCGCCGACGACGATTTGATCGTCGGTCAGTTGCGCGTCAAACGCAACCGTCGTCGTGGTGAACGCATGATCGAGGTTCATCGATACAGAATCGTTCAACGGCACGCGAAAAATTGCATCGCGATTGCCCCAGTATTTGATGAATGCGATGTTGGAATTTGAGAGCGCGGTAGCTTTTTGGATTGACATTTGTTCTTCATCACTCGGTTGATTGGCTTGGCATCAGTATACCACGCACCATTCCGCACTGCAAAATAGCACCGGCAATGCTCATGCGCTATTAGAAAAAATGGATAGAGTGTGATATGATAACGGTGTGGATTGGATGGAGGTTTTGTATGTCTCTCGCCAAATCGTCGCCGCGCATCCGCTGGCTTGAATGGACGCTCGCGCTCGGCGCGCTAGCCGTTTTCTACCAGATTGGTCCGGGACGTTGGATCCACGACGCCTGGGGCGATTCCGCATACTTTGGCGTTGACATTTTTTCTACGCCACCGTGGTCCCCTTCACGGCTTTCCTGACGCTCCGGCGGTTCGTCGGCTGGCTCGAAGAAAAAGAGCGCGCGGAAAGAAAAGTCCGCGCAACGGAACGACGGCTCGCCTCGATCACCTCCGCTTCCGCCGACGCGATTCTTGGTCTCAATGCGGCGGGGCGCATTGAGTCGTGGAATCGTGGCGCGGAAATGTTGTTCGGATTTTGGGCGGATGAAATTCATGGTCACCCGCTCACCGATTTGCTTACCGGTGGTGAGTCGGCTCACGTCGAATGTCGTTGGTTGATTGACACAACCCAGACCACCGGCTTTGTGCGCGGACACGAAACGACGTGTCGCGATGCTGATGGTCGGATTGTTCAAGTCGAATTGACCGCCACGCGTTTGGCTGAAGTCCCCGGCGAAAACCTGGGACTGTCGGTCATTCTGCGCGACGTTACCGAACGCAAACGCCGCGACGATGAAATCCAGCGGCTCAATGTGAATCTGAGCGAGCAAGTTGCCGAACGCACACGCGAACTCGCCGAAAAAGTCGAGCAACTTGCGCGCGCCAATACGGAACTCCGCAAACTCGACCAGATGCGCTCTGAATTCGTTTCGCTTGTCTCGCACCAAATCCGGGCTCCGCTTACGAATATGAACGGCGCCGTCGCGCAGATCGCGACCAATTGCGCGACGATGAATCCAACCTGTGATCGCATGGTGGTCATTCTCCATCAGCAGGTCGAGCGGCTGGATCGCCTCGTGCGCGATGTGTTAAACACAGCTTCAATCGAAGCGGGCGAACTCACCTTGCACTCTGAGCCGATCTCGGTTCTACCGACCGTTCGCCAAGTGATCGAGCAGATTCGCGCGCGTACGGTCGGACGAGTTTTTCATCTGCCGGACAAACCCGGCTTGCCGCTCGTTTTCGCCGATCGCGATCGCGTTACCGAAGTATTGGCAAATTTGTGCGACAATGCCGACAAGTACTCGCCGCCCGACAAACCGATCATTGTTGAAGCGCGCGCGGACGAAACCGAAGTGACGTTGAGCGTGCGCGATTTTGGCGCAGGGGTCCTGCCTAACGACCTTGAGCGCATCTTTGAAAAATTCTACCGCGCCGATAGTAGTGATTCCCAAGCCGCGTACGGGTACGGACTGGGTTTGTACATCTGCCGTAATTTAGTTCAGGCACATCGAGGGCGCATTTGGGCTGAGAATCACCCGGACGGCGGCGCGGTTTTTTCATTCACCTTGCCCATCGCAAACTCATAATGAAGACAATCGTACTCATTGACGACGACCCGGTTTTGCTCGAACTGGTGGCGAATCAACTGCGCACGGCCGGGTACCACGCGCAGACGGCGAGTGATGGCGCAACCGGTCTCCACGTCGTCGCCGAATCCAAGCCCGACCTGGTCGTCCTCGACGTGATGATGCCTGGGATGGATGGCTGGGAATTGTGCCGGCAACTGCGCGACAAATTGCCCGTGCCGATCATTATGCTCACCGCCAAGAGTGAAGAGATTGACAAACTGCGCGGCTTTCGTCTCGGCGTGGACGACTATGTGACCAAGCCCTTCTCATTCGCGGAACTTTTAGCGCGCATCGGCGCGGTGCTCGCGCGCGCCGAACGCAACAGCGGGGCGGCGCATCAATTGACGCGCGGCGACCTGACGATTGATTTCGATCAGCATCGCGTGACCCGCGTGGAGCGCATCGTCGAACTCACGCCGACCGAATATCGCTTGCTTGAATTCCTCGCGCGCCACATCAACCGCACCGTGCCGACCGAGACGCTTTTACGCGAAGTGTGGGGCGCGGAATACGCCGGCGAAATCGAGCACGTCAAACACTTTATCTGGACTCTGCGCAAGAAAATCGAAACCGACCCCGGCGACCCCCAGCATCTCATCACCGAGCGCGGGTTTGGGTATCGACTGGAATAACCTCCACTCACCCCACACTTGACGTACACCTAATCTACACCTCGTTCTGATACATTCACGGTAGGAGCGCGAATGACCTCAGCATCCTACCGTGTTTCTATTCCTGACTTGCCATTTTATCAGCAAACGATCGCGTGCCAAAACGCATGTCCGGTTCGCACCGACGGTCGCGCGTACGTCAACGCGATCGCGCGCGGCGAGTACGAGCGCGCCTATCTCATCGCGCGCGAGACGAATCCGTTCGCCTCGACATGCGGCTGGGTGTGCGGCGCGCCGTGTGAAGCGGCGTGTCGTCGCGGAAAAATTGACGCGCCGATTGCGATTCGCGCGCTCAAGCGTTTTGTCAACGACCGTTACGGCGTCTATCTCGGCGAGAGCGGCGAAGCCCATCAGCCGCCCGCGTACCCCGGCTACGTCGGTGCGACGAACGCTTTCGATCTCGGCAACACGACGTTTCCGACGAGCCGCAGTGGACTCGTCGCCGCGCGCGCGCACAGCCCGAACACCGGCAAGCGCATCGCGATCGTTGGCGCGGGTCCCGCCGGTTTGTCGTGCGCGCACGACCTCGCGCTCCTCGGGCACACCGTTGTGATTTTCGATTCCGCGCCGGTCGCCGGAGGAATGTTGCGGCTCGGCGTCCCCGAATATCGTCTGCCTCGCGAATTGATCGAACTCGAAATCCAAGCAATCCTCGCGCTCGGTCCCACCCTCAAACTCAACCAAGCTTTGAATCGCGATTTCCCACTCGCCGATCTGCGCCGCGATTTCGACGCGGTCTTGATTGCGATTGGGACGTACAAAAGCCGCGGTCTCAACATCGAGGGCGAGCAGTTTGACGGTGTTTTGCGCGCGATGGATTTTCTCATCAACGTCAATCTGGGCGGTTACAATCTGGATCTCGGACGGCGCGTGCTGGTGATCGGCGGCGGCAATGTCGCGATGGATGTCGCGCGCACGGCGGCGCGCCTCGGTCATCCCGCGCAATCCGGCGGCGATCTCAACGTGGCATTCGATGTGGCGCGCGCGGCGCGGCGTCTCGGCGCGACCAAAGAGGTGCAATGCCTCGTCGTCGAAGCGCGCGAAGAAATGCTCGCCGATCCGTACGAGATGGCGGAAACCGAGGAAGAAGGGATTGGGATCTTCAACCACGTCGCGCCCAAACGCATCCTCGGCGCGAATGGTCGCGCGACCGGGTTGGAAACGCTCGGCGTCGCGCGCACGTTCGACGAGCGCGGGCGCTTTAATCCGCAACTCATTCCGAACACGGAACAAGTTTGGAAGTGTGACAGCATTATTATTTCGATCGGGCAAACCGGCGTGCTCGATTGGGTGCGTCCCGAAGACGGCGTCGAGGTAACGCCGCGCGGCTCGCTCGCGGTGGATCGCGAATCGTTGATGACGACTGCGCCGGGCGTGTTCGCCGCCGGTGACATTGCGTTCGGTCCGCGCCTCATCATCAACGCAGTCGCCGATGGTCAGCGCGCGGCGCGCGGCATTCACGCGTATTTGCAGACTGAAAGTCCCTTTGGGAACGTCCAGCCGCGTCTAGTTCGCAAAGGATTTTTCACGCCGCTTGCCAAACGCGATTATCCGGACATTGGTCCCTTGCGCGATTATATGCGCCATCCGCGGCAGCAGCCGCCCGCGTTGCCGGTGAATCGGCGCATCGGCGTCGCGCGCGTCGAATTGGGTTTCGACGAAGCGACTGCGCGCGCGCAAGGATCGCGCTGTTTGTTGTGCGCGATCAACCCCGTGTTCGACGGCGAGCTGTGTATCGCCTGCAACGGATGCGTCGATGTCTGTCCGATGGATTGTTTGAAACTCGTGCGCGCGGATGAAATAAATGGCGATGATCAAAAACGCGTTGCCGCGCTCGTTGAAAATCGCGCGCGCGAGTGGGGCGTCGTTTCGGCGATGTTACTCGACCCGACGCGCTGTATTCGCTGTGGCTTGTGCGCCGCGCGCTGTCCGACCGAAGCCGTCAAGATGGAATCATTTCGCTTTACCGAAGAGATGTCGTTTGAAAATGCGTAGAACCAGGAGGTCGCCAGCAAACTATTCATCCGCCAACACCCCAAAATTTGTTTTCAGAGAGGGAGGATTCGATGAAGCATCTTTTATTTAGAACGGTTACGGTCATCGCATTGTTGGTGACGCTCGGCGCGCTGATGATTGGTTGCGCCACGCCAACGACTGCGCCGCAACCAACTGCCGCGCCCGCCGCGGCAACACCTGCGCCGCAAGCGACTGCCGTTCCCGCCGCGGCAACCAAGCCGGCGGCGACAACTGTGCCTGCGGCAACACTCAAAGGCGATTTGGTGCGCGGCGGCGTATTGTACGACGCCTGGTGGGAAGTGATCGAAGCCAAAGTACCACCTGGTGATCATCCGTTGTGGAAAACGCAGACGACGAACACGCGCAAGGGCGCCGACACGTGGCGTTGCAAAGAGTGTCACGGCTGGGATTACAAAGGCAAGGATGGCGCGTACGGTTCTGGCTCGCACAAGACCGGCTTTGTCGGTCTCGTCGCCGCAAAGGATAAACCGGCGGCAGACGTTCTCGCCGCACTCAAAGGCAAATCGAGCGCCGATCACGATTTTTCAAAATTGATGAAAGAGCAGGACTTGATTGACCTGACCTTGTTCATTACGCAGGGACAGGTTGACACTGCCACACTGATCAACGCCGACAAGAGCGCCAAGGGCGGCGATGCGGCGGCGGGCAAAACGCAGTACGATAAAGTCTGCACGAATTGTCACGGACCGAACGGCAACGCGATCAACTTTGGCACCATCGCCGCGCCCGAAGTAGTGGGAGTTCTCGCCGCCGACAATCCCTGGGAGTTCATCCACAAGATTCGCGTGGGGCAACCCGGCTGGCCGATGCCCGCAGGCATCACCAACGAGTGGAAGCCGCAGGATTACGTGAACGTGCTGGCGTACGCGCAAACTCTGTCGAAAGCCGTCGGCGCGAGTGACGGCGGTCGTCTGTACGACGCGTGGTGGGAAGTGACCGGCGCGGAAGCGCCCACGACCGACCAAACGTTGTGGAAGACGCAAACGACCAACACGCGCCAAGGTCCCGACACGTGGCGTTGCAAAGAGTGTCACGGCTGGGATTACAAAGGCAAGGACGGCGCGTATGGCGGCGGCTCGCACAAGACCGGTTTCGCCGGTGTTCTAGGTTCGGCGTCCAAGTCCGCGGATGATTTGACCGCGTGGCTCACCGGCAAAAAGAACAAGGATCACGATTTCTCTGCAAACCTGGATGCCGCGCAAGTCAAGGCGCTGGTGACATTCATCCAAAAAGAGATGAAGGACGTGAGCGCGTTCGTCAACGCGGACAAATCGGTGAAAGGCGATCCGGTGAAAGGCAAAGCCAAGTTCACCGCGACCTGCGCCGCGTGTCACGGCAACGACGGCAAAAAGCTCAACTTTGGCGACGACAAAACGCCCGAGTACGTCGGCACGCTCGCGGCGGACAACCCGTGGGAATTCTTCCACAAGGTTTTGTCCGGGCAACCCGGCGAACCGATGCCATCCGGTTACGGGATGGGATGGACCCTGGAAGATGTCGCGAACCTCGCCGCGTTCGCGCAGACATTGCCGATCAAGTAAGAAGTCAGACTTCCGAAGTCGCTTGCGCGAAAACTTCGGAAGTCTGACCAGTACCCTTCGAGGAAGTGTTATGACTCGCTCAACCTTGGTCGCTCAACTAACCGAATCGCGCGTGTGGCGTTCGTTCTTTCGTCACGGCATGCCCGACAACCCGCTCGACCGGTCGTTGGTGATGACCTCCAACATCTTTTTTCACCTCCACTCAGTCAAAGTGAGTCGCCAGAGTTTGCGCTGGTCGTACTCGTTCGGACTCGGCATCCTCTCCGCGATTTTGTTCGGCGCGCTTGTGTGGACGGGTATTCTGTTGATGTTTTACTATGTGCCATCTATCGAGCGCGCGTACCCGACGATGAAAGAGATTCAGTTGGCGGTCCCGTTCGGTCAATTCACGCGCAATATGCACCGTTGGTCGGCACATGCGATGGTGCTCTTGGTGATCTTACACATGGCGCGCGTGTTTTACACCGGCGCGTACAAGCCGCCGCGTGAATTCAACTGGATCATCGGCGTCGTTCTGCTCCTGCTCACGCTCGGCGCAAGTTTCACTGGCTATCTTTTGCCCTGGGATCAACTCGCGTACTGGGCGATCACGGTCGGCACCAACATCGCGGGTTATGCGCCGCTTGCCGGACCGACGATGCGCGAGATGTTGCTCGGCGGAACCGAAGTGGGTCAGAACGCGTTGTTGCGATTCTATACTCTGCACATCGTCGTTTTGCCGGCGCTGATTGCCCTGCTCGTCTGCGTGCACATCTGGCGCGTGCGCAAGGATGGCGGACTAGCGGCGAATGATCGTGAATGACCTCGTGCCAGGCGATCGGAGATAACGATGGCAACTCCTGTTCCTGTTACTGACGAAATTTTTCCAAAGCACTCGACCAAGACCTACGCGCTCGCCGAACTCGTGCGCGGCGAAAGTGCGTTGGTCGGCAAAGGACCCGAAGACACGGTTTTTTCCTTTCCCATCGTGTTGTTGTGGGAAGGGGTGTTGGCGCTCGGCGCAACGCTGGCAATTTTTCTGTTCTCGCTCGCCAAACAAGCGCCGTTGGAGGAAATCGCCAACCCGTTCATCACGACCGACCCAGCCAAAGCGCCGTGGTATTTCATCGGCTTGCAGGAATTACTCGAACACATGCACCCGCTACTAGCCGGGGTTATCATCCCAGGTGTGCTCGTTGTGTTTCTCGTCCTGTTGCCGTATCTGGATCATTCGCGCGCCGATGTCGGCGTGTGGTTTGGCTCCGCGCGCGGCAAACGGATCGTCGCCGGGACGGCGGTGTACACTGCCATCGTGATGATCGCGTATATCACGCTTGACAATACATTCAGTCTGCGCGAACTCTTGCGCGACACCGCGCCGCAGTGGGTCGCGCAAGGCGCGCTGCCCGGCGGCATCCTCGCGCTGATCGTCGCGCTGCCCACGCTCGTATTGCGTTTGCCGCGGAGCGAAGCGACGATGCGCGAGGTGATGCTCGCGCTGTTTACTGTGATGTTTGTCTCAGCCATTGTGTTTACAGTGAGCGGATTTTTATTTCGCGGACCGGGGTTCAAATTGTATGTGCCGTGGCAAATGCCGGGCGGCTATAATCCCTGGGATGGATTGTAGAAACAGAGGGAGAACGAAAACATGGTCACTACCGCAAGGGCAAACAAAATCACGCGCCGGAATTTTCTCGCGTGGGCGTGGAGCGCGTTGCTCGTCGGATTGTTCGGGCAGGGGCTGACCGCGCTGTTCTACTTTTTCAAGCCGCGTGTCGAGTCCGGCGCATTCGGCGGTGAGGTCATCGCTGGTAATCTCGAAGAGTTTGCGCCGGGCACGGTGAGTTATGTGCAAAAGGGGCGGGTCTACATCTCGCGCCTCGAAGACGGCGGCGTGCTGGCACTGTGGCAGAAATGCACGCATCTCGGTTGCACGGTTCCCTGGCGTCAAGACCTGGACGAGTTTCACTGTCCTTGTCACAGTTCGCTCTTTGATCGTCACGGCGTCGTGCTGGGTGGTCCCGCGCCGCGCCCGCTCGATTTTTTTCCGGTCCATGTCGAAGATGGCAAACTCATCGTGGACACGAGCCGCCCGACCGAGCGCGCGGCGTTTGATCCTTCCCAAGTATTTCATCCCGGATAAGGTGGTGCTATGCGACCGCGAGAGAATTACACTCCGTTCGTTGCCGTCGGCGTGGTTTTGACGGCGGCGATTCTAATCGTGTTTCAGGTCTATTTGTGGTTCGAGCCCGCGCGCATTCAAACCGTCAGCGCGGCGGACAAGACGATGGCAGAAACGGCAGGGAAGAGACTATACGCCGAGAACTGTACGTCGTGTCACGGCGACCAGGGCGAAGGGAAAGTGGGCCCCCCACTCAATTCCAAAGTCTTGCTCAAAACGACGACGGACGAATTGTTGTTCAATCTCACGCGCACGGGCGTGCCGGGCACGGTGATGCCGGCATGGGGACAACCGTACGGCGGTCCGATGACGGATCAACAAGTTGCGCATCTGGTTGCGTTTATGCGCGCGTGGGAGCCGACCGCGCCGGAGATCAAGCCCACGCTTGCCGGTCCCGACCCGGTGCGCGGTGCGACGATTTTCGCGAACGCGTGTTTTGTCTGTCACGGCGAAAATGGGCAAGGCAGTGCGCGCGTGCCCGCGCTCAACGATCCCAAGCGACTTGAAGAATTTGACGACGCGTGGTATCGCGATGTGATTGCGCACGGTCGCCCGGCGAAAGGGATGCCAACCTGGGGCACCGTGCTTGCGCCGCAACAAATCGCCGACTTGGTTGCGTTGATCGGCGCGTGGCGCGAAGGACGCGCGGTATCGCCCGCCATCACCTTCGCGCGGCACATTGGCAACTCGCTGTACGCGCTTCGCCAATTCGACCGGATTGACGCGGCGTTCTATCTGAGCGCGGCAATGCCGTTAGGAACCAAGCCCCAACAAGACGAAATCGCCGCTGTAATGGAACTGGTCAAGGCGAATCGCCTGTCGGAAGCCGAGTCGCGCTTGCTCTCCCTCTTGCCGCCGTCTGAAATGGGCAAAGAAGTGTTCGAGAGCAACTGCGCCGCGTGTCACGCATCGGATGGCAGTGGCGGAATGGGCAAAAACCTGCGCGGCAACAAGTTTATCAAATCCAAAACCGATGCGGAACTAATCGCCTTTTTGCTCGCGGGGCGCAAAGGCACGGCGATGAATAGTTTCAAAGGGATTCTAACCGAAGAGCAATTGGGGTACGTCATCGCGCTGATGCGGACGTGGGAAAAATAGTCCCGTGCGCGCAAACCGATTCTTGCGCAGTCTGCGTTTCAAAATCACCGTCGGAGCGGTGGTGTTGCTCGTGCCGATCCTGGGGGCTTATTCCCACTTTCAGTACTGGCGGCACCACGATGTATTGTTGGAAAATTTGCAACGCGTGACGATAGCGATGGGACAGGTGATCACAGGCAGTCTACAAGATGCCTTGCTCACGAATGACTCGAGTGAAATCCAAAAGATCGTGGACGGCGTTGCCCAGCAAGGTGAGATTGTCAACCTTGCCATCCTCGACAAACAGGGCAAAATCCGGATCGCGCCGAACAGTTTGCTGGTCGGCACGCGCCTGAGCCAAGAAGACCCCACATGTCAAGTTTGTCATCGCGATGCGCCAGGAGAACGCAAGGGAAGCGCCATTCTGGAGCAAGCCAATGGGAGGATTTTTCGGACAATGACGCCCATTGAGAATCAACGCGAGTGCTATGGGTGTCATGACTCACGCGCGCGGCTCAATGGCGTTTTGTTGACGGATATTTCGCTGGCAAGCGTTGACCAGTATTTGGCGACCGATTTGCGCGATAGCGTCCTTTGGTCTTTCGGAGTCATGTTGCTCGCGATCATCGCGGTCAACCTCATGATGAGCAAACTCGTGGTGACCCAATTGGAGCAATTGGTCAAGACCATAAAACTTTTCGGACGGGGCGACATGGGAGAGCGAGTGTCGATTGCTAGTAGTGACGAGGTCGGGGAATTGGCGGATGCCTTTAACCACATGGCGGAGGGGTTGCAAGCGAAAGAAATAGAAAACAAGCAGCTCTACGCTGAACTGCAACACAAAGAAGTCCTGCGCGGTCAACTCCTGGAAAAGCTGAACAACGCACAGGAAGAAGAACGCAAACGGATTGCGCGCGAGTTGCACGATCAACTGGGTCAGGTGCTCAGCGCCGTGACAATGGAGATGGACGCCGCCGAGCGTGCTCTGCCGCTGGAACAAGCTGTATTGAAGCAACGTCTGCGGCATGCGGGATCTGTGGCGGCGCGCGCCGTGGATCAAGTACACGAGTTGATTCTCGATTTGCGTCCAATGGTTCTCGAAGACTTGGGACTGATTGCGGCGGTGCGTTCGTACGCGGAGCGCTATTTGACGCCGCGTGGCGTCGAAGCAAAAGTAGTTGTGACGGGAACGACAAGACGTTTGCCGCCCAGGGTGGAAATCACCTTATTCCGTATTGCCCAAGAGGCAATCAATAACATTG
>Ga0334722_10002524_pt1 | contig 20621 bp, 24 predicted proteins | sample C3_bottom_MG_FD_207210 | JGI IMG/M metagenome (GOLD analysis project Ga0334722, IMG submission 207210) | Sediment microbial communities from Yellowstone Lake, YNP, Wyoming, USA - C3_bottom | ecosystem: Environmental > Aquatic > Freshwater > Lake > Sediment | place: USA: Wyoming | collected... | reverse complement strand
GCTCGACGGCCGCCTGGCCTGACCCGCGATGCCCGACCTGACGCTCGCCACGGCCTTCATCGCCGGCGTCATCAGCTTCCTCTCGCCGTGCGTCCTGCCGGTCGTGCCGGCGTACCTCGGCCAGCTCGGGGTGGTCACGGTGGCCGGCGCGCCGTCCGGCGCGGCCGACCTGCTCGGTGTCCGTCGCTGGCGGGCGCTGCGGGCGGCCCTGGCCTTCGTACTCGGCTTCGGGGCGATCTTCACGCTGCTCGGCCTGACCGTCTACGTCGGCGGCTCGATCGGCGTCTCACTGCCGCTCCTGCGCCAGGCCGGCGGGCTGATCCTCATCGTCCTGGGGCTGAACATGATGGGTGTCGTCCGACTGACCGCGCTGGCCCGCTCCTGGCGGCCGCTGGACCGCGTCGCGGCGCGCCGGGCCGGCTCCGGGCTGTCGGCATCGCCGGTGGGTGCCTTCGGGCTGGGCGCCATCTTCGCCGTCGGCTGGACCCCCTGCATCGGGCCCACCCTGGGCGCCATCCTCGGCCTCGCCGCCCTCGGCCCGAGCGCCCAGGCGGTGGCCCTCTTCGTCTTCTACTCGGTCGGGCTGGCCGTCCCGTTCCTGGCCCTGGCACTGACGCTCGACCGGGCGCCGGCGCTCGTCCGGCCGCTGCTGCGCCACAGCCGGACCGTCGAGATCGTGGGGGGTGGGCTCATCGTCGTGATCGGCACGGCGTTGGTGTTCGACTGGCTGTTCGTGCTGGCGTCCACGTTCAGCTGGCTGTGGCCGCGTGTCTGAGCCGCTGACCGAACCCCCGCGTACCCGGCGCCCCGGGCTCATCGGGCCCTTCAGCGGGAGGCAGATCGCACTCGCCTTGGCGATCGTCCTGGGCACGGCGACCGTCATTGCGGTCGTCACTGCGCCGATCACGAACCCGGGCGTGCCGCAGCCGTCGCCGGGCGCCACCTTCTTCGCCATCGGTCCGCCCGTGGAGGGACTGAAGCCGGGTGATCGAGCGCCCGAGCTGGAGGGCGAGGTCGAGGGCGTCGTCCAGCCGCTCCTCGACCTTGACGGCCGCCCGGTCCGCCTGGCCGACCTGCGCGGCCGGCCCGTCTGGCTGGTCTTCTTCGCGACCTGGTGCCCGCCCTGCCAGTACGAGACGCCGGTCCTGCAGCAAGCCTACGAGGCGCATGCTGCCGACGGGCTCACGCTGGTCGGCGTGAGCGTCCAGGAGACGGTGCCGGAGGACGTGGCGGCCTACGCCTCCACGTACGGGCTGACCTACACGATCGCCTTCGACGCGACCTCGGCCATCTTTCGCACCTATAAGGCGTACGGCCTGCCCACGCACTACTTCATCGACCGCGAGGGTGTCATCCGCGCCGTGTGGCGCGGACCGCTGACCCTCGCGCAGGCCGAGGCCCTCCTGGCGCCGCTGCTGGCGCCCTAGACGGTCGGCTCGAAACGGAACCGGTCGCGGTCGGCGAGGAGGCGCCCCACGGGGCGGCGCGCCTCGTGCGAAAGGACCACCGTCCAGCCCTCCGCGGCGGCCCGCCGGAAGAGCGAGGCCTTGACCTCGACGCTGGTCAGCGGGAAGTCGTCGAAGCTGGGCACCCAGCGCGGGTTGGCGCTCCAGGGGCGCATGCACAGGTCGCCGAAGAAGCCGACCGTGCCGCCCGGGCCATGGACGACGATGGCCTGGTGGCCGCCGGAATGGCCGCCCGTGCGGATGACCTCGACGCCGGGGATGACCTCCTCCTGGCCATCGGCGGCGCCGGCGAGGCCAAGCGCCTCGACCAGCCGCAGCTCCTCCTGCTCGTACGAGGCGACGAGGCGCGGGTTGTCCCCCAGCGCGAACGACCACTCCACGCGCTGGGCGACGAAGCGGGCGCGCGGGAAGGCCGGCGACCCGTCGGCGGCGAGGATGCCACCGGCGTGGTCCCAGTGGAGGTGGCTGACCGCCACCGCGTCCACCGTCCCCGGATCGAACCCGGCCTGGCGCAGGGCCGGCAGGATGGCCGGGCCGCTCACGCCCCGCTGGGCGCTGCGCTTCTCGTCGAAGCGCTCCCCCACCCCGGTCTCCACGAGCACGCGCCCCGACGGCGTCTCCACGAGCAGGCAGTTGAGCGCCTGCGTCAGCGTCGCGTCGGGGTTCAGCTCGTCGGCGACGAGGCGCTCCCAGAGGACGCGCGGCACGGGCCCGAAGACCGTGCCCGCGTCCGAGGTGAAGGTGCCCGCCTGGATGAGCGCGACGCGCACGCCGCCCCCCAGCTCGGTCCTCCAGTCCACGCGCTCGTTGATGGCCACGGCGGTCTTCTCGCGCCGCTAACCGCGGCGCGGGCCGCCCTTGATGGCGCGCCGGTCGCGCTCGAAGTCGCGATAGAAGGCGGAGGCGGTGGGGGTGGACTGGCCCTGGTACTTCGAGCCCAGCTCCTTCGAGCCGTAGGGGCGCTCGACCGGGCTGGTCATGCCGAAGAAGCTGATTTGGCCGATCTTCATGCCGAAGTAGAGCGCGATGGGCAGGTTGGCCACGTTCGACAGCTCGAGGGTGAGGTTGCCCTTCCAGCCCGGATCCACGTAGCCCGCCGTGGAGTGGATGAGCAGCCCGAGGCGGCCCAGCGAACTGTTGTGCGTCGGGATGAACGACCTCGAGACGAGGAACATCCCACGCGCCGAGGCAACCTCGATGCACCGGACGGGGACCGAGGCCACGTCGCGCACGAGATCGATCGCCCGGAAGCGATGGAACCGCGCGTTCGCGGGCTTCTGCCGAGCCAGCTTGCGCGTGACTCGGAAGACGGGAAGATCCGGCGTGAACTTGACGCGGTACTTCGGGCCGTGGTCGATCCCGTTGAGCATCGCTCTCCCTTCGGTCAACACGGGTCGCAACCCCAGACTGGCCGCCAGCTCGACGACGGCATCCGCCAGCCCGGCGTTCATGCTCGTGAACTCGCACCGTCCCGCGCGGTCATCGACGAACCCATCCGTATCCATGAGGCCCTGCAGGAGCGCTGTCCGCTGCCCGACCCCAGCCTCCAGGTAGGCCCGTGGCACGTACTTGCCGTGCATCATGCCGAGATCGCGCAGCCGACTCGAGAGTGAGGCATTCCGCGTGTACTGGCCGGTCCGTACATCGCGGGTGTGGCCCGCCCCGCCGATGCGATAGAGGTGCGGCGCATACCGCAGACGCCGGATCGCATAGCCGTCGCCACTGACCTGCTCGAGGATCTCCTCATCGAAGCAGGTGATCTCCGCCTTCGTCGTCGTGCCGTCGCCGAGCCACGCCCCGAGCGTGTACGGCTCGATCGGCAGGTCGAGCCGCGCCGGGTACTGCACGGGACCGGCGAGCGGAACGTGGTGGTTCAGTTCGCCGGCGACCCGGACACTCCGCGCGATCTCGTCCGTGGTTCGAACCGCCAGGCGGTTCCGCCCACCGCGTCGCCCGTTCATGTCCACGGTCACCCATTGGTGAGACGCATCGGCGACGATGCGCTGCCCGTCGGAGAACACGACCTCGCGACACGGCCGACCCGACATCGGCGGTGTTGCGGCGACCACGGCTGTCGGAGCTCCTGTCTCGTCGAAGACGGAGTCGCCGGGCTCGAGGTCGCCCATCGTCCGCCAGCCCAGCGGCGTGGGCACGGGCGTGTCCAGCGCCAGGGCCTTTCCCTCGAGGCGCGCCACGATGTCGTCGGGCAGCTCCACCCACTCGAGCGTCTGGCCCAGCACGAACTCACCGGGATGGAGGATGAAGGCCTCCTCGTCCTCGACCGTCACCAGCTCGGTCAGGTCTGGCTGGGCGGTCCGCGGGTCGATGTAGGGGTAACGATTGTTGCGGAAGACGCGGAACTCGCGATCGAGGTGGAGGTCCACCGAGGAGGGCTGCAGGCAGCTCGGGTCGTAGGGGTCGATGCGCACGCGCCCGTCCTCGAGGGCGGCGCGGATGTCGCGGTCGGAGAGGACGGCCATGCGCTCGATCAGGCTCGCTTGGGGCGGACGTGGCCGACCGTAGCGGGCTCGGCGCCCGGCGTGGCTCGCTCGGCGAGCAGCGTATCGACCTCGCGCTTGAGCTGCTCGATGTCCTCGAAGCTCTGGTACACGCTGGCGAAGCGGATGTAGGCGATCTGGTCGAGCTGGCGGAGGCGATCCATGGCCAGCTCGCCGATGCGGCTCGAGGGCACCTCGGAAGTCCCGGAGGCGCGCAGGGTGGCCTCGATCGCGTCGGCCGCGGCTTCCGCCGCGTCGGGCGGCACGGGCCGCCGTGTGAGTGCCTTGGCCAGGCCGGCGGCGAGCTTGTCGCGGTCGAATTCGACGCGGCTGCCGTCGCGCTTCAGCACGGTCAGGCGGGCCGCCTCGACGCGCTCGAAGGTGGTGAAGCGCGACTCGCAGGCGACGCACTCCCGCCGGCGGCGGATGGTCGCGCCGTCGTCCTGGTCGCGCGAGTCGATCACTCGGGTTGTGGTCGCCCCGCATGTCGGGCAGCGCACGCTCGGGTCCTGGCCTCCTCGAGACCGACCACAAGGGCTTGTGGTGGCCGCCCTAGGCTACCACTGGATGCGGGACGCCCGCGAGCCCTTCACGGCGGCCGCGGTCAGCCCGGGCACGGCCGCCGCATGATCGGCAAAGGCCTGCCGAGCGTGGAGCAGGTTCAGGTAGCCGCGCTTGATCGCGGTCTGCGCCTCGAGCTCGCGCTGCCGCCCGTCGCCGTTGCCGGCGAGGTCCGTCCCGAAGTCGATCATCTCCAGCGAACGGGCCAGGCGCTCGAGGTCGGCGGCGATCGCCTCGCGCGCCGGCACGAAGCCGCGCGGGGTCCGCCAGCGCTCGATCGCCTCCCGCGCCGCGACGAACTCGCCGTGCGCGGCCGCCAGCTCGGCGCGAACCTCGACGGCGGGCACCTGGTGGCGGCGCACCGCGTCGAGGCGCCCGAGGAGCGGATCCACCACCGAGCCCATGCGACGGGAGAGCGCATCCGTCTCCCGCGCGAAGGCCACGGCCTCGCGGGCCCGGGCCAGGGCGGCCGCCGCGCGGCGCACGAAGACGACGAGGACGAAGACGACGAGGACCAGGAGGACGAGCGGCAGGACGACGCTCAGCGGCACGTCGCGGCTCCCGACCTCGTCCCCGCCGCTATCCGCGCCGTGCGCGGACGGCGGCCGTCAGCCGGGGCACGATCTCGAAGAGGTCGCCCACCACGACGAGGTCGGCGAACTCGACGATCGGCGCGTCCGGATCGCGGTTGATGGCCACGATGGTGCCCGAGGTCTGCATGCCGACCTTGTGCTGGATGGCGCCGCTGATGCCCGTCGCGACATACAGCGCCGGCTTGATGATCTTGCCCGTCTGGCCGATCTGCTGGCTGTAGGGGAGCCAGCCGGCGTCGACCACCGCGCGCGTGCCGCCCACCGCGCCGCCGAAGGCATCGGCGAGCTCCTCGATGATGCGGAAGCCCTCGGGGCCGCCGACGCCGCGCCCGCCGGCGACGACCACGCGGGCGTCGTCGATCGAGGCCGCCGCGCCCGCCTGGGCGACGCGCTCGACGACGCGGACCGGGGGCAGCTCCGCGCTCGGCGCCGGATCCGCGCTCTCCACGGCTCCCGGTGCCGGGGCCGGCTCGGCGGCCACGGTGCCCGGGCGTACGAGGACGATGCCCCGGCCGTGCGTGAAGGCGCTCTCGGTGCCCAGCCGCCCGCCGAACGTGCTCATCTGCACGACCGGACCCCCGTCGGCCCAGCGCACGCCGGCGGCGTTGACGAGGACGGGCAGGTCGAGCAGCGCCGAGAGGAAGCCGGCCACGTCCTTGCCGTCGGGCGAGGCCGGGACGAGGAGGACGTCCGGTCCCGCTTCCGCGGCGAGCGCGGCCAGGCGCGGCGCGATCACCGCCGCCGTCGGCCGGTCGCCCTCGGTGGGCGCCTCCACGGCGATCACGCGCGGCCCGTGCGCGGCGAGTTCCTGCGCCGCCGCCGCGGCGCCACCCCCCACGGCGACGACCGTGGCCGCGCCGGCGGCGGCCCCGGCCAGCTGCCGCGCCAGCGTCGCCAGCTCGAGCGAGAGCCGCGTGGGCCGGCCGCCGGCCAGCTCGGCGACGGCCCAGATGGCGGCCATCAGACGAGGCTCCGCGCGGCGAGGAAGTCGACGATGCGCTCCACCGCGACGTCGGGCGCGTCGCGGATGATGGTCGCGCCAGCGCGCGGTGGCGGCGGCGCGGCGGACAGCACGCGCGTCGTGGCCGCGCCCGCGCCGACCCGCGCCGGGTCGATGCCGAGGTCGGCCAGCGACCAGGTCAGCGTCTCCTTGGCGCGTGCCTGCATGATCCCGCGCAGGGACGGGTAGCGCGGCTCGCCGAGCACCTGCGTGCCCATCACGAGCGCCGGCGTGGGCGCCTCGAGGACGTCGTAGCCGGCCGGGCTGAGCCGGTGGACACGAACGGTCGCGCCATCCGCGCCGGGCTCGATGTGCGCCGCGTAGGAGAGGTAGGGCAGCCCGAGCCTGGCCGCGATCGCCGCCGCGACGATCCCGCCCTGGCCATCCGACGTGTCGGCGCCGGCGAAGGCGAGGTCGTACTCGAGCCGGCGCAGGGCCGCGGCCAGGACCTCGGCCGTGGCCCGGGCACAGGACCCGGCAAGGGCCTCGTCGCTGACGTGGACGGCGCGCGTCGCGCCCATGGCCAGGCCCTTGCGCAGCGCGTCCGCGGCGGCCGCCGGGCCCATCGTGAGGAGCGTCACCTCGCCGCCGTGCGTCTCGGTCAGCTTGAGCGCCGCCTCGAGGACGTATTCGTCGTTGCCGTTCGGCTCGAGGCCGCTGCCGCGGTCGACGCGGAAGCCGTCGCCGAGCCGCTCGTTGCCGACGATCGGCACGGCCTTGACGAGGACGACGATGCGCAAGCTCGGCCTCCCTGTCGCGGCGCGCTCAGCCGCCGCGCGCGAGCACGTCGCGCCCGATGACGTGCCGCTGGATCTGCTGGGTCCCCTCGTAGAGCTGCGTGATCTTCGCGTCGCGCATCATGCGCTCCACGGGATACTCGGTGATGTAGCCGTAGCCACCGAGCACCTGGACCGCGTCGGTCGTCACGGCCATGGCCGTGTCGCCGGCGAAGAGTTTACACATCGCCGACCAGCGGGCCGCCGCCGGCGAGCCCGCCTCGATCTCCTCGCAGGCGGTGTACAGGAGCTGGCGCGCGGCCTCCGTGCGCGTGGCCATGTCGGCCAGCATCGCCGCCACCATCTGGTGCTCCCCGATGGCCTTGCCGAACTGGCGCCGCTCGGCCGCGTAGCGCGTGGCCACCTCGAGCGCGCCCTGGGCGATGCCCACCGCCTGCGCGGCCACCCCCGGCCGGCTGCGGTCGAGCGTGCGCATGGCGATCGACCAGCCCTCCCCGACCTCGCCGACCCGGTTCGCGTCCGGAACGCGGACATCCTCGAAGAGCAGCTCGGCGGTGGGCGAGCCGCGGATGCCCATCTTGTGCTCGAGGCGCGCGGTCGTGAAGCCCGGCGTGCCCTGCTCGACGACGAAGCAGCTCATGTGCCGCTTGGCGCGCACCGGCTCGGGGGACGCGTCGGTGACGGCGAAGACGGTCACCCATCGGGCCACGTTGCCCTGGCTGATGAAGCGCTTGGCGCCGTCGATGCGCCAGCCCTCGCCGTCGCGCACGGCGCGGGTACGGATGGCCGCCGCATCGGAGCCCGCCTCCGACTCGGTGAGCGCAAAGGCGGCCAGCGCCCGCCCCGCCGCGAGGTCGGGGAACCAGCGCGCCTGCTGCTCGGGCGTCCCCGCCAGGAGCAGCGGCAGCGAGCCGAGCTCCTGGACCACGAGGATCAGGGCGCTCGTGGCGCAGACGCGGCTGATCTGCTCCACGGCCAGGCAGACGGTGAGCAGGTCGCCGCCCAGCCCACCGTGCTCGACGGGGTACGGCAGCGCCAGCACGTCCTGACCCGCCAGCAGCTCGACCACGTCCCAGGGGAACTCGCCGCTGGCGTCGATGGCCGCCGCGCGGGGGGCGATACGCTCGTCGGCCAGCTGGCGGACGGCGTCGCGGAGGGCGCGCTGCTCGTCGCTGAGGCGGATCGTCATGGGGTCCGTCGCCGGATCACTGGCGCATCGTACCCCAGCCGAGGCGGCGGTCGACCCGTACGCGGTTCGGGTGATTGGCGGGCTCGACCGGGGGAGGTACGCTGTTCCGCGCTCGCCCGGGCGGATGCGGCCCGGCGCCCGGAGGACAGGCGCTCATGGACCAGGGCATGGCCATCGTGCTGATCACGATCGCGGCGCTGTTCGGCATCGCGGCCACGATCGCCATCGTCGCGCGGCGGGACCGCGAGGCGGAGGAGGGCGCCGAATCGCCGCTCGCCACGTCGAGCGAAGGCATGACCACCTGCCGCCACTGCGGCCGCGGCAACCTCGTGACCGACGACGCCTGTCTCTACTGCGGCACCCCCCTCCCCCATCACGAGGAGGTCGGCTAGGCCTGCACGACCGGCAGGCCCCGTCCGGCGCCGAAGCGATCGGCGGAGAGGCTCGCCGCGAGGACCTCGGCCACGTCCTGGACGCCCACCGCGCCCGCGGACGCGTCGGCCAGGCCGTCGCGCATCATCACGATGCAGAACGGGCACGCGGTGACGACGCCGTCGGCGCCGGTCTCGAGCGCCTGGCGCGTCCGCTCGGCGTTGATGCGCGTGCCCCGCGTCTCCTCCATCCACATCCGCCCACCGCCCGCGCCGCAGCAGAAGCTCCCCCGGCCGTTGCGTTCCATCTCGCGCAGCTCCACGCCGGGGATCGCGCTCAGCACGGCACGCGGCTGGGCGATGACGCCGTTGTAGCGCGCGAGGTAGCACGAATCGTGGAAGGTCAGGCTGCCCGAGCGTTCGAGGTCCGGCCGCAGGCGGCCCTGGGTCACCAGCCGCGCCAGGTAGGCGCTGTGGTGCACGACCTCGTAGCGGCCGCCGAACTGGGGGTATTCGTTGGCGATCGTGTTGAAGCAGTGCGGACACGCGGTGACGATCGCCTTCGGCCGGTACCGGTCCAGCGTCTCGACGTTGGCCATGGCCAGGATCTGGTAGACGTACTCGTTGCCCATGCGGCGCGCCGGGTCGCCGCTGCACGACTCCTCCTGGCCGAGCACGGCGAAGTCCACCCCGGCCGCGTCCAGGCAGGTCACGAAGGCCCGCGCGACCTTGCGGTTGCGATCGTCGAACGAGGCGGCGCAGCCAACCCAGTAGAGGCAGTCGAGCTTCGCCACGGCGTCCGGCCCACCTTCGGCGACGACCTCGGCGGCCGTGCGCACGACGAAGGGCAGGCTCCTCGCCCAGTCGAGGCGTGAACTCTGCGGCTGGCCCCAGACGTTGCCCTGGCGTTCGAGGTTGGTGAAGGCGCCCGCCAGCTCGGCCGGGAAGCGGCTGTCTTCCAGCACGAGGTTGCGGCGCAGGCCGACGATCTTGTCGACGTGCTCGATGAGCACGGGGCAGGCCTCGACGCAGGCGCCGCAGGTGACGCAGTCCCAGACGGCATCGTAGGGGATGGCGGTGTCGACGATGGGCCGTCCGAGGGCGTCCGAGGGCCGGACGAACGGGATCGTCGGCAGCAGCCCCACACCCTGCTCGGCCTCGACCGCCATCTCGCGCAGGCCCATGATCAGCGTCTTGGGATTGAGCGGCTTGCCCGTCGCCCAGGCGGGGCAGGCGTCCTGGCAACGTCCGCACTCGGTGCACGTGAAGCCGTCGAGCAGGTCCTTCCAGCCCAGGTCCTCGATCGTCTTCACGCCGAAGCGCGCCGTCTCCGCCTCGAGGTCCATGGCCGGCAGCTCGCCCCGCGGGCGCAGCTTGCGGAAGGCCGTGTTGAAGAAGGCGGTCGCGATGTGGAGATGCTTGGAGCGGGGCAGGTAGACCAGGAAGAAGCAGACGATGAGCACGTTCGCCCACCACGCGACCGAGAAGAGGACCTCGAGGAGGCCGGGGGCGAGGGTGGCCAGCGGGCCGGCGAGCAGTCCGGAGACGACCTCCCAGGCGGAGTCCGGGTCGCCGTAGCGGGCAAGGCGGAAGGCCTCGGCGACCAGCTCGGTCGTGACCACGCCACCGATCAGCAGCAGGATCGTCAGCGCGTCGCGCGAGAGCGTCAGTCGGGCGGGCCGGGTCAGGAGGCGGCGCGTGAGCGCCCAGCCCACGCCGAACAGCACGCCCAGCGCAAGCAGGTTGCTCCCCAGGAGGGTCAGTCGCCAGAGCCAGCCGTCGAAGGGCCAGCCGAGGATCGACTGCACGAGCCCGAACGCGACGCGGTTGGCAGTGCCGACCGTGAGCACGATGAAGCCCCAGAAGATCGCCGCGTGCAGGAGCCCCGGTCCGGGGTCGCGGAACATCCGCACCTGCACGATGGAGAAGCGGATGAGCGACGCGATGCGCGCCTCCGGCTGGTCGGCCACGGCCGATGGCCGGGCAGCGGCGAAGACCCGCAGGTGGCGCGCCATCTCCAGCGCGAAGATCAGCGCGGCGGCGGCGAAGACGAGGGGCGCGAGCGGGTAGAGCGGGACCTGCTCGAGGAGCGCGCTCACCGGCCCCGGTCCGTCGACCGGTCCGGCCCCCCTGCCGCCGCGTGACGGCTGGAGTCGTTGGCCAGCGTTTCGAGCGCGTGGGCGAGCACCGGCAGGACCGCCTCCAGCGATTCGCGGGCGCCGCCCGGGCTGCCGGGGACGGCCAGGACGAGGCAGCTCCCGATGACCCCGCCCAGCGAGCGCGAGAGCGAGGCAAAGGGCGTGGAGCGGCGGCCCTCGGAGCGCATCAGCTCGCCGAAGCCGGGCACCTCGTAGTCGAGCAGCGGCCGCAGTGCCTGCGGCGTGACGTCGCGCGGGGTCATCCCCGTGCCGCCCGTCGTGACCACGAGGCGATGGCGCATCGCCGCTTCGCGAACAGCCTTCGCGATCGCGTCCCGGTCGTCGGGGACGGCGCCGCGCTCGACCCGGAAGCCCGCCGTCTCCAGCAGCTCGCCGAGGACCGGGCCGCTCCTGTCCGGGCGGGTGCCGGCGATGACGCCGTCGCTGATCGTAAGGACGAGGGCGCCCGGCAGCGGATCGGTCATCGGGGTTCAGCCGGCGCGAAGCGGCCCGCGCACCCCCTTGGGACGGACCGGTTTCGCGCCCGGGGAACCCGCCGGCTCGGCCGGTCGTCGCCACTCACCCGATCGGCCTCCCGACTTCTCCACGACCCGCAGATGCCGGATCTCCGCACTGCGATCGACGCCCTTGACCATATCGTAGACGGTGAGGGCGGCCACGGCGGCAGCCGTCAGCGCCTCCATCTCCACGCCCGTACGGGCCACGGTGGCGGCCGTGGCGCGGATGAGGAGCGCGCCACGCGCGCGATCGGGCCTGACCTCGACCACGAGGTCGGTCAGCGGCAGCGGGTGGCACAGCGGGATGAGGTCCGAGGTGCGCTTGCCGCCCATCACGCCGGCCAGCTCGGCCACGGTGAGCACGTCCCCCTTCGGACCGCCGCCGTCAACGACGAGGCTGATCGTCTCCTGCGCAAGGGCGACCTCGGCCTCCGCCACCGCGCGGCGGGCGGTGGGCGGCTTCTCGCTCACGTCCACCATGCGCGGCCGGCCGCTGCGGTCGACGTGCGTGAGGCGCCGGCGTTCGGTACGCTTCGGGGGCTCCATGGGCATCGGGCTCACGCTCCTTCCAGTTCCCAGACGTCGACCTCGGCGCCGGCCGGCAGGCCATCCAGATCCTCGGGCACGACCGCCAGGCCGTCGGCGGCGGCGAGCGCCGAGAGTACGTGCGACCCCTGGCCGCCGGCCAGGAGCGCCACTCGCTCGCCGGGTCGCCCGGGGTCGGGCGCCAGCTTCACGCGCAGGAAGGCGCGGCGCGGCGGGCTCTTGGTGACGGCCGAGGCGAGGCGCGCCCGCACGACCCGGCGCGCGGTGGGCTCGCGGTCACCCGACAGTGCCCGGAGCACGGGGCGCACGAACAGCTCGAACGTGACGAAGCTGCTCACCGGGTTGCCGGGGAGGCCGAACAACAGCGCTTCCCGACCGTCCGACGAGCGGGCGCGCCCGAAGGCGACCGGCTTGCCGGGCTGGACGGCCACGCGCCACAGGTCCACGCGCCCGAGGCGCTCGAAGGCCGCCTTCACGACGTCCCGGGCGCCCACCGAGACGCCGCCGCTGACGATGACGAGGTCGGCCCAGCCGATCGCGCCAGCCAGCGCCGTCTCGACCTCGGCGAGCGTGTCCCGGGCGACGCCGAGCCGCCGAACGTCCGCGCCGGCTGCCCGCGCCTGGGCGGCGAGCGCCGGTGAGTTGCTGTCGTGGATCTGCCCGGGACCCAGCTCCTCGCCGGGTGCGACCAGCTCGTCGCCCGTGGCGAGGACGGCGACGCGCGGCCGGCGGTGCACGCGCAGCGTCCCGTGCCCGCCGGCGACGAGCAGGGCCAGCGCGGCGGGCACGACGCGCGTGCCGGCCGGAAGGAGCGGGACGCCGGCGTGGAAGTCGCTGCCAGCTCGCCGGACGTGCTGCCCGGGAGGGGCCGGGGCGCGTATCTCGACCGCGGCGGGCAGCGTCGCGAGGCCCGGCTCGCTGTCGGTCTCCTCGACGGGCACGACCGCGTCGGCGCCCTCGGGGAGCATCGCCCCGGTGAGGATGCGCACGGCGGTGCCGGGTTCGACCGGGGTGGTGGGGGCATAGCCGGCCGCCACCTCGCCGACGACGCGGAGGGTGACCGGGTGCCCGGCGGAGGCCGTCGCGGCGTCCGCGCTGCGTACCGCGAAGCCATCCATGGCCGTGTTGTCCCAGGGTGGCAGCGTCAGACGCGCGGCGAGAGGCTCGGCCAGGACCCGCCCCACGGCGTCGTCCACGCCGACCTCCTCCACGGGCAGCGGCACGACCCCGGCGAGCATGCGCGCCAGCGCGTCATCCAGCGAGAGGAGCCGCTCCCCCATCAGGCCGCTCCCCGCTCCAGGCCGACCGCGCGGCGCCGGGCGAACCACCAGGCGGCAAGCCCCAGGACGAGGGCGAGTGCGCCGAGGACCGTCGTGGTGCGCTCCCAGAACGGGATCGGGTAGAGCTGGACCATGTGCTCCGTGCGCGGGTCGAAGGACCAGTTCCCGCCCGGGAAGAAGACCTCGTGGAAGAGCGTGAAGGCGGCATCGAAGGCGACGAGGAACAGCGCACCGACGATCGCGAAGGCCGCCGACAGCCCCAGCGCGCCACGCGCGACGGCACGCCAGAAGGACGCCGCGCGGCCGGATCGGACGACGCCCGCGGCCAGCACGACGAGCGCGGCCACGACGGCGGCAAGAAACCCGTAGAACACGGCCCGGGCGTCCCGCAGGTGGCTGACCTCGGCGGCGTCGTAGAAGGTCGGGCCTCCGTCCTCCATCGGGAAGGCGAAGGTGGCCGGCCCGAAGACGAGTTCCCCAACGGTGCGGTCGGACAGGTCGTGCGCCTGCGCCGGGGTGACGCCGAGGAACCCCGCCGACCCGGCGTCGTCGAGTGCCGCGTGGATGTAGGCCGGGGTGAGCATCAGCACGACCACCAGGCCAAGGATCAGGAAGGCCGTGGAGATGGCGGTGACGGCCGACACGACGCTGCTCACGGCGTCATCGTGGCATGGACGGCGGCGCCGCGCCCGGCACCGCGGCGCGGCTACCCCTCGTGGAGCGTCTGGGCCTGTTCCCACCAGCCCTCGACGCTCAGCGCCGGCGGCGGCTCCACGCGGAGGAGGCGGGCCGCCTCGCCGAGCCGGTCCGAGAAGGCGTCGAGGTCGAGCGCCAGCAGGTCCGCCAGGCCCACGATGCCCGCCTGCGCGAACAGCACCTGCTCGTCTGGCCCGAAGCTGGCCAGGTTCAGCAGCAGCGCCTCGTCGCGCCAGGCGTTGACGTCGTTCGTCGTCCCTCCCAGCTGGTCGGCGAGGTACTGGCGGCGCGTCGGCGTCTCGGAGACCTCGAGCAGGAGGCCGGTGGTGAAGACGCCCTGCTTCCCAAGCTGCTCGATGTAGTAGGCGGGCGGCCGCTGGAGCTGGTCGATCGGGGGCACGGGCTCGGTCTTCCTCCTCGTCGTTCCGGATCCGGCACATCGTAGCGTGCCGCACCCCCTCCCGGACCGTATGACTGGTACTCATCCAATCCGCCGGATCCGCGCTCGGATACCTACCACTCGGGGCGAGTGAGAAGTAGCCGCGCTCGGGTCCGCCACGTTGCATGAGGGGGACTCATGACCCGGTTGCGACGCCGGCGGGGCGCCGGACATGCCGACGCCCGGCCGCGAGGCCGGGCGTCGAGCTACGTGACAGAGGAAGGGCTACTCCTTCGCGTCGCCCCAGATCGTGTAGTGCCAGCCCTTGTCGGCCTCGCCGGTCAGCTCGATCATCACGTGCTTGACCTGCGTGTACTCCTCGAAGGAGTAGCTCGACATGTCCTTGCCGAAGCCGGACTGCTTGAAGCCGCCGTGGGGCATCTCGCTGGCGATGGGCAGGTGGTCGTTGACCCAGACCGCCCCGAAGTTGAGCTGCTGCGCGGCGCGCATGGCCTTGAAGACGTCCTTCGTCCAGACCGAGCTGGCCAGGCCGTAGCGGATGTCGTTCGACTTCTCGAGGACCTCCTCCTCGGTCTCGAAGGGGAGCACGGTCAGCACGGGGCCGAAGACCTCGTTCTGCACGATCTCCGCGTCCTGGCCGAGGCCGGCCACGACGGTCGGCTGGAAGAAGGGCCCGGGCAGCCCGGGTACGTCGGCGCGGCGCCCGCCGGTGACGATGGTCGCCCCGGCCTGTCGAGCGCGCTCCACGAAGCCCTCGACACGCGCCAGCTGGGCATCGCTGATGAGCGTGCCCATGTCGGTGCTCGGATCGAGTGGGTCGCCCACGCGCACGGTCTCCACGTAGCCCTTGAGCTTCGCCAGGAACGCGTCGTAGACCGGCTTCTGGACGTAGATGCGGGTCGCGGCGGTGCAGTCCTGGCCGGCGTTCACGAAGCCGGCCGCGGTCGCCCCGCGGGCCGCGGCGTCCAGGTCGGCGTCCGCATAGACGATGAACGGCGCCTTGCCGCCCAGCTCGAGATGGACGCGCTTGAGGTTCGCTGAGGCCAGCGCCTGGATCTTTCGGCCCGTCTCCGAGTCGCCGGTGAGCGAGACGAGGTCGATATCCATGTGCGCCGCGATGGCCGCACCGACGACATCGCCATGCCCCGTGACGATGTTCAGGACGCCGTCGGGAAGCCCGGCCTCCTTGGCCAGCTCGCCCAGCATGAGGGTCGTCAAGGGCGTCACGGTGGCCGGCTTGAGGACGACCGAGTTGCCCGCCGCGAGCGCCGGGCCGATCTTCCAGATGGCCATCATGAAGGGGTAGTTCCAGGGTGCGACCTGGCCCACGACGCCGAGCGGCTCGCGACGGGTCATCGAGGTGTGGGAGCCGCTGTACTCAGCGGCGGCCTTGCCCTCGAGATGCCGGATGGCCGTGGCGAAGAAGCGCAGGTTGTCGGCGCTGAAGGGGATGTCGGAGTCGCGGCGGAGCTTGAGGGTCGTGCCCGTCTGGGCGGTCTCCAGCTCGGCGATCTCGGCCGTGTGCTCGTCGATCAGGTCGGCCAGCTTGTTCAGGATCGCGACGCGCTCGGGGATCCACTTCCCGCGCCAGCGGCCGTCCTTGAAGGCGGCCCGGCCCGCCGCCACAGCCCGGTCCACGTCGGCGCTCGTGCCCGCCGGCACCCGCCCGATGACCTGCTCCGTGGCCGGGTTGCGGACGTCGATCCAGGCGCCGCTCGACGACTCGGCCCAGCCGCCGTCGATCCACATCTTCATCTCGGTCAGAGTCTCGATGGCCATGCTGCCTCACGCTCCTCGCATCGTCTGTGACCGCCCTCGCGGGCGAAGGGGGAACCGCGTTGTCGCGAGCTCCGAGTTTACTCCCAGCCGCCCGGCCTTCGACGGCGATCAGGCGTCCAGCGTCGCCGTGACCGACAGCTCGACATTGCCGGCCAGCGCCTTCGAGATCGGGCAGCCGGTCTTCGCCGCCTCCGCCTCCGCCGCGAAGCTCTCCGCGGTCGCACCGGGCACGGTGCCCCGCACGGTGAGCGCGGACGAGGTCACCCGCCAGCCGTCGTCGCGCTTGTCGAACGTCACCGCGGCCGAGACGGTCAGCCGCGTCGGCGGCGTCCGGGCGCGGGCCAGGCCGGCCGACAGGGCCATGGCGAAGCAGCTCGCGTGTGCCGCCGCGAGCAGCTCCTCGGGGCTCGTCCGCCCCTCGGGCGTCTCCGTCCTCGAGGCCCAGCTCACCGGCAGACCGCCGAAGAGGCCGCTGCCGACCCGCTCGACCATGCCGCCGCCGGTCAGCAGGTCACCCTCCCAGGTCACCTCTGCCGTCCGTATCGCCGCCATGTCCAGCCTCCTCTCGATCGCCGCTCTCTGACTTCATCGTCCGGTCCAGCTCGGCCCCGATCTCCCGCACCAGCGCCCAGGCGCGCTCGACGTGTCGTGGTTCGGTGCGCAGGTTGCCCAGCGCGAGGCGGATGGTGAAGCGGCCACCCAGCCGCGTGTGCGAGAGGAAGGCCTCGCCGGTCGCGTTGAGGCGCTCCAGCAGCTGTGCGTTCAGCGCGTCCAGCGCGGATCCGATCTCCGCCTCCTCCTCCTGGCCCCGGAATCGGCGCGGGCGCCAGCGGAAGCAGACGGTCGAGAACGGGACCGGCGCCAGGAGCTCCGCATCGGGCTCGTCATCGACCCAGGTGGCCAGTCGCTCCGCCATCTCGATATGGGACTCGATGCGCCGGCGCAGCCCCTCGAGCCCGAAGTAGCGCACGATGAACCAGATCTTCAGGGCCCGGAAGCGCCGCCCGAGCTGGGGCTGGTACTCGTTGTAGTCGTGGACCGGCCGCGCCTGGTCGAGCGTGCGCAGGTACTCGGGCACGAGGCTGAAGGCGACACGCAGGACGTCCATGCGCCGGCTCAGCAGCAGCGAGCAGTCGAGCGGCGTGAACAGCCACTTGTGGGGGTTGACGACGATCGAGTCGGCGCGCTCCCAGCCCGCGAAGGCCGCCCTGCGCTCGGGGATGAGGGCGACGACGCCGGCGTACGCGGCGTCCACGTGGAGCCACAACCCCTCGCGCTCGGCCACGTCGGCGATGGCCGCCACCGGGTCCACGGACGTTGAGCCGGTCGTGCCCAGCGTGGCCACGATGGCGCAGGGGTGCCAGCCGGCGGCGCGGTCCCCGGCGATGGCCGTCTCGAGGGCGGCGACGTCCATGCGGTAGTCGGCGTCGACGGGGACGCGGTGAAGGCCGGCCCGTCCGATGCCCAGCGTCATGCAGGCCTTCTCGATCGAGCTGTGCGCCTCGGCCGAGGCGTAGACGCGTAGCGGCCGCGCGTCGGCGAGCCCGGTCGTCGCCGCGTCACCGGTGGCCGCCTGGCGCGCGGCCGCCAGGGCGATGAGGCTGCTCGTCGAGGCCGTGTCGGTGAACAGGCCATCGTAAGCCGGCGGCAGGCCCAGGCCCTCGCGCAGCCAGCCCACGGTCACTTCCTCCAGCTCGGTCGCCACCGGGCTCGAGCGCCACAGCATGGCGTTGGCCACGAGCGTGGCCATGAGCATCTCGCCCAGGATCCCGGGACCGGACGCCGTGCTGGCGAAGAAGGCGAAGAAAGCCGGGTGCTGCCAGTGCGTCACGTTCGGTTCGACGAGGGCGCGGTAGTCAGCGAGGATCGCGCCCAGCGGCTCCGGACCCTCCGGCGGCGCGGCGGGGAAGCGGGCACGCAGCTCCCCCGGCGCCACGCGTGGCAGGACCGGGTAGCGCTCGATGCCGGCGAGGTAGTCGGCCATCACGTCCACGACCGCGTGGCCCGCGCGACGGAACGTCTCGGGGTCCATGTCGCGGACCCCCTCGCGCTGGGCGTGGTCGAGCGTGGTGAAGAGCGCTTCGAGTTCCGTGGGCGCAGCGGCGTCAGGCATGTGCAGCAGTCTAGCCCGCTCGCCGGGCAGGGTACCGTACGGCCATCGAACGACTCGACCGCGCCCTCGCCGCCGACGTCGCCGCCGCCCTGCGACGGCCGCCGATCCTCGCCTGCCTCGCGCTCGAGATCGCCGCCGGCGCCATCTTCGTGGCGCGCCGCGGCAGGGAGACGGTCGGGGTCGTGCTCCTCGTGTGGGCCGGCTTCGCGATCCTCGGATTCTTCGCCTGGTGGGCGGGCCGTCACGACGCGGCCCACGCTACGCCGGATCCCGTGCCGCGTGCCGGGGGCCGGCTGCTCATGGCGGCGATAGGTGCGCTGGGGTTCGGGCTCTGGTCGTGGGGCACGGCGCCCGCCATCGGGGCCGTACTGACGGCCACCGCGTTCGCGGGCTGGCTCGTCGTCGCCGCTCGCGGCTCCACGGCGACGGACGTGCTGCGCCCCCTGGTCCGCGACCCCCGCCCGTTCGTGCCCCTCCTCCTGCTGCTGCTCGTGCCGCGCCTCCTCGCCCAGGGGCTCGGCGTCGTGCCGGCGGCGCTCCTTGCCCTGCCCAGCGGCGTCGGGCAGCAGCTCCTCTTCCTCGTCGGCCTCTTCGCGCCGCTCGAGGCGGTGACCCGTCGGACCGACCTCTCGGCCGTGGTCGCGGCGCTCGTCTTCGCCGCGCTGCACGTGCCGTTCGACCTGCCCGCCAACGGCGGCGATCTTCCGGCTGCCTTCGCCAACTCGGTCTTCTACCAGGGCAGCGCCGCGCTCGTCGCCTGCCTCGCCTTCGCCCGCCACCGGGCGCCCGTCCCGATCGGCGTCGTGCACGCCGTGGCCATCGCCTGAGGTCGGCACCACTCCCCGCGCCGTGGCCATCGCCTGAGGTCGGCACCACTCCCGGTGGTCATAGCACGGCCCACGAGCATGACCGATGACCCGAAACAGCGACCGGGACGCCCCGAGCGTGCTCATCACGTGGCTATCTGACCACCGGCAGTCGTCGCCAGCCCTGGACGCGGGGTCAGAGGGCTATCCTCGAATGAGTGCTGCGCATCGCCGTCACCGTCGCGCTCCTCGCTAACGGGCTGCTGCTGCTCGCCGGCTGGTGGCGGTTGCGGCGGATGCCGGAGGCGGCGCCGCACCGGGGGCCGCTGCGGGCGCTGCTCGGGCTGGCGATCGTCACGCTCGGTGCCGCCGCCATCTTCTTCGTCGTCCTCCCGGGCTGAGCGAGGCGACGATGCCGTCCGAAGCGACCCTGGACGCCGCACGCCGCCTGGAGCGGCTCGGCTTCCTCGACGTCCACGCCGACCGACCCTGGGAGCCAGGGGGGGCGCGCCTGCTGGTCGCCCTGCGTGCCGAGCCGCAGCTGACCCATTTCGATCCCGAGTGGATCGGCTACTGGCACGTCGTCGAAGGGCGGGGGCGCCTGGCCCGGCTCGACCGCGAAACGCACCTGCCCCTCGACGTCCCGTTCTCGTGGGGGCCGATCCGGGTCGTGGACCGCCTCGGCGTCTTCAACTCGTTCCTCGGCTTCGGCGGCCGGCTCGGGGCGGAGGAACTCGACCCGGACGCGTCGATCGCCATCTTCACCTCGCCGGCGCCGATCGCGCGCTGGACCGGTCACTCACAGGCACCCGATCTGCTCTCGGCCCGCGTCGGCGCCTTCTTCGCCCGGCTCATGGTGCCGGTCGACTTCGTGCCGGGCTACGAGGCCCACCTGGCGGCGGCGGCACCGCTCGCCCTCTACGCGGCCATGCTCGGCGAGTGGCACGCCGAGCTGGCCGGCTCGGCCTACCTGCGCGAGTCGGACCCGGGCTCCTTCGGCTTCGTGTCGCGCGAGTCGAACCGCATCCGCGCCGAGGACCCGGCCGCCTGGGCCGAGGGCGAGAGGATCCTGGTCGTGCTCGGCCTCAGCGGGTGACGAGCGACGCGAGCAGTCGGCCCGAGCTGGCTGCGATCTCCTCGACCGCGGCCTGGAACGCCGCCTCGTTGCGCTTCGCCGGCGCGCGATAGCCGCTCACCTTGCGCACGAACTGGAGCGCCGCCGCGCGGATCTCCTCGTCGCTCGCCGGCGGCTCCTGGCCACGCAGCGTCTTGATGCTCCGGCACATCGCCTCGCCTCCTCGCTCCATCGTCGGTCGGGGTCCATCATCGCGCGATGCGCCGCGGCCCGCCCCGACGCCCTGAGCCCGGCGTGGCCGAGGACCTTGCCCCGAGTGGGATGATTTCGCCTCTCGGCACTCGCCATGGAAGGGAGCGAACGCGATGTTCGACGGATTCCCGGTCTCGGCCCGGTTGCCCGCCGCGGACCTGGACCGGGCAAGAGCCTGGTACGAGCAGAAGCTCGGGCTGAAACCGAGCAAAGAGGACATGGGCGGGCTGTGGTATCAGACGGGCGGATCGTGGTTCCTCGTCTACCGCACCGAGTTCGCCGGCACCGCGAAGAACACCGCCGCCGGCTGGAGCGTGAAGGGCATCGAGGCGCTCGTCGCCGACCTGCGCGCGCGGGGCGTCGTCTTCGAGGATGTCGAGATCCCCGGCGCACAGCTGGTCGACGGCCTGCTGACCATGGGCCCCTTCAAGGCCGCCTGGTTCAAGGACAGCGAGGGCAACATCCTGGAGATCTCGCAGGTCCCCTGAACCGAAACCGGCTACGGCAGCCGCTCGCAGGCGAGACCATCATGATCGCCGTCGAGCCGATACGGGTCGTTGTCCGTCGAGCCGCCGGTGCCGAGGAAGAAGTCCTGGGCGTGGG
>Ga0334722_10002523_pt1 | contig 20622 bp, 16 predicted proteins | sample C3_bottom_MG_FD_207210 | JGI IMG/M metagenome (GOLD analysis project Ga0334722, IMG submission 207210) | Sediment microbial communities from Yellowstone Lake, YNP, Wyoming, USA - C3_bottom | ecosystem: Environmental > Aquatic > Freshwater > Lake > Sediment | place: USA: Wyoming | collected... | reverse complement strand
GTATTCGTAATGCGTCACCTCTCCCGGTGATAGAGGTGGTTGATTAATGCGATAAATGCTGCATCGCGGTATGCCAATGGATGGAATCGATCCGGTGAAAGATACGCTGAATGTCTCAGATCCACCCCTATGCGCATAGCGGCCCATTGCCGACTCTCTAGAAATTGGACTTAGCAGGCGATTTCTGCCTGAGCTTGCTGCAGCGCAACTTGAGTGCCGCCTCTGTCCCGCGGCGCAGCAACGGCGCGAAAACCCGGTTTGCTATTCCCTGGTGCGCAATCTATATATTGAAAATAGCCATTCCATCGGGCAGGAAAATCACCCACGCAGCGTTGCTTGCGAATTGCCAGGTGATTCCACGAACAAAATTGTCGCAAGCCTACAAAGGAGGAACTTCATGAACGCAAATTTTAAACCCAAAGGACCATTTGGTTCGTCTTACCGGAAACAAGTGATATACGGGCTGCTGCTGGGGCTGGGACTTTCGTCGCCAGCGCATGCGGTGGATGGCGCAGCCGCCTCGGTCGCGGGATGGTCGATCGCGCTGGTGATCATCCTTGCCGTTGCCTACTTGTTTGGCAGAAGAAAGCAATAGCCGGCAACGCTGAGATTCACCTGCGTACCCGCCGCCTTGCAGTTTGGCCGCGCCATGTGGCGGGCTGCTTCTGCGGGGAAAGCTGCCTTCCCTAACCCGCGCCATCCAAACCGCAAAGAACGAAGCGCTCGGGGCTTCAAGTAGCGTAGCCGCATGGGCGGCTGGCATTGCCCCACGGCCGAGAGGTCGCCTTCCGGTAGATTGGCGCAAACACTGCTGGGACCGGTATTGGCCGATTGTCCCCTGTGACATCCGTGGCCTACTGAAATTCCAGTCGGCGCCGGCTATTCCAAAACGCGGGTCAACACTCTCGACCCGACATAGCGAAAGTTGCCGGATCGGGGAAGCGGATGCTCAACGTTCAACATGCACGGCGATTGTTGGCTTGCCGACAGCCGTCCGCTGAATGGAGCGGTTAGTCTGACGTACTTGCATCATCCGGCTGTCTCTTCAAGATAATGCGTTCCCCGTTCGCAATATAAGCATCCACGTTTGTGGTCTCGAATTCCAGCAGATTGCCTTCGGCGCTATATGAGAACCGAACTTCTCCGCCGCCGAAGAACTTGATGTAGTGTGAAACGGAATTGAAGAGCCTGTTGATGGCATGGACCTCTACGTCAACAAGATTCTCTATGCCGACGGACTTGATCGACTCAATATGCAAAGAGACGGGCTGCTTTGAACTCAATGAAACCGATCCATCCGGACTTGTACGGCTAGTCACCTGCCCGCCAGGTTGAATTTTGATCGGTTTTGGTTCTTCGCTCATGCAAGCCTCCATGATGAAAAGGGCGCCTAGCGTATAATGGGTTACGCAAAAGCTATCTCACGATCCTACACGCGAATGGCCGCGCTTAATCAGAATCTCGAAGGTCTGTTGCTGCGAGTTAGGCGTCACATCGTACGGCCCATTGCCATGCCACGTTGCTGGACTTGAATACTCACGCCTGTGCAGAAACGTCTCCGGCAACGGATTGCTCACATTACTTCACGGCCGAAAGCCCCTGCACGCCGTGCCGCTCGATCGAGCGTGCCACCAATCCCTGGGTGCCGTCGGCAAATTTTGCTGCCAGTCTGAATTCGGCGAGCGGCCGAACAGGCTTTACACGCCAGGGCGTGGCGCTAGCTATTCCAACGGCGCGATCGGGTTGGGTATTTTCATCTGCTCGCATGTCCGGATCAGCCTAGCCTAACTCGCGTACGAGTGCAATTTTGACCAAATCGCCGGACTGCATGCGAACCGCTTTGATAATCGGCCGCGAACGATCAAGGTCCGACTGCAAAGCGGAACGCGACTCATGGCACAATCGGGGTGATTGACGGTCCGCAATTTGCCGGGTCGAGCCGATGCAGGGAATATTTCTTGATGTTCATCCGCACCATGAACCGCAACCAACGTGCCGGCGTGTCGCCTGGGTCGGTGAGCACGGTTTGAACATTCCCTATCGCACGCGCATCGTGATCATGGGCGCGGCCGGCCGCGATTTCCACAATTTCAATGTCGTCTACCGCGACGATCCGGCAGCCGAGGTGGTCGCCTTCACCGCGGCGCAGATTCCCGGGATCGCCGGGCGCCGCTATCCCGCCGCGCTCGCCGGCCCGCTCTACCCCGAAGGCATCGCCATCGTGGCCGAGGCAGAGCTCGAAACATTGATCCGCACGCACGAGGTCGAACAGATCGTGTTCGCCTACAGCGACCTGACCCATACCGCAGTGATGCACCTCGCCTCGCGCGCGCTCGCCGCCGGCGCCGATTTCCTGATGTTGGGGCCGCAGCGCACCATGATCGCGGCGGGCAAACCGGTAATTGCGGTCTCGGCGGTGCGCACCGGCTGCGGCAAGTCGCCGGTCAGCCGCTGGATATCGCGCGAACTGCGAAATCGCGGCCTCTCCGCCGGTGTCGTGCGCCACCCCATGCCTTACGGCGACCTCGCGCGCCAGAGCGTGCAGCGCTTTGCCACGCGCGCCGATCTGGACCTGGCCGAGTGCACCATCGAGGAACGCGAGGAGTACGAGCCGCACCTCGCGGCCGGTAACATCGTCTACGCCGGCGTCGACTACGTCAGCATCATCGAGCGGGCGGGACGCGAATCCGATCTCATCCTGTGGGACGGCGGCAACAACGATTTCCCTTTCGTCCGCCCCGACCTGCACATCGTGCTCGTCGATCCGCTGCGCCCGGGCCATGAGACGGCTTACCATCCAGGCGAAACGGTGTTGCGCATGGCCGATATCGTGCTGGTGGCGAAAGCCGATGCAGCCGAACCGACAGCGCTGCAAGAACTGATCGCCAGCGTGCGCCGCGTCAATTCCGCTGCCGTGATCCTGCGCGGATCGATGCCGGTGCGCCTGGACGACGCGACCGCGGTGGCTGGCCTGCGCGTGCTGGTGGTCGAAGACGGACCCACCATCACCCACGGCGGTATGCCGCACGGCGCCGGCTATGTCGCAGCGATGCAGGCGGGCGCTGCGGCGCTGGTCGATGCGCGCGCGTCGGCGACGCCGGAAATCGCCGCTGTCTACGCGCGGTACCCGCATATCGGGCCGGTGCTGCCGGCGATGGGCTACTCGCCGACGCAACTCGAAGCGCTGCGCCAGACCATCAACAACGCCCGGGCCGACGTGGTGGTGGCCGCGACGCCGATCGATCTGGCGGCGCTGATCGCGCTCGACAAGCCGGTAGTGCGCGCGCGCTACGAATTCGCCGACAGCGAAACAGCCGGGCTTGCCGCCGAACTCGAGCGCTTTCTCGCCAGATGCTCGGAGGCGGCATGAGCAGGGAGCAGGGGCCCCGCGCAGCGGGGATGCGACCGCCCGCGATTGCCGCCGGACGCCGACGGCAGCCACGCTCGAACCGCGACAGAGGGTCGGAGGCGGCACGGTGAGAGCACCCGACCCGCGCGCGCATCGCCGCGCCATCGGCCTGATGATCGTGGCGCCGCTGTTGTGGAGCGTCGCCGGCGTGGTCACGCGCTACCTGGACTCCGCCGGGCGCTGGGAAGTGACGTTCTGGCGCAATCTGTTCGCCGGCGCCTTCGTCTTCGCCGCCCTGCTCGTCACCCACCGCGGCAAGACCTGGGCCGCGGTGCGCACTACCGGCAGTTACGGCATCCTGTCCGGCGCCATGTGGGCGATCATGATGGTCGCTTTCATGCTTGCGCTCATGACCACCACCACCGCGAACACCCTGATCGTCAACAGCATCACGCCGCTGCTCACGGCGCTGTTGGCGCGCGCGGTGCTGCGCACACCGATCGCGCCGCGCACTTGGGCGGCGATCGCGCTCGCCATCACCGGCATGCTGTGGATGTTCGGTTCGGGCTTCGCTGGCGGCGAGCCGCGGCACCTCGCCGGGATGCTGATCGCCCTCGCCGTGCCGATCGCCGCAGCGGTGAACCTGGTCACGCTCAAGCACGCCGGTCGTAGCGTGGACTTGCTTCCGGCGGTGCTGTTGGGAGCGGTCTTCGGCGCCGCCATCACGCTACCGTTCGCGCTGCCGTTTACCGCCAGCGCGCACGACATTTTCTTGCTCGGCATGCTCGGCTGCCTGCAGCTCGGCCTGCCATGCATGTTGCTGGTGCGCGCCAGCCCCCATCTCTCTGCGCCCGAAATTTCACTGCTGGCCCTGCTCGAAGTGGTGCTCGGCCCGCTGTGGGCCTGGCTGGGCGCAGGCGAAGCGCCGGCCCTGTCCACGCTCGCCGGCGGTGCCCTGGTGATCGCCGCTCTGCTCCTGAACGAACTCGCCGCGCTGGGCGTGCGCGTGCACGCGCGGCGCAGTGCGTAGACCCAGACTGGTCCGCGGTGCGGTTTGCTGGTGCCGAATGCAGTGATCCGCCTGCCGCTACCGCCGGTTCTGCTGCGCCATGGTGCGCACTGGCGGCAGATAGCGCGCATAGCGCCGGTCCTGGGTCAGGTGATGTTTCATCGCCGCTGCGAACGCCGTCCCGATCATTTGCTCGGTCAGCCCGGTGGTCCGGTTCGCCCTTGCCATCGCGTGCAGGCCCGACAGCAAGTCCACATGTTCATCCTTGTGGCGTTCGCACTCCGGATAGGGATGGATCCGCATCAACGCTTCTTCCAATGCCGAACATAACTCGACACACCGGGTCAGGTTCGCCAGTGCCGTGTGCAAGTCGTAGCAGTCTCCACCCTTGGCCATGGTCTCTTTGACGCACACAAAGAGGTCGAACAGACGTTGGTGCTGCGCGTCGAGTTCCGGTATTCCTGCGTGACCGCCATTTGAACATTTCATGATGGGCTCCTGCGCTCCATTGCGCGCCGCCTTCAGCCAAGAAGCTGCAAGAAGCGGGCCATCTGCTGCGGACAGCGCCGACTATGTCACGCGCGCGCGTCGACGAGCCGACCGGCGGTAGGCTTGCCCCGCCGAACGGTATGAAAGCGGCGTCGATCTGCCGCGGCTGTTCGACGCGACGTGCGTGGAAACGCGTAGGATTGTCGAAATCGCGTCAGGCGCTGACGCGCGCGCCGCCCGATCGGCTGCGCGCCCCCGCTGCGACCGGTCTTCCCCTGTCGCTGCTTGCGCTGGCGCCCGCGCAAGGCGGCAAAGCGCGGGGCGCGGGGTTTCAAGGTTTCCGGTTCGGCCTTTGCCCGACTCTCGGCTTCGCCGTCCACAGACGTTCTCCTGTCAGTGGTGAATGTATTCTTCGAGTGGCACTTTCTTGTGTAACATCGTCATCACCACCGGCGTAAACCAGACCAGCAGAGTGAGCACTGCGAGCACCGCCGCGATCGGCCGGTTGACGAAGCCGAGCAAGTTGCTGTCGGACTTGATCATCGAACTGATGAAGTTTTCCTCGAGCATGCCGCCGAGCACGACGCCGAGGATGGCGGGCGCAATCGGAAAATCGTTTTCCTCGAGAACGTAGGCAATCACGCCGGCGGCGAGCATGACGCCGATGTCGAACAGCGCGTTGTTGATGGCGAAGGTGCCGACCGCGCAAAACAGCAGGATCACCGGCATCAGGATATTGCGCGGCACTTTCAGGATGCGCTTCGCCGCCTTGATGCACAGCACGCCGAGCGGAATCATGATGATGTTGGCGATGATGAACAGCAGGAACACGGCGTAGATGTTCTGCGGGTTGGTGGTGAACAGCGTCGGGCCGGGATTCATGTTCTTCATGTACAGCACGCCGATCACGATCGCGGTGATCGAGTCGCCGGGGATGCCGAACACCAGCGCCGGGATCCACGCGCCGGCGAGCGCGCTGTTGTTGGCCGAACCCGATTCGACGATGCCCTCGATGTGGCCGGTGCCGAACTTCTCCGGTTCCTTCGAAAACTTCTTGCTCATCGCGTAGGACATCCAGGCCGCGATGTCGGCGCCGGCGCCGGGCAGCGCGCCGACCAGCGTGCCGAGCGCGCTGCCGCGCAGAATCTGGATCGGATATTTCTTCGCCAGCCCCCACTGCCCGGCGAAGATATTGCCGACCTTCTCCACCACCATCACCGCCGGCGGGCTGGTATCGACAGCGAAGCGGATGATCTCCGAGATCGCGAACATGCCTATCATCATCGAGATCATGCCGATGCCGCCCAGCAACTCGGTATTGCCGAAGGTGAAGCGCGGAAAGCCGGCCGGATTGCCCAAGCCGACGCAGGCGACCAGGAGGCCGAGGAACAGCATGATCAGGCCCTTCAGCGGACGGTCGGAGGTGATGAACACGGCGCAGGTCAGACCCAGCAGCACCAGCCAGAAGTATTCGAAAGAACTGAACTTCAGCGCGAAATCCGCGAGCGCCGGCGCAGCTACTATCAACACCGCGGTGCCGAACAGTCCGCCCACCGCCGAAAACACGAGGCCGGCGCCCAGCGCCAGCTCAGCCTGGCCCTTCTTGGTCAGCGCGTAGGCTTCGTCGGTGTAGGCGGCGGAGGCGGGTGTGCCGGGAATGCGAAGTAAGCAACCGGGAATGTCGCCGGAGAAAATCGCCATCGCGGTGGCGGTGACGATGGCGGCGATCGCCGGAATCGGAGCCATGAAGAAGGTCACCGGCACCAGCAGCGCCGTGGCCATGGTCGCTGTCAGGCCCGGGACCGCACCCACGAACAGGCCGAACAAGGATGCGCCTATCATCACGAAGATGGTGTAGGGCTCGAACACCATCGCAAACGCCTGGCCGAGTGCTCCCCACATGCTCAGTTTCCCGCCTTCACCAGATATGATCCTTCAGCACACCCCAGGGCAAGGGCACCTTGAGCATCTTGTAAAACGCGAAATGGATGCAGAACGAAACGATCACCGCCACCGGCAGGTTCCAGCGCAGCGGCACCTGCAGCACCGCGAACAGCGCCACCAGCATGATGGTTGCGGTGAGGAGAAAACCCAGGCTATCGGCGACGAGGATGTAGAACACCACCGAGCCGATCACCAGCAGGCAGGCGAGCACATGCCGCGGCGATCGCGTCCACGGCGCCAGCGTAAGCCACGGCACGCGTACGCGCGCGGCCCAACCGCGCGCGATCAGGATCAGCGCGCCGATGCCGATGCCGGCCGCGATGATGCCGGGAAACAGCGCCGGGCCGACGTTCTGCCCAGGGGTTTTCGGGAACGCCTGAATGTGAATCAGGATGGCCGCGGACAGCGCGGCCAACACCACGCCAAAGACTGCGTCGTTAAATTTCAAAGCGGAGGGTTCGTCGTGCCGCGCTACTTGGCAATGCCGACGGCTTTCATGATCGTTCCCATATCGACATCCGATTTCGCCATGAATTTTCCGAACTCGGCCGGTTCCGCGTAAATCACGCCGAAGCCGCGGCTTGCCATGAAGTCCTTGTACTCCTTGCTCGCCGCAATTTTCTTGATCGCGGCCGCCAGCTTGTCGCGCGCTTCGGCAGGAATCCCCTTCGGCGCCGCAATCCCGCGCCACGCGGCCATGGTCCAGTTGCTGCCGGTCGCAGATTTCAGCGTCGGAATGTTGGGGTACAGCGCCGAGGGCTTCTCGTCCATGATCGCCAGGCTCCGCACCTTGCCGGCATCGATCAAGGAACGCGCTTCGGGCAGCGAGCAGGGCACGATCTCGACGCCGCCTGCGACCAGATCCTGCAGGCCGGGCGCGGCACCGTTGCTCGGCACCCAGGGCACCGCAGCCGGATCGACTTTCAGGTCGCGCAGCATGCCCGCAATCGACAGGTGCCAGATCCCGCCTTGCCCGGTTCCGGAAGCCTTGAACTTGCCCGGGTTCGCCTTGATCGCCGCCACCAGGTCATTGACAGTCTTGTAGGGCGAGTCGGCGCGCACTTGCACCCCCGCCGGATCCGCGTTGACCAGGCCGATCGGCGTATAGGAGGCGCCCGAAAGCTCGGTCAGGCCCTGCCAGTGCATCATGCTGATCTCGACCGTCAGCAGGCCGATGGTGTAGCCGTCCGGCGCGGCGGTCGCGATCGCAGAGTGACCGACTACGCCGCTGCCGCCGGTGCGGTTGACGACGGTGACCGGCTGGCCCAGATCCTTTTCCAGCAGGCTGCCGATGATGCGCGCCGTTGCATCGGTGCCGCCACCCGCGCCCCAGGGCACAATCAGAGTGATCGGACGCTCCGGATAGGCAGCGAATGCAGACGAGACAAGGAGCGCCGCAGCGAAGGCGCTGCAGGCAAGGCGCGACACGAGTTTGAACATTTTTCCCTCCTCCGAGAATGTTCGTCGCCGGCAGACGCCGGCCAAGGGTGGCCGGCGCGCGGCTGCGGACAACTGCTTGGATTCTACTGACCTAATAGATATCAGTCCAATGCCGATTTTCCGAGACGGTGCGCCGGAACGGACGATGCGCGCGTGCCGAACCGGACCAGTCCGAACGCTGCGCCACAACATCGATTGGAACAACGGGGCTGCGGGCATTATCATGATCGCTGTACCAGGCAGCGCATCTGTTGCTCATGACCTACTCCAGCGCCCGCTATGACTTCAGCGGCAACGTGGCCGTGGTGACCGCTGGTGCCCAGGGCATCGAGCGGTGTTCGATCTGTCGGGCGGACGGGCGACCTGCTGATCGCCCCTGCCACGCGTTCTCGCCTGGATAGTCGCACAGCGCAGCCAGACTGGCCGTAAAATAGCAACTGCGGTCGAGCAGGAACCCAAGAGCATGGAAGCGGTACCGGTCGTCAGTCGAGAAACGCGTTTGATGCAAGGCAACCAGGCCATTGCCGAAGGCGCGATTTACGCCGGCGCGCGCTTCTACGCCGGCTATCCGATTACGCCCTCGTCGGAAATCGCCGACCTCTGCGCGACGCGCATGCCTGCGCTGGGCGGCATGTACATCCAGATGGAGGATGAGATCGCCTCGATCGCCGCGGTGATCGGCGCTGCGCTCGCCGGCGCCAAGGCATTCACCGCGACCAGCGGCCCCGGATTCTCGCTGATGCAGGAGAACCTCGGGCTCGCCGTCATGGGAGAGGTTCCGTGCGTGGTGGTGGACGTGCAGCGCTCGGGACCCAGCACCGGCCTCGCGACCAAGCCGGCGCAGTCGGACATCATGCAGGTGCGCTGGGGACGCCATGGCGACCAGGCGGTGATCGCATTGTGCCCCGCCAGCGTGCGCGAATGCTTCACGCTGACGGTACAGGCGTTCAATTTCGCCGAGCGCTTTCGCCTGCCGGTGATCCTGATGCCCGACGAAATCATCGGCCACATGCGCGAGAACGTGGCCGTTCCGCTGCCCGGCGAAATCGAGGTCGTCGAGCGCAAGACCCCGAGCGGAGCGCCTGCCGACTACCTGCCGTTCAAAGCGGATGCCGACGGCGTCGCCCCGCTCGCGGCCTACGGCAGCGAGTATGTGTTCCACGTCACCAGCTCGATGCACGGCACCGACGGCTACAGCAACAACGACCCGGCCAATGCCGCGTGGCGCGTGCGCCAGCTGCACGAAAAGATCGAGCGCCATCGCGATGACATCGTGCTCACCCGCTCCTACTACACCGACGACATGGAGGTGCTGATCGTCACCTTGGGCGCGACCACCCGCGCCGGGCGCGCGGCGGCGCTGGAAGCGCGCGCGCAGGGAATCAAAGCCGGGGTGCTGCAGCTGCAGACGATCTGGCCCTTCCCCGACAAGGAAATTGCGGCGCTCGGCAAGGACGCCCGGATGGTGGTGGTGCCGGAGATGAACTACAGCGGCCAGGTGGCGGGCGAAGTGCAGAAAGCCCTCGGAGCCGGCGCCGACATCCGCCGCGTCAACAAATACAACGGAACCATCATCACACCCCAGGACATCCTGGAGGCGATAAAGCGGCCCGCCGCCCCCGAGAGCAAAAGGAACTGAGCATGGCGCACGCAACGGGACTCAAGTACATGAAACCGGGGGTGCTGCCGCACATGTGGTGCTCGGGCTGCGGCATCGGCGGCATGCTGGGCGCGCTGCTGCGCGCGTTCGAGGAACTCGGCTACGCCAAGACCGATACCGTAGTCGTCACCGGCATCGGCTGCACCGGCAAGGCCGATGACTATCTCCTCACCAATGCCCTGCATACCACCCACGGCCGCGCGCTCGCCTACGCCACCGGGATCAAGGCGTATAAGCCCGAGCTCAAGGTCGTCGTGCTCATGGGCGACGGCGACAGCGTCACCATCGGCGGCAACCATTTCATCCACGCCGCCAGGCGCAACATCGACCTCACCGCCATCGTGCTCAACAACCTCAACTACGGCATGACCGGCGGCCAGGTCTCGGGCACGACGCCGGGATGGGCCATCACCAGCACCACCGCCTATGGCAATCCGGAGCGCGAGTTCGATATCTGCGCGCTCGCCGAAACTGCAGGCGCCAACTACGTCGCCCGCTGCGCACCCGACCAAGGCTGGGAGATGAAGGAAATCATGAAGCAGGCTTTGTGCAAGAAAGGTTTCTCGCTGGTCGAGGTCGTCAGCCCCTGCCCCACCCATTTCGGCCGCAATAACGAGATGAAGGAAACCCCGGAGATGCTGCAATGGCTGGGGGAACGCGCGATGCCGGTCGATCGCTATCGCCGATTGCCCGAGTCCGAGCGCGGACACCATTTTCCGGTCGGCACCCTGGTCGACAAGGACGAGCCCGATTTCAATACGCGCTACGACACCATACGCGCCCGCGCCCGGGAACAACGCAGCCGATGAGCACGCATAGCGAAATCATCCTCGCCGGCAGCGGCGGCCAAGGATTGATCCTGTCCGGGATCATGCTCGCGGAAGCCGCGATGCAGGAGGGCAAGAACGTGGTCCAGACCCAGTCCTACGGCATCGCCAGCCGGGGCGGCCTGTCGCTCGCCGAAGTGATCGTCGACGCTGACGAAATCATCTTCCAACAGGTGCGCGTGCCCGATTGCGTGCTCGCGCTGACCGAAGAAGCGGCGAAAAAGTACGAGGCCTGGCCGGCACGGGGCGTGACCATGCTCTATGACAGTACGCTCGCCGCGGCGCGCAACGGGCCGTACTTCATCGGCCTCGACTTTACCCGCCGGGCGAGCGACCTCGGCAATGCAGGCAGCGTCAACATCCTCGCGCTCGCGGCGGTCGCCGCGTTCACCCGCGTGGTGAAGATTTCAAGCCTGGAGCACCTGCTGCGCAAACGCTTTCGCGGTCCGGCACTCGAATTGAATCTCGAATTGCTCGCCGTCGGCAGCGAGCTTGCTACGGCGTGAAGACAGGCCCCAGTCAATGCCTACGGGAGTATGGCGGTGAACAGCGTAACGAAACTGCAAGCTAAAATCGCGCCGTGCGAAGCGGCCTGCCCTGCGGGCATCGACGTGCCGCGCTATGTGCGGCAGATTGCGCAAGGCCGGTTCAGCGAAGCCCTGGCGACGATACGCGAGCGCCTACCGTTTCCGCTGGTCTGCGGCTATGCCTGCGTTCATCCCTGCGAGGCGAAATGCGGCCGCGCCCAATACGAGGGGCCGGTGGCGATCCGCATGCTGAAGCGCGTCGCGGCGGAACTCGGATCGAATGTGCCGGCGCCGGCCGCGCTCAAACACACCGGCAAGAAGGTGGCCGTCATCGGTTCGGGTCCGTGCGGCCTGACAGCGGCCTACTACCTTGCCCTGCTCGGGCATGAAGCGACGGTGTTCGAGGCCAGGCATCGCAGCGGCGGCATGCTGCGCTACGGAATTCCGGCATACCGCCTGCCCGATGAGGTCGTCGACGCCGACATCCGCCTGATCGAACAATGCGGCGTGAACATACAGACGGGCAGGCGCGTCGCCTCCGCCGAAGCGCTGCTGGACCAGGGTTACGACGCCGTCTTCATCGCCTCCGGCGCTTGGCGCGCGGCGCGCATGGGCATCCCGGGCGAAGACGGGCCGCCGGTCATCGAGGGCATCGCCTTTCTCGAGGCCGTGAATGCGGGCATAGCGCCGGCGATCGGCGCCAAAGTCGTCGTCGTCGGCGGCGGCGATACGGCGATCGACGCCGCGCGCGTCAGCAGAAGGCTGGGCGCCGAGGTGGTGCAGGTCTATCGCCGCACCCGCGCCGAGATGCCGGCGAGCGCGGAGGAAGTCGACGCGGCGATCGAAGAGGGCGTGCAAATGGAGTTCCTCGCCGCGCCGCTCGGCATAGACCAGGGCACGATCACCTGCATCCGCATGGCGCTGGGTGCCGCCGATGCGAGCGGCAGGGCGCGACCCGAACCCGTGCCGGGCAGCGAGTTCAGCATCGCCGCCAATACCGTGATCATGGCCATCGGCCAGCAAGTCGAGGTTCCGGCGCAGGCGGTGGCTCGCGAGCAGAACGGCGTGGTGCGCGCCGATCCCGACAGCCTGGCCACCTCGGTGAACCGCATCTTCGCTGGCGGCGATGCGGTCACCGGCCCCGCGTCAATCATTGCCGCCATCGCCCAGGGCCGCGTGGCCGGCGCCGCGATCGACCGCTTCCTCGGCGGCAGCGGCGACCTCGAGCGCTTTGCGCGCCGCAAACCGCTTGCCGGGCTGCAAACGCCCGCGCCTCGCGGGAGTGCGCGCACGCAATGGCGCAGCCTCTCCGCCGCGGCGCGCCTTGGCAGCTTTGCGCTGGTGGAACAGGCGTATGGCAAAGAGTCTGCGATCCACGAGGCGAGCCGCTGCCTGTCCTGCGACTTGCTTGCGTTCGAGGTGCAGGTCGATGCAGCGCGGTGCAAGGACTGCGGCTACTGCAAGCAAGTCTGCGGACTGGACGTATTCGCGCGATCCGACGAGTTCAATGCCAGCGGCTATCGGCCTTATCTGGCCGCGAAAGTCGAAAACTGCATCGGCTGCCTGCGCTGCCTCTACATCTGTCCGGACTTCGCGATCAGCATCGGCGATCCGCGCGCGTTGTGCCAAACCAGCGCGGAAAGCCTGCGGCCGCGTCCGGCCGGCGTCATCTGATCAGGTTCGCAGCGCGCCCAGCGCGAGCATTCGATTCAATTACCCCGGGAACGCGGGCCTCGCCGGAGCGCATCTGCGCCGGCAGCTTGATTTCCCCAAGCTGATTCTCGTCGCGTGCGGTGCGTGCGCTTGACAACTGACCGGCGGTCATTTAGACTTTTTGTAACTGACCGCTGGTCATTACTGACACGCTGAACGCTATGCCTCTTGACTCTGCCGCCGCCAAGCGCGCCGCCCCCGCGCGCCATCGCGCCACCGCGCCCGAGGCGAAAAGCGAACGCCGCGCCTCCATCCTGCACGCCGCCGTCGGCCTGTTGCGCGAGGCGCCGCTCGGAGCATTTTCGGTCGAGGAACTGGCGCGGCGCGCCGGCGTCGCCAAAGGCACTGTTTATCTGTACTTCGGCACGCGCGAGGAGGTGCTGCTGGCAGTCCACGCCGAGCGCGCGCAGCATCTGTTCAATGTGCTCGAGCGCGCGCTGGCCGGGCCACAGGCGGACACGCGGCGCATTGCGCGCGCGGTCGTGCGCCACCTGAAGGGGCACCCCGAGTTCCTGCCGCTCGCGGCCACTTGCCGCAGCATGCTGGAGACCAACATCGGCGTCGACACCGCGCTCGCGTTCAAGCGCGGCATCGGCGCGCGACTAGTCCACCTGGGCACGCGCGTCGAAGCGCTGTATCCGCGGCTCCCGCGCGGCGAGGGCGTGACGCTGCTCATGGCGAGCTACGGACTGATGCTCGGTCTGTGGCAGATCGCGGAACCGCCCGAGTGCCTGGCGCAATCGATGGCGCTGCCGGAAATGCGCGCATTCAGGGTCGATTTCGAAACGCAGCTGACCGCGGCCCTGGTCAATCTGTGGGAAGGCGCCACGCGGCGCGTGGCGCAGAAAGCGAAACCGCGATGAAGGCACTCCACGCCGGCGCGCTCGTCCTGGCGGTGCTCGTCGCCGCCGGCTGCGGCAAGGCGCCAACACCCGAACCCGAGGTAGTACGCCTGGTGCGGGTGCTCAAAGTCGGCGCCGTCGAACACCTGCGCACGGTCGAATTCCCCGGCGAAGTGCGCGCACGCTACGAAACGCGGCTCGGCTTTCGGGTTTCGGGCAAGCTCGTCGAGCGGCTGGTCGAGGTCGGCAGCCGGGTGCGCGCCGGCCAAGCGATTGCGCGCCTCGACGCGCGCGACCTCGAGTTGGCGAGCGCGAGCGCGCAGGCGCAGGTGGCGCAGTTCGAAGCCGACAGGGGCCTCGCCGCGGCCGACCTCGCGCGCTATCGCGAACTGCGAGCGAAGAACTACATCAGCCAGGCGGAATTCGAGCGGCGCCAGAGCCTGTTCGACACCGCCGCGGCGCGCGTCGATGCCGCGCAGGCGCAGGCACGCCAGGCCGCCAACCAGGCGGGCTATGCGCTGCTCGCGGCGGACACCGCCGGCGTCATCACCGCGATCGAAGCCGAGGCCGGCCAGGTGGTGAGCGCCGGCCAGACCGTGGCGCGGCTGGCGCGCCCGGGCGACCGGGAAATCGCGATCGCGGTGCCCGAGTCGCAGCGCGAACTGCTCGCGGGCGCGGGCGAATTCGCCGTCACGCTGAACGCGCTCGGCGCTCGGCGCTGGCCGGGCCGCCTGCGCGAAGTGTCGCCAGCGGCCGATCCGGCGACGCGCACCTATGCCGCGCGCATCACCATCCTGCAGGCGGGTGAGGACATCGAACTCGGCATGAGCGCGCGCGTTGCAGTGAGCGGCGCGGCGCGCGATGCGCGCATCGAACTGCCGGTGGCGGCGATCTACTCCAAGGGCGAAACGCCGAACGTGTGGCTGGTCGACGCGGGCGGCACGGTGCACCTGCAGCCGGTGAAGACGGGCGGGCTCGCCGGCGAGCGTGTGCTGATCGATGCGGGTCTCAAACCGGGCGACACCGTGGTCATCGCCGGCGCGCAACTGCTGCGCGCCGGCGAGCGCGTGCGCATGCTCGACGGCAAGTAAAGCGAGCGGCGTGGACGAGAACCGCTTCAATCTGTCGGCGGCGGCGCTCAAGCATCGCGAGCTGACGCTGTTCTTCCTGCTCGCCATCGCCATCGGCGGCATCGGCGCATATTTTCAGCTCGGCCAGCGCGAGGACCCGGACTTCGCCTTTCGCGCGATGGTGATCCGCACACTGTGGCCCGGCGCCACCGCCGAGCAGGTCGACCGGCAGGTCACCGACCGCATCGAAAAGAAGCTGCAGGAGACCCCCTACTACAAGTTCACGCGCACCTACTCCAAGCCGGGCGAGTCGCTGATCATCCTCGAGCTGCAGGACACGGCCGCGCCGAAGGACGTGCCCGGCATCTGGTACCAGGTACGCAAGAAGGTCGGCGACATCCGCGCGACCCTGCCCACCGAGGTGATCGGGCCGTTTTTCAACGACGAGTTCGGCGACGTGTTCGGCTCCATCTACGCGTTCACCGGCGACGGCTACACCCACTCCGAGCTGCGCGACTACGTCGAGCGCGTGCGCCAGGAGCTGCTGCGCCTGCCCAATGTGGCGAAGATCGAGCTGGTGGGCGTGCAGGACGACAAGATCTACATCGAGCTGTCGACGAAAAAACTGGCGAGCCTGGGCATCGACCCGGCGCTGATCGCGCAGGCACTCGCCGCGCAGAACGCCATCGTCAGCCCGGGCAGCGTCGAGACCAAGGACAGCTCGGTCGCGCTGCGCGTCAGCGGTCAACTCGACTCGGTCGCCGCGGTTGCCGGGCTGCTGCTGCGCGTGGCCGGAGCCGGCGGCGCGCAGACGCTGCGCCTGGGCGACATCGCCACGGTGACGCGCGCTTACGCCGATCCGCCGGTGGCGAAGATGCGCTTTGGCGGCAAGGAGGCGATCGCGCTTGCCGTGTCCATGATTTCCAACGGCGATGTGCTGCAACTCGGCCGCGACCTGAAAAGCAGTATGGCGCGCATCAAGTCGGGCCTGCCGGTGGGCATCGAGTTCGAGCAGGTGTCCGACCAGCCGGCGGTGGTGAAAACCGCGGTGGGCGAATTCATGGCATCGCTGCTCGAGGCGGTGGCGATCGTCCTCGTCGTGTCCTTCCTGTCGCTCGGCATGCGCACCGGGCTGGTGGTCGCGCTCACCATCCCGCTGGTGCTGGCGGCAACCTTTCTCGCCATGCGCTTCTTCGGCATCGACCTGCACCGCATATCGACGGGCGCGCTGATCATCTCGCTCGGCCTCTTGGTCGACGACGCGATGATCGCCGTCGAGATGATGGCGCGCAAGCTCGAAGAAGGCTTCGACATGCTGCGCGCGGCGACCTTCGCCTATTCGTCCACCGCCTTTCCGATGCTGTCGGGCACCATCGTCACCGCGGCGGGTTTCCTGCCGATCGCCACCGCCAAGTCGACCACCGGCGAATACACCTTCGGCATTTTCGCAGTGACCACCATGGCGTTGCTCATTTCCTGGTTCGCGGCGGTCATCGCCACGCCGTTCATCGGCTCCTACCTGCTGAAGGAACACAAGGCGGAGGAAGGCCTGCGCGACGTATACAACAAACCGTTCTACGCACGGCTGCGGGCCGTCATCGACTGGTGCATCGCGCAGCGCAAAACGGTGATTGCCGCCACCGCGCTGACCTTCGTCGTCGGCGTGCTCGGCATGGGGTTCACGGAGAAACAGTTCTTCCCGTCGTCGAACCGCGTCGAAGTGCTGGTCGACCTGTGGCTGCCCGAGGGCAGCTCGATCACGGCGACCGAGCGCGAGGCGACGCGGCTCGAGGCGCTGCTCGCCAAGGACCCCGACGTGGCGACTTACGTCACCTACGTCGGCAACGGCTCGCCGCGGTTTTTCCTGTCGCTCGACCAGCAGTTGTTCCGCGCCAACTTCGCGCAGACCGTGGTGCTCACCAAGGATCTCCCCGGGCGCGAGCGCGTCGTCGGGCGGCTGCGCCAGGCCCTGGGCGACGATTTCCCCGGCATCCGCGGCCGCGTCAATCGCGTGCCGCTCGGCCCGCCGGTCAACTTCCCCGTGCAGTTCCGCGTCACGGGCGATGACACGGCGCAGCTGAAGCCGATCGCCGAACGCGTCGCCGAGCGCGTGCGTGCCAACCCGCACACCCGCGACGTCAACTTCGACTGGGGCGACCGTGTGCTTGCGCTGCGCGTCGAGGTCGACCAGGAGAAGGCGCGTGCGCTGGGCGTCAGTTCGCAGAGCGTGGCGCGCTCGACCGCAGCGGTGATCAGCGGCGTGCCGCTCGGCCTGTATCGCGAAAACGACCGGCTGATCGAGGTGCTGCTGCGCGCGCCGGCGGCGGAGCGCGGCACGCTCGAGGCGCTCGCCGAAAGCAGCGTGCCCACGGCCAGCGGGCGCGCCGTGCCACTCGAGCAGGTGGCCGCCGTGGAAACGGTCATGGAAGAGCCGATCATCTGGCGCCGCGCGCGCGAACTCACGCTCACCGTGCGCGCCGATATCGACGATGGCGTGCAGGCGCCCGACGTAAGCGCCGCGATCGAGCGCACGCTGGGCGAGATCCGCGCTGCGTTGCCGGCCGGCTATCGCATCGAGATCGGCGGCGCTTGGGAGGAGAACCTCAAGGCGGAGAACTCGATCGCGGCCGGCATGCCGCTCCTGGTGGTGGTGATCCTCGGCATGCTGATGCTGCAGCTGAAGAGCTTCTCGCGCACTCTCATGGTGGTGCTCACCGCGCCGCTCGGCGTCGTCGGCGTGGCGATCGCGCTGCTCGCGTTCCGCCAACCGTTCGGCTTCGTCGCGCTTTTGGGCGTCATCGCGCTCGCCGGCATGATCATGCGCAACTCCGTGATCCTGGTCGACCAGATCGAGCAGGACATCGCCGCCGGCCAGCCGCAGTGGCTCGCCATCCGCGAGGCGGCGGTGCGCCGCTTCCGCCCCATCGTGCTGACCGCCGCAGCCGCGGTGCTGGCGATGATTCCGCTCGCGCGCAGCGTGCTCTGGGGCCCGATGGCCTTCGCCATCATGGGCGGGCTCATCGTCGCGACCGTGCTCACCCTGCTGTTCGTGCCGGCGCTGTACGCGGCGTGGTTCCGGGTGCGGCGTCCTTCCAACCTCACTTGATCAGCATGGGCATCATCCTGAACGAACGGCGCCGGGCGTGCAGGCACACGCCCGGCGCAGTTTTTTGGACCGGCCCCGCCTGAAATTTCCGACTAGCGCGTGCGCCCGCGCATGGACGCCGGGTGGCCGGGCAATGCGAGCGACCTGCCGGTATTCACGATCTGGTCGCCGTCCACGCGCAGTATGGAGATGTCGCTATCCATGAAGTTGCCGACGTAGATATAACGCCCGTCGTTGCTGAACACCACGCCCTCGGGCAGCCCGCGTACTTCGACTTCGTTCGTGCGCGTCACTTTCTTGCCGTCTATTTTCAACGCGACCACGGTCGCGTTCCGGTTGTAGTACCACGCTGACTTCGCGGAGTTGGTGCCCTTCAGCAGCAGCGCCACCGCGAGCTTGCCGGTCGGGCTGATGGCGAAACCTTCGGGACCGTCGCCTATCACCACCTTGTCGATCACGCGCGCCGGGTTCGCCTCGAGGTCGATGACCGTCACCGTATCCAAATGGCCGTCCGCCGCACCGGCGTTGCCGTTGTCCGCGCTGATCGCAAGCTTGCCATCCGGGGAAATATCGAAATTGTAGGGCCACAATCCCACCGGGATATCCTGCTTGGTATAGGTGACCTTCTCGCCATTCACCTCGAGCAGGGCGAGCTTGTGGCCGGGAAATTTACCGGCCATTGCGCGCTTGCCGTCCGGGTTGAAGACCACGTGCGCCACTTGCTCTCCTATGACCACGGTATCGATCAGCGTCACTTTCTTGCCGGCGATGCGCAACACGCTTACCGAGTTGTCGGCGCGGTTGGCGATGAGCGCGAGATTCCCGGCGCGGTTAATCGACATGCCCGAAGGCTGTTTGCCGACCGCAACGGTGTCGATCAAAGCCGGGGGAGTGGCGGTGAGGTCGATCACGTAGAGCTTGTTGTCGGGCACCGGCTTCCAGCCGGCACCGTCCCTGACCCAGTCCATCGAATTCGCCACCAGCGCGAGGCCCTCGTCCGGCGTGATCGCCAGATTCACCGGCGGCCCGAAAATGGAATTCATCAGCGGCAGGTTGACGAGGATTTTGGGCGCAAGCGGATCGGTGCCGATATCGATCACCGACACCGTGTCCTTGCCAGGCGGCAGATTCACGGCTTTGCCGTCGGCGTCCCAAGTCACCTTTTCGTCGTTGCCGACGATCATCAATTCGCGTTTGCCGCCCGCTTGTCCCACCAGGTTGGCACAGCCTGCGAGCGCTGCCAGACTTACAGCAACTACCAAGACGCGCATATTCATCATCGCCCATCCTCCTTCATTTTTGTGTTGCACAGTGAAACCGGGTCTAGTATAGGCGTAGCGATCCAAAACCGTTTGCTGCGACGCGGCAGCCACGAAGGGACTCATTTGATCAGGGTCGGCATGAGCGTGCGCGGCAGCCACAGCATCGCGTCCGGCATCAGGATCACGAATACCAGCACCAGCAGCATGGGAACGAAAAGTATCGCCGTATCCCGGACCGCCTGCTTGATCTTGATGCCGCCGATGGTGCAGGCGATCATCAGGCACAGCCCGTAGGGCGGCGTCACCAGGCCGTAAGCAATCGAGATCACGCCGATGATCGCGAAGTGGATCGGGTGCATGTGGACGTTCGCCGCCAGCGGCGCGAGTATGGTGCCGACGATGATGATTGCGGGAATCGCGTCGATGAAGCAGCCGATCACCAGGAAGCAGAACGCGGTGATGAAGCCGACGCTGGTAATGCCGCCGCCCCAGCGCGCCACCATGTCCACGAACAGCTGCGGAATGTGGAAATACGCAAGCAGCCAGCCGAAAGCCGACGCGGTGCCGATGCAAAACAGCGAAATCGCGGCGAAGCGGCCGGAATCGTACATGGTTTCGCGCAATTGCCTGAATCCCAAACGCCGGTAGATGAATATCCCGAGCAGCATGGCGTAGAGCACGGCCACCACCGAGGCTTCGGTCGGCGTGAATAGACCGCCGACGATGCCGCCGACGATGATGCCCGGAGTGAGGATCGGCAGGATCGCATGCCCGATCGCCAGCGCCAGTTCCTTCTTTGTTGGCTTGGGGTAGACCGGGTAGTTGCGCCGCTTGGCGTAGATATAGACCACCACCATGAACGACAGGCCCATCATCGTGCCGGGCAGCACACCGGCGAGAAACAGGCCGCCGATCGAGACCGATATGACGCCGCCCCAAACCACCATCAATATGCTCGGCGGAATGATCACGCCCATCACCGCGGCGCAGGCGACCAGCGCGACCGCGAATTCGATGTCGTAGCCCTGCTTTTTCATCGCCGGAATCAGCACGCCGCCGACGCCCGCCGCTTCGGCGGTGCTGGAACCGGAGATGCCCGCGAACAGCATGCTCACCAGCACACTGACATGGCCGAGCCCGCCCGGCAGCCAGCCGACCAGCGCGCGCGACAGGTTGATCAGCTTGTCGGTGATGCCGGCGGCATTCATCAGGTTCGCAGCCAGCATGAAGAACGGGATCGACAGCAGCAGGAACGAATTATAGGACTTCAGCATCTCGTTCAGCAGCAGGAACGGCGTCAGCCGATCGTCGATGAAAAATACCGGCACGCAGGCGAGCCCCAGCGCGAACGCAACCGGCACGCGCACGAGCACCAGCAGCCCGA
>Ga0334722_10002522_pt1 | contig 20625 bp, 18 predicted proteins | sample C3_bottom_MG_FD_207210 | JGI IMG/M metagenome (GOLD analysis project Ga0334722, IMG submission 207210) | Sediment microbial communities from Yellowstone Lake, YNP, Wyoming, USA - C3_bottom | ecosystem: Environmental > Aquatic > Freshwater > Lake > Sediment | place: USA: Wyoming | collected... | reverse complement strand
GACGGGCCCCGAAGTGGCCGACGCTTACGCGGAGATGGGGATGTGCCTGCTTGAGGAGAAGAACAACGTCTACGCCTTGAAGTACTTCAAGAAGGCCCTCGAAGCCGGCCCCTCCCCCAAGGTCCGCAAGCTCGCCGAAAAACACATCCAGGGCCTCGAAAGCTCCCGGTAGCCCAGCCGTCGGACGTCAACGCATTCGTTCAAAGGCTTCGATCTGTTGTTTGACCGAGTCGAGCTTGTTTTCGGATATGTGGGGAGGGGTTCGGAAGGTCGGTTCCTCGCAACGCCGGTAGTCGCCTCCGAATTCGAGCGCGCCGCCGAGGAAAGTCCTGGATTCGACCTCTTGGCGCAGGCGCTTGTCGTAGAGTTTCGCGCTGATCTCCGTCGAGAAGGATTCGAGAGCTCCAGGGTAGAAGCCTTGGGGGCCGGGGATGGAGAGCAGTCCGAAGGAATCAAGGGGCGCTTGGGCCGAGATCTCGAGCTTGTAGGCGGGGTTTTCCGCCGTCATCTCGAAGCGTCCGCGGCAGGCGCTGATGACGGTCGTAAAGGTCGTCCCAATGACGCTGGGCCTGAAATAGGCCTGGACTTTCTCGGAGCGGTAGCCGGCCATCCACGCGGTGGGGGTCATGAGGCGCAAATCGAGGCGTCCCCCGGCCAGGGCCAGGTGGGCGGTGTTGTCCGAACTCATGGACTGAAGCCAGATCCAGGCCGAAGGGAAGAGCTTGCCCCAGTTCTTCTCCTGATGCGCATAGCCCTGCCCCGTGATCGTTGCGGAGGCTCCGCCTTCGGAGGGGTAGGTGATCTCGTAGGAACATTCCGAGCCCAGGCTGTGCACGAACCAGTTGAGAGGCAGGAACTTGAGATACGCGCCGATTCCCTGGGGGCCGAGGTCCTTGTCGTCCCAGGGTTTTCGAGCGCCGAGGCGGGCGGAGACCTTGATGCGTCCTGGGATTTCGATTTCCAGGGAGTCCTGCGTCGCCTTTCCGTTGCCGGAGGCGTCCCAGGCGAAATTCGCCGGAGAGTCCATGTCGGGGTCGCGGCGCACCGGCTTGCCGGCCTGGAACAGGGAGGTCCGGTCCGGGAATGTTTCGTAAACCTTCAAGGGGGTCCCGATCCCCTCTTGGACCGCGACTGCGAGATACCCGGGCATCGACTCGCCGTCGCGGTGGCCGGCGTCCTTGGGGAGGTAGGAAGCCGTGACGATCGCGAGGGAGCGGTTGTTCGTCGGGTCGACGATCCGGGTGTACCAGCCTTCGCACCAAGGGCCCTTCTCCTTGGGACGGTGGGGGTCCATCTGGGAGATTGGGAGGACGGAGGCGGCGGCGCTTAAGGCCGCGGCGAGCAGCAGGGGCGCGATCATGCCGACCAGCCGTCTGGGCTCAGGAGTTCGGCGATCGCGGCGTCGAGAATGCCGAAGTCGACGGGCTTGTGCAGGAAGCGGGCGCGGGGGTCCGGGGGGACTTGGGCGGCGAAGCGCAGGGCATCGACGCCGCTCAGAAAGATCACGGGCAGGGCGCGGGTCGATTCCGTTTGGCGCAACAAGGCCAGGAGCTGCGTGCCGTTGAGGCGCGGCATCTCGTAGTCGATGATCGCGATCTCCGGCACGGACGCCTCGGCCAGGGACATCGCTTCGGTGGGGTCTCCGCAGCGTACGACGGAGTGTCCGCGGCTTTCCAGGAAATCGCAGGTCACCTGGAGCAGCAGCATGTCGTCGTCCACCATCAGGACCTTCGCCATGAGAGGCCAATCCTAGCAAAGCGCGGGGCCCCTTGTGCGTCGGTTTGACCCTCGGGGGGGGTTCTGGTATACTGCCGGCAATGGCAACGACGAGGAAGCCCGCGCTCGGCGTCGGCGATCCGGCTCCCGATTTCACGGCGCACGACGAGACGGGCCGCTCCTGGTCGCTTAAGGCCCTCAAGGGCCGGACCGTCGTTCTCTATTTCTACCCGAAGGACAACACCCCCGGCTGCACCGTCGAGGCCCGAGATTTCCGGGACCATTTCGACAGCTTCACCAAGAAGAGGGTCGCCCTTCTCGGAGTCAGCCCCGATTCGGCCAAGTCCCATGCGGGGTTCAAGGCCAAGAACGCCTTGCCGTTTCCTCTCCTTGTCGACGAGGATAAGGCCCTTTGCCGGGTTTACGGCGTCTGGAGGAGGAAAACAGTCTCTGGACGAACCTTCATGGGAGTTCAGCGCTCGACCTTCGTCATCGGTCCCGACGGCTTGATCCGCCAGGCCGTGCGCAAGGTTTCCGTTTCCGGGCACGCCGAGGCCGTCCTCCAATCCGTTTGACGCGTTTGAAAGGTTGTCTTTTCGTCTTGAGCGCCGCGCTTCTGACCGCCTGTTCCGCCGGTCGAGTCAAGACCCTCTCGCGAGCCCCCGTCTTCCGCGCGAAGGTTCTGGCCGCCGGAGGCGTGCGCGGGGCCCAAGGACGGGGCGCGGAGATTTTGAAAGCCTTGTCGGCGCGTCTGGAGGGAGGGGGGACGCGCCTGGCGGTCCTGGAAGAGTCGGACAGCGTCCTGGCCGGGACCTCCCTGGGCCTAGAAGAGGCCTCCAACCCTCGTCTGCTTGCCGAGATCTCCCGCGCCACCGAGGCCGAGGCCCTGCTCTTCCTCTCCTTGGATTCGGCCTGGAGCTCTCTTGACGTGGTCGTGCTCGATCTTCACTCCGGAGAGTCCGTTCTGCGGGCTGCGGCGCGTCCCCAGGGAGAGGCGTTTGCCTCGCCGGCCGAGGTCTCCGACGCCGCCGCAGAAGCCCTCGCCGGACTTTTCCGCAATAAGCCCAGGGCTGCGCCCGGCGATCCCAGTGAAGAAATCCCCGTTCCCTAGGGCCGCGGAAGCCTTCAGATGTCGTAAAATGCGCGCGTGAATCCCTTCGGCCGAACCCTGTATCCGCTCGGGCTGACGCTGTGGCTGGCCGCCTTCGGCTGGAAGGCCTGCGCCGTCGCGCGCGAGGGAAACCGCCTCGCCCGGGCGGCGGGCCGCCTGGACGGTGAAGCCGCAGCGCTCGACCGCGGCGCCCGGCGGCTTGAGCAGCTCTCCCGCGAGTCCCAGGCTCAAGCCCGGGAGTCGGAGTTTCTCCAAAGCCTGCCCAACATCCTTCCCGAGGACAAGGGCTACCTCCGCACCCAGAAGGCGATTTCAGACGAGGTCTCAGTCCTTCGCGCCAAAGTCGGCAGGCGCCTGAAGGGATCGCTCCATCTCGTCGTCGACGCCAAGGCCAACAAGCTCTACGTCAAGAAGGGCCTCAAGCTGCTCTGGCAGGCGGACGTCTCCGTCGGACGGGGGGGGCGGCTGGTCGACGCCAAGTCGGGCCGCAAATGGGAGTTCGTCACGCCGCGAGGGGAGTTCCGGGTGATCGGCAAGGGCCTCAATCCCAAATGGCGCAAGCCCGACTGGGCCTACGTGGAGGCCCGGGAGCCGGTCCCGCCCCCCGAGGACCCCTCGCGCCTGGTCGAAGGGGAGCTCGGGGCCTACGTCCTCAACTTGGGCGACGGCTATCTCATTCACGGCACCAAGAGCGAGGAGCTCTTGGGCCGCCCCGCCTCACACGGCTGCGTGAGGGTCGGCGCGGCCGATCTTGAAAAGCTTTATAAGACGGTCCCCACGGGGACTCGGGTGGTCATCTTCGAATGAAGACCGCGCCCAGTGGACTGGAGGCGGGGCTGAGACGCTTGGACCTTCGCGTCTCGGTCGGGGCGCTGATGGCGACCGGATTTCTTCTCCTGGCCGGAGCCTGGATGCTCGAGTCCTGGCTGAGGGCCTGCTCCGTAATCGCCGAAGGGGAGCTTGAGGCGGCGGCCGCGGCGCGAGAGGAGCTCGACATCGAGCTCTCCGAGCGCTTGGCCTTGCGCGATCTTGTCTCCAGGGATTTGGTGCGCGCCAAGACGAGTGCGGCCAGCCTCTCCCGGTCCCGGCGGGTTCTTTTCGAGGGGGGGCTTGCGCTCTCCGAGGAAAAGCGGCTCCTTGAAAAGCAGTGGGAGATCATGACGACGTACCTTCTTGTCGATCCCGCCCTGGACCGGGTCCAGATCATGCGCGGCGAGCAGGCCTTGGAGAGCGCGCCGCTGGCGGGAGCGCGTCCCCACTCGGTCGGGGGGGAAGCCCGGGAGATTCCCAAAATCTCGACGATCATCTCCAAGGAGCGCTTCGCCTCGCCTGAGCGCGGCAAGTCCGAGCAGACGGCGGGACAACTCCTGTGGGAGCCCCCTCAGGTGGGGACTTCCCTCCGCGCCCGCGCCCTGGGCGAGAACGTGATGTTCACCAAGGAGGGGCTCATCCTCCACGGCCCTCCGCTCGACAAGAAGGAGCATGAGGCGTTTGCTCATCTCTGTCTCACTCTGCCGGCGCCGACGGCCCGCAAGCTCTACGCCAAGAGCTTCATCGGCACGAAAGTCCGGCTTGAGCCCGAGCCGAAGCCCTAAGGGCGGGACAAGAGGCTTGACAGGCGGCGGTTTGTATATTATAATAATTACAATTCCGTGCCAGAGGTGATTGCCATGCGAGCGTCCATCCTGCTGACAGCCGTCTTCTTCGCCGCCGTTTCGGCCAGCGCGGGAACCTACGAGATCGATCCCGTCCACAGCCAGGTCGCCTTCAAGATCCGGCATCTCGTCAGCAAGGTTTCGGGTCGCTTTACGATCTTTTCTGGAACCATCGGCTACGTTCCGGGCAAGCCCGAGGCCTGGACGGTCGAGGCCAAGATTGACCCGGCCTCCATCAACACCGACAACGAAAAGCGCGACGCGCATCTGAAGTCTCCCGACTTCTTCGACGTCGCCAAATGTCCCGAGATGTCCTTTAAGAGCAGCAAGGTGGGCGACGTGAAAGGCTCTTCCGCCAAGATTTACGGCGTGTTGACGATGCACTGCACGAGCAAGCCGGTGGTTTTGGGCCTGGATGTGGGGGGGACGGGCAGGGACCCTTTCAGCGGGACCGAGCGCGCGGGATTTTCAGCCAAGATCAAGCTCGACCGGAAGGATTTCGGCATTGTCTGGAATAAGGTGCTCGACGACGGAGGAGTCCTGATCGGCGACGAGGTCGAGGTCTCCATCGAAGTCGAGGCCCCCGCCTCGAAATAGCGGGGGCGTCAGCGCTTCCCGAGGCTCAGTCGGTCGACGACATTCTTGACGCCGTCGACGCTCTTGGCCAGGTTGACGGCGGTCTCGCGCTCTTCGGAGGAGCCGATGGTTCCGCTCAACGTGACGACGCCCTTGAAGACTTGGACGTCGATGTTCCGGGCCTTGACCTTGGAGTGCGAGACCAAGGATGTCGTGATTTTCGTGTGAATCCACTGATCCGAGACGGTGTCGCCGGCCTTGCGCTCTTTCTGGGAAGCGACGTAGCCTCCCTCGGCACCCGCTCCTCCGGCTAAGAGGAGGATGCAGCCTCCGCTCCCGGCGCAGAGGCCGAGGAGCAGAGCGAGGCCGGCCGTTCTCCGGAGGGTCGTCCAAGTCATGGGATGATTGTATCTCCTTCCTCGCGGCGGCGCAAGAAAGGGCTCGGATGGATGAAATGTTGCCAAGGTAAGAAACGCTATGGCCAAAATTCCATTTGTGAGCGCCCAGGAAGCCGTTTCGCGCGTGCGGTCCGGTCAGCACGTCCTCGTCGGCTCTGGCTGTGCCGAGCCCGAACTCTTGGTCAAGGCTCTGGTGGCGCGCGCCAGCGAACTCCATGACGTCGAGATACTGCACCTGCTGACGATGGGGGCCGCCCCCTACGCCGATCCCGCCTTGCAGGGCAGCTTCCGCCACAACGCCTTCTTCATCGGCCCCAACGTGCGCGCCGCCATCCGCGCCGGCGCGGCCGACTACACCCCGGTCTTCCTCCACGAGATTCCGCGCCTCATCCGTTCCGGCCGCATCCATATCGACGTGGCTTTAGTCCAGGTCTCCCCTCCGGACGCGGCGGGGCGGATGTCCTTGGGCATCTCGGTCGACATCGTGCGGGCGGCCGTCGAAAGCGCGCGGCTCGTCATCGCGCAGGTCAATCCCCTCATGCCGCGCACGCGCGGCGAGAGCCTCCTGCCTCGCGACTCCTTCGATCTGCTCGTCGACGGAGAAACACCCCTCATCGAGCTGCCCGCCCGAGAGAGCATCCCCCAGGCCGAGGCCATCGGCGTCTACAGCGCGGGCTTAGTCGAGGACGGCGCGACCATCCAGATGGGCATCGGGGCCATCCCCGACGCTGTCCTCTCCGCGCTCAAGGGCAAGAACGACCTGGGTGTGCATACCGAGATGTTTTCAGACGGCCTCCTGCCCCTGATCTCCTCCGGCGTGGTCAACGGCCGCCGCAAGACGCTCCATAAGGGGAAGATCGTCGCCTCCTTCTGCATGGGCAGCCGCCGGCTCTACGCCGCCTTGGACGACGACGCGCGTTACGAATTCCGGCCTTCCGATTACGTCAACGACCCCTTCGTCATCGCCCAGAACGACCGGATGGTCTCCATCAACTCCGCCCTGCAGGTGGATCTGACGGGGCAGGTCTGCGCCGATTCGATCGGCACGCGCTTCTACAGCGGCTTCGGAGGCCAGGTGGACTTCATTCGGGGCGCTTCGCGCTCCAAGGGCGGCAAGGCCATCCTGGCCCTGCCTTCGACGGCCAAGGAGGGGACCCTCTCCCGGATCGTTCCGACCTTGGACGCCGGCGCCGGAGTGGTCACGACGCGGGCCGACGTCGATTTCATCGTCACCGAGTGGGGCGTGGCCAGCCTCAAGGGCCGCAGCGTGCGCGAGCGGGCCCTGGCGCTTGTCTCCATCGCTCACCCCAAGTTCCGCGCGGAGCTTTTGGAAAAAGCGCGCGTGTTGGGCTTCGTCTATCCCGACCAGCGGCCTTGGCCGAAGGAGGGCAAGCCATACCCGGTTGAGTGCGAGACGAAGCTCGGCCTGCCCGACGGGACCTGGATCGAGGTGCGGCCCCTTAAGCCCGTCGACGAGCGCGCCCTGCGCGATCTTTTTTATTCCCATTCCGAGGAGACGGTCATGGCGCGCTATGGCCAGCCCGTCAAGAGCCTCGCGCGCGAGCAGGTCCAGGATTTCGTGACCCTCGACTATGACGCGCGCATGGCCCTGGGGGCCTTCGAGCGCAAGGGGAGAGCCTCGCGCCTATTGGGCGTGGCGCGCTGGGACCGCCGGTCGGATGCGGACGGCACGGTCAACCTGACGGTCCATGACGATTTCCAAGGCAAAGGGATCGGGTCCTTCCTGATCCGCATGCTGACCCGCCACGCTCGCCGCTCGGGGCTGACACGGCTGCATGCCGATTACGCCACGGCCGTAGCCCGAATGGAGGCCATGGCGAAGGCCACGGGGGCGCGCATCGAGTCGGGGCCGGAGGGCAAGCGCCGCGCCGTCTGGGACCTCTCCCAGGATTAGACGGGAAGATTGATCCTCATGATTTGTACGCGCATTCCGTCCCAGCGGTCGGCGCGCCGGTGAGCTTTTTCGCCGACGTTTATCCGAGCCTGCTTTTGTCCCTGCTCGCGGCTTGGGTCGCGGCGGCGGTCTCGACTCTCCCCCTGTGGCGCCGCCGCCTAGGCGACGCGGGAGTTCTTGCCGCGATCGTTCTGGCCGCGCTGGCGGCGTGCCCGCGCCTCTGCCAGCCGCGCGCGCACCGCGTCTATTACGACGAGTTCGAGCACCTCGACGCGGCGAGGAATATCGCCGACTACGGCCGCTGGGGAGAGACGATCCTCGGCGGCCTGCCGGGACGCAGCCTGCTCGCGCGCCCGACTTGGCCGGGCGGACACCACGCCGAACTGGCGCTCATCTGGCGGGTTTTCGGCGGCGGGCAGGCAGTCGCCTTCGACCTTAACGTCCTGATGTCGTCCGGCGCCGCCTTCTGGTTGGTTGCGGCTGCGGCCTGCGCCCTCGGTTTGCGCGCGGGTCTCCTCGCGGGCGGTTCTTGGGCCGCGCTTGCGCTCTCGTGGCGCTGGGCGGCGACTGCGGACCTCTGCACGCCCGCGGCGTTCTGGGCCGCGGCCTCCCTTGCGGGTCTGGCGCTTGAGCGTGCGGAGGACTCGGCCGCGGCGCGGGCCTTCGCGGGCTTGAGCCTCGCCTACGCCATCCAGGTCCGCTTCGAGAATGCCTTGCTTCTGCCGTTCGCCTGGGCCGTCTGGCGCGGCCCGCGTCGCGCGCTTCTTCTGCCCACGCTCGCCTTTGCCTTTCCGGCCACGCTCGCCGTCCTTAACGCGCGACAAGCCCTGCCGGGATTTTCCGAGGGACCCGCGGCCGCGCTTGCCGCCCTGAGAGAGCACCTCCCGGCCAATCTCGTCGCGCTTGCCGCCCTTCCCGGGGTCCTCCTGCTTGTGCCCGGCCTGGCCGCAGCGTCTTTGCGTCGCGAGGGACGCGAGTGGTTGGCCCTGGCCGTGGCCTATCTCCTCGTCTACTCTGCGTTCTTCCGCGGACGTTTCGACTGCCAGGAACGCTACGCACTCGGAGTCCTTCTCCCCTTGCTGCCCGCCGCGGCCGCGGGATGGGACTTACTGCTCCCGCCGGCGCCCGCCGCGGCGCTCGCCCTTCTCGCGCCATTCCTCGCGCTCAATGCCGCCGCCCCGGACGTCCCGCCGCTTGCCGGGCCCGCCGCGAGCGAGGAGCTTTTGCGCTCCGCCTCTGTCGCGATCCCGGCCCGCGCCTACGTGCTGACCTTCACTCCTTCCGCCGTGCGCGTCGCAGCCGGGCGCCCGGCCGCCGAGGTCTACTATGTGCTTGAGGATCGCGCGCGTTTCGAGCGCGAACGCGCTGAAGACGGAGCAGCGCCGGAACTCGCGCTGTGGAAGGACTGGGCTTGGCGCGGCAAAGGGGCGGAAACGCGGAATCTTGAAGCGTGGCTGTCTGATCGGTATGAGACGCGCTCGGTCGCCCGAGTGGGTGACGACGAATTCGTGATATTGTCTCCGCGCTAGCCCAACAGGGGGTTGCGCACCTCCGGGAAGGTCAGCGGCGGGCGGCAAGCGCTAGGACGGTCCGCACGGAGGCGTCGTTTTCTATAGACATGGCCTCGGCGACGGCGCGCTTGTGCTCGGGTCCGCCGATACCCGCCAGGGCCGTTCCAGCCGCGGCGCGCACGCTCGGCTCGGGGTCTCGGAGGGCTTCCGTCAGGGCACGGATGGCGCGGGGGGAGGGCAGATCCTGGAGGGACCTGGCGGCCTGCTGGCGCACCTGCCAGGCGCAATCTCCGGCCAGCGCGTCGGCCAGGGGTGCCGCGGCGAAGTCCTTGCGGCTTCGTCCAAGGCCCACGGCCGCTGCGAAGCGCGCTTTCCAGGACGGGTCCGTGCGCAGGACGCGCTCAAGGCGCGTGGTCACGCCGTCGTTGGGCATGCGCCCCAAGGAGAGGGCCGCGGCGTAGCGGACCTCGGGGGAGGGGTCGTGGAGGGCCTCGGCGAGGGAAGCGACGGCGATTGCGTCTCCGATGCGCCCGAGGGCGAGTGCCGCGGCGGCGCGAATCTGGGTGGGCTCGTTGAGCCTTAGGAGGGTCGCGGCTAAGTGCGGCACCGCGGAGACATCCCTCGGCCGGGCGGCCTCGCGGACCGCCCCCAGGCGCTCGAGGGCGGAGCGGCTGCGCAGCGCGGTCTGCAGTCGAGCGGCGTTCGGGGGGGAGGCGACGGCGTCTTTGAGGTCCTCTTCCCCGATCGCGAGCGAGTCCAGCGGGTCCTCGGCGCCGCCCATGATGCGCGCAGCCGACGGGAAGGCCTCGGCGGGGAGGCGCGCTGCCGGGACGGCCGCGGAGGCGGAGGCGCCGATTAGGAAGGCGGCGGCCAAGGCGGAGGCGACTTTCTTCGGCTTGCTCATCCCCAGGGCCAGGCGGAGGCTTGAGCCGCAGGTTTTCAGCGGCTCGCCCAGGGTGTGAGAGACCATGCGCACGCAGCCGAGCGCGCAGCCGGCCTCGCAGGGCTTGTGGATGTCGTTCTCCTTCAAGCGCGCGGGGCTGGCCGTCATCAGGTTGAAGGGCGCACCCCTTTGCTGGGCGCACCACAGGACCGTTCCGGCGGAGGTGACGTAGAGAAATTTAAAGCCCCCCAGGCATTTCCAGGGCCGCGAGAAGTCTCCCCGGAGCATTTCCTTGAGATGCTCCCCATAGAAGTTGACGCCCTCGAAGACCCCGTATTTTTCAAGGAGTCCGAGATACCGCTCGCCTTGGATGGCAATCCGGCCGCCCTTGCCGTGCATGATGGAAAATCCGAAGGCGAAGGGGAGGTCCTTCAGAGTCGAGCGGAAGTCGTCGTAATTGTTCAGGTTGACTTCGTTTAAGACGGACTGGATCTCCACTTGGAACTTGGCCGTGGCGGCGAGCAGCTTTAATTTCGGCAGGATCGACTTCAGGGACTTGTCCGACCAGCCGCTCGGCTCAAGGGTGTCGACGGAGACCTGCATGAAGTCGAGGCCCGCCTCGTTGAGCTCCTCGATCTTGTCCTTCGTCAGCAAAAATCCGTTGGTGATGATGGTCGCGAGGTTCGATCCCCCGCGCTTGGATTTGACGTGCGCGATGAGGGCCGCGATGCCGGGGTGCAGGAGGGTCTCCCCGCCCAGGAAGTCGTAGACGAGCACGCCCAATTCGTCGAGCTTGTCGACGCGGGCCTTCATCGTCTCAAGCGGGACGAGGGGGGCGCCCGGGGAGTACTCGTCGCAGTAGGAGCAGGAGAGATTGCAGTCGTCGGTGACGACCACCTGGGCGTACATGGGGCGCGAGTCCGCCACTCGCTTGGCACCCGTGAGCACGAACTTCAGATCGACGGCCACGGGGTATTATACCATCCATACGCCGTTCCGATGAAAATGCTAAAATGAACCTGCGTTGGAGGGACTATGGGCGGCATAGGAACGACGGAGATCGTCATCATCGCAGTCGTGGCGCTGATCTTGTTCGGGCCCGGCAAGATCCCGGAGTTCGCCAAGCAGTGCGGACGCGCGGTCAACCTTTTTAAGAAGGGGCTCAAGGAAGGCATTGATGACGAGGCTCCCAAGAAGGACGATCCGGCGCCCAAGGCTTAAGCGGACGCCCGTCGTCGTCTTCGCCGCCGGCTGCTTCAACCGAGTCCATCCAGCCCATCTGCGCCTGCTGCGGCACGCCCGCGCGCTCGGAGACCACCTGGTCGTCGTCGTTTCAAACGACGCCCACAACCGCAAGCCCAACGCCGTTCCCGCCTTCCAGCGCAAGAAGTGGCTGGAGGATCACCGCGCCGCCGACCGCGTGGTGATCGGGGACCGCGACGGTTTTGCCGCCACCCTGCGGCGCGAGAACCCCGACATCCTCGTCTTGGGCTACGATCAGAGGCTTCCCGACGCCGAGACGGAGCGCGAGGTCGCGCGCCTGGGCGTTGCGGTCGTGACGATGCCCTGGTATCCGGGCAAAGAAGACCCTCGGGCCGCGCACTGCAGCTGACGTGAGCGTCCCCAACCGGCGCCTGTACTGGTTTTTTGCGGTCAACTACTTCGCGCAGGGCATGGCGGGGCTTGCCTACGAGCCCGTCAGCTACCTGCTGAAGGACTCCCTGGGTTTGGGCCCCGCGCAGGCCGCAGCCTTCGTGACCTGGATGACCATCCCTCTCACCATCAAGCCGCTCTTCGGACTGCTCACCGACCTCCTGCCTTGGTCCGGCCGCCGTCGCGCTCCGCACCTCGCCGCGGTCTCGCTGCTCACCAGCGCGGGTTGGCTCCTCCTGGCCGCTCCCCGGGCGCACCGCTACGGCTCGACCTTGGTCCTGCTCCTTCTCATCAACGTCGGCTTCGTGCTCTCGGACATCGTCTGCGACGGGGTGATGGTTGAGCGCGGCAAGGAGCGGGGGCTCACGGGGCCTTACCAGGCCGTGCAGATCGGAACCCTCTACGCCACCCTCATCATCACGGGCCTGGGGGGGGGGTGGCTTGCCTCCCATGCGTCCTACAGGAGCGCATTCCTGCTGGCGGCCGCCTTCCCGATGCTGACCGCGCTTTCCGCCCTCTGGATCGAGGAGTCCGGCGTGGGAAGCATCCATGAGACCGCGGCGCGCGGCTGGAGCGGGCTTAAGACCATGGCCTGCGACCCTCGGGCGTGGGGGGCCGCGGCCGGCATCTTCCTTTGGAGCTTCTGTCCTTTCCTCGGCACGGCGCAGTTCTATTACCAGAGCACGGCCCTCAAGCTCTCGCCGATCTTCATCGGAGGACTTTCCACGGCGGGAGGCCTGGCCGGCGTGGCCGGGGCCGCGCTCTTCGGACGGCTCTCCGCGCGCGAGGGCGGCGCCGCGCGCCTGGCGCGAGGATCAATACTCGCCGGAGCGCCCTTGTCCCTGCTGTACCTGTTCTACGTAGGTCCGGGCTCGATCCTGGCGCTCACCGTGCTCTTCGCGCTGACCGGGGTGGTCTTCCGGCTGGCCTGGATGGACCTGGCTGCGCGCTTGAGCCCCGCCGGGGCCGAGGCCACGGGATTTGCGGCCTTCATGGCGGTCTTCAACATCGCCGCCGCCGCGTCCAACGCCGTCGGCGGCGCCCTCTACGAGAAGCTGGCCGCCTCCCACGGAGCCTACGCGGCGATGGCGGCCTTAAGCCTCGTCGGCACCGCCGGCACGCTCGCCGCTTGGCCCGCCTTGCGCGCGGCTCTAGGGGACCATGCGGCGCGCGCCTAGGTAGCGCTGCTTGTAGTAGTTCTTGTCGAGGTCGGCGTAGGTCACGCCCTTGGAAGAAGAGGCGTGCATGAACTTGTTCGTCTTGGCGTCGACGACCATGCCGACGTGCGAGACGCCGACTCCCATGGTGTTGAAGAAGATCAGGTCGCCGTCGCGCAGGGCCGCGCCGACCTTGTCGCCGGTCTTCCACTGGTCGCGGCTGACGCGGGGGATCTTGACCTTGTTCTCGCCGTAGGTGTTCTGGGTAAATCCCGAGCAGTCGATGCCCTTGTGCGTGGTCCCTCCCCAGACGTAGGGCGTGCCCAGGTAGGACTCAGCGCTGCCCTCAAGGCCGGGCCAAAGCTCGGAGAGCTGTCGGCTGGGGGCTGCGGCCTCGTGCTCCTGGGCGGGAGCTGGAGGCTTGACCGCGGCCACAGGAGCCTTGGGCATGGCCGTGGGAGCCTTCGGCGCGGAGTGTGTCGGCGCGCGAGAGGCGGAAGGGGCTTTCGCGGCAGGGGAGGACGTGGTCCTTGCTCGCGGTGAGGGGGCGGCGGTTTCCGGGGCGGGGGTCGTTTCCGGTGAGACCTCTTCCTGCGCGACGGAGGGCGCTTCGGGGGCAGCCGGCGCCTCGGGCGCGGAAGGGGTTTCCACCTCAGGGGCGGGACGTTTTTCCTCGACAGGCGCCCTCGGGGCGACGGCGGGCGACTTGGTGAAGACGCCTTCGTAGGGGGGGAGTTCGGCGCGGCGGTGCTCCTTCTTGGCCTTGGCGAAGAGGAACGTGGCGTCGTTGGCCGCGCGGCCGGGGCCTTTGCCCTCGAAGACGTGCCCGAAGAGGTAGGTCGCGTAGTCCTTGGAGTCGTAGCCTTTCTTGACGCTGTCGACCATCGCCCACTTGAGGATGTTGAAGTCGGAGTCGGGGAGGTCTTTCTCCATGGCCACGCGCACCAGATCTGCGGCCACGTCGCCGGGGACCTTGTTTTCGGTGAGGTGGTGGTAGCCGTTGGCCCAGACGGCCAGGCGCTCGCCGGGGATCTTTTTGCGGTAGCCGTAGAGGGCGATGCCCTCGACGACCTCGGGGTCCGCGCCCCGCGACATCGCCTGATAGGCGGCAAAAGCGACCTCGGCGACGCGCTCCGGGGCGGCTTCATCGAAGGAGCCCTCCGTGATGACGTGGAGCACGACGGGGATGGCGTTTTTGCGCTTCTCGTCGACGACCTGGAGACCGTAATCGGCGAAACGCGCCTTGATGGCCGAGAGGATTTTGGCGCGTCCGGCGGCGTCATAGCCTTGATCCGTCGCCAGCGCGGCGTTGAGGGTTTCCAAGACGTTCTTTCGGCCTTGGGCGGAGGCGGGCGAGGCCAGCAGCGCCGAGAGAAGGAGAACGGAGATCATTTGCGCCTCTTTCGGATCTCTTCCTTCATCTCGCCTTCCATCTCCTCCATCTTGGAGATTTCGGCTTCGATCAGGGCGTCGGGGTCGAATTTATAGGGCGCGGTCTCCGAGATTTGGATCGGTTTGACCGGGGCCGCGACCGGAGCCGGTTTTGCGGCGGCTTTAGCCATGGCGACGGGTGACGCCGCGACGGGTGCGGCGGTCTTGGCGGCGACGACGGCGGTCTCAGAGGAGGCGGAGGCCGGAGAGCCGCCATAGGCGAGCTTAAGCCCCTGGGCCGACATCCAGCGCCGGGCGACGTCGGAGCGCACGGCGAAGTTGACCGAGGTGATCGCCAGCCCGTCGGCGGCTTTGCGCGACATGAGGGTGTTGACCCCGACGATCCGGGCCGAGGCGTCGAGCAAGGGGCCTCCGGAGTTTCCGCGGTTGATGCTGGTGTCGGTCTGGAAGACGTCCTTGCCTTTGACACCGCTCATGTCGGCGACGACGGTGCTCACCACGCCGGTCGTCAGCGTCCACAGGCCGCCCTGCTCGGGATGTCCGATGGCCGCCACGCGGTCGCCCACCGAGACGTTGCGCGGATCTCCCAAGGTGATGGCGGGCATTCCCTCGGGAAGGCTGGGGGCTTCGACTAAAGCCAGGTCCAAGGCCTGATCCCAGGCCACGACGCGTCCATCGACGGGACCCGAGAGGTCGCGCTTGGGGTCTCCGGTGAGCTTGGCGGGCTTGAAGTAAATCCGGACGGTCTCCCAGGGCTGGCGCGTCGAGTCGCGGATGACGACGTGGGCGTTGGTGAGGATGAGCCTTCGTCCGGTGTCGACGACGGAGCCCGTGCCGAGTTCCCCGGAGCCTTCCGAGGAAGCGCAGAGGAGCAGAACCACCGACTTGGAGGCCTTCTGGTAGATGGCGCGGGGCTCGAAAGGCACGTCGACGGCGGCGGTCTCCGCGGGTTCGCCCTCGACCTCGGCGGGGGCCGGGGCCTTGGCGGCGGTCTTTTCTGCATGGCCGCGCAGGTCGGCCTGGGCGAGGGCCAGCAGGATCTGACCGGCTAGGACATGGGCCTTGGCCTTGGAGTCGTCGTCGAGGTTTCGCTCAAGCGTCGAATCCCGGACGGACTTAAGCGTCTCATCAAGCCGGGCCGTCTCGGTCGGCACGGCCATGCCGGGCTCACCGGCTCGGGAGGCGGCACCCGCGGGGGCCAAGGCGCGCGCGTAGGCGCCCCAGCCTACTTGAACCAGGGCCTTGTCGTCGATGCCGGTCGCAGGTCCCGAGAGCAGGGCTTTGACCGAGGCGGGAAGAACGGGATTGCGGGGCTGTTTGGCCCAGTCGGTCAGGGCGGAGGAGGCCTCGGCCTTGGACTCGGGGGAGGCGCCCGCAACCGAGAGGGCTTGGGTAAACTGAGAAGCGGCCAGGGCCTCGTAGACGGGGCGCAAGGACTTCTCCTGGGCCTCGGAGGCGTCCGCCCTCAGGAGGGCCTGGCGCTGGGCGCGGGCGTAGTCGAGCAGGCGCAAGTCGAGGTCCTCGCCCTGGTCCGTGGGGATTCCTCCGCGCACGGCGGCCACTCCCGAGACTCGGGGGGCTCTTCGGACGGGGCCGTTGAGATAGGAGGTAATACGGCTGAAAAGCGACGAGACCGAGGACTTCTGGGCCTTCGCGGCGTGGGCGGGGGAGACAGTCATGAGTACGGCAAGGAGAATGGAGATCATGACCTGATTATCGTATCGCTTACGCCCCTTGTCAAGGCGCAGCTGGTTGCCTGCAAGCGTTCACAAAACTCGCACCGGTGTGAGTTCCTGAAAATGTAGAATCACGCCATGAAAGCGACTCCTTTTTGGCTGAAGGCGGCAATCTCCGTAGTCGTAGTCGGCGCGCTTGGAGCCGGCGCGGGACTCGTCGCGCTGAAGGTCTATTTTCCCGAGCCCGTCCTGCGCGAGCGGGTGCTGACCGCCGCCAGGCGCCAGCTCGGGCGCGAGGTGCGCCTTGAGCGCATCGGCCTGGGTCTGACCGGGCTGACGCTTAAAGGGCTTGAGATCTCCGAGAGGCCCGACTTCAAGGCGGGCACCTTCCTGAGCGTTGAGTCGTTCCACTTGCGCCCCAGCTGGCGGGCGCTGATTCGACGCCGCCTGGTCGTCGCCTCCGTCTCCGCGGGCGGCCTCAAGGTCAAGGTCGTCAAGGCCGCCGACGGCCGCTTTAATTACGAAACGCTGGCCTCAAGCGCTTCGTCGACAACACCCTCTTCGGCCAAGACCGCGGAAGGCCCCTCGCCTGAGTTGAACGTGCGGCGTGCGCGCATCACCCGAAGCACGGTCGAGTACCTCGACGCCAAGGGCAAGGAGTCCTGGGTCGTCTCGGAGTTGGCCCTGGCCCTCGACGACTTCAGCCTGGCCGAGCCCTTTAAGCTCGACACCTCCTTCCACGTCCGCGGCAAGGCGGGGGGACGTTCCGTGGACGCCTCCCTGGTCTTCGTGGGGACGGTTGATCCGGCCAAGGGCAAGAAAGAGGCGATTGCGGCGACGATCAAGCGTTTCGTCGTCGAGCAGGAGGGCCTGAAGCTGTCGGCTTCCGGCCGAGCGGCCAATCTGCTCCTCCCCGACCTCTCTTTCGACGCGGCGTTGTCGGCCTCAGGCAAGACGATCCTTCAAGCCGAAGGCAAGGTGAAGATGGGAACCGGGACGGCGGACGTCGACGTGAAGGCCAAAACCTCCGGTCTCGACACATCCCTCTTGGTCAAATTCCTTCCCAAGGCCGGCATTCCGGTCCTGAGCCTTCCCGCCCTTGAGGCCAAGCTCTCCGCTCGTTACGGTCCCGGTCAGGCCGACGTTCGTTCTCTGAACTTGTCCTGGAGCGGGGGAAAGGTCTCGGGCTCGGGATCTGCCCGCGGTCTGGGCACGGCGAAGCCGGTCTTCGACGGAAAGGCTTCCCTGGCCGTGGATATTCCCGAGATCAAGCCCGGCCAATATCCGTTCCTCAAACTGCCGCCCAAGGCTTGGATCCCGGCGGCACGTCTTGACGGAGAGATGTCCCTTTCAGGCGACGAGCTTAAGATCGGTTCATTGAAGGCCAAGCTTAAGGAGGGGACGGTCTCGGTCTCCGGCGCGGTCAAGAAGCTCGGGACGACCAAGCCCTCTCCTGAACTTTCAGTCGTGACGGCCCTCGATATCCCCGCCTTCAAGATCTCCGATCTCCCCGTCGCCGTGTCGGGTCTTCCGCCGTCTTTTTTGCTGCCGTCGACGCGCGTGGATGGGACCGTCCGCATCTCCGGCGACGATCTCCGTTTTGAGAAGATCGCCGTCAAGGCCAAGGACGGATTCGTCCGTGTGGATGGTTCGGTGGCCAAGGCCTTGGCGGGTACGCCGATCCCGGATGTGACGGTCGAAGCGGAGATGGATCTCCCGGCGCTGACCGAGAAAGATCTTCCGTTTGCCGGCGTGCCGGCCGGGCTCCAGATTCCTTCCTCCCGCTGGGAAGCGCAGATCGACTATTCCGCGAAAGCCGCGCGCGTGCGCAAGCTCCGCCTTGAGACGGGCAAGAACATCGTCTCCGTTGAGGGAACGGTCTCAGACCCCTCCGGCCGCGCCGCCTTCGACCTCCTGGTCAAGTGCAAGAGCTTCGTTTTAGACGAGCTGACCCGCGTGACGCCGCAGACGCGGGACATGAAGCTCGCCGGCTCGGGCTTCTTCGCCCTTTCGGTGACCGGCCAGAAGCTTAAGCCCGTCTTCGCGGGCAAGCTGCAATTTAAAGACATCGCGGCCACGGTCGCGGGGCTTCCCCTCTCCGAGTTCACGGGGACGGTCTCCTTCGACAAGGACCGCGTGGACATCCCAAACCTGAAGGGGAAAGTCGCCGACGGCGCGCTGAACGCGGATCTGACCCTCAAGGACTACTCCCGCGCGCCGGAGATCCAGCTTGAGGCGACTCTCGACCGCTTCGACCTCGGCAAGTTCCTGGCCGCCAAGAGCAAGGTGGCCGAAGGCGCCCAGGCCGCCAAGGCGGCCAAGCCCGCCGCTGCGGGCGAGGAGAAGCCCAAGCCCATCCGCACCCGTGGGCGTTTCGACGTCGGCGCGCTGAGCCACCCGAATGCGACTGTCGAGAAGGTCGCTCTCACTTGGGACCTCTCGGGCCTTACCCCCGACCTCAAAGGCCTTACCGGCGAAGCCAAACTGGGCGTGGGACCCGGGAAGATCCGCGCCGTCGGGGAGATGGCCACTCAGTCGAAGCTCGTCAAGGTTCTCGTCTTCCCGCTGCTCATCGTCCAGAAGCTCGGCAGCATCGGCGGCATACGCCTTTTCCCCGACTTCAACAACATCGTCCTGCGCCAGATCCTGGGCGACTATGCCTTCAAGAACGGAGTCATGACCCTGCGCCAGTCGGAGATGGACTCAGACGTCGCCCGGGTCTCGGCCAAGGGGACCATCGACCTTGCCGCCGAGGGGCTGGACCTCCTCGTGACCGCCCAGGTCGCCAACGTGGCCCCCATCGACGTGGCCGTCACGGGGACCTTCGCCAGCCCCAAGTCGAAGGTCAACCTAGGCAAGTTCCTGGCAGACCCCGCCAAAGAGCTCTTCAACAACCTGCTGAAGAGATAAACGCGGGATTAATCGGTAAAGACGATCTCTCTGCCGTCCGGGCCGAGGCTGTAGACCGAGAATTTCTTCCCTGTCCGGACGTAGCGCAGAGGCTTGAAGGCGTTGAATGAATCCAGCGGGACTGCGGAGAGGAAGGCGGGAACGAGCCAGTCGAGATCCTCCGGCAGGCGTTTGCGCGCGCGCAGGTATCTCTTGACGGCCAGCCCCGCCCTGAGCACGTTCAGCTCGCATAAGAACGCGTGATAGGGCTGGATCATCTTTTCGTAACGGGGGGTCGTCAGGCTGAGCATTGTGTCGACGAGTTCCTCTCCTACGATCGAACTCTCTCCGCCCTTGAGGCCGGCTTGAAACGCGGCCCAAAGGCCTCGGCTCTCTCTCGCGCGTCTCCGTGAGGCGATCTCTTCCTCGCGCTTCGCGCGGAAGTCCACGAAACGTTTGGGATCGTTGTCGCGAGCAGCCGAGATGAGCGCGCGAGTCCGTTCGTCCGTTTCGGCGTCGAATCGCTTGTAAACCCACGGGAAATATTGGGAATCAGCCGTTCTTCGAGAGGCCAGTCGTTTCCAGAGCGGGAGATTGGCTCTCTGCCGGGCCTCCATCTCGGGGTTGACGCCCTCGCGCAAAGAGCCCTTCGCGATTGATCCTTCCTCGCGGAAGGCCGCCTGCAGGAAATCCTGGTTTTGCCCCACTCGGGCAAGCCGCGCGGAGATCTCCGAGAGAAAGGCGGGGCTCGACCCAGGGCCGCGGAGGACCTCGGAGAGGACCGGATAGGCTTCCCGCAGGCAGAGCTGCTGCACGAACGCGGTTGCCAGCACGCCGGACTTCTGCTCGGAGAGCTGGACGAGGAAGCCGGCCGCCGCCAGAAGATCCTTCTCGACTAAGCGCGGCTGTTTTCGCGTCGATGGGGATTTCGCGTCAAGAAGGAGGAGCTTAAAGAGCCTCACGCGCTCGGCGTACTGCGGGATGGGAGTCTTAGAATTGAGGGTTTCAGCCTTCGGCGAGAAGAGATAGCCGCGGCTGGGCTCCTCGGCGGCCTGTCGGAACAATTCCAGCGCGGCTTGATCGTCGCGCGGCGCCTCCGCCCCGGCATGGGCCGGCAGGGCGATGAACAGGCACAAAAGGAGCGCGGGAATCCTGATTTTTATTCCAGAGGCGCGGTTATTGATTCTCGAAGTAGTTGGAGATCTCCGCGTTGATCTGGGCTGCCACTTTCTTAGAGAGTTCGACGTGGACGCGGCGGACGGCCTCGTTGTAGTCGTTCGAGCCTTCCTTGTGGGCCACGTTGAACTGGGCGAAGGTCTTGCCGCTCTTGCCGTCCTTGAGGCTGATCGTGGCGTTGCTGCGGGCCCACTTGATGCGGGCGTCGTTGCCCTGGAAGGGGACGGTCTCGACGTCTCCCTCCACGAGGATGTCGCCGGGGCCGGAACCGGCCTTGACGTGCATGCCGAACTGGCTTAAGCCCTTGACGATGCCGGTCGTCACCTGTTTGGCTCCGCCTCGGGCCTTGGCGGGCGCGGGGGCGGCGTCTTCCCGCTCGACGGCGGCGGCGCGGGCCGGGGCGCGAACCGGGGCTTCGGCCTGGGGGGCTGCGGCCGGCGCGCTGGCGGACATGGCGTTGTCCATCGGCCGGACCTCGACGACGGCGATCGTGGTCCAGCGGTAGGCCCCCGAGATGTTGATCGCCACATAGACATCTCCCTCAGGACGCGGGAGCTTGGCCGCGATGAAGCGCATGTCTTGTTCGCAATTGAAATATCCGACCTGGGTATCCCCATATCCGCTGCCGCACTCGTCCTTGGTGCAGCTGAAGAGGGTCTGGTAGCCGGCCTGCTTGAGAGCCGTCTGGTAGTTGCGGAACATCTCTAGGGTCGAGCGCTCCTCGGGGTTGTGGTATTTTAGGTGCTCGATCTTGCCCTCCAGGGCAAGCTCCTTGGTGAACTTGTTGGCCCACATCTTGGCGACGGGGAACTTAAACTCGTCGAAGGCGACCGCCTTTCGGTCGTCAAGCTTGGATCCCGGGTAGATTGGGACCAGGGGATGGTCCTGGGCCGACGCGGGACGCGCCGAGACCAGGA
>Ga0334722_10002521_pt1 | contig 20631 bp, 20 predicted proteins | sample C3_bottom_MG_FD_207210 | JGI IMG/M metagenome (GOLD analysis project Ga0334722, IMG submission 207210) | Sediment microbial communities from Yellowstone Lake, YNP, Wyoming, USA - C3_bottom | ecosystem: Environmental > Aquatic > Freshwater > Lake > Sediment | place: USA: Wyoming | collected... | reverse complement strand
ACGCAACCCCCGTTGTCTGTTGCCTATATGGCCAGGCGAGACTGCTCCCTCACGGGAGAGGAAGGTGGGGATGACGCCAGATCAGCATGTCCCTCTGATACCTTGGGCTGCACGCATAATACAATGGTCGGTACAACGGGTTGCAATGCCGTAAGGCGGAGCTAATCCTTATAAAACCGACCCCAGTACGGATTGAGGTCTGCAACCGACCTCATGAAGCCGGAATCGCTAGTAATCCCGGGTCAGCCAAACCGGGGTGAATACGTTCTCGAGTCTTGTACTCATTCAGAAATGTGCTTGGTAGTTATTCAGTCCAGTCCGTTTAAATCGGACCCGCACTTCGGTGCGCGTAGCGAACGAACAGTCGGTATACCGCGAGGTTGCCGGCGGAGAGATCTAGTAGCAAAGAGCAGCCCTCCTGTAGAGATACAGAGCGTATGTGCGACCCATTCTGGTGAGTAATGGGGAAGCACTTAACAATCGCGCTGAGCGGATGCAAGGAATGGAATGAATAATGACCCAAGGAGATCTCATAGGAATCGAGATATGAACACCTATGAGAAGTCAGCTGTGTCGTAGTACCATGCGGTAAGTTATACTTACGGTATGGGAAGGACACTTCCAACAGTGAGTAACGAATATATTGTTGGCCTTACGGACGGCGAAGGGTGTTTCTACGTCAACGTAGGAAAGTCTTCGCGGTATCGGACAGGGTATCGAATACAGATGCATTTTCACTTGAAAATGCAGGAACGTGATCGAGAACTGCTCGAAAAAGTACGAAACACGATAGGGTGCGGCGAGGTCTACTTCCAAAAGGAGTTGCGCGCCAATCACTGTCAGTGTTATCGCTACACCGTAAGTGCGGAGCGGGATATACAAGAAATTGTTATTCCGTTTTTCAAACGATATCCGTTACAAAGTGCGTCAAAGAGTGCGAGTTTCGAGATTTTCTGCAAGATTGCCACCCTCGTAAAAGAGGAAAAGCACTTGACGGCAGAAGGTATCGAGAAAATTCGCGAACTCAAATCACGCATGAATCAAAAAACTGTGGGACTCGCGTAGTACGAGAAATTCGTTCGCTACGTGGGAACGCAAAAGCGTCTCGGCTTATTGCAATCCGCCCGTCAAGTCAAGGGAGTTGGGGGTGCCCGAAGGTCTGCCTCGCGCAGGACTACGGCAAATTCAATGACAAGGACTAAGTCGTAACAAGGCACGGGTAGCGGAAGCTGTTCGTGGAACATATCCAATTTGGAACCGATCTTCTCGAAAGGGAGATCATGTCGATCTAGTCGCAAGATTAGGAGAGATAGTACTCGTCTTTAAACGGTACTTGAGCGCCAGGGAACATAATCTGGTGGTTGCTTGAAGGCCACACGTGAGCCTTCAAGTGAGACAGAATAGGCGGAACAACAGAGCGCAGACATCTTTTCTCATACTCAAACAAAAACACCCCAGAAGGGTGTTTTCCTTGACATGTTGCTGTTTGTAGTATAAAAGTGTTTCGGGTACGCAGAACAACTCTGGATAGGGGAAACTGATTATGGGTCGACAAGTGGTTAATACTGCGGCGCTTCTGGCACTCAATCCAGAATACGCTGAAGCCCTCGCAAGGGGTGAGGACTGGGCTGTCAAACATGCGAGGAGATGTGATTCGCTGAATGCCGGAGAACCCGAAGGATTCAGGCGCGAGTTCGACGGTAAACCTCGGAAGTGGTGTGGCGCAGCCTGTCCGAACGAAGAAGGGTGCATCGTTTGCACCCTTCCCGAGAATCCCGAAGTTGCGCGGGATAATCGCAGGTACAAACGGCGAAAGGACTAGATGTCGCCAAAGGGCCCCAGAAGCGATTCTGGGGCCCTAATTTTTATCCACAAAAGAACCTAAGTGTTGTATATCTGTAATCGGGTTGTCTTGTATAATTATTGTAATGAAATCGGCACAGCGTGAACTAGCGATCGAATTACGACTTACGCAAAAGTTAGGGTATGGTGCAATCGCAAAACAAGTCAAAGTTTCAAAAAGTACGTTGTCGCGATGGCTAGAAGATCTGCCTCTTACGAATGAACGGGTATTGGAATTGCGACGTGAGGCGTGGGGTCGTGGAGAAGCAAGTCGTGAGCAGTTTCGACAAACTATGCGTGCGAAACGAGATGAACGGGAGCACGAGATATATCTGAAACAGAAGAAAAAGTTGTCTCGCATTTCTGAACAATCCCTCTTCATTTCGGGACTTATGCTCTATGCGGCAGAAGGAGATAAAAAGAGTCGTGCTGAAATTGCGTTTTCGAATACAGATTCGGTCATGGTGTTATTTTTTGCGCGCTGGCTTGAGAAGTTTCTTGATATTGAACAAGGGAAATTGAAAATTCAGTTGCACCTATATGAGAATATGAACGTTAATGCGGAAGAAATGTTCTGGAAAAAGCAGCTTGGTATGAACCGAGATCAGCTCTGCAAGAGCCAAATCAGACCGTTACGGCCAGGCAAGTTCTCTTATCGCGAACCCTTTCGTCACGGAACTTGTAAACTCTATGTGGGAGGTGTGATTAAGAAATCCGAGCTTATGTTGTCTATTCGGGCTTTTTTTGATACATATAGTACACGCATGCGTGTGTAGCTCAGTTGGTAGAGCATCCGCCTGATACGCGGACGGTCCCAGGTTCGAATCCTGGCACACGCACAGATTTGTTATACCCACACCTCTCAGTAGAGAAGGTGACGCAAGGTTATACTAGGCTTATGCGAAAAGACACACTCATTCTTATTGGTATTGCGCTTACGGCAATCGCCGTTGGCATTGCAATTTTCGTTTCCGGTCGTGGATCTCTCCCAGAGGCTTCTCGGAACGTCGCAGAAAATCAGCCAGCAGTAGTCAGTGTCTCGTTTACTGAAATCGCTCATGGAGCGAAATCGACCGTCACAACGCGAGTGAACTACGTCATTACCTCCATGGACGAATTAAATAAACTCTGGAAGATGATAGATGCGACTGGTAAGCCACCGACAATCGACTTCACCACACAATCAGTGATTGCGGTCTTCGCTGGGAAAGAGCCCGGCTCGACTATCGCCGTTGCAAAGATTGAAGACGCACAGACGCGCACCGTCTCTATAGCGATTGCGAAGCCAGACAGTGCCTGCACCAAGAAGCAATCAACCGTATCTCCTTACGAGATTGTCGCGGTCCCGAGCACCTCACTCCCACTCGCGCACGAAGACCTCTCAACGACCGTCAGCTGTCCGAATTAAGACAGATACGCTACATTTGAGGGGATGGACGCCTCTGCGCATTTCCGTGGGAAGAAGATAACCATCATGGGTCTCGGTCTTTTGGGCCGTGGTGTGGGGGATGCGAAATACTTGGCCGAGTGCGGTGCGGAGCTTATCGTGACCGATTTAAAAACGCGTGAACAACTTGCAGAGTCCGTGGTACAGCTTGAGTCGTTTCCACATATTACTTTTATACTCGGTGAACATCGGTTTGAAGATTTCCGCAATCGAGACTTTATTCTCAAGGCCGCCGGCGTGCCATTTGATTCTCCGTATATTGCAGAAGCAGGAAAGAACAACATACCGATTCGCATGAGCGCAGATCTCTTCGCAGAGATTTCTGGCGTTTTGTGTATCGGGGTGACCGGTACACGCGGTAAGTCGACCGTGGCGCACATGGTGCATGCGATTTTAAAAGAAGCGAAGAAGGCGGTCTTACTGGGAGGGAATGTGCGCGGCATCTCGACACTCGCTCTTCTTAAAGAAGTAACGCCCGAGCAGATTGCTGTTCTCGAGCTCGACTCATGGCAACTGCAGGGCTGGGGTGGAGCGAAGATAAGTCCGCATATCGCTATTTTTACGACACTCTATCCAGACCATTTGAATTACTATCATGATGACCTCGATGCATATCTCACTGACAAGGCGAACATATTTTTGTGTCAGACAGCCGAGGATACGCTTATTCTCGGTGCACAGTGTGCACCGACTATTATTGATCGCTATGGCGAGAAGATTGTATCAAAGACACGTGTTGTCGATATGTCGAAACTTCCTGACACGTGGGTGCTCCGCATCCCCGGACTCCATAACCGCTATGATGCCGCACTCGCGCTCGCTGCAGTGCGTGCGTGCGCGATCCCAGACGAGGTCAGTCGTCGCGCGCTTGAATCATTTGCGGGCGTACCAGGACGGCTCGAACGTATCGCAGAGGTGAAGGGAGTGACGGTATACAACGACACAACGTCGACAACGCCCGAAGCGACGCTCGCAGCACTTTCAGCACTCGACCCGGCACATACGGTACTCATCATGGGCGGCACTGACAAAGGACTCGATATGGGCGCACTTCTTCTAAAACTTGGTGAAGTAAAGAGAGTTATTCTGCTCGCCGGCACCGGCACCAGTCGTGTGCTCGAATTTCTCCCGAATGCATCGGTGTTTGATGACCTTGGGAAGGCGGTACGGGAAGCGTTTGTCTCAACAGAGACTGGCGATACGATACTGTTCTCCCCAGCGTTTACTTCTTTTGGCATGTTCAAAAACGAGTTCGATCGAGGTGATCAATTTACGGCGCTCGTACAAGCACTATGAAAAAAATCCATTTCATTGGCATCGGAGGGATAGGGATGAGCGCGCTCGCGCAATACTGCAAGGACCACGGAGCGGTCGTGACTGGTTCAGATCGTGACGCAAGTCCAGTGACTGCATTGCTCGAGAGGAAAGGTATCCAAGTCATGATTCCTCAGAGAGCTGAGAATGTTCCAGAATATGCCGATACTATTGTGTATAGCGATGCCGTGCCCGAAGACAATCCTGAACGAGCGAGAGCGCGCTCACTCGGTATTCCCCAACTGTCCTATTTCGGCATGCTCGGAGAGGTATCGAAAGGGAAGCGTACGGTCGCAGTCGCAGGTACTCATGGCAAGACAACCACGACCGGCATGCTCGCGAAGGTACTGCAGGATGCGGGAGCATCACCGACGGCGATTGTCGGCTCGCTTGTCAAAGATTTCGGTTCGAATTATCTGCATGGCGATTCAAATCTCTTCGTCGTCGAAGCATGTGAATATCGCGATCATCTGCTCGAGCTCTCGCCCGAAGTACTCGTGATTACGAATCTTGAGTGGGACCATACTGATTATTTCCCCTCGCTCGAAGCATTGCAGGAAACTTTCAAGAAGGCGATAGAGGGTGTACCGGCAGAGGGAGCTATCGTGACTGATGTCTCGAACCCGAATATCGCGCCGCTTCTTACGGGTGCAAAAGCACGGGTTATTGATTATACGAAAGAGCCGGTATATGAGCTCCGTTTACCGGGAGTGTTTAATCAGCAGAATGCCCGCGCCGCCGCCACGGCAGCACGCGTTGCCCTTCCTACTATTGAAGACACTGTCATATATGAAAGTATCGCGGCATTTCAAGGCACGTGGCGAAGATTTGAATACAAAGGGACAACAGCAAAAGGTGCAGAGGTGTACGACGACTACGCGCACCACCCGACCGCAGTGAGAGAAACGCTGAAAGCGCTACGGGCGAAAGTGAAAGGAAAGATATTTGTCGCGTTCCATCCGCATCTCTACAGTCGTACGCGCGATTTGCTGGATGAATTTGCAACGGCGTTTATCGATGCCGATCAGGTACTCATCGCTCCTATCTACGCCGCCCGCGAAGTGGATGACGGTTCTATTTCGAGTGAAATACTTGCTGAACGAATTAGTGAGAGTGGCACGCCCGCTCGTGCGGCGACGTTCGAAGAGATTGAACAGATACTTCAGTCTGATCCGAGTGCAGATGATGTCATCATGACTATGGGTGCAGGCGATATATATAAAGTTGCGGACGCACTAGTATCAAAATAGAAAAAGCGACTTCCGGAGAAGTCGCCCTAAGATGCGTTGCGCATCAGTTGTCGCGCCGTAGCGCGACGAAGTTTTGTCCGCCGATTGCCGCGTCCGCACGTGCGAGGAACTCGGCGATTGGGCACGTGGCCACGGTCCAGACTTTCCTGAGACCTGCCTCGATCGCTTTATCCATGAACGGACCTTCCTGTTCCGGAGCATGCAACTGAATGCTCATCGAGATATCGAGAGGGGATATGCCCAGTTTTTTGAATGCCTCGATGATGGCACCCACGACATCCGTGCATTCGGCATGAGCGACGAGCATTTCTTCACCCGCGGTCGAGACGATAACAGGGTATCCGTCAGCGCTCATGACCGCTGTGTCGCCCGGTTTGAGAAACATGCCATGTGCAGGGATGTGTTTCAAACCGCGTTTCCAGACCTCTTGCATACCCAGTACTTCTACCGTGATGTTATGCATGATTTGCACGTTCTTTCTCCTTCCTTTTGAAGAACAATTGGTTATGGATGGTTTCTCCAGTGCTTATTGTATCGTATTGTCATAATAAGTCAACTAAGGTATTGTGGGTTGATGGGAACATCCATCGACTCCGCTCAGGGCAAGCTTTCAATCGTCGCAACACCTATCGGGAATCTAGAAGACATTACACTCCGCGCGCTCCGGACGCTCAAAGAGTGTGATGTTATTTACGCCGAAGATACGCGCGTTATCTCGAAGTTGCTCGCGCGATACTCCATTGCAAAGCCACTCCAGAGGCTCGATGCGGCCATGGAAATAAAGCGAGCAGAGCAGATTATCGAGCGGCTTCAAGCAGGAGAGAAAATTGTTTTTGTAAGCGATGCAGGCACACCCGGCATCAGTGATCCTGGAGCTCGACTCGTCGCACACGTGCGTGAAGTATTGCCCACAGCAACAATCGAGGCAATACCGGGACCCTCCGCTCTCACGGCCGCACTCTCTATCGCAGGACTCGATACGACCGGCTTTACCTTTCTCGGATTTTTGCCGCACAAGAAAGGACGCCAGACGGCGTTGAAGAAAATAATGGTAAGCGAAATTCCCGTTGTGCTCTACGAATCACCCCACCGGATCGAGAAATTATTGAAAGAATTGGCGGACGTATCGCGCGTTATTATCGCTCGCGAGCTTACGAAGATTCATGAAGAAGTTATCTCCGGTACGCCGGCCGAAGTCCTTGCGCATTTCACCACCCATCCCGACACTGTCCGAGGAGAATTTGTCGTCATCGTGATGCCTTGATATACTGTCCCTATGTCTCGCAGTAGCACTCTCATTCTTCTCGGCGTCTTGATTATTCTCGCGCCTTTTTCTGGGCTTCCGATGGCGTTCCGTTCGTTCCTCGCCATCGTCTTCGGCGCCTGTGTACTTGGTATGGGTCTCTCACTTCGCGCTCGCGAGGCACGTGCCGCTCAGGCAGCTGTAGAGACGCCGGCATCCGAACCAGTTCCTCCACAAGAAATCTCTCCAATTTAATTTTGTTATACTGCTAGGTGATGGAGAATCCAGAACGTGTCACGTATTTCGCCGCGACTGATGCGCGGGGGAAGTATATTCCGTTCGGTATTAAATCGAAGGATCGTGATCGCCACATGTACGTTATCGGCAAGACCGGTATGGGGAAGTCGACGCTCCTCGAAAACATGGCGATACAGGATATTAGAAACGGCGAAGGATTCGCCTTCATCGACCCACACGGTGGGACGGTAGAACGACTTCTCGACTATATCCCTCCCGAGCGCATCAAGGATGTCGTGTACTTCGCGCCGTTCGACATGGAGCACCCTATCGCCTTTAACGTGATGGAGGATGTCGGCTACGACAAACGTCACTTGGTGGTCTCCGGACTCATGGCGACTTTCAAGAAGATTTGGGAGGACGCGTGGAGTGCGCGTATGGAATATATCCTCACGAATACTCTCCTCGCACTCCTTGAGTATCCAGACGCGACCCTGCTTGGGGTGAACCGCATGTATACCGACAAAACCTATCGGCAAAAAGTCATCGACAATGTGAAAGACCCTGTCGTGAAAGATTTTTGGACGAAAGAGTTTGCGAACTACGGTGATCGCTACACGCAAGAGGCGACACCGGCTATTCAAAATAAGATTGGACAGTTCACCGGCAATCCGCTCATCCGGAATATTATCGGCCAACCCAAATCCACCTTTGATATCCGGAAGATGATGGATGAGAAGAAGATACTCATCATCAATCTCTCCAAGGGTCTCGTCGGCGAGACCAACATGCGTCTCTTGGGCTCGATGCTCACGACGCGCATCTTTCTCGCGGCGATGAGTCGCGCAGACCTCTCTGCAGACAATCTTGCAAAGCTTCCGCACTTCTATTTTTATGTGGACGAATTTCAAAACTTCGCGAACCAGACGTTTGCAGAAGTGCTCTCGGAGTCGAGAAAATATAAATTGAATCTCCTCATTGCACATCAGTACATTGAGCAGATGGAAGAAGAAGTGCGTGACGCGGTCTTCGGCAACGTCGGGACGACCGTCGTCTTCCGCGTCGGACCGTTTGATGCGGAAGTGCTCGAGACGATTTTCATGCCGAAATTCACCAAAGAAGACGTGGTTGCGCTTGATAAGCGACAGGTCTATCTCTCACTCATGATAGACGGCGTCGGGTCGGCGCCTTTCTCTGCAGTGACGATACCGCCCATCGAAGCGCCACCAGCGTCTCATCGAGAAGAGGTAATCGAATCATCGCGTACACAATTTACTGCCGCACGTGCTGGTATTGAACATGCGATTATGGAAGAACTCACGGCAAGTGCCGCTTCTGAAGCTCCATTCGACGCCAGAATGAAGAAGAAACCTGCCCCGCCCGTCAGTCGGCCAGTATCTCATCCGTCCGTACAAAGAGAACAAATAAAACAAGAAGAAGTGCGACCACCAACACCGAGACCATTTGTTCCTCATCGAGAGGTGCCACGACCATCGGTGGAGCGTCCGACGCCACCAACAAAGAGTCCCGAAGACCTCAAAGCTATTTTGCGTACCATGACCGTAAAGACTGGCGTAGAGAAGGAACAGAAAGAGACGCAAAACAAACAGTCACTCAAAGGAGCACTCGCTGATGTGCTCACGCGCAATCAACAACCACTGGCGCCTCCTCAGGTGGAACCGCAGAAGGAAACGGCATTCCCGGTGCCACATGGGACGCCGACGGGTATCCCGGCGACCCAGTCCGGATTCCCCGTCAAAGAGAAAAAACCTTTTGAAGTTTCTGAAGATGCACTGCGCAAGGTGCTGAAAGGCGAAACATAATTATTCCCATGCGCACCATTGGTCTGCTTCTACTGACCTTTTTCTTCCCCGCGTTTGCGCATGCGGCACTTCTCAATATCAATACTGCGGACGCGACGCTTCTCGACACGCTCCCAGGAATCGGACCCGCATATGCAACGAGAATCGTTGAGTATCGTACCGCGCACGGACCCTTTGCACGGATAGAAGATATCCAAAACGTGAGCGGTATCGGTCCAAGCACGTATGCAGGGATTGCGCCGCTCATCACGGTTGGCGATACAAGTACTCCGGACACTGGAGTCGCTTCGACCACAACAAGTATCTCGACTTCTTCAGGAAGCGCGACAACGTATATCCCGCCGCCGTCTGCGATTTCTGTAGAGATACGAGGTTCGCACGACGCGATGCTTGAAGTGCCACTTCGTCTCTTCGCACACGTGACGACGAAAAGTGGAGCACCAGATATCTCGGCACAGATCTCGTGGAGTTTTGGTGATGGGTCCTCTTCCTCGGGGAGCTCCGTGGAGAAAACGTATCGCTATACGGGAACGTATCTCATTGTCGCCACGGCAAACGACGGTTCAGCAAGAGCGCAGGGCGATATCATCGTAACGGTGCGGTCTGCCAAAGTGCATCTGTCTCCAGTGTCAGGTGAGGGCATCACGATTGTGAACGACTCGAACGAGCGGCTTGATCTCTCGGGATGGCGGCTACTCTCGGAAACGGGTTCATTTAAAATCCCTGACGGCACCGTGCTGTTGCCGGAAGCGAGTGTCCTTTTCCCTTTTACCATCACGAATTTACCATCGGCACTTGAAGCGACGCTCCTCTATCCCAATGGCATAATCGCCGCACGCTCTCCCGCACAGACACGTGCCTCTTCTCCTGTTGAGACAGAGATGCAACCTTTTGAACCGGCGACGAGTTTTAATGAAGTACAGAAGGTCGAATTAATTACCAGCCCGAAAGCGAACATTCAAGACAATGAGAAAGCAGTTCTAGCCCCCACAGCCGCGACAGAGCTCGCGGCTGTGGGGGCGGCATTTTCTGCAGAAAATGCTCCTCTCACAAGTACTCGCGGTTCACACCTCTTCCGCTCGCCCTGGACGCTCGGATTCCTCGGCGTCATGACGATTGCCGCCGGAGCTTTCATCCTCCTCTGATTCGCGTTTTATCCTCTTGTATACTAGTCTTCACCTACTCGACAGCATGATGAAGCATCATATGACAGACAAAAAACTCATTCTCGTGACCGGCGGCGCAGGCTTTATCGGCTCGCGGCTCTGCGCGCGGCTGGTCAAAGAAGGGCATACCGTCATCTCACTCGACAACTACTTTACGGGTAGTCGCGAGAATCACGTTGCGGGAGTTGAGTATCGTGAGGGTCACACCAAGGATATCGAGAAGCATGTGAGCGAGACGCCCGACCTTATCTACCATCTCGGTGAATATTCGCGTGTTGAGAAAAGTCTCGAAGAACCAGCGCTCGTCTGGGACCTGAATAAAGACGGCACGTTTGGTGTCGTCGAATTCTGGCGGAAACGCGGCGGCAAGCTCATGTATGCTGGCTCCTCAACAAAGTTTGGTGATGGCGGTCTTGGTCGCGACCAGAGTCCGTACGCGTGGACGAAAGCGACCAACACGGAATTAGTCAGGAACTATAGTGCTTGGTACGGCCTCCCACATGCGATTACGTATTTTTATAACGTCTACGGTCCCGGAGAACGTTCTGGCTCCTACGGTACCGTTATTGAAATCTTTCGTCAGAAACAACAGAAAGGAGAAGTGCTCTCGGTCACGGCACCAGGGACACAGAAACGCAATTTCACGCATGTCGATGACATCGTCGACGGACTGCTCCTCGTCGGTGCAGACGGGACTGGAGATGATTTCGGTATTGGTGACGAACGGGCGTATTCGATACTTGAGGTCGCAGAAATGTTCGGGGGAGAGATTGTCATGAAGCCCTCCTCGCAAGGAAATCGCATGGGCTCTGATATCGATACGTCGAAAACTCGTTCGCTTGGCTGGAGCCCGAAACGGAAACTCGCTGACTATATCGCGGAGGTTCGCAAGAAATGAAACGCATACTTATTTTCTCGCTTGCGTATTATCCGCATGTCGGCGGAGCGGAGATTGCATTGAAGGAGATTACCGATCGTATTTCGGACACCGAGTTTCATATGGTGACCATGCGTTTTTCTGCTCTCGAGGCGCGCGAAGAAAAAATTGGTGCCGTTCTGGTACATCGGATCGGAAACGGTAGTAGTAAGCTGCACAAGATTCTTTTCCAATTTTTTGCGGCGTACCATGCGTCACGGCTCCACTGGCGGTACCACTTCAACGGCATCTGGGCGATGATGGCACACTCTTCAGGCGTCCCTGCCGCTCTCTTCAAGATATTTCATCCTCGAGTGCCGTACCTCCTGACTCTTCAGGAAGGCGACCCGCCGGAGTATATAGAGCGGCTTGCACGACCGGTCTGGCCGCTCTTTTCCCGAGCCTTTACTGCTGCTGACGCCATAGTCGCAGAGTCGACCTTCCTCGGCCGCTGGGCGCGTCGCAGGGGGTTTACGGGGCCCTTGGAGGTCGTCCCGAACGGTATGGACGCCGAGCATTTTACACACAATCCCTCGCCGCAGGAGCTCGAACAAATTCGTGCGGACATTGGGAAAAAGGAAGGCGAGACGTGGCTTATCCATACCGGTCGTTTGGTGCACAAGAATGCGCTCGACATAGTCATCCGCACGCTCCCGCTCCTCCCAGAGTCCGTGCATTTCTTTCTGCTTGGTGACGGTTCTGAGAAAGAGGCATTGATAAAACTTGGAGAGAAACTTCAAGTTACTTCGCGTATTCATTTCCATAAATACGTTCCGCTCGCCGATATACCGAATTATTTGAAAGCGTGCGATATCTTCATCCGTCCTTCGCGTTCTGAAGGCATGGGAAATTCTTTTATTGAAGCGATGGCGGCAGAACTGCCGGTCATTGCGACTCAGGAAGGCGGTATTGCAGACTTCTTGTTTGACGCGAAGCGCAATCCACAAAAAGAGACGACCGGTTGGGCGGTCGATGTTGATTCACCAGAACAAATTGCAGAAACGGTGAAAGATATTCTTGCGCGACCTGAACAGGTCAGTCGTGTGACAGTGACTGCAAAGAAACTTGTTGTTGAGACCTACAACTGGAATCTTATCGCGCGTACTATGAGAACGCTCTTCGACCGAGTGTTTGGAAACAGCTAGAATATACCTATGAAGCTCGTTATTGCGACGCCCTTGTATCCGCCCGAGATAGGCGGTCCGGCGACATATGCACATCTTCTTTTTGAAGGATTGCCGGCAAAAGATATTGAAGTTGAGTTAATAAAATTCAGCAAGGTTCGGCATTTGCCGAAGTGCATCCGTCACTACGCCTATTACCGTCGCGTACTCAAGGCGGCAAAAAATGCAGATGCAGTTCTTGCACTCGACCCCGTCTCAGTCGGGCTACCGGCTTTGAGAGCAGCGAAGTCTGCAGGGAAGCCTTTTATCGTGAAGATAGTGGGGGACTATGCATGGGAACAGGGACAGCAGCGGTTCGGTGTCACAGAAACTCTAGACGAGTTCGTAACAATGAAGCATGTGCCGTTTCCGGTACGTATGCTTCAACGGATACAAACGCATGTGGCGCGAGGCGCGGTGCGGATTATTGTGCCGAGCGACTATTTAAAAAGCATCGTGACAAAATGGGGTACTTCGACTTCGCTCAGTACAAGCATCCCAGAGGACACTATCGAGGTTATCTACAATGCTGTGTCGGTACAAGAGATTGGGACCGTGCCGAACGCGGTAGAGAAATTACCGCGGCCGCTCGTCGTGAACGTCGGTCGTCTCGTCCCGTGGAAACATATCGATGACGTGATTGATGCAACGGCAGGTATCTTCGGCGCTTCTCTTGCGATTGTCGGCGACGGACCGGAACATGCAACACTTGCACACCGTGCAAGTGAAAAACTTTCTGGCCGAGCCATTCTCACGGGCGCATTGTCGCACAAAGACACGCTTGCCGTGATGAAATCTGCCGATGCACTCGTGCTGAACTCCTCGTATGAAGGATTGTCGCATCTCCTTATCGAGGCACTCTGGCTTGGTGTGCCGGTTATTGCCACCAAGGTGGGTGGGAACGCTGAAGTTATTACCGACAATGAAGACGGACTTCTCGTACCGGCCGGCGACCCTCCTGCACTCGCACATACACTCGCGCTTATTCTTAGTGATAAAGAACTGCGTACTCGCCTGTCGACACGTGCAAAAGAATCGGCGAAGCGTTTCGGAACCGAAACAATGCTCTCAGCAACTGCCCAAGTGTTACAAAACATATGAAAGTACTTTTCATTTCCAACGACCCGACCATATTTAATGCGACAAGTGTGTCGCGTGCGCGTATGCGCGCCTACACGACTCTTATGGGCGAGTTGCATATCGTCTGTGTCGCGAGTTCTGGTGTACACGAAGAACAAGACGGGAATCTTTTCCTCCATCCCGTTCATACATGGAAACTTTTTCGCGTAGGAGCACTTACGAAATGTGCACGTGCGTTTATTCTCAAACACGGTATCGAGGTTGTCTCGGCGCAGGATCCTTTTGAACACGGGCTTGCCGCGCTTCGTGCGGTGCGCGGTACGAATGCGAAACTGCATATCCAAGTGCATACCGATTTTCTCTCCCCATGGTTTGTGAGAAGTGGTAATTGGCGAAGCCCTTCTGTGCACATGCCTTTTCTAAATCGTTACCGTCGGAATATCGCCGACCACGTGCTCCCCTCTGCGCACGGTATCCGCACCGTGTCTCTGCGGGTGAAGACGTCGCTTCTTGCGCGCTACGGTTCCCGCATACCAGAACCGGTCGTTATCCCCGTACCTATCGACCCTGTTGTGCCCGAGAAAGTACGGCTGCCTGAGCATGCCTTCACCTTCGCTCTCATCGCCGTCGGTCGTCTCGAGCCAGAGAAACGCATCGAGGACATTCTCGCGGCGCTTAAGCTCGTGGTGGTGCATTATCCGATGGTGGGACTCTTTATCGTGGGAAGTGGTCGCGAACGCGGTCGACTCGAACGGATGGTGCGCTCGTTCGATCTTGAAAAACAAGTTGTCTTCCTTGGGGAGCGGCCTGATGCACGCGCACTGATGCCGAGTGCACAGGCATTCATCCAAGCGAGTGCCTATGAGGGGTATAGCCGCACCTTACTTGAAGCGGCACTCGCCAAGGTCCCCATCGTCACGACTGATGTCGGTATCGTGGGAGAGGTATTCAAAGGGTACGAAGACGTGCTTGCCGTACCGGTCGCCGACCCGACGGCGCTCTCACTCGGCATCGTCGGATTTATCGAAGACAATTCGGTACGGCAAGAACTCCCTCGTCGTGCTGAAGAAGCGGCACTCGCGCATCTCGCATCTGCAGGTGACCTTTCAGCACGCATTGTCGCAGATATCGCGAAGACACTCTCCTCATGAAGCTTCTCGTCGTTACTCAAGTAGTTGATACTGAGGATCCGGTGCTCGGATTCTTCGTGCGTTGGGTGGAGGAACTCGCGAAGCATGTCGAGTCAGTCGAAGTGATTTGTCTGAGAGAAGGGAAGCATATGCTTCCTGTAAATGTGCACGTGCACTCACTCGGTAAAGAACATGAACAATCCATGCGAGAAAACACTACCATATATGGCAGTGCTTCTCGCCGCGGGCGGTATGGGTGGCGATTCCTTTCGCTTGTGTGGAAACTTCGGCATGACTATGACACCGTCTTCGTGCATATGAATCAGGAGTACGTCTTGATTGGCGGGTGGCTCTGGAAGCTTCTCGGGAAGCGCGTCTACCTCTGGCGCAATCATTATGCTGGCTCACTGCAGACTGATATCGCGGCTGCGTTTTGTGCAAAAGTCTTTTGCACTTCGAAGCATTCGTATACCGCGAAATATCAGAAAACAACTTTAATGCCGGTCGGTGTGGACACGGAACGGTTTTCTCCTGATGCGCGTGTGGAGCGGAAAGCGCATTCGATACTCTTCCTTGCGCGCATGTCGCCCAGCAAGCGACCGGAAATGCTTCTCGACGCGCTCGCTACGCTCGCGCGCAACGGCACAGCATTTACCGCTTCCTTTGTCGGCTCGCCGCTCCCGCGTGACGAAGCGTATTATGAAGAGCTGAAAGAAAAGGCTCACGCGCTCGCAGATAAGATTACTTTTCTCCCCGGCATTCCAAATAGTCAGACGCCTGACCTCTATCGTGCACATGAAATCTTCATCAACACCTCACCCTCTGGCATGCTCGACAAGACTATCTTTGAAGCGGCCGCTTCCGGCTGCCTCGTGCTTGCTTCGAGTAAGGACTTCGCTGAGATTGCTGGAGAGGATTCTTACTTCGATTCGAACGCAGTACTCGCCGAGCGCCTCACACAAGCACTCGCACATTCGACCACTCAACCACTCTCGGCTCTGATTGAGAAGAATAGCCTTGCAGCACTCGTAGATTCTCTAAATCGAGAGATGCAGGTGTAATATTGTCTTTTGCTTTGGCATCCGGCACGATATATAGTTTCTCGTACGTATATGCAGGCTCTTGAATCCATCTATACTCATCATCATTCACATTCTCGGGAAGAGGGTTTTGTCTTAATGGGTGATGAACGAGGAGGTTTTCTTCGCGACCATATTGGGAAAGGAAAAAACGTTTTGGACATAGGATGTCGAGATGGCGCACTTACCTCATTTTTTACAGAGGGTAATACAGTTACGGGTATAGACATAGACTCTTCTGCTCTACAGCGAGCGAGTGCTTTGGGTATTACGACACAGCAAGTTGATCTAAATGGAGAGTGGGGGATTCCGCCGCACTCATTTGATGTTGTTGTTGCTGCGGAAGTGGTAGAGCACTTGTACTACCCACGTCTTGTCATAGAAAAAATACACAACGTCCTTAAAGAGGAAGGGGTACTTTTTGGTTCTGTACCCAACGCCTTCTCCCTCAAACATCGTTTACGTTATTTGTGTATGCAGAAGAAAGGCACTCCACTTGAAGATCCGACACATATTAATCATTTTACCGTTGCTGAACTACATGCACTTCTTAGTGAATTTTTCGACGAAGTGCATATATATGGACTCGGGCGATATAAGCGACTTATACGTCTTTCTCCTCAATCATTTGCCTTTGATCTTATGTTCGAGGCAAAACATCCTAAGAAATAAGGATATGAAAATTCAAAAAGCTTTTACCATGCGCTCATCGGCTATTGGGGATTGTCTGATGGGGAAATATCTACTTGAACAGATACACACACAGTATCCGAATGCAGGGTGCAGTATTATTGTCGCTTCTCGCGTAGAAATGATCCGTGATCTTCTTGCGGCATATCCGTGGCTCGTTGTTCGTGAAGCCAGCCGGCGCAATTTATTCGGCCTCTTTGAGGCTCTCCGAGCAGTGTGGAATAGTGATGCAACCGTAACCCAATATTCGGGAAGAGGGCAGTTCAGTACTCTGAGCAAGCTCTTCGCGCGTTTGGTGACGCGTCGTGGCCGACTCGTCGGCTTTAGCGACCCATGGCGCTGGAATGTACATCTCTACGACCATCTCGTACCACTTGACTTGAAGAAATCATTTCTTGCACACGAACAAGCGGCACTTGAAGCACTCAATATTCCTATTTCGTCATCAAAATTGACGTTGCAGTATGTTCCAGATCCTGCGGTACATGAACGTTTTAATCTCCCGCGCGGCTCCTATATATTTCTGCATCTCTTTGCGGGTACTGGCGGCCGAGGATTCACTCGTGAGAAGCGCGCCGCGTATGTGCGCGAGATGGTCGCGGCATTTGGCGACTCGTACACCATAGTGCTTACAGGGAGCGCGACAGACAGGCCTCTTGCTGAGGAGGCCGTTCGAGGGACTACGGCACGCGTTCTTGCAGGAGAGACACGTGTGCAAGAACTCGCGAACTTAATCGTGGGGAGCGCAGGCGTCGTTTCAATCGATACCGGCGTCGCACACATGGCAGCCCAGCTCGGTGTGCCGCTTGTGGTCGTGCGCACCTGCCTTGCCTACAACTGGTGGTCGAAGGAGCAGTATGACGGCTTGCCGACTATCATTTCACGCGACGAGCTCTGCCCAAATGGGCACGTGTCGGAAAAGGCAAAGAATTGTCTCAACAATATTCCAGTAGAAGAAGTTATCCAAGCGGCGCGAACTCTTATCGGCTCCGACCTTCCTTCCACACGTAGAAGTAGTACCCCGCATAGTTGAGAAAAAATCCGAGGACAATCCCGATAAAAAACGTTATACGCAGTGTTGTGGAAGAGGAGGATACACGCTCTGCAATAGAAAGAAGTGTCCATTGCACGAAGATAGAACCGCTCGAGACTATATGGAACCGTACGAGACGAAGAAGTGAAGAGGTAGACGTACTGCGCACATGATCTCGAAAGGCGAACCGCTCGTTCAGCAAGAAATTTGAAAGAATCGCACACTCGCCGCCCACGACGGCTGCCATACTCGCCGAGAGAAGCGAATACTGTATGCCGAGCATTTCAAAGATAAATGTTTGTATGAGAAATCCGAATCCGCCTATGGCGACGACGCGCAGTAGGCGCCAACTTCGTATATGCAGGAGACGCAGACGTGCCGTGACGCGAAGCGACTCTACGATATCAAGGAAGGTACTCTTCGAGACGTCGTTGTCCCGCTCGCGAAATGCGATAGGCACTTCTTGTATGCGCGCGCCGCACTCGTGCATGACGGTGAGGAATTGAATCTTGTAGGCGTACTCGCTCGAGAGGAGCTCCTCTTTCGTAAGAGGTAAGTGAGAAGCGAAGTTCTTCACACGGGTCATTTTGAAACCAGAGGTGACATCGTGCACCGGTAACTCAAGAAGGAGTCGTGCGTACAGGCTCCCAAACTTACTAATGAATTTACGATAGGGCGCCCAACCCGCCGGCACACTCCCTCCGGGGATATAGCGCGAACCGATAATATAATCTGCTCCCTGTTCAAGTGCGCGCACCATAGGCACCAAATATTTCGGGTCGTGTTGTCCGTCGCCATCGAACTCGACAAAAGCGTCAGGGGAAAAGGTTGTCAGTGCGTGACGTATACCTGTGACATAGGCGTGGGCGATGCCGTTTTTCTTCTGCTCTTTTAGCAAGTAGATAAAACCGTAACGAGCACGCTTTTCTTCTACGACCGCACCAGTACCGTCGCTTGAGTTTCCATCTACTACAAGCACAATCCACTCATGCTCGGGTACGGTCGCACAGACGGAGGCGAGCTCGTCGAGGACAGCACCGATGCCTCCTGCTTCGTTATAGGTCGGGATGATGATAACGATTTTCATAGTGGAAGTTTGTAGAGCACCATATCGGGACCAAGAGAGGGGCCCGAGAAGAGCTTCCAGAACGGATCACGGAAAGAACTCCCTCCCATAGACGTCGTGGGACCGAGGCCCTTCCATTCTTCAAGCAAGGTGCCTTTCGTCATAAGTGCAGTGAACGCACGCTCGCGTTCTGGATTCATAGAAAGGTCGGTGGTTTCAATCAAGACATACTCGTAGCTGTGCTCTTTTGCATAGGCAGGAAGTGTATTGAAGAAGGCATCACTTTGCACGGTGTAGAGGTTCAGTGCATACGGTCGATTGGTATTGTTGAGTGCCAGCTCCGCTTCATCTACCTTGCGGAGCGCACTCGGGTCTATCGCGCGCAATTCTTCTATCGCCGGAGCAGTCGTGGGGATGCGCGTGAGGTCGGCGTAGACCAGTACGCGCCCTCCTGCGGGAATATGTTCGAGAACCCATTCTCGCGCATGAGCACGCGTGTCGTCGAGAACGACAAGCCATGAGAAGCGTAGCGCTCCCGCAAGTGGGAGAAGGAGGAGCACAAGTATGAGTGCCGCACTCTTCTTCGTGTGGGTACTGCGGGAGCACGCATACCCGCCGAGGAGTGCGAAGAGTGGGAATAACGGAAGAAAGAATCGCGTCTCAAAACGAAAGAAGAGATAGAAGACCCATGCATAGAACGCAACCCACGTCGTCACAAAGAAGAAGAATCTTCGTTGTGCTCTCCACAGTACGAGCAAACCATAAAGTGCGAGACCTATCAGTACCGGCTCTGTAGCAAAAGGAAAGGCAAAAAGCTGGAGAGGGCTCGCGAGGAAGTCGAAGAAGGATTTACTATTCCCGAGGGTCATATCAGCGACGAAGCCGTTGCTCCTTGGATAGAGGAGAGAGGGAAGAAGTGCAAGCGCAATCGACGCAAGCGCACAGAGCCAGAGAAAGGAAGAACGGGAAGCTTCACGGAAAGTAGGAGTGCCGAGGAAGAGAAAATGGAGACCGATAGGGAAGAGGAGAAGCACAGAGATTGTTGAGACGCCCATACCAAATCCAGCAATAAGAAGTGCATACCCATAGCGTTTCAATTGTGGGATGCGTTCAGACGTCAGTACCCACAACGTACTTATCGTAAGAAAGGTCACCGCGGTCCAATGCCTCCCTGTCATAGAGAGCGCGATATGCGTAATGCTCGTTGCAAGCAGGAACGCGCTCACGAGTGCAGCCCAGCGTGACTGAAAGAGCATGAGAGCCGTCTGGTATACGAGGTATATCGAAGCGGTCCCGAGTGCTACTTGGAGTGTGCGCGAAGCTAAAAAGAAGGGACTCAAATCTGACACCAGCTGGGGTACAAAGAGCGCTGCCGCTCCGTGCCACAGCACGTACTTGATACCGATAATCAACGCGAAAGGAAGAAGATAGAGATATGAGAGATACGGTGGGTAATAGAGAATGTGCGCAAAGTCTGCGCTATGGAGTGCAGGGAAGAGCGTATGCAGTTCGAGCATCTTGAGAGCGGCAAGCGTGAAGGGCTGTTCGTCTGCGACGAGCATGAGTGGAAGGCCGTACCCTATGCCCACGAGGCGAAGTGCTGCCGCGAGCAGAAGTATGGAAAAGAGAATCTTATTGGCACGAATGCCCGAGAGTAGACGAGCCCACACGTTCATTAGTAGCGATGATACCACAAAGAAATATACGTCTTGGCGGGCATATAACCAGAGAGTATACTGCTCATAATGGCCTTTTCATTCAGTCGGGCGGACATTCCTGAACTGGTTATCGTCACCCCGCAGGTCTATAAGGACGACCGGGGCTGTTTTTTTGAGGTGTACAAGCAGTCCGAATTTAAAGCGAACGGTATCGAGGAAGATTTTTGCCAAGATAATCACTCAATCTCGAAGAAGAATGTGCTCCGAGGTATGCATTATCAGACCGGTCCAAACGCACAAGGTAAGCTCGTGACGGTCGTCCGTGGAGAGATTCTTGATGTCGCAGTCGATATGCGGAAGGAGTCACCGACCTATCTCAAATGGATTTCGGTCGTACTCAGTGCAGACAATAAGAAACTTTTTTATATTCCAGCTGGATTTGCTCACGGATTCTTGTCGCTTACTGATGACACCGACGTCGTCTATAAATGCAC
>Ga0334722_10002520_pt1 | contig 20633 bp, 22 predicted proteins | sample C3_bottom_MG_FD_207210 | JGI IMG/M metagenome (GOLD analysis project Ga0334722, IMG submission 207210) | Sediment microbial communities from Yellowstone Lake, YNP, Wyoming, USA - C3_bottom | ecosystem: Environmental > Aquatic > Freshwater > Lake > Sediment | place: USA: Wyoming | collected... | reverse complement strand
CTGCTCCTCCCGTTCGGCGGCCTGCCGCCGTGGCTGCCGTCGCTGGCCGGCGCCGTGGCGGCGCTGGCGCTCGCCGCGCTCGGCTTCCGCTGGCACCACACGTTCGAACTGGTGTCGGGCTATTTCCGCGGCGCGGGCATGGCACTGTTCTACTTCTCGGTGCTGCGGCTCTTCTTCTTCGGCGCCGAGCACGTGCTGTCGATCGACGGACTCGTCGGGCGGGGGCTGCTCGTCGCGGTGGTGGCGGCGAACATCGTCGGCGCGGTGCACCGGCGGTCGCCGTGGCTCCTGTCGCTGGCGCTCTTCACCGGCTTCATGACGGTCGTGGCGATCGGCGCCCCGTGGGTGGTCTTCGTCGGCGTCGGCGTGCTCCTGATGATCGGGGCGTGGGCGGTGGTCGCGTACGAGTGGCCCTGGCTGCAGCTGCTGCTGATCCCGTCCGGCTACTTCTCGTTCGCGCTCTGGCTGGTGAACCGCCCGTGGCAGGGGCGCCCGATGGAGATCCAGGCGCGGCCGGCGGCCGGCGTCTACTTCATCCTGCTGTATGCGCTCGTCAACGCGATGGCGTCGTTCCGGCGCCGCACGCGCGGCGAGGAGGACATGGCCGCGGCCCTCGCGGTGCTGCTCAACTGCGGCCTCGGCTACGCCGTCTTCCTGCTCGCATCGCTCGGCGCGGCGCCGGGAGTGTTCGGCCCGGCGCACTTCGCCGCGACCGTCGTCTTCCTGGGGCTCGGCCTCGCCTTCTGGCAGAGCGAGGCGAGCAAGATCGCGACGTTCTTCTACGCCATGACGGGCTACCTGGCGCTCACCGTCGCCCTCGCGAAGGTGGTGCCGGTGCCGAACCTCTTCATCTGGCTGTCGGGGCAGAGCCTGCTCGTGGTGGCCACGGCGCTCTGGTTCCGCTCCAAGCTGATCGTCGTCGGCAACTTCTTCATCTATCTTGGCATCGTGCTGGCGTACGTCGTCGTCGCCACGTCGGAGAGCGGCATCAGCATCGGCTTCGGCATCGTGGCGCTGCTGACGGCGCGCATCCTGCGCTGGCAGGCCGAGCGGCTCGACCTGCGCACCGAGCTGATGCGCAACGCCTACCTCGCGAGCGCGTTCCTCATCTTCCCGTACTCGCTCTACCACCTGGTGTCGCAGGCCTACGTGTCGGTGTCGTGGGTGGCGATCGCGGTGGCGTACTACCTGATGAACCTCGTCGTGCGGAGCCCGAAGTACCGGTGGATGGGCCACCTGACGCTGCTGCTCACGGCGCTGTACATGATCGTCGTCGGCATCTTCCAGCTGGCGCCGGCCTACCGCATTGCCTCGTTCCTCGTGCTGGGCACCGTGCTGCTCGGCGTGTCGCTCATCTTCACGATGGTGCGGGCGCGCCGCCGCGAGGCCCTGGAGGACCGGGCGTAGCCCCCCGTTTTTCCCTGCGCCCGCTTACATTGGGCGCAGGGCGGCTGGACCGAACCCTGACCATTTCCGGAGTACCCTCCATGCGTGGCGTTCTTCCCCTGCTGCTCGCGACCCTCGTCGCCGGCTGCGACAGTGCTTCCAAGACTCCCGATGCGGCCAAGGTGCCGCTGAGCGAGGCGCCGGCGATGGCGCCGGGCGCGGCCCCTGGCGGCGGCGCGCCGGCCGAGACCGGCGCGCTGGCCGGGCCGGTGCTCCAGAAGCTCGATGCCCCCCCGTACAGCTACCTGCAGGTGAAGACGCCGCAGGGCGACGTCTGGGCGGCGGTGCCGCAGACGACGGTCGCCAAGGGCGCCACCGTCCGGGTCTACAATCCGATGCTGATGACGAAGTTCGAGTCGAAGTCGCTCAAGCGCACCTTCGACGAGGTCTACTTCGGCACGCTGATGCCCGACGGCAGCGACGCGCAGGCGACGGGCGGCTCGGCGCCGGCCGCGGCCGGCGCCGCCGGCACGAATCCGCACACGGGGGCCGCGGCGCCCTCGGCGGAGCCGGTGAAGGTGGGCAAGGTGGAGAAGGCGACGGGCGCCGACGCGCTGACGATCGCCGAGGCGTGGGCGAAGCTGGGATCGCTGGCCGGCAAGACGGTGACGATTCGCGGTGTCGTGGTGAAGTACAACCCGCAGGTGATGAACAAGAACTGGCTGCACCTGCAGGACGGCAGCGGCGACGCGGCCAAGGGAACCAACGACATCACCGTCACCACGCTCGACGACGTGGCCAAGGGCCAGACGGTGACGATCCGCGGCACGGTGAAGACGTCGCAGGACTTCGGCGCCGGCTACAAGTACGCGATCATCGTCGAGAACGCGAAGGTCATCAAGCCGTAGCTCATGCCGTGGGGCATGCGAAGCGGGCGCCCACACGGGCGCCCGCTTTGTCGTTGTGCGACCTCCGGTGGCGCCGGCGCTACGGCGCGAGCCGCTCGATGCGCCAGGCGCCGTCGTCGCCGCGCGTGTACTGGAAGCGGTCGTGCATGCGGTTCACGCGCCCCTGCCAGAACTCGAACGCGTCGGGCATGACGCGATAGCCGCCCCAGAACGACGGCAGCGGGATGCGGCCGTCGGCGAACTTCCGCTTCATCTCGTCCCACTTCGTCTCGAGCATCGCCCGCGAAGAGATGACCGTGCTCTGCGGCGACGCCCAGGCCGCCAGCTGGCTGCCGACCGGCCGCGTGATGAAGTACGCCGTGGCGTCGGCGATGGAGACCCGCTCCACCGCCCCGGTGATCATCACCTGACGCTCCAGCGCGACCCACGGAAAGAGGAGCGCGGCCCGCGGATTCTCGGCGAGCTGGCGGGCCTTGCGGCTCTCGAGGTTGGTGAAGAAGACGAAACCCCGCTCGTCGTACTGCTTCAGCAGCACCGTGCGCGCCAACGGCCGGCCGTCGCGCCATGCGGTGGCCAGCGACATGGCGTTGGGCTCGGCAATGCCGGCCTGGCAGGCCTGGTCGAACCAGGTGCGAAACTGCTCCACCGGATCGTCGCGCAAATCCTCGCGCCGGACGCCCGTGGTGGAGTACTGCGCGCGCATGTCAGCGAGATTCATGGGCGGGAGCCGGGACCTGTCAATGAAAGGAAGCTGTACGCTGTAGGCTGTAAGTTATACGTCATACGAGGAGGAGCGCAGTCGTACTACGGACAACGTAGAGCGTACAGCGTAGAGCTTCCTTTCAATCAACCCCTCGCAGTTCCGCCACGAATTCCGCCAGCTTCCCCGCATCCAGCCGCCCGCCGGTCCGCACCCCCGAGCACAGGTCCACGCCCGCCGGCCGGACGGCGCGCACGGCGGCCGCCACGTTGTCGGTGCGCAGGCCGCCGGCGAGGAAGACGGGGCACGGCGCGACGGCGCGCACGAGCTCCGCGCTGATCGACCAGTCGTGCGTGCGCCCGGTGCCGCCGAGCTCGGGCACCGCCGCGCCGGGATTGCCCGAGTCGAGCAGCAGCGCATCGGCGTGCGGCGCCAGCGCGCGCGCCTCGTCCACGGCGCCGCGGTCGCGCACGTGGATCACCGGCACCAGCGAGATCCCCGGGAGCAGCTCGCGCAGCTGGCGGAGTGCGCTGCCGGCGCGGGTGTCGACCAGCTGCACCACGTCCGTGCCGGCGGCGCGCACGTGCGCGGCGATGTCGTGCGCCTCGGTGCGGCTGGTCAGCAGGAAGCGCCGCGCGCGTCCCGCCGTGGCGCGCGCGATCGCCGCGATGTCGCCATCGGGAATGGGCCCCGGGCCGCTCGGCATGGCCGCCACGAGCCCGATGGCGTCGGCGCCATGGGCAATGGCCCGCTCGGCCTCGGCGACGGAGGCGATGCAGCAGACCTTCAGCTGCACGCCGCTCACAGGCACTTGAAGACGCGCGCCGACCGGCCGTGGTACAGCTCGAAGGTGCCGACCGTCACGTTGGAGTCGGTCATGACGACGGTCAGCGTGAGATGCTCGCCGTCGACGCGGCCCGTGTAGCGGGCCGGGCGCTGCGGCAGCACCTCGTCGATCCGCACGGGGCCGCCGTGGCCGGGCGTGTGCGTGCCGGTCACCGAGATGCCGCCATCGGGCGACGGGCGGATGGGCTCGGTGATGAAGCCGGTGGCGCAGTCGTACTCCATGGTGCCGCCGCCGGACGTGGCGATGAGGCCGGCGTGGTCGCCACCCCACTCGCCCGTGACGAGGGCGGGCGGGACCGTGCTGCTGGCGCCGCCTGCGCCGCACGCGGCCGCGGCGAACGCCGACAGCGCGAGCGCCAGTGGTACGAGCACAGGGAATAGGCGACGATGGGGCATGCCCGAACCCAAACACGGCACCCGGCCGCCCGTCAAGGCGCGCCACGCGCGGGACCCGGCGCGACCGCTACTCGGCGCGCTCCAGCGCGAGCGTCGCGCCCTGCAGCTGCTCGCCCACGTAGCAGTGCATGCCGACCGCGGTGAGCCCCGCGTCGCGGAAGGCGTGCCGGTACCATGCCGGCGTGCGGTGATGCCAGTGCCGCTTGTCGCCCTCGAGCTCGTCGGCGTTGGTGAACGCCTCGAGGTACGCCACTCCGTCGAGCAGAGACGCCACCGCGCGCAGGCCGGGCGCGAGCTCGCCGGCGGGCACGTACTGCAGCACGTCGCAGCAGACGATGAGGTCGAAGCGGCCCGCAAGCCCGAGGTCGCCGAGCGTCCCGAAGGTGCCCTGCCGGATGCCGCGCGTGCGTCCGAACCGCTCCACCACGTACGCGCTCGAGTCAACGCCCGCGTACTCGGCCTTGGGCCGCTCGTCGAGGAAGTGCGAGCGCCACGGCGCCTCGCCGCAGCCGACATCGAGGATGCGGCGCACGGGCCGTTCGAGCAGGGCCTCGGCGACGCCCAGCGCGAGCCGCACCTTGCGGCGCACGCCGGCCGGCGTGTTGACGCGGTGCCGCGGGTCGCGGTACCAGCGGTCGAAGTAGGCCTGGTCGTACTTCTTGCTCATGCGGGCGGCGCCTGCGCGGCGCGGCGCACGGCCGCGGCGTCGGCGGTGGCGCGCCCGTCCGGCTGCCGCAAGGCGAGCCGGATCATGCCGACGGCGAGCATCTCGCCCGACAGCGTCGCCCACTGGTCGCGCAGGCGGCGGCCGCCGACCAGGGCCAGCGCATCGAGCACGGCATCGGTGGCGACGCTCAGCGTGCGCTCGAGCACGCGCCGCTCGTCGCGGTCGCTCCCCGAAATGAACGAGGGCCGAACGATGAGGTACGGCAGGCCGCTCGCCTGCAGTTCGCGCTCGAGGCGGCCGCGCACGTCGCGGTATGGCATACTGCTTCCCGCCAGCGCGCCCGCGGCCGAGAGATAGACGACCCGGGGACCGACGCCGGCGCGTTGCAGTGCGCGCAGGACCATGGCGCTCAGGCCGTAGTCCACGGCCTCATAGCCGGCCGCGATGCCGGTGGCGCGCTCGTCGCGCGCGGCGCGGGCGCGTGTCGTGCCGAGCAGGAGGAAGACGAAGTCGGGGCGCAGGCGTGCCAGGGTGCGCGCCATGTCGTCGTCGGTCCACGGCGTGGTGTCCACCTCCGCACCGGCGGCCCCGAAGCGCGCGGTCCATGCGCCGAGCGCCGGCGAGTCCGGCCGGACGTGGGCCACGGCGCGCACGCCCTCCCGAACGAGACGCTCGGTGACGTGGCGCCCCGTGTATCCCGTGGCGCCCGCGATGAACGCCGTGGTCACGTGGCGGACTCCCGAGGCATGGCGCGCGCCGGGCGTCGCGTCACGCCGGTGGCGGCGTGGGCGGTTCGGGCGGCGCGGACGCTGATGCGGGTGCCGACACCGCGGAATGCTCGGCCGGTTCGCGCCAGGTGAGAATGGCGAGAATCACCGCACCGACGGTGACGCCCGAGTCGGCGACGTTGAACGTCCAGAAGCGCGACGCCCCGACGCCAACGTCGATGAAGTCAACCACGCCGCGCGCGCTGCGCAGGCGGTCGAGGAGATTGCCGGCCGCCCCGGCCACGATCATGGCCAGCGACGCCGAGAGCCAGGTGGAGCCGGCCGGCAGGCCGCGCCACATGCGCACGATGATCGCGATCATCACGACGGCGAGCAGCGAGAAGACGACGCGCGACGAGGCGCCCAGCGTCATGTTCATGGCCGCGCCCGTGTTGTACGTCAGCGTCCAGCGGACTAAGTCGCCGACCACCTGCTGCGGCTGGTGCAGCGGGAGCCGCGTCTCGGCGAGGCGCTTGGAGACGATGTCGCCGGCAAGGATGCCGAGCGCCACGGAAGTGAAGATGCGGTCGCGGGGGGAGAGAGGCATGCGCGGGCTGATGGGTGCCGTCGTGGACTGTGCGGTGCGTCCCGCCTAAGTTACCGCCGCGATGCCCATGGCGGAAACCCGCCGGCCGCTTCCCCGTTTCCGTCCGTGTCCGCGCCCAGACTTCCCATCGACGACGTCCTGCCGGCGCTCCGCGACGCCCTGCGCACGGCGGGCCGCGCCGTGCTGGTGGCGCCGCCGGGTGCCGGCAAGACCACGCGCGTGCCGCTTGCCCTGCGCGACGAGCCGTGGTGCACGGGCCGCATCCTGATGCTCGAGCCGCGCCGCCTCGCCGCACGCGCCGCGGCGCACCACATGGCGCGACTGCTGGGCGAGGAGGTCGGCGGCACGGTGGGGTACCGCGTGCGCCTGGAGTCGCGCGTGTCGGCGCGGACGCGCATCGAGGTGGTCACCGAGGGCGTGCTCACGCGCATGCTGCGCGACGACGCGACGCTCGACGGCGTCTCGGCGGTGCTGTTCGACGAATTCCACGAACGCAGCCTGCACGCCGACCTCGGGCTGGCGCTCACCCTGCACGCGTGCGCCTTGGTGCGCGACGACCTGCGCGTCGTCGTGATGTCGGCGACCATCGACGCGGCGCCGGTGGCGGCGCTCCTCGGCGGAGCGCCGGTGATCGAGAGCCACGGCCGCCTGCACCCGGTGACCACGCACCACCGAGCGCCGCGCGAGCGGCAGCGGGTGGATGCCATGGCCGCATCGGCGGTGCGGGCCGCGCTGGCCACCGACGCGGGCGACGTGCTCGTCTTTCTCCCCGGGCAGGGGGAGATCGCGCGGGCGGCGCGGCTGCTCGACGACGTGCCCGCCGACGTGGACGTGATTCCGCTCTACGGCGCGATGCCGCTGGACGCACAGGACCGGGCCATCCGCCCGAGCCCGGCCGGCCGCCGCAAGGTGGTGCTGGCCACGTCAATCGCCGAGACGAGCCTGACCATCGAGGGCGTGCGCGTCGTGATCGACAGCGGGCTGTCGCGCGTGCCGCGGTTCGACGCGCGCAGCGGGATGACGCGGCTGGTCACCACCCGCGTGTCGCGGGCCGCCGCCGACCAGCGCCGCGGGCGCGCCGGCCGCGTGGCACCGGGCACGTGCTACCGCCTGTGGGAGGAGGGCGACGATGCGCAGCTGCTGGCGCACCGCACGCCCGAGATGCTGGAGGCGGACCTGGCGCCGCTTGCCCTCGAGCTGGCGGCCGCGGGCATCCATGACGTCCGCACGCTGCCGTGGCTCGACCCGCCCCCCGACGGCGCCCTGCGGCAGGCGCAGGCGCTGCTCCGCGACCTCGACGCACTCGATGCCGACGGCCGCATCACCACGCACGGCCGCCGCGTCGCGGCGCTCGGGGCGCACCCACGGCTCGCCCATCTCGTGGCGCGCGGACAGGCGCTGGGGCATGGCGCGCTCGCTTGCGACGTGGCGGCGCTGCTTGGCGAGCGCGATCTGTTCGATCGCGACGCCGCGGAGGGCGACGCCGATCTGGCCGATCGCGTGCGCGCGCTGCGCGACGACGCGTTCGCCCGCGATCACCGCGCCGACCGCGGCCGGCTGCAGCGCGTGCGGCAGGAGGCGGACGCGCTGGCGCGCGCGCTCGGCGCGCCGCGCGCCGCGAGCCGTCACGCGGGGACTGACGCCGTGCGCGGCGCCGAGCCCGCCGGCCACGCCACGGACGCGGGCGCGGTGGGGCTGCTCGTGGCGCTCGCCTACCCCGATCGCCTCGCGCGCCAGCGGCCCGGCGAACCGGGCCGCTACCTGCTGCGCAACGGACGCGGCGCCACGTTCGCCGTGCCGCAGCCGCTGGGCGCCGCCGAGTGGCTCGCCATCGCCGACGTGGACGGCGACCCGCGGGAAAGCCGCATCTGGATGGCCGCTGCCATCGACGCCGCCGACGTGACGGCGCACTTCCTGGGGCAGGCGACGGACGAGGTGGTGCGGCACTGGGACGCGGCGCGGCGCACCCTCGTGCTCACGCGCGTCACGCGCCTCGGGGCGATCGTGCTGCGCGAACGCCGGCTCGAGGCACCCTCCGCGGAGGAGGTGGCGGTGGCGCTGACGGCGGTCGTGCGCGAGGAAGGGATGGCCGTGCTGCGCTGGGACGAGCGCGCCGTGCGGCTGCGTGCACGGCTCGCTTTCGCGCATCGGTGCGACGCCACCTTTCCGGACGTCGGCGATGGCGCGCTCCTGGCCACGCTGGACGATTGGCTCCTCACCGCCCTGCAGGCAATCGGCACGCTCGGCGCGCTGGCGCGGCTCGACGTGGCCGACGCGCTGCTGGCGCGGCTCTCCGGGGCGCAGCGCGCGCGGCTCGAGCGCCTGGCGCCGACGCACTGCGTGGTGCCCAGCGGCTCGCGGCTGCCCATCGATTACACCGACGCCGAGGCGCCCCGGCTGGCCGTGCGCCTGCAGGAACTGTTCGGGCTGGCGGACACGCCGCAGGTCGGCGACGGCCGCGTGGCGCTGACCCTCGAACTACTGTCGCCCGCGCAGCGGCCGGTGCAGGTGACGCGCGACCTCGCCGGATTCTGGGCGCGCTCCTACTTCGAGGTGCGCAAGGACCTGCGCGGGCGCTACCCCAGGCATCACTGGCCGGAGAATCCGCTCGACGCGCCGCCGACGGCGCGCGCGAAGCGCCGCGGCGAGTAGCCGCGGCCAGTAGCCGCGGCTATAGCCAGCGCCGCGTGCGGTCGAGCAGCTGCTGGTACGGCGCGCCGAACTTCCGCAGCAGGAACGGCTCCTCGCGCAGCACGACGCCCCAATGGATGAACGCCCACGTCGGGACCAGCAGGACGAGGTACAGCGGGTTGTGCCGCACGCAGCCGATGCCCGCCTGGATGAGCAGGAAGCCGAGGTACATCGGGTTGCGGGTGAAGCGGTATGGCCCCGCGTTCACCACGCGGCGCGGCGCGCGCCACGGGTACGCCGGCGTGCGACGCGCGACGAAGTGCCCGTTGGCCCAGTAGGCGAGCGCTGAGCCGAGCGCGATCAGCGACCAGCCGAGGGCCCGCGGCGGGGAGAAGTGCGCGTCGTACACGAACCGATCGATCAGCTCGGCCAGCAGCACGGCGCCGAGGAGGAAGTACGGCGCCGGCGCGAGGAGCGGCGCGACCTCCTCGCGGGGACGCGCGAGCAGGGCCACCTGCCCGGCATGGTAGGCCAGGTGCTGGGCCACGCCGTCGAGCATCGTCGTGAAGGTGTAGCCGCGCGCGCCCACCGGCGCATCGAGCGCCGCGTCCGGCATGCCCTCCACGCGCTGCGCCAGCCGCTCGATGGCGGCCTCGAGCCGCGCGATGTCGCGCGGCCATTGCCCCGGAATGTCGACCTCGGGTTCGGGAAAGTTCTCGACCGCGTCCGGTTCGTACGCCGGATCGTCGAGGCGCCGCAGCGGCGCCTCGACCCAGGTGGTGAGGTGCCGCACGAGCTGCCACGGCGTGTTGGAGCCGCGGAAGTGGCGCGTCGCCGCCTGCTCGGCGGTGACGCGCCCGAGCACGGCGCGCGCCGACGGACCGTGCCACGGCTCGCCGCGCCACGCGCGCCGCAGCTCCGCGGCAATCCGTTCGCCAGTGGTCATCGGACCTCACGCACCGCGACGCTACTTCTTGGTGACCTGTTCTTCCTTCAGGATCTTCTTGGCCAACCAGAAGACGATCAGCGCGACGATGAGGAAGTCGATGCCCGAGCCAAGCACCCGCCCCAGCTCGAACTTGATCGGCCCCGGCGTCACGTACTTGCGCCAGTCGCCATCGGGCGTGAAGGCGCCGACGATCGGCATCAGGATGCCGCCCACCACGGCGGTGACGAGATCATTCAGCTTGCCGCCGATGATGACGGCGATGGCCAGGCCGATGACGCCATACTGCTTGAGGAACGCCAGAAACTCTTTGAGCATGCGGGGCTCCGGTGAGGGGGAATCAGACGCCGAACTGCGTGAGGTGATGGTCGGTGTGCCGGTGGATCAGCACGCCCCAGTCATCCGTCGAGAGCTCGCCGAAGACCGGGTGCGCCTGCCAATGACCGCCCGGCGCGTGAGCCGCGGCGCGGTTCAGCTGGTCCTTGAGCGCGGCGATGTCCGACGCCCACGATTCGGGGGCGCGCGCCAGCAGCTGCGGCGCGGTGGGCGTGCCCCGGGGAAACGGCAGGACGTGGATCGCGAGGTACCGCACCAGCCGGTTGGCGAGGAACGACCGGCGCCGGGGGATGGGCAGCTCGCCCGTCGCCATGCGCACGGAATCGATGAGGTGCGACACCATGCGCGGCGCGGTGAACTTGCCCCAGCGCGCCAGGGCAGTCGCTTCCAGCCGGTCGATCCGCGCCACGAGCGTGGCGCGGGCGGCGGGGTAGAAAATGGACTTGGCCATGGCGTATTTTCCGTTGCGGACGGCGGGGCGTCCAGTGGCGGCCGCGCGCCGGAGCCCGGAGAGGCCCCATCCATCAACCATCCGCCGTCTTCCGTCTGCCATCTGCCATCTGCCATCTGCCCTCTGCCATCTGCCCTTCTCATGAACCTCCCCATCGTCTGGCGCACCGCGCTGATGCTCGTCGGCTCCAACCTGTTCATGACCTTCGCCTGGTACGGCCACCTGCGCACGATGTCGGCGCGGCCGTGGATCGTGGCCGCGCTCGTCAGCTGGGGAATCGCGCTCTTCGAGTACCTGCTGCAGGTGCCGGCCAACCGCGCGGGCGCCACCGTGATGACGCTGCCGCAGCTCAAGATGATGCAGGAAATCATCACGCTGTCGGTCTTCGTGCCGTTCACCGTGATCTACATGCGACAGCAGGTGCGGCTCGACTTCCTGTGGGCGGGGTGCTGCATGCTGGGAGCGGTGTACTTCGTCTTTCGCGGGGCGCACTGAGGCGGAGGGACGGGCAACGGACAACGGCTAACGGCGGGTGAACAGTTGTCCGTTCTTCGATCTCAGTCTTCCGTGGGCGCCCCGCTCGCCGCCCACTCCCGCCAGCCGCCCATCATCGAACTGACGTTGGTGTACCCCATCTGCTGCAGCGAGTCGGCGGCGATCACCGAGCGGTACCCGCCGCCGCAGTACAGGATGATCTCGGCGCCCTTGTCGGGAATCGCGGCCTCGATGTCGCGCTCGATGACGCCCTTGCCCAGGTAGGTCGCACCGGCAGCGTGCCCCGCGGCCCACTCGCTCTGCTCGCGGATGTCCACCAGGTGCGCTCCCGCGGCCTGGCGTGCGCGGGCATGGTCCAGCGTCACTTCCCTGACGCGCGGCCGAATGGACTCGATGAGGGCGAGGAAGCCCGGCGCATGATACACGTGCACTCCCGGAAGGCGATGCGGTGGAAGCTCGCCGCGTGCACGCGTCCGCTCAAGCCCCGCACCCGAACGTCGGCGCGCTCAGCAGATGCGCGGCAGCTGGTCGCCCGGCAGCACATCGACCACGCGCGTGCTGCCGAGGGCGGTGCGCAGGGCGACGATGCGGGGATGCGCGGCCACGACACGCCCCAGGCGCACGGCCGCGGCGCCCAGCGGATGCGTGCGCAGCGCGCCGAGCGCGTCGTCCGCCTGCGCCTCGGGCACGAACACCACCATCACGCCCTCGTTGGCCACGTACAGCGGGTCGAGGCCGAGCATCTCGCACGCCGCGCGCACGTCCTCCGGCACCGGCAGCGCCGGCTCGTCAATCTCGATTCCCACGTCGGACGACGCGGCAATCTCGTTCAGCGCGCTCGCCACGCCGCCGCGGGTCGGGTCGCGCAGCACATGCACGTCCGGCGCGGCCGTGCGCAGGAGGTCCACCAGCGGCGCCAGCGACGCGCTGTCGCTGGTGATCGCACTCTCGAACGACAGCCCCTCGCGCGCCGCCATGATCGCCATGCCGTGTCGCGCGATCTGCCCGGTCACGAGGATGGCGTCGCCCGGCCGCGCCCGCGACGGCGCCGGCCGGAAACCCGGATCGATCAACCCGAGCCCGGTGGTATTGATGTACAGGCCGTCGGCCTTGCCGCGCTCGACCACCTTGGTGTCGCCGGCGACAATGGGAACGCCCGCGTCGCGCGCGGCGCCCGCCATCGCGGCAATCACCCGATCCAGCACCGCAAGCGACAGCCCCTCCTCGAGCACGAACCCGGCGGTGAGACAGACGGCGCGCGCGCCCATCATCGCCACGTCGTTGAGCGTGCCGTGCACCGCCAGCGACCCGATGTTGCCGCCGGGGAACTCGATGGGCTGCACGACGAACGAGTCGGTGGAGATGGCCACCTCGCCGGCCGCGACGCGCACGATGGATGCGTCGCCCAACTGGGCCAGCGCCGGGTTGTCGAAGTGCGGCAGGAAGTGGCGCGCCACCAGCTGGGCGCTGAGCCGGCCGCCGGAGCCATGCCCCAGCTGCACGCGGTCGGTCGGATCGAGGGGCGCCGGGCAGCGCAGCGCGGCGGGGTTCGCCGCCTCGCTCACGACGCGGCCCCGGCGGTGCGGTACCGCGCGAGGTTGTGGTACGCCGAGCACGCCCCCTCGGTGGAGACCATCGGCGCGCCCAGCGGGCGCTCGGGCGTGCAGGCCGTGCCGAAGGCCGCGCACTGCGGCGGCTTGATGCGCCCGGTGAGCACATCCCCCGCCCGGCACGCTGCGGGCTCGGTCACCGTCATGCCCGCCACGCCGAACCGGCGCTCGGCGTCGAATTCCGCGAACTCCTCGCGCAGCTGCAGCCCGCTCATGGGAATCTCGCCGATGCCGCGCCACTGCCGGTCGGCGAGCTCGAAGACCTGCGACACGAGCGCGCGCGCCGGCTCGGTGCCGGCGCGGCGCACCGAGCGCACGTACTGGTTCTCCACCGCATGGCGCCCCTCCTCGAGCTGGTGGACGGCCAGCGAGATCCCCTCGAGGATATCGACCGGCTCGAAGCCGGTGACGACGATCGGCACCTTGTACTTCTCGGCGATCGGCTCGTACTCGGTGTAGCCCATGACGGCGCACACGTGGCCGGCGGCGAGGAAGCCCTGTACGCGGTTGTCGGGTGCCTCGAGAATCGCGGTGATGGCCGGCGGCACCGTGACGTGCGACACGAGCACGGTGAAGTTGGTCACGCCCAGCGCCCGCGCGCGGTGCACGGCCATCGCGTTGGCCGGCGCCGTGGTCTCGAAGCCGACGGCGAAGAACACGACCTGCTTGTCCGGGTGTCGCTGAGCAAGGGCGAGCGCGTCAAGCGGGGAATAGACCACCTTCACGTTGCCGCCGCGGGCGCGCACCTGCTGCAGGTCGCACTCGCTGCCGGGGACGCGCAGCATGTCGCCGAACGACGTGAAGATCACCTCGGGCCGCGCGGCGATCGCCAGCGCCTTGTCGATCTGCTCCAGCGGCGTGACGCAGACCGGGCAGCCCGGGCCGTGGATCATCTCCACCGCCCCCTCGAGCAGCTCGTCGAGCCCCTGGCGCACGATGGTGTGCGTCTGGCCGCCGCACACCTCCATGAGCGTCCAGCACCGCGTGGCGCGCGCCCGGATGCGCGCAATGAGCGTCCGGGCGATGTCGGCGTCGCGATACTCCGACAGGTACTTCACGGCGCCGGCTCCGTCCGCTTCAGCGACTCCTCGGCCACCTCGCGCATCCAGTCGAGCTCGTCGAGCTGGCTCATCTCCCGGAGCATCTCGAACGTGCGGCGCGCCTCCTCCTCATCCACGACCGTGATGGCGAACCCGACGTGCACGATGACGTAGTCGCCGACCTGCACCTCGTCGGCGACGTACTGCAGGCAGACGTCGCGGCGGACGCCGCCGAAGTCGACCACGCCCATCATGAGCCCGGCGTCGTCACGGATGCTGAGAATCTTGCCTGGGATGCCTAAGCACATGCGAGGAGGGGCTGGGGTGCGGAGGGCGCATCGTGACGGGAGAGCGACAACCAGCAAATGACGGCGCGTGCGGCCAGTTCACTCCCGCGAGAGCTTCCACGCGGCGACGGCCGCCTGGCCGAAGCTGATGGCGCCGTCATTGGGGCCGAGGACATGCGGGACGAGCACATGCAGGTGCGACTCGACGAGCCGCCGCTCGATGCGGGTGAGCAGGCGCGCGTTCTGGAACGTGCCGCCCGACAGCACCACGGTGTCGATGCCGTAGCTCGCGGCCACCAGGCGCGCCACATCGACCGCCGTCTCGACGATGCTCTCGTGGAATCGCGCGGCCAGCAGCGCCACATCCACGCCATGGCGCCGCCCCTCGCCCAGCGCGGTAAGAAGGGGGACCGGATCCATCTGCAGGCGGCCGTCGGCCTCGAACACGGGGAACGGCAGCGGTGCGGCATGCATGTCGCCGGCCAGCGCCTCGAGCTCCATGGCCGACTGCCCCTCGAACGAGGCGTGCCGCCGCACGCCGAGCACGGCCGCGGCGGCGTCGAACAGCCGGCCCATGCTCGAGGCCAGCGGCGCGTTCACGCCGCGCGTCACCTGCTGCTGCACGCCGGCGCGCAGCGCCAGGGGCACGCCGTAGTACGCCAGCGCAAAGGCGGGCAGGTGCCAGCCGGCGAGCGCCTCGTAGCCCAGCGCGCAACGCCACGGCTCCCGCGCGGCGAGGTCGCCGCCCGGCATGGCCGCGTTGCGGAGCTGCGCCACCCGGCGATAGCCCGCCAGGTCGCAGACGAGCACCTCCCCGCCCCAGACGTTGCCGTCGTCGCCATGTCCGGTGCCGTCGAAGGCCAGCCCGACGACGGGCGCGGTCACGCCGTGCTCGGCCGCGACGGCCGCCACGTGGGCGTGGTGGTGCTGCACCGTGACCATGCGCGCGAGGCCCAGGTCCTCGGCGAGACGCGTGGAGAGATAGCCGGGATGCAGGTCGCGCACCGCGACGGTGGGCTCCACGCGGAACAGGTCGCGATAGCGGTGGTACGCCTGCCACCAGTGGTCGAGCGCCTCGAGCCCCTCGAGGTCGCCGACGTGCGGGCTCACGAAGGCCTGGTCGCCGCGCACCAGCGTGAACGTGTTCTTGAGGTGCGGCCCGACCGCGACGAGCGCCTGCGGTGCGGCCACCGGCAGCCGCAGCGGCACCGGCGCGTGGCCGCGCGCGCGCCGCATGAGCACCTCGTGGCCGCCGGCCACCCGCACCACGGAGTCGTCGCACCGCGAGATGATCTCGCGGTCGTGCAGCAGGAACGCGTCAACGAGGCCGTGCAGCCGCGTGCGCCCCTCGTCGAGCCCGATGGCGATCGGTTCGTCGCTCAGGTTGCCGCTCGTCATCACCAGCGGCCGTTCCGCCGCCTTGAGCAACAGGTGATGGAGCGGCGTATAGGCCAGCATCACGCCCACGCGGTCGAGCCCGGGCGCCAGCGCCGGCGCCAGCGGCGTGTCGGCGCGCGGCCGCAGCAGCACGATGGGGCGCGCGCTCGACTGCAGGGCCTGCGCCTCGGCCGGCGTCACCTGCACCACCGCCTGCGCCTCGGCGAGCGTACGCACCATCACCGCCAGCGGCTTCGCGTCACGGTGCTTGCGCATCCGCAGGCGGCGAATGGCCGCGTCGTTGGTGGCATCGACCGCCAGGTGGAAGCCGCCGAGCCCGCGCACGCCGACCACCGCCCCCATGTGCAGCGCCGTCGCGGCCAGCAGGATGGCCGTGTCGCCCTCGGCGCGCCCCTCGCCGTCCACGCCCTCGAACCAGACGCGCGGGCCGCAATCGGGGCACGCGACGGTCTCGGCGTGGAAGCGCCGGTCCGCGGGGTCGGCGTACTCCGCCGCGCAGCGCGGGCACATGGCAAAGGCCTTCATCGACGTGCGCTCGCGGTCGTACGGCAGGCGGTCGATGATGGTGTAGCGCGGCCCGCAGTCCGTGCAGGTGATGAACGGATGTCGGAAGCGGCGGTTGGCGCTGTCGAACAGCTCAGCCTCGCACTGCGCGCACGACGCCACGTCCTGGGGCACCGGGCGCAGCGCGTCGGCATCCTCGCTCTCGACGATCGCGAAGCCGAGGGTGCCCTCCGCGTCGGCCGACGCCGACGCGACGACGTCGATGCGCGCCACCGGCGGGGCCTCCGCGCGCATGGCGGCCTCGAACGCGTCGAGCTGGGCCGCGTCGCCCTCGAGCTGGATCTCCACCGCCCCCGCAACGTTGCGCACCCATCCGGTCAGGGCGAGGCGCGCGGCCAGCCGGTGCACGAATGGGCGGAATCCGACGCCCTGCACCACGCCGGTCACCGTCAGGCGGCGCGCCGTGATCGGTGGGGCCGCCGCCATCAGACTTCCGCCAGTGGCGCGACGGTGTGGCGCAGGAAGTCGAACCATTCCTGCATCCCGTCGCCGGTCATCGCCGACACGCGGAGGAACCGCAGGTTCGGGTTCACCTGCAGGCAGTTGCGCTCGGCGCCGGCGAGGTCGAACGGCACGTACGGCAGCAGGTCGGTCTTGGTGAGCACCACCCAGTCCGCCTTCTCGAACATGCGCGGATACTTGAGCGGCTTGTCGTCGCCCTCGGTCACGGTGAACAGGACGACGCGCTCGCGTTCGCCGAGGTCCCAGTTGGCCGGGCAGACCAGGTTGCCGACATTCTCGATGATCAGCAGCCGAGTGCGGTCGAGGTCAATGTGGTTGATGGCGTCGCTCACCTGCAGGGCGTCGAGGTGGCAGGCGCCGCCCGTCACGATGGCCTGCACGAGCCGCCCGGTGTGCACCGCCAGGCGGTCGGCGTCGTTCTGCGTCTGGCAGTCGCCGGCCACCACGGCAATGTCGAGCGGCTCGCCAAGCTCGGCGAGCGTGCGCTCGAGCAGCGTCGTCTTGCCCGCGCCGGGCGACGACATGAGGTTGATGGCCGCGACGTGGTGCAGCGCCAGCCGCGCGCGCACCGCGGCGGCCAGCTCGTCGTTGCGCGCCATCACCCGCTCACGGACTTCTATCTTGCGGACTGTCATCGTCCTCGATCTCGAACCAGGTCACCTGAAAGATGTCGCCGGGGGGGCACGTTAGCACGGGCCTGGCGCGTACCCACGGCGGTTGGCTGAAAACCGCCTCCAGGCAGAATTCGAGCGCCGACGGCTCCAACCCGCTCTCGGTGCCCACCTCCACGCCCACGGCGACGCATCGCCCGACGTCGGCGCCCAGCTTCTCCTCCACGAGGCGCCCGATCTCGATGGCCAGGCTCAGCTCATGCACGTGCCGTCGCCTCGCGCGGGGTGCAGGTGTGCCCCCATGCCCGGAGCCGCTCGATCGCCCGGGCCATGCACGGCTCGACGCCGGCCCGCACGGGCGCCGACAGCTCGGTGCCGATGTCCACGACCAGCGGCACCACGCCCACGGCGCACGTCTCGGCCGGCAGCGTGCCGCGGAACTCGCTCACGGCGAGCACCTCGCGCAGGTCCACCTGGTGCGGCGACAGCCGGTTATGGTCCGTGACCAGGGGAATCTGCTCGCGCTCCAGCAGCAGGACGGTGCCCGGCGGGTGGCGCTGCGTGTTGATGGCATCGAGGAACATGAGTCGGGATGCGTCCTCGATGTCGGGGAGCAGCGCCATCCCCCAGGTGCCGCCGTCGATCAGCCGCACGCCGTCGTCAAACATCCACTCGGCCTGCAGGCGCCGGAGCACATGCAGGCCGAACCCGTCATCTCCCATGACGGGACTCCCGACGCCGATTACTGCGGTTTGGTCCAAGTCGGATGCTCGCCCGTATGCCAGGGAACCGACGGTTGATCGCCCAGGTCACAATCCTCGAACACGTCGTGCGACGACACGTACGTCCCGCCCGTGAACATCGACGACACCACGCCCCCCCGTTCAAGGTAATCGGAGCGGATCACCAGGTAGACGTGGATCGAGAAGAAAATCGGGTACAACCAGGCCACGGTGTGGTGGACCAGCCGCACGCCCTGCAGCCCGCCGAACAGCGACGGCGCCCAGGCGAAGAGGGTGTAGAAGAAGCCGCCGGGATTCGCCTGGCCGTACAGCGTGAACCCGGTGATCATCATCAGCGTCGTCCCCACGTAGATGGACGTGTACGCCATCTGCGCCAGCGGGTTGTGCCCCACGAAATGCGGCTGGATGTCCGGATTCAGCGTGGCGTACGACTTCAGCATCAGGAAGGTGGAGCGCAGGTTCCGGCGCGTGAAGGGCCAGAGCGCCGACCACCGCTCGAACTGGTTGCCGGCGAAGAGCCAGTAGACGCGGATGATGCCGGCGAAGACGATCACCGTCGCCGCCAGGAAATGCGCAAAGCGGAAGCGGGCCATCAGGAAGTGGTTGCTGGCCTCGCCTGACGTCACCCACATCGGGAAGCTGATGAACAGTCCGGTGAGGAAGAGCGTCACGAGACTCAGCGCCGCCAGCCAGTGCGAGGCGCGCAGGGGCGCGCCCCACAGGTAGACCCAGGTGAAGTCGCCGCGGGCCCGCGGCAGCCGCACCTCGAACCACGGCAGGCGGGTGGGCGGTCCGATGGGGTGCGCGGTCATTGGACCTTGACCTCCGTGACCAGCCCCCCGTCGGCGTCGAGCACGTGCACGCCGCACGCCAGGCACGGATCGAACGAGTGGATGGTGCGCAGGATCTCGAGCGGCTGGTCGGGCCTCGCCAGCGGATGGTTGTCCACCAGCGCCGCCTCGTACGCCCCCATCTGCCCCTGGGCGTCGCGCGGCGAGCAGTTCCAGGTGCTGGGGACCACGCACTGGTAGCGGGCGATCTTCTCGTCCTCGATCTGCACCCAGTGGCCCAGCGCGCCGCGCGGTGCGTCGAGGTAGCCATACCCCTCGGCCTTCTTCGGCCAGGTCTTCGGGTCCCACTTGTCCTTGGTGAAGGTCGCGGTCTGTCCCGCCTTGACGTTGGTGATCAGCTGGTTGAACCAGTCCTCCATCTTGTGCGCCAGCAGCACGGTCTCGATGCCGCGCGCCGCCGTGCGGCCGAGCGTGGAGAAGAGCGCCGCCGGCCCCACCTGCAGCTTGCCCAGCGCCTGGCCCACCAGCTCCTTGATGTCCTTGTGCCCCGCGGCGTAGCCGACGAGCATGCGCGCCAGCGGCCCCACCTGCATGGCCTTGCCCTCGTAGCGCGGCGCCTTCATCCACGTGTACTTCTTCTCGCCCTGCAGGAACTCGTACGGCGCCTTGGGGCCCGTGTACTTCGGCGTGGTCTCGCCCTCGAACGGATGCAGCCCCTTGTCGTCGCCGCCCTCGTAGCTGTACCACGACGACGTGATGTACTCCTTCACCTTCTTGTGGTCGTACTCGACGACCTTCGACAGGTCCTTGTCCATGATGATGCCGCGCGGGAAGTAGAGCGACTGCAGGTCGCGCGGGTCGGACTCCGGGAACTCGCCGCAGGCGAGGAAGTTCGGCACGCCGCCGCCGATGGCGCCCCAGTCCTTGTAGAACCCGGCGATGGCGACGAGGTCGGGCCAGTAGACCTGCTCCACGAAGTCCTTGGCCTTCCTGATCATGCCCATCACGTCGGCCAGGCGGACGGCGTTGATGGTCGCCGTCTCGTCGAGGTTGATGGCGCTCGCCATGCCGCCGACGAGGAAGTTCGGGTGCGGGTTCTTGCCGCCGAACACCGTGTGCAGGCGGATCACGTCGCGTTGCCAGTCGAGCGCCTCGAGGTAGTGCGCCACCGCCATCAGGTTCGCCTCGGGCGGCAGCTTGTACGCCGGGTGCCCCCAGTAGCCGTTGCCGAAGATGCCCAGCTGGCCCGAGGCGACGAACTTCTTGAGCCGGGCCTGCACGGCGGCAAAGTGCGCCGCGTCGTTGTTGGGCCACGGCGACAGCGACCGCGCCAGTGCGGCGGCCTTGTTGGGATCGGCGCCCACCGCGCTCACCACGTCCACCCAGTCGAGCGCGTGCAGGTGGTAGAAGTGGATCACGTGATCCTGGATGAACTGCATCCCGTGGACCAGGTTGCGGATGATGTTGGCGTTGACCGGCACATGGATGTCGAGCGCGTCCTCCACCGCCCGGCACGACGCGATGGCATGCACCGTGGTGCAGACGCCGCAGATGCGCTGGGTGAAGGCCCACGCGTCGCGCGGGTCGCGCCCCGTCATGATGGTTTCGATGCCGCGGAACATCGTGGCCGTCGCCCACGAGCCGCTGATCTTGCCCGCGTCGGCCTGCACCTCGATGCGCAGGTGTCCCTCGATGCGGGTGATCGGATCGACTACGACCTTGGTGCTAGCCATTGCTGCGGTCCTCCTGGGCGGCGGCGTCGTGTTCCGGGAGCTGCTTCGATGACCTGCGGCGGCGGATCTGGTGGAGCACCGTCATGCCGGCGTGGGCCGCCACGCCGGCGGCGGCGCCGATGGCGAGCGAGGCGCCGATGGTGTCGATGCGGTGCTCGACGCCGAAGCCCTCGACGTCGGGCAGCCGGCGATAGAAGGGCGACATCGTGTCCCAGAAGTACGGCTCGGTGCACCCGATGCACGGGTGGCCGGCGCCGATCGGCCAGCTCGTGCGCTGGTTCCACTGCACGATGGGACACGGCGAGTAGGTGGCCGGGC
>Ga0334722_10002518_pt1 | contig 20640 bp, 16 predicted proteins | sample C3_bottom_MG_FD_207210 | JGI IMG/M metagenome (GOLD analysis project Ga0334722, IMG submission 207210) | Sediment microbial communities from Yellowstone Lake, YNP, Wyoming, USA - C3_bottom | ecosystem: Environmental > Aquatic > Freshwater > Lake > Sediment | place: USA: Wyoming | collected... | reverse complement strand
GTATGGGTGCCGATCAATAAATCCACTTCCTGGGCAGGTTCGTAGTCAACCGGGGATTGGTCCAAAAAATCATCCAGCTTGGAAGAGGCGATAATCCGATGCCATTTGTCGTCATGGATAATCCTGACCAGGTACGATTTCCCCTCTTCCATCATCTGTTTTTGTTCCTTGGTCGGGGCCAAGAGTGGATGGGTCAAGCCCCAGTCGAGCCAAGCTCCAAGGCTGGATAGTTTTACGACTTTCAGATAGGCAAAGCTCCCAGGCATGGCCACCGGTCTCCGGGTGGTCGCGATCAGACGATCCTCCTGGTCGTAGTGAATAAAAACTTCCAGCATGGAGCCCACAAGACAATTAGGAGGAACCACTCGATGGGGGAGAAGAATCCTGCCAAGGTTTTCGCCATCGAGATACGCTCCGATATCGACTATTTTGGTAACCATTAACGTGTTTATTTTGCCTGCTTCTGCCATTTATTGTCCCTTGTTCAGCGTAATTGTCAGGTTCATGTGTTTGATTCTCGGTTGGAGGAAAGCATCCCCCTGGCAAGGCCAAGGAGATTGGCATCGAAATGATTCAGCGGCAAGAGGTCTGCAGCAACTCTTTTGCGCCACTGTCCAGGCAAACAAGCAGTGTTGCCCCTTCTTCGACGTTCACTTCGGCGCCACGCTCCGTCATTCGGGAAATTGTGCGTTGCCAGCGGGCTTTACTTTTCTTACTTAATTTTTCGCATATTCTTGAGGTACTGTGGCATTTAGTACACTTCGCCGTCAAGAGGGCGTCGCACTTATCGCCGCCCCCGGCGGGCAGACTCTGCTCCGTACTTGGAGGAGTCGCCGGAGTTGGGGATTGACTCCCGGCACTCTGCGGCGAGGGGGAGGGGGTGTCCTGACTTTTGTTGTCGGAACAGGCGCTCAAAAAAATGCACAATCCGCAAGCCGCCACTACTAAGCAGATAGTCCGAAGGTCTTTCTTTATCATTGTGATTATACCCCAGGCAATATTCATTTGGTTTACTTCAGGGAATTCCATTGTAAATCAAGCGTTCACTTTGTACCCCGAGGGGGAGTGAACTGAGTCGGCTGCTGCCGCTCCTCGCACCATCAAGTATCGCCTCGTCGTTGCTCCTTAGCCGCCACCAAAAACAGTGGTGAACACTTGCATGGTACCAAGAAGATCAAAGCCAAAGCAACTCATATTTTCTGACGAAGGCGACCGGGTTATAGGACAGTTTTGCCTGGCGCAGGCCCTCATTACCCAGATCCTGTTCCCGGTTTACAAAAGTAAAGCCAGTCTGCGTTGCCAGGAACTCCCGATTTATGGCTTGGTAGATCCCTTTGTAGTTACTCATGCCCTTTTCGAAATGGATTACCAAGGTGTCAGCCAGCAATGGTTCCGCCACCGTAAAGGCCACCACCTGGGAATCAACCAGCAGCGCCCCGCCCAGTAGGCCGGGGAGGGCTGCAAAAGACTTTAAGACCTTGGCTATCACTCGATCTTCCGCGGCGAGCTCCTCCGAGGACTCGCAGTTGCGCCAGGCGCACCACTGGCTTTGCATCATGAGCGCCATTTCGGCCAAACTTTCGTCCAAGGGTTGATACTGCCAGATATAACTCTTTTGAAACTGATGGAGTAAATTCAGTTTGGCATGGAAACGGTTGCCGGTCAAGGTCACCAACTCCGGCACCAAATAGAGATAATCCCAGTGGTCACGGGCCGTCATGATCCGCGCCCGGGGGTGGGCATGAGCCATCAATAACGCCAGCGATTCGGGGAGGCGAACAAAGGATAGACCCAGCAGGTGAGGCATTGTCAGTGCCCAGTCAATCGCGGCCCAAGGGCCTATCGGCGCCCAATAGGCCAGGGTCGGCTTGCTTTGTCGAATCCAGACCAGCCCATCTCCCCAGGCCCAACTGAGGCCATGCTCGTCGGCCCAGGCCCAAAGATTGACAAAACTATAGTCCGACGAAACTTGTGGCGTCTTACGAAGCAGGGCCAGGTATTCGTCCTGCCGATCCAGGCTGATAGGGGTAAACGCTAAATTCATAGGTAACTATTCAGCACAAATAATCATGTTATGACATTCGCGCCTCTGCGGGAGATCACTTCTCCGTCACTTCGCTCGGATTGCCGCGATGCGGGTTAAGAGCGGAGGGTGAGAATAGTGGAGAAAGACATAGAACGGGTGCGGTGTCAAGTTGGCCAGGTTGTGGACCGATAATTTCTTTAAGGCCAAGATTAAATCCTCGCGTCCGCCCACCGTCTGCACGGCAAATCTGTCTGCCTCAAACTCGTTGTGCCGCGACAATTTATTCATCAGCACCGATAGCACCAACTCAAGGGGGGTCAGCAACAGCCCGAAAAAGATCAAGCCTCCATACACGGATCGGTGCGCCATGCCGAAGGCGTCAAACAGGCCCTGGCTGCCGAGGGCCAGGGATAGGAGATAGAGCATGACGCCCAGATGCACGATGCTGATCATTAACCCCTGCAAGATATGCTTTTTCTGATAATGGCCGATTTCATGGGCCAGGATACTGACCAGTTCCTCCGCGCTATGGCGGGCAATCAGGGTATCGAACAGGGCGATGCGTTTATGCTTGCCGAAGCCGGTGAAAAAGGCGTTTGACTTGCTGGAACGTTTGGAGCCATCAATGACGAAGACATTGTCCAAGGCAAAGCCGACCGACTTGGCATACGACATGATTCGATCCTTCAGTTCGCCATCGGCCAGCGGGGTAAATTTGTTGAATAGGGGCATGATCCAGGTTGGAGCGATAAATTGGAGGATTACGATAAAGGCGGTCGTGACGCACCAAGCGTAAAGCCAGGCATTTGGACCTGCCCAGTCAAAGAAAAAGAGGAGCGCCCCTAGTAGCGGACCGCCGAAGACGACACTCAACAAGATACCTTTGGCGAGATCCAGGATAAAGGTCCGTGGGGTGGTTCGGTTAAAACCGTACCGTTCTTCCAGGACGAAGGTGGAATAGCAGGAGAACGGGATTGAGACCACGGTCTTTGCGAGCAACAGGGCGCCGAGATAGACCAAACCGCTGGGCACCGGCCCAAAGTTGAAATTACGTATCAGGAGGTCGAGCCGGTTAAACCCACCGCCCAACCAGAAGATCAGCAAAACTGCCAGGTCAAAGCTTGCGCTCACCAGCCCGAAATTGGTCTTTGCCCGGGTGTAATTTTGTGATTTTGCGTAATCGGCCTCTGCATAAACTTCAGCAAACTCTGCCGGGAGTTCTGGCCTCAGCGCCTTGAGGTTGAGCGTGTCCGCCCAGGCAGTAATCAAAAAGTTACCAATCAAAGCGACAAGGATAAGAGTCGCAAACCAATTAAGTTCCATGATCGTGATGCACCTTTTACAGAGTTTATACGTAAGCGATTGCAGGATACCACATCTGCTTTGTCATCGGCCTGCTCACATAGACGGGCTATATAGCACGCAGGCCGATTTCGCGCATCTGCGGCACCCCGTAATCGCTTACGGTTTCAGGGGAAAGAAAGTAATTCGCGGCGCTCCTGTTAACGTTTAGCGCCAACAAAAAGTGAGCTTGACAAAGTTTACCTGCCCGGTCAAGAAATTATTTGGCGGCTGCCGGACAGGAACTCTCCCAATCCCATGCCGTTTCATCATATTTTTCAGTGCCAAATCGAAAAAATCATTTGATTAGTTTCGTGTCTTTGAGTAGGTTGTGCCGGTTATACGGGGATTCAAGTTAATACCCCTTGCGGGGTACTGAATTGAGCGCCTGGCAAGAATAAAGTGGCCGCTTTTCAGAGGACAAAATCTTCGTGATGGCCCCCACCTCAAAACTACCCGCTACGCCTTTAACCCACTATCATCAAAAAACACCACCCATTTTTTCACTCCCAAGGAAATAACGATGCAGGACCTCAGTATTATCAGTATGTTTATGAATGCCGGATTGATCGTTAAATGCGTCATGCTCCTCCTGGTGATCTTTTCAATCGGCTCATGGTACATCATTTTCATGAAATTTATTATGTTCAAAAAGGTCCGGCAAGATTCGGAGAGTTTTTTGGAAACTTTCTGGCGCTCAAAAAACCTGGCCGAAGCCGCCAAGTCGGCGCAGAAGACACAGCTCAGCCCGGAAGCGCAAATCTTCATGGCAGGCTTTACCGAGCTGCAAAAAATCAGCAAGTCAAAGTCCGCCAACGCCGAGGCCAATGAAACCTTTGAAATGCGTCTGGCGGGGATGGATAATTTGAAACGTGCTTTGGACAAGTCCGCTACCGGGGAGGCCGATCGACTGAGCCGCGCGTTAAGTTTTCTGGCCACCGCCGGCAGCGCCACGCCATTTATCGGTTTGTTCGGCACGGTCTGGGGGATTATGACTTCGTTTCAGGAGATCGGCCAGAAGGGCGGGGCCTCGCTTGCGGTTGTCGCCCCCGGGATTTCCGAGGCTCTGATCGCCACCGCTGCAGGTCTTGCTGTTGCTATCCCTGCGGTCATCTTCTTTAACCATTTCACCAGCCAGGTGACGGATTTTGAAAACGATATGCAGAGTTTTTCCACCGATCTCCTCAATCTGGTCGAGCGAGACCTGATCGCCAAACTGTGAAAGGTGATTAGCCATGGGAATGGGATCAGCAAAACGCAAAGGCGGAGTCGTTTCCGAGATTAACGTGACGCCCTTGGTGGACGTCATGCTCGTGCTTTTGATTATCTTCATGGTCACTGCGCCGATGATGACGCAAGGCGTTGATGTCGACCTGCCGCAGACCACATCGAAACCCCTGAAGCAGGACGACAAACCGATTGTCATCACCATCGACCCGCAAGGGGACATCTTTTTCAACCAAATCAAGGGCGACCGCAAGATCCTTCAACAGCAACTGGCGGATTTGGGTCACAGCCAGGGTACGGAGCTGCCGATTTTCCTGAGGGCGGACAAGCAAGTGCCATACGGGATTGTCGCCCAGGTCATGGCCGACATCAAAGATGCCGGTTTCCTGAAATTAGGGATGGTCACCCAGCCTGAAGACCGGAAATGATTTTCCCTGATAAATCAAGTTTACGGCCCATGCCCGGCGAGGAGATTAAGCGGCTTCCTCTCGTCTTGGCCCTCGGGCTTCATGCCTTGGGATTTCTGCTGATTCTTTTTCCACCGACTTTCCTCTTCCCCCACCGTGACCTGAGCGAGGTACAGACCATCAATCTGTTTGATGCCGGAGAACTTGCGCAACCGGCCGGCTCCGGCCCGAAGCAATCGGCGAATTCGCTGACTAAGAAAGCGTCGCCGCCAGAACCGAAAAAAGAAGAGCCGCCTCCAAAACCTGAGCCAAAGAAGGAAGAACCACCGCCAGAGCCACCGAAGCCAGAGCCGCCGAAGCCAGAGCCTGTGCCGGAACCGCCGAAGCCACCTGAACCGGAGCCGCCGCCGAAACCGGAAAAGGTCATCCCGGTGGAACCTCCACCAAAACCAATTCCGACGCCGCCGGAGAAGGCGATTTCGCTTGAGCCCAAAAAGGTCAAAAAAAAGGTGGCTCCCGAGAAACTACCCTTGGAAAAACCAAAACCGGAAGTGGCCAAGCCAGAGAAAGCAAAGCCTGAAAAACCTGTCGCCAAGGCCGACGACAAAATACTCAAATCCCTGGAGCGAATTCAGGCCAAAGTTAAAGAGAAGCAGGAAAATCAAGCCCTTAAGGATAAATTGTCGCGGCTGCGCGATTCCCTGCACGAAATCGCCACGGCCAAACCGAGCAGCTCCGAGCCTAAGGGCGAACCCGCGCCTGGCGCAGGTGGAGCCGATGCCGGCGGCGTTGCAGCATCGGGCAGAGGAGGTGGGCCTTCCTCTATGCTTGATGAAGCGTTGAAGAAGTATTATATTGCGATCTCCCGAAAGGTCCACAGCAATTGGGCACTGCCCGACACCCAGGACTGGGACAGCAACCTTGAGGCCATTGCGGTCATTGTGATCAAACGGGACGGAACCGTCGTCGAGACTTTTTTCGAGAAAAAATCGAACAACATCTACTTTGACCAGTATGTTGAGAAGACGATTCAGGCCGCCCTACCCATGCCACCGATTCCCTCTGACATCAGAGAAGATGAACTTGAAATTGGCCTGAAATTCAGGCCCAGCGGATTATTTTGATTATGAAAAAACACATCGTTTTCATCCTGGCAGCCATTGTGGCCCTCAATTTCGCCTCCTCTTTCGAAGCTGCCGCCAGGGTCTACCTGGATATCACCTCGGCTGACATGAAAAAACTATCCATCGCCATCCCGGCCTTTATCGATCCTGCAGCCCCCGGCGCCGTCACCGACAAGGGTCAAAAAATGGCGGACTTGGTGGCCAAGGCCCTCACCTTCCATGGCTTTGTCTCGGTGATTCCAGCCTCCTCCTATCAAAACAGCCGGGACGCCAACTGGAGCGCGCTTGGCGCTGACTATGTCATTTTTGGTAGCTTTGGCAACGAGGAGAACGAGATGGTCATTGAGGGCAAGATCATGGACACCCATGGCAACAAGATGCTGGCTGGTAAACGGTATCGGGCGCCGTGGGACAAAAATCGCAGTATCTTGCTTAAATTGAGCGATGAAATTGTCTTCCAGCTCACCGGAGAACAGGGCGTCAGCAACACCAAAATCGCCTTTGTCTCCGACCAGACTGGCAAGAAGGAGATTTATCTGGCCGATGTCCTCGGGGAGAGTGTGCGGCAGGTCACCCGTCATAACGGCTTGGCCATCTCCCCTCGATTCTCGCCCGACGGGGGTAGACTGGCCTACACCTCGTATCATCGCGGCAACCCGAATCTCTACATTACGGACCTCTCCCAGGACAAAACCACCAAGCCCATTTCCTGGCAGCCGGGACTTAACATGGCGCCAGGCTGGTCGCCAGACGGGCAGAGTCTGATCACCACCATGAGCAAGGACGGAGAATCCGATCTCGTCCTCATGACCACCAGCGGCAAAATCCTCGACCGGCTCACCAGTAAACAGGGGATTAACGTCTCTGCCTCCTGGGCCCCGGATGGTCGGCGTTTTGCCTTTGTCTCCGACCGCTCCAGCACCCCGCAAATATACATCATGGATGTCGGTTCTCGGCAGGTGCAACGAATCACTTACTCCGGCAAGGAAAATACAACCCCAAGCTGGTCTCCCAAAGGAGACCTCATCGCCTACACCGGTCTCACCGACAACGGCTACCAACTTTTTGTCATCAGCCCCGAGGGCGGCGAGCCCACCCAATTAACCCAGTATTGGGGGAACTATGAATCCCCGTCCTGGTCTCCGGACGGGCGGCAAATTGTGCTGGCCCGGAGCAAGGGCAATCAAAAAGAGTTGTGCCGAATCTTTCTAAAGGGACAAGGGTTGACCCCATTTATTCCAATGAAAGGGAGCCAGACTTATCCACAATGGTCTCCCCGATTGCAGTATTAAATTCACCCTTCGATGGAGTTGATTATGATTAAGACACTGCGCGTTGCTACTTTTTTTCTTTTGGCTTCACCCTTGCTGACCCAATGCGTCCCCTCCCAGGATGTCAGCAGCTTGGATCTGAGGATTCGTAACCTTGACAACCAGGTGTTCCAGCTTGGGAAGTCGGTCAATCAAATGGGAGGCGGCTCGGGACCGGGTAACCCCCTTGAGCAGATAACGGCCAAACAGGCTGAGATGTCGGACCACATCGACCGTCTCAATAGCGAGATCTTGAAGATTAAAGGCACCCTTGATGAAAGAGGCCATCAATCGAAGACTTCCCAGTCTGATAGTGACATGCTCAAATCAACACTCCAGAAAAAAGTTGATGATCTTTCCCAACAATTCGCGGCGCTGAGCGATCAGGTCAATCAAAACACCTCAGCCTTGAAGACAGGTCAGCCGATCGGTTCTGGTTCGGGGACATCGGTCAAGGCTCTTGAAAAGGCTGCGGAACATCCTCCGGTTGAGAAAACTGAAGTCCCAGCCACCGAGAGTAAGGAGAAAGAAACTACTCCGAGCCCGAGTAAGCCGAAGGCTGAAAGCAAAAAGGCTCAGGAGGACACCGAGGCGGCCGCGCCGGGTGATCCGGGCAAAGCAATTTACGACCAAGGTCTCGAACTCTTCCGCGCCAGTAAGTTCAATGAGGCATACCGAACCTTTAGCGACTATATCAGCAAATATCCGAAAGGCAAGATGGCGCCCAATTCCAGATTCTGGCTGGGCGACTGCTATTACAACCAGCAGGAATACGAATTGGCCATTTTAGAGTATCAGAAGGTGATCGCCGACTACCCAACCGATGGCAAGGCCCCTGCCGCTTTACTCAAACAGGGTTTGGCGTTTGAAAAACTCAAAGACAATGAGACCGCCAAAATTGTCTACAATAAACTGCTGAAGGAATACCCGAAGAGCGATCAAGTGGAGACTGCCAAGAAGAGGATTGAGTCTTTCAAGTAGAAACCAGGGAGCAGTCCCCACCGAGTTTCGTGAGCACCTCTTTCCCTGTGTCGTTCAAACCCTGTCCCTAACTTCAGAATGGCCCGAGAGATGAGAAGTCAGCCATTGTTTTCAGTTGTCATCCCCCATTACAACGATATCGGGGGGCTGAAGGACTGTCTCGAGGGCCTGTGCCAGCAAGATTTTCCGGCAGATCGATTCGAAGTCATTGTTGTTGATGATTGCTCAACGGTTGAGGTCGAGCAATTTTTGCGTGTCAGCTTTCCAGATGTTTGTTTATTCCGGCAGCCGGCAAATATGGGGCCGGGTGCGGCCAGAAATCGAGGATGTGCACTTGCCAAAGGGAAGTTTCTGGCCTTTATCGACAGCGACGCCTATCCGAGAACGTCATGGCTGACCAGTTACGCCGGGGAACTTGCTAAGGGTCGGGATATCGTCTGTGGTCCGGTATGGCATGAGAGAACAATGCTGGCCCGCATGACCGCGCTCAGCGCCTTTGGCGAATACATGGATGACGAGGATGGTTGGCGGCAGCAATGCCCCAGCGTGAATTTTTGTATTGCGGCTGCCGTGATGCAAAAATTTTCCTATGATGACACGCTTGGGTTTGCGGGCGAAGATGTACTTCTCTCCACCCAACTGACCATGGCCGGGTTCAAGATTCGCTATCTGGCATCGGCTTGGGTCTGGCATCGTCCACGATTAAACATTCGCAATTTTCATCGTCGAGCCTTTTTGTACGGCGTTGGCTTTCGTGCTTCCCGTTCACGCTGTCCTGCATTGTCTGGCTATCGCTTGCATCAATATCTTAGGGCAGGGAGTGCCTTTCCCCTATTTTTTATTCGAGCAGGGTTGGATTGTGCGCGCCTTTGGCGGTTGAGGAAGAAGTTGAGGCTTAATGCCGTAAATGGCCTTCTTTTTGCCGGCGGCATCCTCTGGACCAGAATGATCTATGCGTCGGGAGTGGTGTGGGGATACTGTTCCGGTTTGACCCGGTGAGCCCATGAACATGGCCCAAACCTCAGTAGTCATTGTCAACTATCACTCACAAAAGTTAGTCTGTCGTTGTCTGGCGAGCCTGAAACAGCACTGCCGCCACCCCCTCCATTATTTCGTCGTAGATAACAGCATCCCCCCTGAACATAGTCTCATTGTCGCCCAACATAGCGATGCGGCAATTATTTCACCTGGCCGGAATCTTGGGTTCGCCGGTGGGTGTAATCTGGGAGTCATCCAGGCCCTTGCAGTGCAAAGTGAATTTATTTTGTTGTTAAATCCGGATGCTTGGGCGGAAAACGATTTCTTGGCGCCCCTTCTCTCTGCGTTGCGTGCCCACTCCGAACTTGGGGCGGTAGGTCCGATGATCCTGCACGGGGACGGAACTAGGCGGCTTTGGAACGGAGGGGGGAGACTGAACTGGTGGGCCGGAGGCACCAGGAGGATTATTCAGCCAGAACCAGGGGATGGGCAGTCGATTCCGGTGGACTTTTTATCGGGGTGTGCAATGCTGCTGAGGAGTGATGCCGTGCGGCAAGCCGGTCTTTTGACTGAAGAGTATTTTTTGTATTTTGAAGACACTGACTATGTGCAAAGCCTTTTCAGGGCCGGTTGGCAGGTGGCCTATGTGCCATCGGCCGTTGTGCTGCATGAGCCCTCATCTACTACTGGGATGCAGAGCAAGAACTATATCTATTATTTTTCACGGAACCGGGTGTGGTTCATGCGCCGTTGGGCCAAATGGTATCACTACCTGGTCTTCCTGATCTACAACACCCTGGTTAAACTCCCCGGGGCAGTAATCGTTTTCGGCTTGCAGCGGTGCCAATCGGAATTGGTTTGGGCTTATTTCAAGGGGTATTGGGATGGGATCACAGCCTACAAAATATCGGCGAAATGAGGCCGCAGTTTTTTGAAGACCAAGATGCCGCAGATGAGGGCCAGCCAGGAAATTCCCCAAAAATAGAGGGTGTTGACCGGATGTTCCCAGAAAGGCACATGGTAGAGAAAGCTGTCCCTGTAGCCCTGGACGATATAGAACATCGGATTTAGGCAGAGATAGACCTGATACTCCGGGGGAACAATACTTTTGTCCCAGAAGATCGGGGTGAGCCAGAATCCGAAGGTGATGAAGATCTGGATGACATTGGCGATGTCCTTGATAAAAACTCCGAGCGCCGAAAACAGCCAGCTCAGTCCAAGGAGCAGGAACAACAGCGAACCCGTATAGTAGAGGGTCTGCAGCCAGAACAGATTGGGTTTGACGCCGTTCGCCCAGAGGATACCCATGACGATAATCAGGAAGATGGAATGGATGATCACGGCGGAGTTGATTTTGACAATAGGGAGGATAGCGATTCTGAATTTGACCTTCTTGACCAGAAAGGAGTAGTTCTTGATCACCCCGGCGCTGGCGCCGACGGCGTCCGCGAAGAAGTTATAGGCGATCTGGCCGGTGAAGAGGTAGGCCACGAAAGGGACATTGCCGCTGGGCTGTACTTTTAACCCCAGACTGAAGACCCCCCACATGATGCTCATCATGGCCAGCGGTTCCAGAAAGGCCCACATCATGCCTAGAAAAGAACCAGAGTATCGATCCTTAAAGTCCCGCCGAGTCAGGTCGTAGATCTGCTTGCGACGTTCGTACACCTCGCCGATGAATTGTAATCCTTCGTGAATTAAGCTCATGATAGATTTGGACGTTTGTTGTGTTCAGGTGGAGATGCCAGCGGCAGGGACGCACCCCTAAACATATTTTTTTGGGCCAGACCGCAGGCCGTGGCAGCAAAGTTTCTTAGCTGGATAGTATCTGTTTGTCTGGTTTAGCAAGGCACTCCCTCGTTGTCAATACCATTCGTCCCCCGGGCAAACGATCAACGTTCCAACCAGGGCAGCCATTTTCGTATCCACGGTGCAAGCAACGTCAAGAGAGTAATGCTGCCAAGGGTGTAGCACCCTGCGGCCAAGGTGGAGTCTTTGAACTCCAAGGGCAGCCATTGGATGAAGATGAAAGTAAAAGCCCAAAAACAGAGGGTGTGCAGCGAAAAAATGATCATGGATTCACGTGCCATCATTGTGAGGGCCATCCAGCGAGGCAGGGTTTTGGCAACGAGACACCAGAAGGCGATGCCGCTGAACGCCGTCAGAAAGAAAGCCGCCTGGTTGCCGAGATGGGCCGAGTTCATGTCCACCCAGGCATTGGCGTTAATTCCCGTAAGTTGCACCACTAAACAGGCTACCATCAAGAGCCAGCGCCACTGCGGTTTGATGGTGACCGGCAGCAGAAACTGTTCCCGGCTTGCATAGCCGGCCCAGTAAAATAGCAAGCCGACGCAAGCAGGTTCAATGCCCCACGGCAGACGAAAAGGTAAGACTGTCGTGGCCGTGCCCCCGGCCAAACCCAGAAGGATGACGGCGTACGTCAGACCAAGACTATTGCAATAGCGCCGCAACCAATAAAAAATGAGGTGTAGAGAAAAGAGCGAGGGGAGAAACCATAAAGCGACATTATGGCGCAGCCAATGGTCCACACCGACTCCATACAGCATGCCGATCAGCGGTCGTACTGGATTCACCGTCAATCCCACATCCCTTCCATAAAATCGTCCGGCCAGGAGCCACACCATATAGCTGATAAGGCCGAAGGTGAAATACGGCAAGATCAGAGAGCGGAAGTGACGCCTCCAGACCTGGGAGAAATGAGCCGTCAGGGACTTCTGGCTTACCAGGTAGCCGGAGATGAAGAAAAACAAGGGAATATGGAACGAATGGATATACCTGCGCAACCACTCGGCAATGCCATCGGTATGGCCGAGGATGACGAAGAACAGACCGATCGCCTTCAGGGCGTCAAGCCAATAGATGCGCGCTGCAGACCTTGCCGTCACCGGCTGGCCTAGCCTTTCTCGGGTAACGACAGCGCCTTTGCCGTTTCTTCTAGAAATGTTCTGCCGAGCCATAAGTCCGGTTCCAGGTGGCACCCCTCCGCCCACTCGTTCCAAGCGTTGATAAAGACGATTTGTTCCTCCTCTGGCCGGTCGTTGACGCGGTTTATGGCGTGCGTGAGCCATTGGCCATACAGGGTCTGGTCATCATTTTGCATAATCGTGCAATTGACCCTTTTTCTGGCGCTGTTGTCCCAACTGGGGCAGACACAGGGCATGACCCTAGGGTCTGCACTTGCTTGCGTCATGGCATTTTCGACCATCCTTCTGTAGGAGTAGATTTTCCAGACCGTCAGTAAACGAGACGGGAGAGCCTTGCGCCACTGCAAATACTGATTGACCACACGGGGAATAAGAAAACGGATAAAGTTACCTAATTGTATCGAGCCTTGGCTCCTGGGGTTGGGATGGAACTCGATGAAGGCGTCAAAGTCATAGTCTTGCAGGTCGACCAATCTGTTTTTTTGGCTCAATACCGCGCCCAGATGCAGTTCACCGATCCCTTTTCTTTGGGCGGCCTCCCGCCAAGTCTTGATAATAGAGGGGAGCTGCGGGATGTGGAGCGGGTTGTATATCAGAAAGAAGGGTTTCCCATGGATTCTGATGTAACGATGATCGCGAAAGGCCTTGGCCATCCAGGCGATGTGCTCGCCGCCGTCATAGTTGGCGTAATCCTGAGGCATCAAAACGTCCCGTTCCGTGCCATCCCACCGCCTTGACCAAGGCTCATTGGCCCAACACAGGCAGAAGGGAAGTTGCGGCTCCCCACTCTGCAACACCTCGTTGAAGGGGCGCTCCAAGAGCATTTTGCCGTTGAACCAATAATGGTAGTAACAGAAGCCGCCAATACCATATTCCGTTGCCAAGTCCGCTTGGGCCTGTCGCGACTCCGGCAGGCGCAGATCGTAAAAGCCAAGGTCGGCTGGGATCTGCGGTTGATGATGGCCCCTGAACTTCGGGCGGGCACTAGCGACATTACGCCACTCAGTGAACCCTTTGCCCCACCAGACATCGTTTTCGGGGATGGGATGAAATTGCGGCAGGTAAAAAGCGATGGCCTTCATAGGCGTTCAAACAACGATAGCCTTCTTGAGCGCCTCAAGATAGGCCTGTCCATACCTATGGTCGGGTTCAAGGTGATTTCCCTCCGCCCATTCATTCCAGGCGTTGACAAAGACCAAGTCTTCTCCCTCCGGCAATTGCGCGGCCAGTTTAACTGCATCTCGCACGCCTTCGCCAAAGATTTCCGGACTTGAACCGGTGATGATGACGCCATTCCTCCCCCGGCGGGGAGTGTTGTCCCAACTGACAAAGACGCAGGGGATATACGGATGGCTAAGGGGCGTCTTGTTCATTAAACGTCTGGCCACCGTATAGTCGTATGTCTTGAGGTCAAGGGCCATCTTTCCCTTGAGCAAGTTGGAGACGATCTTAGGGAGGTAGAACCTGTCGCGTTTTGAGAAGCGCAGGCAACCGAGCTGGGGCTCAAAGCGCAGGGTCATGTCAAAGCCGATCTGGCGGCAGTCATACTTCCGGCAATGGGCGTCAATGCCAACTAGATAGGGATTTTCGTCCCCGTGTTTGAGACAGGTTTCGCGCAGAAGGTCGGTGAATTGGACAGGGTCAGGCAGATGCTTGGGGTGGTAAATAAGGAACAGTGGGCGATCATTGACCCGCAGGTATCGTTGGTCGGCAAATCGTTCCACCAGCCATTGGGCATGAAGGATATCGTCCTCATCGGAATATATTTGCTGCATTAACAGGGCCTTTTCTTCACCGAGCCAACGCCGGGACCAGCTTTCATTCGCCCAAGCAAGGCAGAAGGGAAAGTCGGGTTCGCCACTTGCGATGACCTCGTTGAATGGCTTTTCAAGGAGGCGCTTGCCGTTGAACCAGTAGTGCCAATAGCAGAATCCGTCAATGCCGTATTCCTTGGCCAGTTCTGCCTGAGCGTTTCTGGTCTCGCTGAGCCTCAGGTCGTAAAATCCAAGGTCGGCTGGGATGTGCGGCTGGTAATGGTTACGGAACAACGGCTTGGCTTGGGCAACATTAGTCCATTCCGTAAATCCTTTGCCCCACCAAAAATCATTCTCCGGGATGGGATGAAACTGCGGTAGGTAAAAGGTGATGGTCTTCATTGGTTGGAAGTTAGTTACAAACAGCAAACTGTTTCCTAAGAGTTTCGATATATCTACCAGCAATACATATCAATTCTTCTGGCAAATCAAAATGTTCGGCAATAAAATTTTGCATGCGCTGAATTTCTTCGAGCTGTTGTTGATTGAAACTGCCAATGGTTACACCTTGCTGGTGTCGACGGTGCATATTATAGGAAAAAGGTGAGAAAGCTATATGCCCGTGTTGCAGCAGAAGCACATAGACAAGCCAATCACCAGCGATCCGGTATGATTGAATGCGATCAATATGCTCAGCCAAAACAGCATGGAGCGAAGATTTCTCAAAGACTACAGCACTCACATTTGGAATGGTATTTTTTACGCTCAAGGCATTAATGATTTCTTCTCTGCCATCTCGAACAAACGTCCCCATCCAACGGTGTGGTCCAATATCAGAGACATAATCCAGATAGTTTTCCGCTAAAATTTTACCAGTTGCATCCACCTGTTTACTTTCGCAATAACTCAAAACAACATCTGGTGAATCAAAACCTTGGATCACTTCATCAAGGAACGCGGTAAGACATGAGTCATCTGCCTCTGCTATCCAGACGTGAGTACCGTGCGCGAGTTCAACCCCCCTTTGCCACTGCCGAAAAACGGACCCTGAATTTTCTTTATTGGCCACTATCCTAAAGTCTATAGGACAGTTTTCGAGGGTTTGCCTGATTGTCTCAAGGCTATTGTCCGTTGAAGCATCATCTAGGATAATGATTTCGTAGATTGGGTATTCTTGACTGATGATGGATCCCAGGCGTTCTTGAATGTATCGTTCATAATTAAAATTTGGGACTACAGCTGAGACGCGGCACAGACCTACTTGGGCAAAGTCCAGAAGGTCAAAGAGGTAATGGCGGAAGGAAAATTCCTCATCAATGATTTTTTTTCCTTCTCGGCCAATCTGGGCAAGGCTATCAGGATTGTCTAAGAGTCCCATGAGGGCAGTCGAGAAAGCATTACTGCTCATCTCGTGAACCAACATCCCGCCGCCCTTGTTAAGAAGTTCTGGGGCTCCCCCGGAATCGGCAAAGGCAACAACCGGGGTTTTGGCGTCCAAGGCCTCCATGACCACGGAGGGGAATGGGTCTTCACGGGATGTCAATGCAAAAATATCAGCTGCGGCGTAATAAGCATCCGTATCATAATCCAGGCCTGGAAAAATGAAGAATTCACTGAAGCCAGAATCGGCTATGTCTTGCACAATGTTCGATTCTAACTGTTGGTCAATCTGACCAACCCAGAAAAAATAAACCTCATATCCCTTTCTTAGGAGTTCAATGCCGGAGTCAACAAAAAGATCGATCCCCTTTCGGTAATCAGCAAAGCCAACACCCAACACAATTTTGGCATTTAGTGGCAGGTTATACCGCTCGTGAAGCGTAACTTTTGCTTTATGAGCATTGTTTGTTGATTGGAATCTGTTTCTCTTATAGAGACCTTGTGGAAGGATAACAACTTTGTCTTCATCCAAAGGAGCAAATGACTCAAGGCCTTTTCGGACTGCAGATGCGGCGAAGACAATCTTATCAGCCATTGTTGCAATTGCCTCGGTATGCCTTTGCAGGCCATAGTCGCTAATTATTTGCGGTAATTCGTGGACGAGCGAAACGACATGGAAGCCACATCTTTTTAAAACCGGCACAATAAGTCCAGAAACAGTGGTGTTGGTGATGGCAGATTTAGCGCCTTGCTCAAAAAGTTTATTGACAAGACCAACAATCATCTCGCTTTCAGGAGTGTATCCGGTTAACTCATGGACAGTCGCATATTTCTTGTACTCCTCCATAAGTACCCCTTCTCCAAGGACAATGAGGTCTACACTAAAACCAAAATCATCGTGCAGCATCTTTGCCATATTAAGAACAAGGAACTGCGCGCCGTGGGGATGGGCATCGTGGGAGACAAGAACGATTTTTCGGCCTGTTATTTTTTTTGTTGAGTCCGCAAGAGCCTTACGAGTCGCTTCAAGATAGGCGCACCCAAATTTCTGGTCAGGCTCCAGATAAGCCCCTTCGGCCCATTCATTCCATGCGTTGACAAAGACGAATCTTTCATCTCTTCTTGTTAATCTTGTGACGGTGTCAAAGACCGCGTTGCTCAGCCAGGCTTGATATCCTTTGGGAGAGTTATTTAAGAATACGGTCCCTCTTTCTTTCAGTCTTGCAGTATTGTCCCAGGAAGGGCAAACGCTCCGAAAGATTGTGTAATCAGGTTGGGTGTAATTCTCGGCTCGTTCAGGGAAAACGCTCCAATCGTAGATAAAGCCGGTGAAGTTACTGTTCCGTTCAGGTACTTCTTCCGTTATCAAAGGAGGGCTAGAATTATTGGGGGGGAATTCTACAGCGGCATCGAAGCCGTATGTCTTGGGATCTACGTTGTCAAATGATTGAGTATAAGCGAGGTAGATTTCTCCGACGCCATTTTCTCTGCACCATTTTCGCCATCGATTGGCCGTTGCTAAGGGGTCTGGCAGCAGGCCGGGACGGTATACGAGTAAGAGGGGCTTGTCTGCTATTTTAATATATCGGGAATCTTTGAAATATTTTGATACATACTTGATAAAATTATGATCGTCCTCTGGAGAGTGATTCTGGGCAATCAAGATTTCGTTATGAAGGCCATCCCAGCGACGACTCCAGTTTTCGTTGGCCCAACAGAGACAAAAGGATCGTGCTATATCTTTGTTTTCAAGGTACTGCAAAATAGGTTTTTCGAGCAATCGTTTGCCCCCAAACCAATAAAAATAGAAACAAAATCCCTCGATCCCATACTGTTCGGCCAACAATGCCTGGCGTCTCATCACGTCAACATCGTCTAAGTCATAATAACCAAGTTCACCAGGTTGAAGAGGTTGGTAATGTCCTGAGAACTGTGGTTTTGCAGCTGTAACATTGGTCCATTCAGTAAAGCCATCCCCCCACCATTCATTATTTTCAGGAATCGCATGAAACTGCGGCAGATAGAAAGTAATTAAACGAACAGGTGGGTAGGAAACCGGATCCCCAGCAATAAGAAGGGGAAATGGTCTTTTGTCTTTTTCTGCAGGATCTTTAGTTGATGAGAGGAGATATGTGCTACCAAGAAATTCAGTCCGCAATCGTGTCCGACTCACATCCGAAAAAGGTAAAATAGTCAACAAGTTATTCAGAATGCCTGCAAATCTCTTGCTGTTATTTAATGCAAATCCATGGATGACGGGCAAAATCATCCGCCGTTTTATGAAACTTTTGACAAGATCGTTTATCATTATATTTTTTGGAGTGTCAGACGATGCCGCGGTAAATTTTTGTTAAGGCAAGGAGGTGGTCACTCCAAGTGAAGTGCGTGCGGGCATGTGCCTCGGCGGCCCTGGCTATTGCCAGATTTTTTTCTTCATCAGTTAAAAGCTGAATCAATGCATCCGCGAATTCCGACGCTTTGTCAGCAATCATTACGGAAATATCATGCTGGTAATTCAGACCTTTATTGCCGATGGTTGTGGATACTGAAGGCCTGCCAGTGATGGAGTACTGGTTTAGTTTCCCGCGTATTCCCGCCCCGGTGATCAAAGGAAGCACGCAGACGCTGGACTGCTGAATATATGGAATAACATCATCAACCCAGCCGGTAAACTGGACCCTTTCATCCGAAAGTTCCTGAAGAGGCGAGGTGTCTCCGGCGCCGATAACAAGGAGTTTGTAGTCTGGCACAGCGGCCGACACGAGGGGGTGAATATTTTGGAGGTACCATTTCATGCTGTCTATATTGGGGTAATGGCCAAAATACCCCAGAAATCCAACACAGCCTGGGACTGCTTGAACTTCACTTTTCTTGACTTTGTCGATTATTTCAAGTTGCGAGATGCAGGTCGGAATGATATGCAATTTTCTTTGGTAAAGCCTTTGTAGGAAGTCAGCATCCTCAGGAGTAACGGCAACTAGAAAATCGGCATTCTCCAAGGCGAATTTTTCAGCAACAGCAAACCTCCATAAATCAACTGAAAACCTGGGCATTTCTCCAAGGTCATTGTTCTTTATCATCTCCTGTATTTTTATAGCATTACTTTTGGTCAAACACTCCATGAAGGTAAATCCAACCCTTTGCCCATATTGCTTCATGAAATTTGTAAGATAAATTGTGTGGGGATATTCTAGTTGGATAACATCATAATATTTATTGTTATGGCCAATTTCTTCCAACCAATTTTGTATCTTGTTTCGAGTGGCTTCCTCATCTATTATTTCTTCACTTTCAACCAGTCGCATATTGCTCAGCTTATTGGTAAGCAATTGCAAGGAGTGCTTGTTCTCATCGTCATAAACCGAATAGAGGTCGATTTCATGCTCAGGTGAAAGGCCAAGCAAAATATCAAAAAGTCGAAGACCACCGCCATGCTCAATGGCGGGGAACATTCCGCTGATGATTAATATCTTCAAGGCCCTGTCAGCAGGGATAGGTGGGGGAGGGGCTTTTTCTATAGAATGGCTGGGCGGTTTTAGGAAATCGTTGATATCTTGGCGCAGTTGCCAAATGGTCTTTTTATAAAGAAAGTGGCTAATAAGTTCCAGCAGGACCAAAGAGTTGAAAGAGGGATCATAATATGGTTCATTGACAAAAAGTTGATCCATTACTCTGTTGAAATCAGGGAGCAAAACTTCAAGACTGTTAATACCGGCAATTCGATTGTAGCGTTCCGTTAACACCTTCAAACGCCAGTCGGAAAGCTGGCTTATTTGAATAGTCCGTACGATTCTGCCATCAAGTTCTAATAGGCCTTGCTGTAGCGAGTTGAGGCTCTGCTGCAGCGAGGAGTTGAGGCCCTGCTGCCCCTGCTGCAGCGAGTTGAGGTCTTTCTGCAGCGAGGTGAGCTGCGTTACAATGGGGGCTAACCGGCGGTCAATGACTTTGATCCAGACGTCACGGATCATTGCAGCCGGCTTAACTTGATGAAAAAAATCAATAATTTTATTAAGAAGTTTCAAAACTATTATCGTGAAAGGTAATTTTCAAAAAGGATAGATTGTCTTAATTGCCGGAGCACTATATCATTTGTCTCGATATCCTGGAAGATTAAAAGTGCTGTCAGAGAAGTCTTCCGCGAGTTATGAAGCTCTGTTGTATCTTGCATCTGCCATAATCTGCTGGCGCAAAGTTGCGCCTATTTACGGATATGATATATGGAGCTAAATTCAAATAGTTAGGTGGTTCATGTGTTGTCCATTTTAAATATATCATTTTAGGTGCTGGTCCTTCAGGATTTAGCGTCGCTCACGGGCTCAAAGATCTAGGCGAGGAATCATTCTTGGTCATAGAAAAGGAGGCAGTTACAGGTGGGCTTTGCCGGAGCGAAGATGTTGATAATGCCCCGCTGATGGGGTGGTTGGATTGTTACGTATAGATTACGCAAGCAACAATTTGAAAAATGGGGAATGAATTTCATTTGGGCTGTATTTTTGGCTAATTGGAGCTATGTCTCACATCGAGATTGAAAACTGTTAGCACCTAACAATTTGTTTCGCAAAATTTCTTCATTGCAGTTTGCAAATATGAGAAGTTATGAAAACGCCAAATATTACAGCAAAACACCTAGCACATCCTAAATACCGCGCTGACATTGATGGTCTTCGTGCAGTGGCTGTGCTGGCTGTGGTGTGCTTCCATGCCTTTCCAAACGTGCTTAAAGGCGGTTTTGTTGGTGTTGATATTTTTTTTATTATTTCTGGTTTTCTGATTTCCACAATCCTGCTTATCAGCTTGAAAAAGGGCGCATTTAGTTTCAAGGAGTTTTATCTCCGCCGAATTTTACGCATTTTCCCTGCGCTGATTGTCGTTTTAAGTGCTTGTTATATTATTGGCTGGTTGGTTTTATTGCCAACAGAGTTTCAACAACTAGGTAAACATATTGTTGGCGGGGCAGGTTTTGCCTCAAACCTATTATTCTGGCAAGAAGTCGGCTATTTTGACAATTTGGCTGAAACCAAGCCCTTGCTTCATCTTTGGTCGCTAGGCGTAGAGGAACAATATTATATTGTTTGGCCATGCTTGCTTTTGCTGGCATGGAAGCAGCGTATGAATGTGCTGAAAATGGCTGCTTTTTTCATTGCTGTTTCTTTTTTTGTAAATATGT
>Ga0334722_10002517_pt1 | contig 20641 bp, 32 predicted proteins | sample C3_bottom_MG_FD_207210 | JGI IMG/M metagenome (GOLD analysis project Ga0334722, IMG submission 207210) | Sediment microbial communities from Yellowstone Lake, YNP, Wyoming, USA - C3_bottom | ecosystem: Environmental > Aquatic > Freshwater > Lake > Sediment | place: USA: Wyoming | collected... | reverse complement strand
AACACGATGATCGCTTCCACCCAGAAAAGTGGGTCTGCGGCGTCTGCGGCTGTACTCGCGTAAACCCCTGTCTGGATCATGCCGGGCTGTGGACTGCGCGGGTTCGCTTAGATTGCGATCGGCCCACCTGGCCAGCGCCGTACTTGTGCAGCGACTGCATGGACAAGGTGTCCAATGCCGCCAGGACCTGCCTGTCAGGACGCGGCCGAAGGAGCCACTGATGGCCGATAAATGCGTCCTGTACCTTTTCCCCTCTGAACTCCAGGAGCTTATTTCGGCCCTGCGGATCGCTTCGAACGCAATCGACATCTGCCGCCAGGACCTGCCTGTGCAACCCACGCCCGGCGAGACCACCTATGCGGACTACACGCTCAAGCTGGCAGTCCTGCAGCACCTCATCACCAAGCTGAAGGACGTTAACCAGGCACGCCGCACAGTGGCCCGGCCCGCCATGGCCGACGAGGTGATTCAGTGACCTACCACGTCTTCCCCCTCGATCCGTACCGGGTCTGGATCCTCGATCGAAAAGGCAACTGGAAGTTGATTTCGAGCGCGGCGAACCGTGAGATCGCCGAAGCGATCATAGACAAGGAAATTCTGAGGCCATCCGCTGCAGCTGCAATCGTGCTTCCTGCCGGTGCCACGCCGACAGACGGCCGTACTTTATTTGTTTTTTGAGGAGATCAGCCATGAAAGTCAAAGAAGCCCTCGACATCATCCATTCACATCCGCTTCGTTTTGCAGACCCCCGGACGCTCGAAGCCGCCAAAATCGTGGAGCTGCACAGCGAATGTATCGAGCAGGTCATAGTGAAGCTCCCACCAGCTGAACGCGTCCCTGAGTTACAGAAGGTGCTCGAGTACGATATCGGCCAGTTGGGCGCGCGCGTGGAACGCCTGAAGCGGAAGCCGGCGCCGCGGCCGGCCGGGAGGCGCGCATGGGCACAATGACCTGGACCCAACGCAGGAAGCTGTATCTGGCACGTCGGGCCGCGGCCAGATCTGCACCGCGGCCCCCACGCAAGGAAGGGACACCCACTGTCCCGCCCTCGAAGATATCACCCCTGTACCGAAAACAGAACTGGCACCGGTTCGACGATCCCATCCAGGGGGATATCTGGCAGGCCGAATACCGGCATCAGGCGCTCGACACGCGCGTCACAATTCAGTTGGTTCACTTCCAGGACGCCAGCGGCTGGAAGGTACGGTACATCGGCCCCGATGGTTGCCGTTCCGTGATGCGGCAGGCGCAGCGCCAGGCCGAGCGGGCCACGCCCCAGGAACTGATCACCTACGTGGACCGGCACATGGAGCGCTGGCTGCTCGCGCTGGCTACCCCGTGGCAGATCCACAGAGAGGCAGCATGTCGCATCTGATCGGCACGCTGGTCTTTCGCCTCTGGCGGCTGGAAGTGCGCTGCAGGGGTTTCTTGACCGCCTCGTCCGGCTCCCAGGAGGCCGTCCGAGACGCCACCTCATCGTAAAGCATGGCCAGGAGCTTCCAGCGATCCTCCCGGGGGAAGCGTAGAAGCTCCTTGTCGATCTGAGCCACCAGCCGCCCGGCCGAGACGTACAGGTCGGGCGGCGCTGTTTGGGGCCATTGTTCGTCTATCGCTCTCATGGCCAGCGGTCCCATGACTTCCGCCCAATCCCAGCAATTCGAGAGCGCGCGCCCGATCTCAACCCACTCCCACCTCTGCCGGTCCCAGCGCCAAAGCATGTAGCGGTGGACAGACGGCCGCTGTTTGCCCCAGCCAGGGATTTCGATGCCCGCGCATTCCAGCACGACCGGAACTGGCGGGTAGTCAGGTGTCGGCCGCAGTTGCGCTTCGAACACGCGAGAACCAGGCCTGAAGTTGATCCCGATGAAGTCGTACGGCCTCATAAATTTTTCGAGCGGTTCCACTTTTGCGAGCAGCTTGGCCCATTGGAGCTGAGAGCGGCGGGTGGAGGAACGTGGAATTTGAACGGTGTCAGCAGGGTCAGCAGTGAGCAACCTGGATTATATGCCCTCGGGAAGCCAGATTTGCGACCCTGGAGGCCTTAGATCGTCTCGGAAGATACCCCCGCACCCCCGAAACGAGCTGGAGGGCAGTCATGAGCTGCAGTGGGCTCCCACAACCCTGTCCCGATCTGATAGATTCAGCAACTTATGCGGTCGGACGCAAACCAAGCCGTTATTCTGCTCATCGCCATCTGCGGGATTCTGCTGGCGTACTATGTCTTCCGGACCATCCTGGCCATGCGGCACGCTCTTTTGCGCGCTGCAATTCTCACCGGAGGGCTCGTGGTCTTGTGGCTCAGTTTCAACGCGCGCGCTCTGGAATTGCACTTTCCTCCAGCCCAAGCCGCCGGCATGGGCTTGCTCATCGTGCTCTTCTTTGTGGTTTTCATAAAACCCAAGAAACGTACGCGCCGGATTCCCTCGCACATCCGCAGGGCGGTCATTGCCCGCGACTTAAAAGGAGAGCCCTTCGACCCGCGAAAACATCACATCGACCACATCAAGGCCTGGTCGCAAGGCGGCGGGCACACCATGGACAACCTCCGCGTCATCAATAAAACAGAGAATTTGCGGAAGGGAAAGAAGAACCCCAAGCTGCGAGATTGGTTCTGACCCTTCAGCGGTAATAGGAGCTGTAGCTCGGAGCCAGAGGCCCAGGGCCGCCGATGAACAGGGTACCGAAGGCGATCTTCCGGCCGCCGCACTCCGGACACCGCGCGGGCTTCCCTTTGCGGGAGCCGCGCGGCGTCCAGTTGTGCCGACAACTTTGGCAATGGACGGGCTTACGAGGGGTGCGTTGCTTCGCCATCGGCCTGTTCGTCCTCGTGATTTTCGGCGAAATACGTACAGAAGTCGTCGATCCAGGCCTTTAATTCGGCCATTTTATCCGGGCCGATCTGATCGGCCACCTGGGGGAACATCCCCAGGACGCCTACGATCTGCGTCGATCCCATGCCCGCCAGTTCTTCGAGCAGCTTGGTCCTATCGCCGGTGCCGTCCAGGGCGCACATGCCAGCGGCAAAGTTGTAACCGCGCACGCCTCCTACGAACGCCGCCATGCCCTGCTCGACAATGGCTTGCAGTTCTCCGATCGGGGGCAGTCCCGGAATATTCTTCAGCTTGGACAGCATCGACGCCATACCCTCTCCAGTCTCCGTACTCGCAGATTCGGACGCGACAACAGGTTGCACCGCGGGCGGTGCGTCCGGGGGAACCGCCGCGGGCTGCACCTCGGGGGCCCGGCCGATATCAATGACCTGTCCCGCAGGCGCGGCCGCCGGGCGCGGCGCCGGCGGCGTGATGAAAGACTTCAGCATGGGCGCAGCCACCGGAAGGAAAACCGCCAGGCCACTAAAGAAGCCGCCCCAATCGAACGATCCGGACGCCGCCGGCGCGCGCTGAGCCAGCATGTTATTCACCCGCTCGTAGTGTGCAAACGGGTCCGGTGTGGTCAGCTTTTCCGCCTGTTCGAGCCGCTTAAACAGCAGATCCATTAACCGCGACATCATCGGATCGGACTTTTCAGCAGGCGGCTTCGGTTCGTTCAACACGCGATCGACAAGCTTTTCCATCAGCTTCGCGCTGAGGGGATCAGCCGGGGCCCGCGGTTCGATCTCCCTGTCCCGTTTGATTACTTCCAAGGCCGCATCTGCCAGCTTCGCATTGGCATCTCCAGGCACAGCTTCCTCCTTCGGATAGTCCGCTGGGATGATTCCCTTCGCCCTCCAGCGCTGGATCAGCAACTGGTTATCCGAGGCCTTAAAGTCCAACTCCTTCCACTCCAGGACCGGGTCCAGGGCCGGATCATCGATTGAAAACTTCACCCGGGCGACCTGTTGTAGGCCTTCGGGTTTGGACTGATCGTTGAACTTGATGTGATACTGCCCCCAGCCCCAGCGCTGTTCGATCAGCTGCAGGTTCAACGGAAGCTTTCCGGGGAAAACGTCGATATAAGACGGCGTCCTCCGGATCACCGGTTTGAGCCGGTACAGGTAAGCCACTGCATCCGATTTGCGCGGGTAAGCGTTCACGAACTCGAAAAACTTCTGTGGATCATCGTTGAAGCTCTGGAAGGATTGCTCAAAGTCAAATTCCGGGGGCTCTGCCACCGCAACCGCACCTTGCGGAGCTGCCGATTTGCGCGTTCTGGCCACTCGAAACCACCTCCATGCACCAGGTAAAAATACCCCTGGTGTTCAGCAGTATATCTATATCGATACGAATAAAAAACAACTTTGTGATTCGCTGTTCTAGCGCCAGAATCGTGGTCCATGCGAACGGCGCAGCCATCCCCCCCCCAAACGGACGCACCCAGCGCCGTTCGCACCTTCATTCCTGCTTTCGGTCGACTGGTGAATGTCACCACCGAGCCCCGCGCAGCGACGGATGAACTCGCCACGATACAGACGCTGGGACACATGGCCAGCCTCGCCAGGCTGGATTCCACCAATCCGATCGTTCGACGCGCAGCTCTCCTCGCGACACAGAAAGCAGGAACCCCAAGGAAGAAAGCCGAGGCGGTCTGGGCGTGGATCCACCGGAACGTCCGGACGGTACCGGACGCACAGCTTGCCCAGGGGCTCACCGCAGATCCGGAGAACGCCGAGCTGCTGATCCGGCCGGCCGACGTCCTCACCATGACCGATCCACAGGGAGACTGCGACGATCAGGCCGGCCTCGCGGCCGCCATGCTCCGGGCCCTGGGTATCGAAGTCTTCTTTCGCGCGGTGAAGTGCGATCCGCGCTATCCCAACCAATTCAGCCACGTCTATGCGGTCGCACGCGTCGACGGAGGCGAACTGGCGATCGACACCTTGGACCAGGTCCCGGTCCCAGGTTGGGAAGTGTCCTACATCGCAGCTCTCGACTTTCCGTTAGAAGACCAGGAACCGATGAAACAGCCAAACCTCGGAGCCATCGACTGGAACGAAATCCTCCAGACCGGGATGGACACGACCAGTAAGATTCTCACGACGCGCCTGGCGACGCCCCAGCTCGCGCCCGGGCAGTACATCCAAAACACCGGCGGCGTGATGTATCAGCAGCCGGCAAACGCCAGCGCCCTCAGCTTCCCTGGCATCAATGTGGGCGGGGATAGCTCTTCGTGGCTCATCATCGGCGCCGTCGTGCTGGTGGTTCTTTTCCTGATCGTATCGGCCAAGAGATGAGCTTAGGCGCTGGGACCGCAGAACTCACGAGTAAAGGAGCCATCCAGGCCGCCGGCGGTATCGGTTCCGGCCTGGCGATCGCTGCCCATGCGGCGTGGGCCGTTCCAGTGATCGGCGGGGTCGTCGCCGGCGTAACGCTGGCCTTGACCCTGTTGTTCGGGCGCAAAGGGCCCCGCCAGAAACAGGAAGCCTCCCGCATTGCGGACGAAGCGGAGAAGCAACTGCAAGCGAACCTGCAGGGCTACCTCAGTGGACCGCGCACCCGCGAGAGCCAGGCGGCCGCCCTCGCCAATTTCGACTTTACCTGGGCACAGTTGACCGGACCCGATTTCTGGGGCAACCCCGCGCTGGGTGAGCCCGGCCAGCGCGCGATCGCGGAGCGCGGGCCCAGCGGAAACCCGCCCTGGGGCAACTGGTTTGTCCGGTACCGCGATCCGATCGCACAAGATACCCCCGCGAGCGGGAGCGCGCTTTCGATGCCGGACATCGCCGGCGCGCTCCAAAACAATCAACTGGCTTGGATTCTGCCGGCCGCGGCCGCCGTGGCCCTGATCGCTGCCTTATGAGACCTCTTACGCTCGACCATCCCGCAACGCTCGGCATGCTTTCCCTCGGGGTGAACCCCCGGACGCTTGGCGATGTGCTCTCGCAAGGAATCGACGATTACACCGGGTTTGCCATCAGCTACAACACGCTCACCTTCACCTATTCGGCTTCCGACGGCACCACCTGGAGACAAGGAGACGGCTCCGGAGCGGTCAATATTTCCGATGCACTCAAACGGAAGTACCCCACCGCGATCGCGCCCTTGTCCGCCAGCGACTTCTCGCTTCGGATGGAAAACGGAGTTTATTACCCGAGCGCGTTTCTAACTGAGGCGGCAGTGAACCGAATCGCCTCCTTAGCGCCGATCCCCCTGCAGATCGTATGGACCGAAGGGATTAGCGGCGGGTCCGGAAGCTATACCTATTCGGTTCCCCGCCAACCGTGGTTTGTGGTGAGCGGCGTCAGGGTGGACCCGCGATCGGTAGCGTCGTATTACGAGCGCTATCCGAAGTTTCGGGCGGATGTTCTGTGCCGGGAGTACCTGCTTTCATTTGCTTCCAATCCACAAGCGGCAGCCGATGCGCCCGCCCCAACCATCAACGTGGGGCCCCCGGCATCAACGCAGCAGCCGGTTGCGGTGACCACCCAGACGCCGACAAGTACCAGCGGCACGACAGCGAGTATACCGACCCAGACTTACACGGATACCCACACCAGCACGACCAGCAGCGCGAACACCAGCAGCTCAGGCTCGAATACCGGCAGCTCAAGCACGAACCAGCCGGCCGCCGCTACGCCGCCGACGTCGATCGACAACCTGCCCACGATCAACACGCCAGGAAGCACAGCCGGCAGTCCGGCGCCCGCGCCGCCGCCCTCAGGGTTCGATTGGTCGCAGATCACCTCGAAGCTGAAGCTGGTGCCGACCTGGGGATGGGTGGTGATCGCAGCCCTGGTGTACCTACTCATGGACCGGAGACACAGCCAATGAATACCAGCCTGAAAGTGATTCTGATCGCACTGGTGGTTCTCGCCATACTCCTACGCGAGCAAATTGGAAACGCGTTGGGCGTTAACACGCCGAGCGATGTTGGTAAGCCGGCACCATCGACCGGTTCCAGCACGTCCCCCAGCACTTCGAGCACATCCACAACCCCCAGCGCAGGTAGTACCCCGACGACTGGCAGCGGCACGACTGGAACCACCAGCACGACCGCTCCAGCCGTCGAGTCGCCTACGACGTTGACCGTCAAAGAGCAGCTCCGCGCCGCGACGTCCGAGACCCTCCAGACGTACGACCAATGGAACTACTACTACAACCGCATCCGCGGTTCCTATGGCCCGGTGTGGGATGACGTGGCAACCAAACCGCGCGACTACCGGTACAGCCTGGACGAATGGTGGGCCCTGGTCAGCCCCCACGGCCTGAGCGGCCTCGAGTACGGCGCCGCCGCCTGGAGACGGAGGTAGGCATGGACATCACCAATCTCCCCGTCCCGGACTTGACCAAGGAAATCGCCACGCAAATCGCCCAGGGTTCGAAAGACGTCTTTGCCGTCGCGAAGACGGCCGTGATCGAGGATATGCGCGACATGTCGCAGAGGGCCTGGGAACAATTCACGACCTCCGGGCAGATCGCCGACTGGCTGAAGCGCAATAAGACCATCGTGTACGTCGTGGCCGGCGCGCTGATGCTGTTGGTACTGCTCTCTGTGGCCAGCGGGAGAAAACGCCGGTGATTTTACCCGCGGAAATGACGGGCGACCTGCTCTGGAAAGCGCTCACCGATTGGTGGGCCTACTCCGGCGTCCGCCAACCGCCCGCACCCAAGACCGCCGCCCCGCAAACGTACGACCAACTGGCGAAACCAGGCGCCTGGACCCCGGACGACGTCCTCGCGAAAAGCTACGAGCTAAACAAGCAGCTCTACCTCGACTTTTTTGCTGAGCAGGACAAACTCAACCGAGAGCAGTCCGCCTGGCAAACCAAAATCATCGTCGGAGCCGCGATCGCGGTTCTGGTGATTCTGTTCATTTTGTCCCGGAGGATTCCATGACGAACGTTCGAACCCCGGCCTGTGCGCAGGCCTGCCCGGCAGTCCGCGCCGCTCAATCCGAATTAGCGGCCGCCCAGAACCAGCCGCGATCGCTGGGAGCGCTGCAGCTCCCCGCCCTGGACACCAACACGTGGCTGATCATCGGCGCGGTAGCGGTCGGTATGGTGTTTCTATTCGTCGCCCTGGGCAAGAAACACGGCAAGGACCGCCGGAGGAAACTCATGCTGGCCAGGCTCGAATACGACGCCAAGCGGGCCACAATCCGCGCGAGGAGCTAGCCCAGTGGCGAAGCCGAAAAAACAGAAGACCGCGCCGCGCAGGCCCGCCGTACCCAGGCGCAAGCCCGTTCATCCGAAGCGTAACGGAGCGAAGCGGACAGCCCCCAGAAAGCGCAAGACGCAGCACTGGAAAAAGCGCAACCCGGACGAGCTGGCCGAAGCCGCGGCGTTGTACCAGCAGTTTCACGGCAAGGCGCCCACCTCAGTGAAGGAGTACTCGCAAGGCGCGAAGTATCCGCACACGCTGGCCGAGCTCGGCCGGTTGATGGCGCTCAAGCTGCACCTGGTCGACGGCGACAAGGCCACCGTGAAGTTTCCGGAGAAGCCAGGAGTGAAGGTCTGCGCGACGCCGGACGGCCGTTCTCTCTACCTGGTCGGAGGCGACCAGGCGCTCAGTGACAGCGAGCTGCAACACCTCAACATCGAGGACGCCGACAAAGACCACCTGACGATCGGTTCCGTGGGCCAGATCCGGTACTTCACGCGGAAAGGCTTCCACAACTTCGACCCGATCGAATACGTCCACAATTTCGGCGAAGAGGGCGGATCGTACCCAACCCTCCACTACGACACCCGAAACAACTTGCTGTACCTCAGCGGCGGATCGTACGTGGTCAAGCCGGAAGGAATCGTGAACTGACATGCAGCAGAGCAAACGAATTCGTGTGGTGGGCAACCCCCACAAGAACCCGGGGTCACTACTGATCCTGGGAAATCCAGCAAAAAGGACCAGACCCGCAATGAGCCAAAAGAAGGCGAAAAAGGGCAAGAAATCGCAGAAAGCCGCCAGCAACCCCATGGTCCACAAAAAGGCGAAGGGGCATGTGCACAAGGCGAAGGCTGCGAAGAGGCCCAAGAGAAACCCGAGTATTAAAGGCGCTGGACGCACCGTCCGCACGGCCGCGAAAACGCCTATCCATTTTCTGAAACTCGCACTGATCGCAATCGCGAGCTTCGTTCTCACCCGGCAGGCGCCGCAGTTTTTGTTAAAGGCCAAGAACGCCGGCTGGATGGGCTACGCTGCCAATGGCGCGACCGCCGGCGGCTGCTACGCCAGCGCATCGCTGATGGGCAAACAGGAAGCGCTTGCGGCCGGCATCGGCGGTGCCATGTATACCGTGATTCGTATCATCACCGAGCGCCTGTCCCCTGTAGGCCAGATGTTCCAACTGTCGGGGCTCAGTGGCCTCGGCGATCCCATGGCTGCCGGCAACTTGGGCGCGATCTCGCCCGGTTACTTCCCAGTCCCCGTTGTCCGCGATCGAGCGACCGGAAAACCGATGATCCCGCCGCTGATCCTGCAGGCCATGAAGGACGAACTGAACAAGGCATTCGCGGCGCAGGCGCAGACGGCGCGCGGCCTCCCCTCCGGGAGTCCCGCTCCACTCGCCGGCATTCGGAGAGGGCGGTAGCGATACCGCCCCCTCATCGCAGTAAGACTCTCGATTTCATTTTCAGGAGAACTTGAACGTGAACAATATCAGCACCGAAGTAAAGACGGACTTCACTCCGCTCTATTCAACCCTGACTTTTGCCGCCGCGGCCGCGCTCGGCACCCAGCAGGAATTTTTCCGGACCACGCGATCGAGCGAGGGCCCGGAAAAAACCAACATGCGGCGCGAGGGCGAATTGATCGCTCCGGAGCGCTTTGACGTGTTCGGCCTTCGGTTCCTGTTCAACAACACGGAACCCGTCGAGGTCGAGAACATCATCAGCAAGTACGCCGTCCAGCTCGAAATCGGCGGCGTGGTGCGCTGGGAAGGCCCGATGAAGATGTTCCCGGGCGGCGGCGGTATGCAACTCTCGACGGCTACGGCCGCGACCAGCGGCATCGCCGATCCGCGCGCTGTCTTCGCCATCCCGTTCGACCGGCCGGATTTGTCTCTGGCCATCGAAGCCGGGGATGACTTCGTAGTCCGCCTGGTGAGCAAGGCTGGCTACACGCTTACCGCCGCAAAGACGGCCGAGATCACCGCGGTGCTCGAAGGCCTGTACACGCGGCCGCAGCGATAGGCTGCAGCGGCAGAACAGACGGGGCGCTGGAGCCAGCGCCCCTCAATCTCAGTGTGAAGGAGCAATAACATGCCGTTCGGAGAAGTGATCGCCGCCGCGCCGGCCCAGCCCGAGACCTTTGCCGAAGAGCAGATTCTCGTGCTGCAGGCCACCCTCGCAGCCAACGAAGAGCAGAAAGACCTCGGAGTGGACCTGGACAACAACTGCACTTTCGAGTTGCTTGCCATCTCCGGACAATCCACCGGGGACTTCTCGCTGAACCTGAAATGGCCAACCGGCCGCTATCTGGCCACGTCGTACGTGGACCATGACGCCATCGTAGGGACCGGCCAATTCCCGGTCGAGATGCTGAAGCCCCAGGTGCTACAGGGCGGCTCGAAGATCGGCGTTGATTTGAGAAACGACACCGCCGTTGCGAACACAGTCAAGCTGTACTTCCGCGGCCTGAAGAACCTGCCGCGCCGATAACACCATGGAGGGCGGGCGAATGAAGCGATTCGAGCTGGGCTTAGTGGCCGCAAGCATGCTGATCACAGTGCTTACGTTCGCCGGCCAGATCTTCGCCCGCCTCTCACTCGCAGAGGCGAAGGGAGAAATCCTCCAGCAGCTGCAGCAGAGCGACGTCAGGAACGAACAGCGCTATGCCACCAGGCGCGAACTGGAGAAAGTCTCCGACTCCGTAGACTCACTCGCAACCATTGTGTACAGGGGGAAAACGCGTGCAAATTGATGCGATTCTGCCGCAGTTCCGCGCCGGCCGGACCTTCGGGCAATACCGCTACCACCGGCAGGCCCGGGCCGCCATGGCTGTTGTGCGCGACGCTGCGCGCTACCAGCAGACCGTAATTGTGCTGCCCAACTCAGCAGCCGGCCAGCTGGCGGCCGCGTCGGGATGGGACGGCCGTATCGCTGTGGCACCGCTCACGCTCCTGTGCGCGATCGCGGCGAAGTCCGAGCAGGCCGAAGGCTTCACGCTCCAGTTGACGGACCTCGGTACCGGAGCTCCGGTGTGGACCGCGCCTGTCCATCTGCCGGGCCCTGACCAGGTCAGCCCAAGGAACAAGCTGCTTTACTTCGCGACGCCTCGGATCATCACCGAGCCCGGCATGCTGCTCGCCCAGTTGGTCAACCTCAGCGCCGTCGCGAACCGCGTTTCAGTCACACTCATCACGTCAGAGCCCGATCCAGAGTCTAACGCGCCCGATACCGACGCGAACCGCTGGATCCAGGACCAGGCCGCGCTTTCGCGCTTGGCCTTGCGCCCCCGCAGCTCACAACCGACCCTCTCACCTACCGGCGCACCCATGCCGCCGGGCACCATCCTGCCGACGTCGGTAGATTTCACCATCCGGCCGATCGACGTGGCCACCGCCGGCGACAACACAATTGTTTCCGGGTCCGGATCAGCCCGGGTCTGCATTTATGCCCTGGTCCTTTGGAATACAGACGAACAGGACGTGCTCCTCAAAGGCGGTACAGAGCCGCTTATGGGGCCGATCGTGGGCCTGCCGGCAAAAGGTTCGTTCACGCTGCAGGAGATGGGGAAGCCGCACTTCCGGCTTCAGCCAGGCCAGCCCTTCGTCATGAATCTCAGCGTGGGGGCCCGGGTCACCGGCTACATCAAATTCCGGCTGGAGTACGACTAATGCGCACCCGAACACGCCTGCTCTTATTGGTCTTGCTGTTTGTCGGTCCGGCCTGGTCCCAGTTCTTCGGAGGGGCGGCAGGAAAATCGGACCGAGTCACGTTCGTGCTGTGCGCCGGCGCGCCCTGCCAGACCGGCGCCGACAAGACGAACCATTTCATCATCACCGATGCCGCCAAGATCAAGCGGTGCTACATCACCGCAAAAGTAGCGCCCACCGGTGCGGCCCTCGTGATCGACCTCAAAAAGAACGGCGTGTCCATCCTCGGCACTACCGTCTTCGGGCTTGCAGCCGGACAGGCCGGCCCGGTGCGGTTCAACCTCACGCCAGTGTCGGCCTCCGAACTACAAGTGATTTCGGTCGACATCACCCAGATCGGCACGACCGAGCCAGGCCAGGATGTGACTGTCGTCTGCAAACTCGAATAGCCCAAGGAAGGACCTCATCATGCGATACGCCGGGGGAACCCGCATAAACAGACTGATCGACGGTAGCGACTCCACAAATCTAGTTGCCAACCTGTCACAAGCCCTCCAGGACGCAGGCTGGAGTGTCGCGTCCGGATCTGGCACCGATGTCACGTTGCTGAGCGCAGCGACCCCCGATGGCTTGCAAATGCGCCAACGCCTGCACATCTCCGGAGTCAATTGGGTGATTCCCGTACCGGCCAACGCTGCAGGAACCCTGAGTTCTCCGGACCTGAAATTCGGCATGTTCGCCAGGGCAGCGTCTGCCCAATGGCGCGTAATAGCGACCCGCTACCAGGCCTTCGCATTCGTGCCCGGAAGCACCGCTAACTATGATTTTCTGGCCTTTGGGGTGCCCTGGCTGCCAGCACGCCTTTCCGGAGTGATCACAGAGTGCGCCTGGTGCGCCCAGATGGGCCGCGACCAATCGGGAGACTTCTCCGGCGGAAATAGGGGATTTCGCAACTCCTTGTCGTACGCATCAGACGGCCAGAACGGGTCCACTTGGTGCATGGTCAATGGGACGGCGTTCAACCCCGACTTTTGGTACGGTATCGGCAACCTCCGGCTGATCTTCCCCCATTCGACCGGCATTATGAGCAGCTGGGTCCACGATCAGGTGGTATGGCACGACGGATCTGCGATTGTGGCTGATCCCCTGATTTCGTTCGGCACTTCTCAGGCAGCCCAGCATGCAATACGCGGCGGAATGTGGGACGCGTTCGTGAGCGGGGACTTCGGACCGGCGGATGCCGTTACAACCGCGCCAGACGGGACGAAGTTCATGCGAATCACCGATAACAACTCAGGCAGCACGGTCAGCGCCCCGCGCGGCTCTCTCTGGGTGGCTATCCCGTGAGCCTAGAAACCGTCGTAACAATCCAGATCGAAACATTCGCTGCAGACGAGGCAGGCGCCCCGCCGGCAGATGAGAGCTTTGTGGTTCTGGGAGGCGACGGGACGCAATCCTGTGTCGGGTCCGCCACGTATGGCGTCTACAAGCCGCCCTTCCAATCGGTGTTCACCTGGTTCATTTTGCCGGAAACACCCGGCTTGGCGTACTGAAATGATCCGCGAACTTCGCATGTACTGGGCCGCACGGCCCTATATTCAGCAGCTGAAGGAGATTCCCAAGATGCGGTTTTCGAGCAGAACGCAGCTCATCCTCCACGCACTTACTATTCTGTCGGCCCTGGGACTGAAGATCTCAGGCCTACTGCCACAAAACAACAAGAGCACCATCATCCTCATTCTTGTTGCAGGAACTGTGCAATCTTTCCTGGCCAAGGTGGGAACGCTCTATAACCCGGATGGCACCCCGGCGCAAACCTCCTGGGAACCCGGCCCGCAGTCACGTACCAGCCTGAAGCTTGCCCCCGTCGCCGTTCTCCTGATGGCTCTGGCGGCGCCCGCGATCGCGCAGCAGCCCGCCGCGCCCACCTACCTGCTCGCCGCCGGCGCCGGCTGGAACCATTACGCCTCACCGCAGGCTTCCGGCTGGATGACGTTTGGCGCGCAACTCGCGCAAAGCAACACCTACAGTCTTACGACGATCGACATGCACTCCCACTCGGCTTCGATGCGCACCGGCATTATGCGCCTGCTGATCGAGCAAGGATACTTTTCGCTTACAGCCCTCGGAGACGCTGGAATCATCACCGGAAACGGCAACGTCGGAGGCGCTTTTTCCGGAGGCGGATCGGTGATCTATGACGTGAGCCGATGGACCCGCGTGCCGCGTACCTACCTGATCGGCACAGTCCGCGTGCTCAAATCCAGCCTTGCAGATGTGCAACCGGTGTTCTCATTCGGAATAGGAAAAGCCTTCTAAGAGTTTGAGTTTGCGCCGGCCATGAGCAAAGCGAACGCGATCAGCCTTCTCCTTCTCCTCGTGGCGCTGCTGCTGACTCCGGCCGGCGCGCTCTATCTTGCGACCAGGTGAGGGCCGCTATGTTCTATGTCGAGGTCGAACAGGACGGCGAGTGTCGGGAAACTGCCGAAGGTTCCAGCGATATCCACGCCTCCATTGCCGCCGCGCGGGAGATGGCCGCGCGGACCGGAAGACAGACGCTCGTCCGCGATTGGGCGACGGGGGCTATCGAGTGGCCTCCATCAAAAACGTGTGTTCCCACGGTCGAACAACTGCGCTGCAAACAAACGACCCAAGAGCCCCTCGCAGCGCCCGCCAAAAACGAACGATTATGACCGAACGGCTAGCGCGGACTTGAACCACGCAACACCCCGGGGCCGCCCACAAAGGAGCGGCAACCGGGGCCTCTACCCGTTGAGTTATAGCCGCCCGGTTACGAGGAAGCGTAGCACAAGTGAACGATTATGATCCGGATCCAGCATCGCCGTTTGCAGCGATTCTGCAGGACCGCCGTTTCCGGCGATGTCAGATCACAACCTGGTCGCATCTGCGGGAATGTCGATGCTCCTGGACGAATCGCCGGAAATGTCGATGCTGGCCAGTGCGGCCCAAAGCGCTTGTCTTTCCAGGATCGGCATAGAAGAGAGCCTTTTCGTCCATCGCTGCTTTTTGCGCTTGATCCGTTCCCGCTCGCGAAAGTCCGCGCCGAGGAAGCTGTAATCGTGCAGCTCGACGGGCGGGCCAAAGTTCATCCACAGGTGTTCAGTTGCGGTCTTTCCCCCGCGCGTCATGGCCTCGAAGCTGGTATGGTACCAGTCGCGCAGCTTGTCCGCGTAAAGTCGCGACCAGTAGCCCGACAGAATCACCCGGCAGTTGAGAGCGCGCAGGACGCGCAGCAACCAAATGTGTTGCTGGTCCGACATCTCATGGCGGTACAGATCCCGGCTGCCCTTTCGGGTCGAGCGGACGTACGGCGGATCGCAGTACACCAGCTCGTTTCCCCGGAAGGGATACAGCTCCAAGAACGAAATGCCGTCTCGGCAATGGAACTCGTACACTGGGCGGGCCCCATCGTCAGATCTGGAGGGGAAGGCCTGCGATCGCGCACCGCCAGAACTGACGATTTCGGCCGAACTCGCCAGTTCCGGCGATGGTCGACGGTTGGATCCTCTCGTCAAATCGTCGGAACTGGCGATTCCCGCGGCCATCGATGCGCGATCGAGGGCCTCGCGGTCCAGGTCGACTCCGATATTGAGCGCCGCCGGCCGCTTGAGCCGCATGAGAGCAGCACCCCCAAGGAAAGGCTCGATGTACACAGCGTGGGGTGGCATCAGGTTAACGAGCCGCTGGTACACGCCAGCGCCGGCCTTTCCACCTGGGTAGCTCACGGATCCAGCATCGCCAAAACGGGCGATGTTGTCAATCAGAAAGAACGGTCATGAAGAAACGCCGCCTCTGCATTTCCAATCCGACCAGGCCCGGAGGCCTCCGGCCCGTCGAACTGATCACCGATCGAGCGAAACGGTACCGCGCCCAGCGCGCGATCGCGCCAGGCCCCGAGATCTGCGGTTACTGTGGCGCGCCGTCAACGATGGTCGACCATGTCAACGGTGATGAGTCAGACGGCGCCCCTTCCAACCTTCTCCGCGCGTGCCGATCGTGTAACAACACAAAGGCGAACGTCATGCACGCCGCCGGCGTCGGGCGCCGCACCAGGCAGTACAACCCCGACGCTTCGAAAGGCGCGCGCAGCCTTGCACAGTGGGTTATGGCCGTGTCATCGATCCGCCGGCGCGACAAGCGAACGGGCAGGCTAATGCCGCGCGACAACTGGAAGGCGGAAGTCATGCCCGTCCGCGAGGCCGTGGAGCTGATCCGCAACACTCCGCACGATCGGCGCGTCGAGTTCTCCCAGCAGCTCGCCGCCAAGCGCCGGCCGCGGAAATCGAAAAGCTCTGGCGACTGGGACATCCCATTTTGAGTGAAGGAGATTTAAGCATGTCCGAACAGAACCAGCACGTAGAATCGAATGGTCACATGCCGCAAACATTCTCCAGCTACATCCAGCAGAAAGCTCCGCACCTGATGCCCAAGCTAAACGAGATCATGCCGCGGACCGAAATAAAAAGCAGCGCCGCCCTGCCCCAGGCCGTGATACAAAGCAGCAATGAGAACTGCTCTGTACGCGCGAGTGAGCACGCGCGATAAAGGCCAGAACCCCGACAACCAGCTTCAGGCGCTGCGTGAATACGCGGCCGGCCGCGGCTTCACCGTCGTCACAGAATACGTAGATCACGACTCCGGAGCGAAAGAGCACCGCCCCGCGCTCACGTCACTGCTGCGAGACGCCGCCCGCGGCCGCTTCGACTTCCTGCTGTTCTGGTCCCTCGATCGCATAACCAGGCGCGGGGTGTGGACCGCGATCGACTTCCTGCACCAGCTCGACACCCACAACATAAAGTTCCGCAGCCTGCAGCAGCCCGAGATTGACACGTCCACCACCTGGGGCCCGGTGATCGTGGCTGTGTTCGCCGCGCTTGCGCAGCTGGAGCGGGAAATGCTAAGGGAGCGTACCAAGGCTGGACTGCGCAGAGCACAGGCCCAAGGAAAGCAGCTCGGGAGGCCGCGGAGGATAGTAGACGTGCGCCAGGTCGAGGAGCTGCGCCAGGCGGGGAACTCTTTCGCCGCGATCGCGAAGACGCTCGGCACCTCAGCCGCGACAATCGCCAGGCGCATTGACCAGAAACACTAACGGCCACCGGGCCAGGCCAAACATCAACCTGCTACCCGGTGGCCGTTTTGCGGCGTATATGGGAAGCACCCGCCCGAGCGCCCACGTTGAGCACCTGGTTTGCACCAGGCTCTAAACCCTGCTTCCCGCTCGGAGTGACAGGGCCGTATGCCTTGCGAGACTACGCTCCCCTTCTATGGGTTCCGCTCTACATCGCAAACCAGACAATCGCCACCGCGATCAGCGCCACCGCGATCAGCAGCCCTATCTGCACCGTTCCGGACTGCCCGCCCGGTGTGCTCAGATTGATCGAGGCCGAACTGGACGAATCGGCGCCGGTCAGCAACTCGAACGGCGCGCCGATAATCTTTTTCACGTAGGCCGCGGTTTCCGCCGGCAACGCCGCCACACCCGCAAGCACCTTCTCTATCCGGCCAGGCCCGGCGTTGTATGCGGCTACGGCCTGATTCCAGTTGCCGAAGCGATCGAACATCTGCCGGAGATAGCGCATGCCCCCGTCGATGTTTTGATCTTCGTCGTGCGGATCGACGCCGAGCTCGGCCGCCGTGGCAGGCATGAGCTGCATAACGCCGATTGCGCCGGCGGACGAAACCCGGTTCTGGTTATAGCCAGATTCTTGCTTGGCCAGGGCCAGGGCCAAATCGATCGGCACGTCATACGCGGCCGCTGCCGCCGCTACTTTTCCGGAAGTTGTCACCTTGCCAGAATACGGCACTACTGGCGTTTTCGTGCCGCCCAAGTGAGGAAGTGGGCCAGTAGCTCATGATCCTCAGAGTCCGAAGATCGCATAATTCGCAAGCATAGCTGCAGATCGTCGATTTCAGTCGAGCTGAGGTTCCCAAGCGAAAGCGGGTGAGTGTTCGCCTCATTGAACTCTTTGTCCAGGGCAATTGTCACCAGGTCCTGGTATGTCATCCTCGACTCGAAAGCTCGTTTCCGCAGATTCTCGTACGTCGAAGGCAGGATACGAACCGTGAACTGACAGCGTTGTGACCCTCTATTTACGGCGGCCCGCCTGGTTCGCTTGCCCTTCTCTGCAGGTCTTTTCTTCTTTAGTTGCATGTCGTGTGTAATCCCCCCAAACGTGCGCACCAACGCACCAATGTAAGTGTGCGGCCACCGGGGGTACTTGTAAAGGGGAGCAAACCGGAATAGTATGGTTTGGCTGAAGTGCGCCGGGAGGGAATTTGGAGATCCCCATCCCGGCAAGAGCAAAGCGGTCGGACGCTATGCCGAGATCAGATTATCACGCACCTACAGCGCAAACAAGCCCCGCAATGGACCCGCAGTACCGCGACCGAGCCCTGGACGCATGGGAGACGCGGAGAGCGAATCAGTTCCGCCAGGCCATTCGTCAACTCTCCAGTCCCGATCAAGGAACCCGCACCCTCGCCGCCAATTGCTTCAGCGACTACCTAGTGCTGGTATTGCCAGAGTCCGTCACTGCCCTGCCCCGCGGCTACAGCGTACAGCTAAACGCTATACACGAGCGGGCGCTGTTCTTCGGAACGCAGCCGATCGGCGCCTCGGTGCTGGACCCTGAACCATCGGCCAATCTGGCAAAACAGCTACTCGCTGATGTTCGAACTGAATGGCTCTCAGAAGTTTCCGAGCTAATACATGAGAAAAGCTTCAGATATGCATATCTAAGGACTTGTAGGTGAGCAACTTACGAGGTCTCTGTCAACGTATATTATGTAAACTCCGCAGGACACCCCCGAAAGGGCGCTGCGGACCGCCAGTAAAAGACTCTTCCTGGCTCCTGCTGTCTCATGCTCCCCAGCGCGACCAGCAGAAACCCGGCCCTGAGTCAACGGCGAAAGTAATCAAATGTGATTACTTTGCTTCGCCGTTCCTTCGCTGGTTCGGCCTTGTTTTCCCCTGTCAAACCGCTGAATTTCACGGTCTAACAGAATCAACAAGTTACATTCCGAAAGTAATCAGATCTGATTACTTTCACTTCGCCTCACTTTCGCCTCTTTGGCCTAGTACCGGTACGGTGGGCACGCCCACCAGCGAAAACCCGTTTCTAAACCGCAGTAACAGGCAGCCAGATCAGCAGCAACAGCAGCAACAAGAACGCCACCAACTGCAGCAGTGTTCGGAACGCAACAAGCATTTTCCCACACTCGCTGCCGAATTGAACCCTCAACTTTTCACCAATTCGGAGGCTACGTGTTTTCATTCCCTTATCGCGCAGTGTGCCAGGCCGGAGGACGCTCATGAGCGCCTCCACAGGCTCCAGGAAGGGCACCAAGAACATACCCAAGTTTTTGCGCGAATTAGGCGTTGATTCTTGGACGAACCTGCCCAATTCCACCCTTGACCACCTGATGACGGGCCGGTATCCCGAGATCCTGCGCGTCATGGCGTGCGTGGTGCGCCACAGCTTCGGCTACCAGTCGCAGCAGTGCATCCAGTTCAAACGCATCAAGGGCAAGCTGGTAGCGGTTCCCCTTCTCCAGGCCGACATCGCCGAGAAGCTCGAACTGTGCAAACAGAACGTGCATCGGGCCACAGCAGAACTCGAAGAGGACGGGCTGATCGACTTCGACGGCCGGCGGATTCTCCTCAACGCGTACCCGAAACCGCGCCGGAATGCACCCACCAAGCCCCCAAAACCACAGCCCGGCGACTGGATACCGGACGAGGAGGTGAGGTCTCAATATTTACAACGAGTTACGGCGATTAAGGCAGAGTGCGACGAAGCCGTGAAAGTAATCAGATCTGATTACTTTCGGAAGCTGAAAGTAATCGAATCCGATTACAAAAAAGTAATCGGATCTGATTACCCTATAAAAGGAAGAAAAGAAAGTAGTAAAGAAAGTAAGTCTGTAAGTCCTTTGCCCCCTCCCGCCAAGGCCGGAGACGAGCCTGACCGACCGACTAAAAAACAGGCTTCCAAGAAAGGCAACCCCGAACCCCAACCCATCCCGGAATGGAAAGTCCCGATCGAACAGCTGTTCGATGACGAGATCACCAGCAACGGTCTGCTGAAACAGATCGAGAAGGAGTTGGACCGCAGCGACCGCCTGGGGTTCATCCCCTGGCTCACCAAGGAAAAAACCAAACGCGAAAGAAACGGCTACAAGGTCGAGATCGGGCTGACCCCGATTCTGGCCCGGAAGTACGCAAAAGAATGCCGGTCCGCCGCGGCTAGAAATTTCAACCCACCGATCCCGCCGCCGGTAACCCTCACCCCCGAGCAGCAGCTCGCCCAGGACACAGCCGACCAGCCCCAGGCGGCCGAGATCCTGAATGACCCCGAATCCCCTGCCCCGTTGAAACTTTGGGCGGCCGACGTCTACCGGCGCCTCAACCTGGAACCCCCAACCCAAGGAAAGGAGAAATAGCCATGGCTCTACCCAATCTGACACCCATGATCACCGGGCCCTGCTGCGCTTGCGGCGAAGAGCGGCCCCTCGACACCATCATCATGCTCAACCTCAAGGCCCCCACGCCTGGAACCGGCTGGGGCTGTTTTGCCTGTCATCTACCCCAGGACGGCGCGATCGTGCTGCTGTGCGGCAAATGTGGCGAGTCCGCCGCGGATCCAGAGTTGCGGATTATGACGGTCTGCGCCGGCTACCCGTACGAGCGCGGCCGGCTCCCCATCGAGCAAATCACCGAGCCCTTCAAACACGATGATCGCTTCCACCCAGAAAAGTGGGTCTGCGGCGTCTGCGGCTGTACTCGCGTAAACCCCTGTCTGGATCATGCCGGGCTGTGGACTGCGCGGGTTCGCTTAGATTGCGATCGGCCCACATGGCCAGCGCCGTACTTGTGCAGCGACTGCATGGACAAGGTGTCCAATGCCGCCAGGACCTGCCTGTCAGGACGCGG
>Ga0334722_10002516_pt1 | contig 20649 bp, 20 predicted proteins | sample C3_bottom_MG_FD_207210 | JGI IMG/M metagenome (GOLD analysis project Ga0334722, IMG submission 207210) | Sediment microbial communities from Yellowstone Lake, YNP, Wyoming, USA - C3_bottom | ecosystem: Environmental > Aquatic > Freshwater > Lake > Sediment | place: USA: Wyoming | collected... | reverse complement strand
CCACCCGGGGATCCTTTTGGCCCTTTTACCTTACGTCCGTTGGCGCAGGGCCGGTTTTTGGACGGTGCGCAATCGACGATCCGCGCGGACGGTTTGCCGTCCGCGCAAGTGCGAAGGCAACAGATCGAAGAATATGCGGATGTCAGCGAAAGGGCATTGTGCGCTCTCGCGCGCCAACCGTGCTTCCCGCGCGGATGAAAGGCGCATCCGCGCGGGAAACACGGTTATGGATAAACGCAAAAGCGAGTTGGTGCCTCCTTATGAAGCTCGCCCTGTTCACTAGAACGCGACGTTGTTTCCGCCCTTGAGCTTGAGCATCTTTCGGGCGTCATCCGGTGTGGCGACTTGCAGTCCGATTTCCTCCAGAATCCGGCGCACCTTGGTGACCTGTTCTGCATTCGATTTAGCCAGCGTGCCGCGCCCCAGCCACAGGCTGTCCTCCAGTCCGACGCGCACGTTGCCCCCCATTACGGCCGACTGCGCGGCGATGAACATCTGATTGCGCCCCGCACCCAATACTGACCAGAGATAGGCGTCGCCGAACAGGCGGTCTGCAGTGCGCTTCATGTGCAGCACATCCTCCGGGTGCGGGCCGATGCCGCCGCGCAGGCCGAACACCGACTGGATGAACAGCGGCGGCTGCAACAGGCCGCGGTCGAGGAAGTGCGCCGCGGTGTACAGGTGGCCGATGTCGTAGCACTCGATTTCGAAGCGGGTGTCATTGCTGCTGCAGGATTCGAGAATATAGGCGATATCCTTGAAGGTGTTCTTGAAAATGCGATCGTCCGAGCCGGCAAGATAAGGCTGTTCCCAGTCGTACTTGAATTCCTTGTAGCGTCCCAGCATTTCGTACAAACCGAAGTTCATCGAGCCCATGTTCAGCGAGGCCACTTCCGGCTTCAGTCTCAGCGCCGGTTGCAGGCGTTCTTCCGGGCTCATGTTCGGGGCGCCGCCGGTGGTGAGATTGATGACGACGTTCGAGGCGGCTTTGATTTTTGGCAGGAACTGCTCGAAAGCCTTCGGGTCCTGCGTCGGTTTTCCATTGGCCGGGTCGCGCGCGTGCAGGTGCACGATCGCCGCGCCGGCCTCTGCGGCGCCGATCGCCCCGTCCGCGATTTCAGCGGCGGTTATCGGTAGATAGGGCGACATCGTAGGGGTATGGATCGCGCCCGTGATCGCGCAGGAGATGATGATTTTTCCTTGTGCTGCTGCCATGTTCTCTCCTATTTAGAACTTCAATTGTAGACCTGCAGGTCGCCGCACACCGACAGCGCCTGCCCGGATATGCGCCTGCCGGCATCGGTCGCGAGAAACAGCGCCATGTTGGCGATGTCCCGGGCACTGACGAATGTCCGCAGCGAAGTCGTGTCCAGCAGCGTCTGTTTTTGCTGCTCGAAACTCACGCCGAAGGCCCTGGCCTTGGCGTCGATCACGCGCTTGATGCGCTCGCCCTCGACATTGCCCGGCTGGATGCAATTGACGCGTATGCCGTCGGGGCCGGCCTCGAGCGCCAGGCTCTTGGTGAAGCCGACCACCGCCCACTTCGCCGCGGAGTAGGGCGTGCGCATGCCCATACCCAGACGGCCGGCAACCGAAGACATATTGATCACGCTGCCTCCGCGCGCGTGCCCGTTGGCCTTGAGCATCGGCATGGCAAGCCGCGTGCAATAGAACATGCCATTCAAGTCCACCGCAATGCATCGTTCCCAGTCGGCAGGTTGGATATCTTCCACTTTCGCTGTGGGGCCGGCGATGCCGGCGTTGTTGACCAATACGTCCAGGCCACCCAGTTCGCGTTTCACATCGGCGAATAAGCGATCCACTTCGTCGACGCGCGAGACGTCGGTCAGGCTGCGGCTGATCTCGGGCTGCTCGCAGGCGCAAACTTCCAGCGCAGCCGGGGCCACATCGCAGATGTGTACGCGTGCCCCATGTTCGGCAAAAGTCCGGGCTATTTCCCGGCCGATCCCGGCAGCGCCGGCAGTCACCAGCACTCGCAGTCCCCGCGCAGATGTATTCATGATTGGCAATTGTCCTGCTGGTTGTGAAAGAAGATGAATGAGTTACGGCGCAATGGGCAAGCACAGCGGAAGTGCGCCGGCCACAACGCTGCATTGTCGCGTCTTGCTCGTTCGAGCACTCTTGTTACAGCCACAAAACCTGCTTGCGAAATGCGATATCGCTGAGAAGCGGTTCGGCCGGTCCGGTATGCGACACATGACCCCGGTCGAGCACGTATGCCCGGTCGGCCAGCGCCAGCACCAGATCGAGGTCGTGTTCGATGATGAGGATGGCGATTTCGCCGCGCAACTGGTCGAGCGACTTGAACACCTCCTCGACCACCGCCGGAGCCAGCCCTTCGAATGGTTCGTCCAGCAACAGCAGCCTCACATTGCCCGAGAGGGCGCGGGCGATCGCCACCATCTGCTGCTCGCCGCCCGACAGCAGATCCGCGTTGGTTTCGAGTTTGTCGCGAATGCGGGGAAAATAGCTGAATATGCGCTCCTGGTCCCAGTGTACACCGGCGCCGCCGCCGCGCGACAAGCCGCCGAGGCGCAGATTCTCCGCGACGGTGAGACCGGGAAACAGCCTGCGCCCCTGCGGTACCAGTCCGATGCCGGCGCGGGCGATACGCTCGGGTGTCAGGCCGCCGATGGGCTGGCCGTCGAAGCGCACTGTGCCGCTCGCGGTCGGCACCAAGCCCATGATGCTCTTGAAGGTGGAGGATTTGCCGGCGCCATTGCGGCCCAGCAGTGCGGTCACCTCGCCGGCGCGCACTTCCATGCTGACATCGTGCAGGATGTGGCTCTTGCCGTAGAAGGTGTTCACGCTTTCGAGTTGCAGCAATACCTCGCCCGCACTCGCAGCGCTGCGCGAATGCATCACCACCTTGCGCCCGCTGCCGAGGTAGACTTCCTGCACTTGGCGGTCGCCGGAGACTTGCTCTGCGTCGCCCTCGATCAGGACGACGCCGTTGGCCATGGCCGTGATCCGATCGGCGAATTCGAACACCCGATCGATGTCGTGCTCCACCAGGAGCACGCTCATGTGCTGCGACAGCGTGCGTATCATGCCGACGATGCGCTCGCGCTCCGCTGCGGCAAGCCCCGCGAGCGGTTCATCCAGCAGCAGCAGCCTCGGTCGCGCCGTCAGAGCCAGGCCGATCTCCATCAACCGTTGTCCGCCGTAGGAGAGGCTGGACACCTGGGCGCTCTCCACGCCTTCGAGTCCGAGAAAACGGACGAGCGCGCGTGTTTCCGCATTCACGCTTTCCAGTTTTTCCTTGCCCAGCCAGACATTGAAACGCGCCGTGGCGTGAGCCTGCACGCCAAGGCGCAAATTCTCGAACACGGTCAGACCTTGGAACAAGTTGGTGATCTGGAACGAGCGCGCGATGCCGAGCGCGGCGAAGCGATGGGAGCTTCGTCCTTTGATTGCCTGCCCGGCGAAGTGCAAGCTGCCGGTCTCGGGAACGTACATGCCGGAAAGTATGTTGAACAGGGTGGTCTTGCCGGCACCGTTGGGGCCGATCAGCGCATGCAGCCGGGCGTGCCGCAGGCTGATGCTGACATCGTCGACGGCCTTGAAGTCGCCGAATGCCTTGCTTACGCGCTCGGCCGCGAGCAGCACCGCATCGCGCTCGGGCGGCTGCCTCTGCAGCAGGCTGGGCGGCATCTCTTGGGACGGATTGGGTTTTACGCGGGATGCCATCGCGGCCAGCGTTTCGGCCTCCTTGCGCCATGGCGCGAGCAGGCGTCTGCCCACACCGATCAAACCAGAGGGCGAGAACAGGATGAATGTCATGAACAGCAACCCGAACCAGAACATCCAGCTTGCGGTATAGCCGGACAGGATCTCTCGAAATAGTGCGTAAAAGGCGGCGCCCAGGGGCGGGCCCAAGAAACCGCCCGTGCCGCCGATGATGGACATCGCCAGAATTTCGCCGGAGAAATTCGGATGCAGGGGGTCGGCCGAGGCGAACAGCTTGAGGAAGGTAAACAGCGCGCCGCCGAGTCCGGTGACCGTCGCCGACAGCGTGAAGGCGACGAGCTTGTAGCGCCGCACCGGGTATCCGGCAAATCCTGCACGCTGCTCGTTCTCGCGTATCGCCACCAGGACCGAGCCGAACGGGGATCGCACCACGCGCAGCATGATCCAGGCAATGGCGAAGACGAGCGCGGCGCAAAAATAGTAGAACGCCAGCTGGTTGTCGAGGTCGACGCCCAGGAGCAGCGTCCGCCTGACCCCGCGCAGACCCGACTCGCCGCCGGTGAAATCGGTCCAGCGAAAGGCAATGTAGAAGCCGAGCGCGGTGAACGCGAGGGTAAGCAGGGAGAAATACACGCCGCGCCGGCGCAGCACCAAAAAGCCGACGCAGAAACCGAGCACTGCAGTCGAGCCGACCGCAACAGCAATCGGTGGCAGCATGCTGCCCGGGAACCAGTGTATCTGCGCCAGCGCCGCCGCGTAGGCGGCGAAACCAAAAAACAGGCCGTGGCCGAAGGAGAGCAGACCGGTGTAGCCGAGCAGCAGGTTGAATCCCAGGGTCACCATGGCGAACAGCGCTATTTCGGTGGCGATGCCGTAGGTAAAACCGATGGCCATGCAGAAATGCGGCAGCGCGAGCAGTGCCAGCGCGCTGATGCTCAAGGGGTGCTTCAGCATGAGCGTGCCGGCAGGCAGGCAGAACGCTTCATTCGAACTTCTCGAACTTCTCGCCCATCAGGCCGCGCGGGCGCACGAGCAGGATCAGGGCCATGAGGATGAACATGGACGCTTCCGCCGCGGGCGGATAGAACACGACAGTGATGCCGCGTACTACGCCCACCAACAGACCGGCATAGACCACGCCCCAGAAACTACCCAGGCCGCCGATGACCACGACCACGAATGCGGCGGTAAGGATTTCGGTGCCCATTGCCGGTTGCACCCCGCCCAGAGGTGCCGACATCACGCCGGCCAGGCCGGCGAGGGCTACGCCAAGCGCAAACACGGCAGTCAGCGCGGGCCTCAGGCTCACGCCCATCGCGCGCACCATTTCCGGGTCGCGCGTGCCGGCGCGCACGATCATGCCGAACGACGTCTTGTTGAGCAGCAGCCAGCAGCCGGCGATCGTAACCACGGATACGCCCAGCACCGTAAGCCGGTAATACGAGTAAATGAAATCGCCGACGAACAACTGGCCGCGGAGCGCGTCGGGTATCGGAAACGGCAAGCCGGTGGTGCCCCAGATCAGGCGCAGGCTCTGCTCGGCGGTCATCGCCAGGCCGAAGGTGAACAGCAGCCCGAGCATAGGGTCTTCACGATACAAGCGGCGCAGGAACAACTGCTCGATCAGCATGCCGACCAGCGCAACTCCGATCGGGGCAAGCAGGACGGCGCCGCCAAAGCCCAGTCGCTGCTGGATCGAATACGCGAAATACGCGCCCAGCGCGTAGAACGCGCCGTGGGCGAGATTGACCACTCCGCCCAGGCTGAATATCAGCGACATCCCGAGCGAAAGGACAATATAGTAGGAGCCGACGAGCAGACCGTTGAGGATCTGCTCGATCAGAATGCCGGACATCGGTATGCGATCAGATTTTGCCTAGTGGCTCCTCATGCGCCCGGTCGGGGCACATGAGGATGGCGGTGGGTGCTCAGGCCATGCTGCAGGCATTTTCCGCCTGGGTAGGCTGGATCAGTTCCAGCGACTCGCTCGGACCTGGGACCGCCCGGACTATTTCGAAGATATCCCACTTGTCCTGCATCTTCGCCTTGTCCTGCACCTTGACCACGTACATTTCCTGCAGCAACTGGTGATCCCACTTGCGGAACGAACCGCGCCGGGCTTTGAGGATGTCGAAGCTCGCGCCTTTTTCCAGATACTCGACCACCTTGACCATATCCGTCCCCTTGGTTTCGGCCAGGGACTGCAGCACGATCTTCACCCCGGTGTAATCGCCCCAGGCCTGGTTGTCCGGCGGCATCCCGTACTTGTCGCTAAAGCGCTTGGTAAAGGCCAGCGCGCCCGGAACGTTCAGGCGGTGATACCACAGGCTTTGCCAGTAGCCGGAGATCGAATCGATGCCCGCGCCCCAGAACGGTATCGTATCCATGGTGCCGCCGGTGACCGGGAACGGCAGGTTGTACTCCTTGTACTGCTTCAGGAAATTGGTCTGGTCGACGCCGGCGAGGCAGATGTAGACGTAATCGGGGCGCGCCTGGCGGATTTTCAGGATGTAGGCGCTGAAATCCACGGAGTTGGTCGGCACCAGGTCGTTGCCCAGATTGATGCCGCCGTTGTCGGTGAGGAATTTGGAGGACACGCGATACAGGTCGCGGCCAAAGGCGTAATCCGCGACCAGAAAATAGAATTTCGTGCCTTTGATCTTGTTTTCCGCCTTTTGCCATGTGCCTATGGTCTTGGTGTACATGGTGTTGCAGCCTTCGATATGGAACATGAAGTGGCTGCAGTTCTTGCCGCGCAGGTCGTCCGAATTGCATCCGGTATTGAAGAACGGAATTTTGTAGCGGTTGGCCTGCTCGGCGATGGCCAGGCCGGAGGCGGAATTGATCTCGCCGATCAGGCACACCACCTTGTCGCGCTCGATCAGCTTCTGCGCCTTGGTGACCGCGGTTTGCGGATTGACGCTGTCCTCGGCGATCAGTTCGAGCTTCCTGCCGAGCACGCCGCCCGCTGCATTGGCTTCCTCGATCGCGAGCGAGGCGGCTTTGAATCCATACTCCCCCAACTGCCCGAGAAAACCGGTGCGCGGCGTCAGGTGGCCCAGCTTAATGGTGTCGGCCTGTGCACGGACAATGGCAGGAAATCCGAGCTGCGCCGCGACGGCAGCCGCGCCCAGGGCCGCACCTTTCTTGAGAATTTCGCGGCGGGCGTCGGGGCGGTGATGCGTGCTGTCTTTCATGTTCCTTCTCCTTTGGTTGACGTTTGGCTTACGGCTACTGCGAGCCTGCTTCTAATGATTCTGTTCTTGGCGTGCCGGAAAATTATACGCCGGGGCGAGGAAGCACGAATCGGCGACCATTGCCGCTTGGCTAGGTGCGTTTGCGCAAGGGGAGAAACCGAAGTCGCCGCGCCGCGACCGCGTCGACTCGCCCTGTCGATTCGGTCTTGACGCACCGTACGCGAACTTCCACACTATCGTACCAATTTGGGAGATCAGGAATGAGCGCGCTCGAGACCTACGAAGTCTATGCCATCCGCTACGCCACGCTGGCAAGGAAAGCGGCCGACAATTTCATCGGCGGCGACCCGCACGAAGAAGGCAGTGCGCTCGATTATTTCGTCTGGCTCGCGCGCAGCACAGCGCGCACTTTCGTCATCGATACCGGCTTCGACGCCCAAGTCGCGGAACGCCGCGGGCGCAAGATGCTGCTGTCGCCCGACCTGGGATTGAAGCACCTGGGGGTGAACGCTGCCGACGTGCGCGACGTGATCATCACCCACCTGCATTATGACCACGTCGGCAATTTTGCCATGTTCCCCAAGGCCACTTTTCACCTGCAGGATAAGGAAATGCAATTTGCCACCGGCCGGCATATGACGCAGCCGATATTTTCACACGCCTACGAGGTGGAGGAAGTGACGGCCATGGTGCGCCGCGTATATGAAGGCAGGGTGATGTTCCACGACGGCGATGCCGAACTCGCGCCGGGGCTGTCGCTGCATCGCATCGGCGGACATACCATGGGCATACAGTCGGTGCGCGTGCATACTCGCATCGGCTGGATCGTGCTCGCCTCCGATGCCACGCATCTTTACGCCAATATGGAGCAGGTACGCCCGTTCCCCATCGTCTACGACGTCGGCGCCATGGTCGAGGGCTATCGCAGGTTGCGCGAGCTTGCGGATGACCCGCGTTACGTCGTGCCCGGTCATGATCCGCTGGTGATGCAGCGCTACGCTGCGGCCGGCCCCGGTCTGGAGGGGGTGGCGGTGCGGCTGGATGCCGAGCCGCGGGCGTAGTTGCCGGTGCGCGGACCGCAGTCGGCGCGCGCATAGACCTGCGCGCTTCGAATCCTATGCTGCAGGACATCTGAAACCCACGTCGTCGCACACACGAAAGGACTGCTCATGAGCAAACTTACGATCGGATTCATCGGCCTCGGCGTCATGGGCGAACCGATGTGCCGGAACATCCTGGAGAAAAGCGGGCACCGGGTGCAGGTATTCGACGTCGACGCCGCGCCGGTGCAAAGGCTGGTGGCGCAGGGCGCCGCAGCCGCGGCGGACGCAGGCGCGCTCGCGCGCGGCTGCGACGTGGTGCTGGTGTCGCTGCCTTCGGGAAAGGTGCTGGCGGAGCTGGCCCGTGGTCCTGGCGGCCTGCTGGCACAGATGAAGCCGGGCCAGATCTTCGTCGACCTGGGGACCTCGGCAGTCGGACTGACGCGCGAGCTGGCGGCCGAGTTTTCCGCGCGCGGCGTGCGCTACCTGGATGCGCCGGTGGCGCGCACCAGGCAGGCGGCGGAGGCGGGAACGCTGTCGGTCATGGTCGGTGGCGAGGCGGCGACGTTCGAGGAAGTCAAACCGCTCCTGTCATGCTGCGCCAGCGATATTACCCACTGCGGCGCCGTCGGCAGCGGCCAGGTGACCAAGATACTCAACAACATGGTGCTGTTTCAGACCGTGGCGGCGCTGTCGGAGGCCTACGCGATCGCGCACCACGCCGGTTTCGATCCGAAGCTGATATTCGAAACCCTGTCCAAAGGCTCCGGTGACAGCTTTGCGCTAAGAAACCACGGCGCCAAGGCGATCATCCCGCAGGTGTTTCCGCTGCGCGCGTTCTCGGTCGCGTACGCGAAGAAGGACCTGTCCTACGCGCTCGAACTCGCGAGCGAGCACGGCATCGACGCCGCCGGCGCCCGGCGCGTCGACGCGCTGTTCGATCAGGCGATCGCCAAGGGCTTGGGCGATCCGTATTTTCCGGTGGTGAGCAGACTGGTCGACGGCAGTGCCTGAGATCCGGGAATGGGCGCGAAGCAACGACAATAATAGGACGGCGAAAGCCGCAACAAAAGGAACGATGGCATGACGGAATTCAATGGTGGCGGGCAGCAGGCGCGGGTGGCGGCGGAGCGCTTCAGGCAGGCGATCGAATCGACCTTCGCAGGCGACACCGATCTGCTGCGCCGGGGCGCATTCGTCGACACTTGCTGCCTGATCGAAATCGGTGCCGAGCAGCTGGTATTGACCATACGCAAAGGGCGCCCGACGGTCGCCGCTCGCGTTCCGCCGCTCGTTTCCTGGGAATTCGCCATTCGCGCCGGGGCTGATGCCTGGTTGGCGCTGTGGCAGCCGGTTCCCGAGCCGGGATGGCACGATGTGTTCGCGCTCGCCAAGCGCGGCGCCATGCGCATCGAAGGCAGCCTGCAGCCGTTCATGGCGAACCTTCAGTATTTCAAGGATCTCGTCACGCTGCCGCGCCCCGGAGGCCCGCAATGAAGCCGCCCGAATTCGAGCCCATCGTCGGCCGCTACCTGACGGTGCCGATCCTCGGCGATCCGTGCCGGGTCTACGTCGAGGAGGCGGGCAGCGGCATACCGCTAGTGTGCCTGCACACGGCGGGAGCCGATTCGCGCCAGTTCCGGCATCTGCTGTGCGACGCTGCGGTGACCTCGCGCTATCGCGTGATCGCCTTCGACATGCCCTGGCACGGCAAATCCTATCCGCCGGCGGGTTGGCAGAAGTCCGAGTACAAACTGACGACCGAACGCTATGTGGAAACCATACGCGCGTTCTGTTCGGCGATGGGGCTCGTGCGCCCGGTCGTCATGGGCTGTTCGATCGGCGGCCGCATCGTGCTGCAGCTCGCGCACGCTCACGGCGGCGAGTTCCGCGCCTTGATCGGACTGGAGTCGGCCGATTACCAGCAGCCCTGGTACGACACCAGCTGGCTGCATCGCGGCGACGTGCATGGCGGCGAGGTCTGCGCGGCCCTGGTATCCGGGCTGATCGCGCCGCAGAGCCCTTCGGAATACCGCCACGAAACGTTGTGGCAGTACATGCAGGGCGGCCCGGGGATATTCAAAGGCGATTTGTATTTTTACCGGGTCGACAGCGACTTGCGGGGAAAACTGACTGGTATCGACACCAAGCGCTGTCCGCTGTACCTGCTGACCGGCGAATACGATTTCTCCTGTACCGCGGCAGATACCTTGCGCACCGCAACGGCCATCCCCGGCGCCAAAGTCACGCTGATGAAGGAAGTCGGACACTTTCCGATGAGCGAGAATCCGGCGCAGTTTCGCAATTACCTGCTGCCGGTGCTGGAGGAAATTTTCAAGGCCGCGGCGTAATCCGGGTAGCGTGCATTCCAGCGTTGCATCCGCATTGCGCGGCTAAGCGGCATGCCAGGTCGAAGTTGCAATCGCAGCGGGCTTGCCGTCGGTGGAACTCAGTACCGCCTCGACAAAGCTGACCAGGCGCCCGCGTTTGAGGAAGCGCGCGTTGCAGGTCGCGCGCCCGCGCCCGAGCGCTCGCAGGTACTGGACTTTGCTCTCCAGGGTATAGCCGGATCCATGGACGCGCTTGAACAGGGAGCCCGCGGCGCTGTCCAGCACAAAGGCGATAATACCTCCATGCAGCGTCCCTGCGGAATTGAACATGAAATCCTCGATCTCCAGGCTGAGCGCGCAGATCTCGCCGTCGAAGGAAAGTTCGCAGCCGAGAAAGCGTTCGAAAAAGAAGCCGCCGCTAGTGCGGTCGTATTCGGCGAGCGCGCGTTGCAGTGCCTTGGTCGCAGCAATTTCATTCATGGCGAGCTCCCTATCGCAACTCGGACGGTGGACGTGAATTGAGCCACGGCTCTAGGCTTGCGCGGACTTGGCCAGCATTTCGCGCAAGGCGAAGCGCTGGATCTTGCCCGACGCGGTGAGCGGCAGTTCGCTGACGAAGCTGATAGCGCGCGGCAGCTTGTGCTTGCCGATGATGGTGGCGCAGTGTGCGATCAGATCCTCGGCGCTGGCCTGTATGCCGGGCTTCAAGACCACGAAGGCGTGCACCAGCTCGCCGCGAATTTCATCCGGAACGCCGATTGCCGCGGCGCTTTGCACGGACTGGTGCTCGCACAGCGCGTTCTCGACTTCCTTGGGATAGATGTTGTAACCGCTGGAGATGATCATGTCTTTGAGCCGGTCGCGCACGAACAGTTCACCGTCTTCGTCGACGATGCCGATGTCGCCGGAGTGCAACCAACCGCCGCGCAGCGCCTGCGCGCTCAGTTCGGGTTTGTTCCAATATCCGATCATGAAGGTGGAGCAGCGAAAACAAAATTCCCCGGGGGTATTGGGCGGCAGTTCCTCGCCGTCCGGACCCAGTACCTTGACTTCTATGCCCGGCAGGGGCTGGCCGCAGGCGCCGATTTTGTGCTCGCCGAAGGGCACCTGCGCTGAGGCAACCGGCGAGATTTCGGACAAGCCATAGCTTTCGACGATCTCGATCTTGTGCACGTTCTTGAGATCGAGTTTGAGGCGGTCGGAGACCGGGCCGCCGCCCACATCCATCAGGCGCAGGCTCGAGAAATCGCGGCCTTTGATGTTCTCGGCATCGAACAGTCTTGCAAACATCGTCGGCACGCCCGCCAGCACGGTGACGCGGTGACGCTCTATTTTTTCCATCGCGGCCAGCGGATCGAACTTCGGCAGGATCACGGTGCGCGCACCGGCCGCCGCCGGCATCATGAAGTCAAAACAAAAGCCAAACGACGAGAACAGCGGCAGCATGCTGAGGGCGACATCGTCAGCCTGGTAGCGCAGCACCAGGTTGGTGATGTGCACATTTTCGGTGACCCCGCGCTGGCGCAGCAGGATACCTTTCGGTCTGCCGGTCGTCCCCGAACTGTAGATCATGACGCTCGGCTCCTCGGGGTCTGCGCTCACGGCTTTGGCGAGCGGGGAGTGCGCCTGCAGCAGGGCGTCGTATGACTGCCAGTCTGCGGCCGCGCCCTGTGTCACCACCTTCAGGCGCAAATCGTGGCGCAGAAACTCGGGCGTGACGCGGTCGAGGAACGGGTGCTGGATGAAGGCGGCGGCCGGTGTGCAGTCGGCGGCGGTGTCGATCAGTTCACGCGCGGTGGTGAGAACGTTGACCGGAACGCAGATCACGCCGGCGAGGCTGCAGGCGATGTACAGTTCCACGATCTCGCGCGAGTTGCCCATGAGAAGCATGATGCGTGCCCCAGGGGCGATGCCTGCGGCGGCGATGGCGCCGGCGATGCGGCCGGCGCGTTCGTAGCTCGAGCGGTAGCTCTGTTCGCTGCCATCGGGCAATATCAGGTGTGTCCGGCTGCCCAGGGTCCGCGCGTTGTGCCGAAACAGAAGGTCGATGCGATTCAGGGGTGCGACCACTGTCTTCTCCTTATCCCGCCTCAGATCGCCATGCGCTGGCCGCCGTCTACGTAATAGGTCTCGCCGGTGCAGAAACTGGCTGCGTCGGAGGCGAGGAAGGCGACGAATTCCGCTACTTCCCCCGGCTCTGCAACGCGTCGCAGCGGAATCCGCCGCAGAACCCAGTCGCGCTTGCGCTCGTCTGCGAGCACGTCTTTCGAAATGTCGGATCGGACGTAACCCGGTGCCACGCAGAGAACGCGAATATTGTCTCCGGCCCAATCGTAGGCCAAAGCCCGTGTGAGGCCATCGATTCCCGCCTTGGACGCGCAGTAGGCGGCGGTGTTGGGAAACGCGATGGCGCCGGCCAGCGAGCCGATGTTGATGATTACGCCGCCGCCGCGCTCCCGCATCGCTGCGTAGGCCGCGCGCGCCAGCGTGAACTGGCTGACGAGATTGACCTGCAGCGTTTCGGCAAACGCTTCAGGTGTGAATTCCTCCGGGCGCCGTTCGACGACGATGCCGGCATTGTTGATCACTGCGTCGATGGCGCCATGGGTTCGCACGGCATGTTCGGCAAACGATTGCAGCGACGCATTCGACTTCGCATCGCCGACGAAAACGCTGGCCGGCACGCCCAGCGCGCGCACCATGTTCGCTGTCTCGTCCAGGGCCGCCGGGTCGCGGCCAAAGCAGGCTAGCGCATAGCCGCGCCGCGCCAGCGCGAGCGCAATGGAGCGGCCGATATTGCGGCTCGCACCGGTGACCAATGCAACTTTCTGAGCGGACATTGCTTTTGGATCTCTCAGACCTTGGCGTAGCGTTTGCCGGACTCCGGCAGCGTGAATACGCCCTTGTTCAGCCATTGGCCGCCGTCTGCGACTTGTTTCTCGCGCCGTCCCGCAAGCGCGACGCGAGCGCCAAACGCGGCCGCGCGCAGCGCGAAGCCGCGGCCGATGTCGGTACCGGCGCCGGTGATGAAGTCGGTGCGTTCCGAAAAGCGACCAGGCGCCAGCATAATCACCTCGAAAATATAAAGAAATACGTATTAATAAAATGGACGTACTTTACCCCTGCGAGAATTGCGAAGTCAATAGCGGGGGTTCGCAAAAGCTCCCAAAAATAAGGTGATACACCATGATGTCATAGAGGAATATAGGCTTGAACCGAGATCGGACGCTTGCCTCTGAGGGAGCGGGAACGGATGCTGCAGCGCAATGTATGTAAAATGAAATGAACGTTGACAAAATGAAATCCCGGCGATTATTCTGCGCTTTGGCAAACGGGCTCAACGGGGCGTTCTGGATGCACAGCAGGAACTTGGGAGACAACGATGCGGCAGCGGCGCAGGCGGTGCTCTATGGCGTCGAATCCGGGATCGCAAGCATCACCCTGAATCGTCCCGAGCGGCGCAATGCGCTGTCGATCGCGGCGGCCGAACGCCTGTATCGAATCTGGGGCGAGATCGACGCCGACGACAGCGTGCGGGTGGCAGTGCTCACGGCGGCCGATTGCGGCACCTTCTGCGCCGGCATGGACCTGAAAGAAGCTGCCGAAATCAAACGCGAGCGCAACTGCGATATCCTCGATATGCTCACCGATCCGTTCTATGAGCGCATGCGATCGGTCAGGAAGCCAATCATTGCCGCCATGACCGGGCACTTCGCCGCAGGCGGCATGGTGCTCTCGCTCAATTCGGATCTGCGCGTCGGCCTGGCGGGGACCAAAGGCGGTATTACCGAAGCCAAGCTCGGACGCGGGTCGCCTTGGGCGGTGCCGATGCTGTGGATGTTGCCGCAGCCGATACTGCTGGAGATGACGCTGACCGGGGACATGGTCGACATCGAAAGGCTGCACGCGCTCGGTTTCGTCAACTACGTAGAGCCCACGCCGGATGCGGTGCGTCAGCGAGCGTACCAGCTTGCGGCGCGGATTCGAGACAATGCGCCGCTGACGGTGCAGGCGGGAAAGGCGAGCTTGCTGGCCGGCGTGAGCCTCGGTTGCGAACGCGGTTTCGCGCGCGCAAAGGAGATTTATCAGCCGGTTTATGCGAGCGAGGATGCGCAAGAGGGGCCGCGCGCATTCGCAGAGAAGAGGGTGCCGCGCTGGCTCGGGCGCTGACGCCCCGGTCGTTGACGCCACAGTCGGAGCACGTTGCAACGAGATCGAGGAGGCTTGGCCGAGCTTGCCGCGACCAGCGCGCGGCGAACGACGGTCAAGGCGAGGAGGAGGATGAAGCCGAAGCAGCAGTCGCAGGTAGGATACGCCGCGGACGCGATGCTCGATAGCGAGCATCTGCAATTCCGCAGCGCGTTTCGCCGCTTTGTCGAGGAGCGGCTAGCCCCGCTCGCGGCGCAGGGTGAAAAGGAAAAGCGCTTTCCCCTGGAGGTCTATGCCGCCTTGCGCGAAAGCGGCTACCTGGCGCCGGATTGCCCGGAGGAGATCGGTGGCGGCGGTGGCGACATCCTGATCGGTTGCGTCTATTACGAAGAATTGACGCGCATTCCGGCGGGCGTTTCGGCCGGCGTGTTTGCACACCAGCATCTGGCGCTCAAGCCCCTGCTTGCGCTCGGGAGCGAGGCGCAACAGCGCGAGTACCTCTTGCCCGGCGTGCGCGCCGAGCGCATCGGCGCGTTTGCGTTGACCGAGCCCGACGCCGGCAGCGACATCATGGGCATACGCACGCGGGCCCGCCGCGATGGCGAGGACTGGATACTTTCCGGCAGCAAGGTCTACATCACCAATGGCACCATTGCGGATTTCTACCTGATTGCGGCGCGCACCGCGCCGGAGCGGCGGCCGGACTCGCTTTCGCTGTTCATCGTCGATGCGCGCAGCCGCGGCCTCACCGCGAGCGCGCTCGACAAGCTCGGGAACCACTCCTCGTCCACGGCGCTGGTTGCACTCGATGATGTGCGCGTCGGGCCGGGCCAGTTGCTGGGCAAGGTCGGCGGCGGGCTGGGACAGCTCAAGGCGACGCTTTCTTCCGGGCGCATACTCCAGGCCACACGCGGTTTGGGAATAGCGCAGATCGCCCTGGAAAAATGCCAGGACTACGCCGGACAGCGGAAAGCTTTCGAGCGCCCGATCGGCGAATTCCAGGGGGTGGCATTCAAGGTCGCTGAAATGGCGGCGAGGATAGAGGCGGCGCGCCTGATGGTCTACAGCGCGGCGCGCGCCCATATCGCCGGCAAGGAGGTCTCGATCGGCGCCTCCATGGGCAAGTTCTTGGTGGCCGATGCGGTGCAGTACGCGGTGCTGAACGCGATGACCCTGCACGGCGGTTACGGTTACATGGAGGAGAGCGGATTGCCGCGGCTGTATCGGGATGCGCCGGAGTCCTATATCGGGGAGGGCACGCCCGAGATCCAGCTGCGTATCATCGCCCGCGCCATGGGCATGAAATGCTGAAGTTGCCCGATTCTGCCCCGGCCGCGACGGCTGCTCCGGACGCAACTGTGCACTGCGATCCGGATCGCAAGACCTCGGAGGACGCGTGATCGAACTTACCTACTGCATGCATCGTCTGCCGCAATTGACGCATCAGGAGTTCGTGGATTACTGGCACGACCGGCACGCGCCCTTGATGCGCCGCCACCAGGGCATCCTGCGCGTCAGGCGCTATGTTCAGCTGTGCGCGGTTCAGACTGACCTCAATTTGCGGGTGGCGCAGTTTCGCGGCGGCCCCCCGCCTTTCGACGGCATCGCCGAAGTCTGGTACGACAGCTGGGATGCGTTCACTGCGGCGGCCAGCGATCCCGCGGCGCAGGCAGCGCTGGGCGAGTTGTTGCAGGACGAACGGCGTTTCATCGATGTTGAGCGGTCGCCGGTGTGGGTCAACGAAATCCGCGAAATCTTCTGAATGGGGAGAAGCAGATGGCAAAAGTGATGATCGTAACTGGTGCAAGCCGTGGGATCGGTGCCGCCATCGCGCTGCTCGCAGCGCAGCGCGATTATGCAGTTTGCATCAACTACGCACGCAACCGCGCAGCGGCCGATGCGGTGGCGCAAACGATCGCCGCTGCGGGCGGGAGGGCGATCACCGTGCAAGCAGACGTGGCGCGGCAGGCGGAAGCGGCAAAGTTATTCGAGGAGGCCGACCGGCAGCTCGGGCCGGTGGATGTGCTGATGAACAACGCGGGAATTATCGGCGCGCATTTCACGATCGATCAAACGGATGCGGCGGCGCTGCAGCGCATATTTGCGACCAATACCTTCAGTTGTTTCTTCTGTGCGGGAGAGGCGATCAAGCGCATGTCGACGCGGCTCGGCGGAAAAGGCGGGGTCATTGTGAACATCTCATCGGTTGCGGCGCGCCATGGCGGCTTGCCGAGCGAAATTGCGTACGCCGCAAGCAAGGGGGCGGTCGACAGTTTCACCTTCGGACTGGCGAAAGAAGTTGCGCGCGAGGGGATCCGCGTCAACGCCGTGCGCCCCGGGCTGATCGTCACGGACATGCACGATGCGCACGGCGGCAGCGCCATGCTGGCCTCCCTCGGGCCGACAGTTCCGCTGGGACGTGCCGGCAGCGCCGAAGAGGTGGCGGAGGCGGCATTGTGGCTGGCATCGCCGGCGGCGTCGTATGTGCACGGAACCGTCCTGGACGTATCCGGAGGTCGCTAGGATGAAGAACGAAACTGCGGAGGACAACGCAACGGCAAATTTTCCTACTGCCGGTGGAGCAATCTGAAATGGCTGGCAAGCAGGCGCTGATCGTCGGGGCTTCGGGGCTCCTCGGTACCAATTTTCATCAGTATCTGGAATCCTGCGCAGATTGGGATGTGATCACGTTGTCGCGCAAGGCGACCAGCGGCGGCGCGCGCCACCTCGCCTTGGACCTGCTCGACCGCGATGCGTGCGCACGTGCGGTCCCTGCGCTCGCCGCTGTCACCCATGTCTTCTATCTATCACGCGTGGTTGAGCCGGACTCGGACTATGTGATCGAGGTCGATCCGAACGTCGACATGCTCAAGAATCTGATCGACTACCTCGATCCGGTCGCGAAGCGGCTCGAGCACGTGCAGCTGATGCACGGCAGCAAATGGTACGGGTCGAAGCTCGGGCCTTTCAAGGTGCCCGCGAAGGAGAGTCACCCGCGGCCGGATCAGGCGCTCTACTACTATGGCCAGCACGATTACATCGTTCAAAGACAGAAAGGCCGCCGCTGGACGTGGTCGACCTTGCGCCCGCATTTCGTCAACGGCGTCGCCGTGGGCAGCCCGAGCAACCTGGTGTCGGCGCTCGGGGCCTACGCGGCCATTCTGCAGGAACTGGGCCTGCCTTTTTCCTTTCCTGGCTCGGAACGCGCGTTCGACGCGCTGCTGATGTACGCCGATGTCAGGCTGGTTGCCAAAGCGATGCTGTGGGCGGCCACCGAACCCAGATGCGCCGGCCAGGACTTCAACATCGCCAACGGCGACTATTTTCGCTGGCGGGATATATGGGGCGGGCTTGCGGCCCATTTTGGCCTGGCAGCAGGCGCGGTCGGCGCGTTCAAACTGAAGGACTTCATGCGCGACAAGGCGCCGCTGTGGGATCGCCTGGTTGTCAGGCATGGCTTGCGTCCGACCGCGTTCGCTGCGATCGCCGACTGGGCGTTTGCCGATTCGGTGTTCAGGATCGAGTGGGACCAGGCGCTGTCGGTGGTGAAGTCGCATCAATTTGGCTTCGGCGAGATGGTCGATTCCGAACAGATGTTTCTGGATCTTCTGTCGGAGTATCGTCGCTTGCGGATTCTGCCCTGAACTCGAAGCAGCGGGCGGGCCGATGAACATGGACCAGCCCGATGGTGTGCGGGCGACCCGGCGCAGAACCCGGGCGGCCGCGCGCAGCGGCAGATGTGGCAGGTAGTACGGTTTTGACCTGGTGAAATTTCGTGCTGACGGATGTATCTATTTAGGAGGATGGCGATGATGAAAATCATGATGCAAAGAACGCTGCTCGTGCTGGCGTCGGCGATCGGCTTCGTCTGGGCGGCAAGTACTGCGGCGCAGGTCGACACCCTGAAGATCGGGGTGGTCAGTGCGCTGTCGGGTCCCGGTTCCGAGTGGGGGCTGGCGCAGGATGGGGGCATGAAGATCGCGGCGATGGAGGCCAACGCGAAAGGCGGCCTCAAGGTCGGCAACAAGACCTATAAGATCGAGGTGATCTCCTACGATGATCAGTACAAGGCAGCGCTCTCCGTTTCGGCCGCGACGCGCCTGATCGAACAGGACAAGGTCAAGTTCGTCGTCGGGCCGTTGGGATCGGCCGCGGTACTCGCAGTGAAGCCGCTATGGGAAAAGAACAAGATTTTCGCGATCATCGGTGCCTACAGCGAAAAGGTGCTCGATGCCGACACCAAGTATTCCTATCGCGGTTACCCGACGCAGACGGAGTTCGCCGGCCGGATCGTGGAGTGGCTGAAGAAGAACAAACCGGCTCTGAAGACCGTTGCGCAGATCGAGCCGAACGACGAGACCGGATGGTCATCCAACCGCTTGTTGAAGGGACAGTACGACGGCGCCGGCTACAAGATCGTTTCCTCGGAGCTGTTCGAGCGCAGCCTCAAGGATTTTCAGCCGGTACTGACGCGGGTTCTGGCGACCAAGCCCGATATCATCGAACTGGGGACGACGCCTACCGGGACGGCCGGTCTGATGGTGCGCCAGGCGCGCGAACTCGGTTTCAAGGGACAGTTCGTCAAGATCGGCGGCCCCGGCGTGCCGCAGCTCGTCGCGGCTGCCGGAAAAGAGTTCGCCGAGGGCCTGATCACTTACGCCGCCGCCGATATGACGACGAAGCAATACAAGGATCTGGAGCTTCAGTATGCCAAGGTGCTGAAACCGCCGATGAACGAGTTCGTCGTCTATTTCTACGATGCCGCGCGCATGCTTCTGGATGCGATCCAGGCGGCCGGGACCGTGGACGACACGGACAAAGTCCGGGCGGCTTTCGAGAAGATGTCACCGTACAATGGCATTCAGGGAACCATTCGCTTGGGCGGCATGAAGGACTATGGCGCCGACCATCAGATGCTGACGCCGGTATTTATCGGCGTCATCAAGAACGGCGAGCAGGTGATCATGGGCCGCATGGACTAGCAGCGGTCGCGTCCGCCGCGCTCGTTGCAAGTTGCGGCGGACGATTTTTTCTGGAACAAGCACGAATGTTCGAACTCGCAATCAAGATCGTGATCAACGGCCTGACATCGTCGTTGGTCTACATATTGATGGCTCTCGGGTTTACGCTGATTTTCGGCATCATGCGCGTCGTCAACTTCGCTCACGGCGAACTGTACATGGTGGCGGCGTTTCTGGTGTACGTTCTGGTCGGATCTTTGGGCTGGAACTACTATCTCGTTGTGGTGCTGGCGGCCATCGCCATGGGTTTGTTCGGGGCGGTGCTGGAACGCGTCCTGTTCCGGCCATTCATCGGGCGGGAGTTGAACGGGATGATCATGGCCCTTGCCATTTCGATCACCCTGCAGGCAACGGCGTTTATTCTGTTCGGCCCCGACGAGCATTCGGTGCAGCGCCCGATTTCAGGCGTTATTCAATTGGGGGCGGTGATGGTTCCGCGTGACCGCCTCGCGGTGGGTTTGATCGCGCTCTTGATCCTCGCAGTGTTCTACCTGTTCATGCGGTATACGAAGGTGGGTCTGGCGATGCGGGCGGTAGTGCAGGACGAGGAAATCGCTTCGATCCATGGCGTGCGTCCGAAGTTCATCCACCCGTTCGCCTTCGGGCTGGGGGCGATGCTTGCGGGATTTGCCGGCGCATTGATGGCGCCGATCTATACGATTTATCCGTACATGGGTTCGCAGCCGATGCTCAAGGCGTTCATCGTGGTCATCCTCGGTGGCCTGGGGAGCGTTCCCGGAGCCGTTCTCGGCGGCGTGGTTCTCGGACTATCGGAGTCCATCTTCGCGACGCTGATCAACACCACGGTCGCGACCATGATCTCTTTCGCGATCGTCGTGCTGATCCTGCTGGTCAAACCAACCGGTCTTCTGGGACGCTGAAGCCGATGAAATCCTTCCTGAAGTACCTCGCCATCATCGCCGCCCTGGCGGTGTTGCCCTACTTGTTGCGCTCCCCATTCCTGACCCATATCGGTGTCATGATCGGCCTCTACACCACCCTGGCGTTGAGCATGAACCTGATGCTGCGCATCGGCCAGATATCCTTCGCACACGGGGCATTCATGGGGCTCGGGGCCTACGGATCCGCGCTGATGATGATGCGCCTCGGGCTGCCGTTCCCGATCGCCTTCTTCGGCGCCGCGCTGGCCGTCACGCTGCTTGCCTGGCTGGTGGGCCAGGTATTCTTAAGGATCAGGGGC
>Ga0334722_10002515_pt1 | contig 20656 bp, 21 predicted proteins | sample C3_bottom_MG_FD_207210 | JGI IMG/M metagenome (GOLD analysis project Ga0334722, IMG submission 207210) | Sediment microbial communities from Yellowstone Lake, YNP, Wyoming, USA - C3_bottom | ecosystem: Environmental > Aquatic > Freshwater > Lake > Sediment | place: USA: Wyoming | collected... | reverse complement strand
ACGCGCTCCCTCCAGCGAGCCCGGCGCAACCCCGCTTGCATCCTTCTGTTTCTGCATATCCGACTCCTTCTCTCAGACACGATTTAACCCCAAATTCGTGTCCAGGAAAATCGGAGCCGGCGCAAGCGTGCCTAATGCAACCTGTGCCCACGGTAAGTGGTTGGGGGGCGCAGCGAGTAGTCGGCGAACAAAATTTGGGTGACCGCTTTTCGGCATTGAGATCGACTTGGTCAAATAGTGCTATCGACCCTGCGCGACAACGCATGGACGCTAGTCGGTATCGGTCGCGCGGTGCTTGATAACGTCTGAGTCGACCTTCCCGCCCTATAGGGGCTAGCGTTCTTCTGAGGTCGGCCAGAACGGAGTCTTTCGACAGAATCGGCCGATCGCGGCGGCTTCTATGTGCCAGATCGCGACCATCCGCTTTGCGCAAAGACCGTCCAGTGCGTATTATTCGCATCGCCAGCCACTCGCAGGTTATGCCCGCGTTTGCCTGACCTGCGGCGCAATACGCCCTCGAACCGCTCGACGCAGGCTGACAAGCCGTGCTCGATGTCCCCATGGCATGAACACAAAGGAGAAACCCATGTCGAAGACTGTTCTCATCACCGGCGCCGGGAGCGGCTTCGGCCGCGATGCCGCCGTCCAACTCGCCGCGCGCGGCCACCGCGTCATCGCTACCGCAGAGACCGAGCGGCAGGCCGCCGAACTCTCGGCGTCTCACCCGGAGCTGACCGTGGCCAAGCTCGACATAACGCACATGGACGATCTGGCCAAGGTCGATCAATGGGATCTCGACGTATTCATCGCCAATGCCGGCCGCGGCCAGACCGGGCCCCTTGCCGTCATTCCGATGACACGTCTGCGCGAGGTGTTTGAGGTCAACGTCTTCGGCACCGTCGCCATTACCCAGCGTGTGGCGGCGGCGATGAAACGCAAGCGCGCCGGCCGGATCCTGATCGTGTCGTCGATTGCCGGCGTCCGCGCCGGTATCGGGTCGGGGCCGTATGCGATGACCAAGCACGCGCTGCAGGCGATGGGCGGCGTACTGCGCAACGAGTTGGCGCCGTTCGGCATCGACGTCGCACTCATCAACCCGGGCCCGTACGCCACCGGCTTCAACGACCGCATGGCCAATGATCCGGGCGACTGGTTCGATCGCAACACCGCCGCCCGCGAAGACGTGGCGATCATGGACTCGCTCGTGCAGCGCATCACCGTCGGTCAACTCGACCCTGCCGACGTCGTCAAACGCTACGTCGAACTGGTCGAAGCCGACCAAACCGAATTGGTCAACTTCATCCCCAAAGACATGCTCGAACGCCTGAACAAGCCCAAACCCGCCTGACCGCACCGATCGCCCATCGATTCGCGGCGGGATCGCAGCGCGGAATGGTCGATCGCTGGTGCAGGTCGCACCGAGGCAGGCGGCATGACAGCCACACTACAATGCGCGGCGCGTGAAGAGATCGCGTTTTTCGGCGAGAATCGCGTCTTTCCCACACTTTCTGGAATCAGCCATGGACGAACTACTCTACGAACTGCGCGACGGCGTCGCCTACCTGACCTTCAACCGGCCGCAGGCGAGGAACGCCCTCACCTTCGCCATGTACGACCGCCTCGCCGAGATCTGCGAGCAGGCGAACCGGGACCGCTCGATCCGCGCGATGCTCCTCACCGGCGCAGGCGACAAGGCCTTCGCCGCCGGCACTGACATTTCGCAGTTCCGCGCCTTCGACAAGGAGCAGGACGCGCTCGATTACGAGGCGCGCATCGATCGGGTGCTGGGAGCGCTCGAGCGTTGCCGCGTGCCGACCGTCGCCGCGATCCAGGGTGCCTGCACCGGCGGCGGCGCGGGCATCGCGGCCTGCTGCGACCTGCGCATAGGCACGCGCAGCATGCGCTACGGCTTCCCGGTGGCGAAGACCCTCGGCAACTGCCTGTCGATGAACAACTACGCTCGCCTTGCCGCGCTCTTGGGACCGGCGCGGGTGAAGGACATCATCTTCCGCGCGCGCCTGATCGAGGCGGATGAGGCGCTGGCGATCGGCCTGGTGAGCGAGCTGGTCGAGGATGGCGCCGCGCTCGCGCGCCGCGCCGAGGAACTCGTGCGCGAAGTGGCAAGCCTCGCACCGCTCACGCTGCAGGCGACCAAGGAGGCGATCTACCGCCTGCGCACCAAGCCCGCGGAAGGCAGCGACCTCGTGCTCATGTGCTACATGAGCGCGGATTTCCGCGAAGGCATGGAGGCGTTTCTCAACAAGAGAAAGCCCGTCTGGAAGGGGCGGTAGGCCGGAAGGCACGGGAACGCCTTCGATGTGAGCGGGCGCCGATGCTTTTCCACGCCCTCTCGCCGTTCACGCCATAGAAGTGCTGAATCCCTGCTTCCGCGCAGGTGCGGTCCTGCGCGGCCGTTCCCGAACTCACGCCGATGTCGCTGACGAGCTCGACGTCGACGAATACCGGCAGCCCGCCGCCTGATGAAATTCGGTGCAGTAGCTTTTCGCCTTCGAACTCGAGTTGTTCGAGGCTCACTCCAGACCCTGACTCATCATTGGCTGCTAAGTAGTGCGAATGGCAGCTCTTGCGGCGAAGCCACCTAATCTTTGCTCGCCCGCGGATGTCGCGCTACATATGTGCGCAGCTATCCAACCTGGTTGGCGTTGACAGTACCCGGCTACTTTGCAACCTCTTTCCTTCCGCGGCGCTTATGGGTACTGTTCGCGAAGAATTCAAGGTAATGCCTATCACTTACCGTTAGATGTTCCGTCAGCCACTTATGAGCAATATTGATTGCCTCACGCGGTACGCCCCCCTTTTTTTTGAGGGATGTCTGCCCCAGATGGTGCACATCGGAATGAAACTGCCGATGCTCTTCAATATGCTGCTCAAAGTCAGGGTAGTGGAGTTTTCGCATCATACTTTCCTCAAGCGAAAAATGCTCCTGAAGCAAGCGGAGGAGTTTGATAATTTCAGCCTCGGCGCGCAAGCGATCGCCATCGATCGGACCATGCGCTATTCTTAGTAAGCAGTCGAAGATGCGCTTGTGCTGGAGATCTATCGCCGGTATCCCAAGCGAGTATTCGTCCTTCCATTCCAGATCTTTCATTTTCTTCCAAGTGACCGGAGACATTGACTACAAAGGCACAAACGTCGAAAACCGCGATCGCGTCTTGATCATGAAAGATCGCACCAACGAAAGTCGGAGTCCTGCCCAGATTTTCGCTTGGGCATGGTGCATCAATACAAAGCGCGAGCTTTTGATGTGAATCAAACAGACGCTTGACTCCGTATTGGCCCTTATTTCGCACGCAATTCGCACACGCCTGACACTCGCCTATGATTCCGTTACAATTCCATCGGTTGGCGTGATTGGGCCAGTGGTTCAATTCCCCCCGCCTCCGCCATTTGACGAAGTCCAGCCGCTCTCGGCTGGACTTTTTTCTGGAGGAAACGGATTCTCCGTTGCCTTTCGAAGTTGAATTTTCGTCCCAACCCCAGGGAATTATTCATGGCTCAACCCATCAGCATCCAATTCACCCGCTTCTCCGCCTTCTATTCGCCGCTCATCGCCACCATTGCCGGCGGCTTCCTGCAGGAGGAGGGTCTGGAACCCACGCATTCGATCGCGCCGGCGGGCAAGTCGGCGATCGCGGGCTTGCTCGAGGGCAGCGTGCAGGTGGCGCAATCGGCGCCTTCTCAGGGTTTCACGCCGCTGGAGAAAGGCCAGCAGCCGCCGGCGGTGCATTTCGCGCAGGTCAACGAAAAGGACGGCTTCTTCATCGCCGCGCGCAAAGCCGACCCCGCTTTCACCTGGGACAAGCTCAAGTCCGGCACGATACTCGTCGATCGCGGCGTGCAGCCGCTTGCCATGTTCAAGTATGCGTGTTTCAAGAAAGGGCTGGACTGGAAATCGCTGTCCATAGTGGATGCCGGCATGAATACGATGGACCAGGCATTCCGCGACGGCACCGGGGACTACATCCACCAGCAAGGGCCGGCGCCGCAGCAGTTGGAGCATGACGGTGTGGGCCACGTGGTGGCGTCGCTCGGGGATGCGATCGGCCCGCTCGCGTTCTCTAGCCTGGCGGCAACGCGCGAATGGCTCGCCACGGATCAAGCCAAGCGCTTCACGCGGGCCTATCGCAAGGCGCGCGCCTGGCTGATCGCCACACCAGCGGCGAAAGTCGCCGAGGTAGAGGCGTCGTTCTTCCCGCATATCGACCGCGCCGTGCTGACCGAGACCATCGCGACCTACCAGAAGCTGGGCAACTGGACACCGCATGTGGAAATCACCCGGCCCGCGTTCGAGGTTACGCTGGACGTGTTCGAGTACTCGGGACTGATCACCAAGCGCCACAAGTACGACGACGTCATCGCGCAGCCGCCTGCCTGAAGCGCATCGACGACGGGCGGTTTTCCAAACCGCCCGCAAACAGGCTCAGGGAACGTCGACGACGTCGCCCGCGGGCCCTTCATGATGCGGGTGAGGCTCGTGCGCCGGCTGCACCGGCGCGCCGCCGACGGGCACGACGCGCGACAAAAATCCGATCACGGCATTGCCGAAGATATCGTTGCGGTCCCCCGCCACCATGTGCGCGGCGCCGGTGACGTTGACGTATTCGGCATGGGGACACAAGCGCAGGAACTCCTGCGCCCCTTCTTCGCTCAACACGTCCGAGAGACCGCCGCGCACCAGCAGCGTGGGCAGCGCCAGATTGCGCGCACAGGCTTCGAGACGTTCGCGGCGTTTTTCCAGGTCCCGTTTCGCCGGCCGGAAGCGCGGGTCCCAGTGCCAGCGGTATTTGCCGTCCGCGGCCAGGCGCACGTTCTTCGCCAGCCCGTCCAGGGTTCGCGGGCGTTTGCGGTGGGGCTGGTAGTTGCCGATCGCCTCCGCCACTTCCTCAAGAGAACTGAAACCCTCGGGCTTCTGGCTCATGAACGCCTGTATCTTGTTGATGCCCTCGGTCTCGATGCGCGGCGCGATGTCGACCATGACGAAGGCGGTCGCATCCACGCGATCCTCGCCTATGGCGACCAGGCTGGTCCCCCCTCCCATCGACGCGCCCACCAGAACCGGGCGCCGTCCGCCCAGCGCCGCAACCACGCATTTCAAGTCCTCGACCATCACATCCTGGCCGTAGAGCCCGTCCGGGGCCCAATCCGAATCCCCGTGTCCGCGCGCATCGAAGGCAATCGCGCAATAACCCGCCGCGCCCAGTTGCTCTCCGGCTCCCTTCCAGGCATGGCGGGTCTGACCGCCACCGTGCTGCAACAGCACCAGCGGCCCCTGCGGATCACCCCAGGAATCCCCGGCTATTTTGACGCCGCCTACCCCGGTCCAGAAGTGCATCGGCTCCGGTGTGCCCGGAAGTCTGGCGCCTGCACTCATCCTCAGCCCGCGTCGAACGCGCACGCACCGGGGCCGCCCGCGTTGCCGCAACCTTGGCAGGCCGCGGGCAATTCAGCCTGAGCCGACGCGGCGCCCGACAGCGTGGCAAAAGCCGACAGTTTCTTGCGCAACTCGGTGCCGTTGCAGACCGGGCATTCCGGCGCAGGCGACGAACCGCGCAGCAGGAGTTCGAAGTCCTTCCCGCAGGAGGCGCACTGATACTCGAATATGGGCATGTTCTTGTTCTCCGATGAAATACGCTGATCTGGTATCCGGTGCCGTGGACCCGGCGCCGGCGCCGGACGCCGGCGGGGATTACTTGCCGCGCGCTTCGCGCACGACTTTGCGCAAGGCGAGGACGCGCTTGAAGCAGTCCGGACAAACGTAGCGTATGCCGCTGCCAAGCTGGTTGCGCGAAAGCGGACGCATGGTCACGGATTCAACCAGGCGCCGGCACTCCGGACACACCTTGATTTTCGACGGGTCCTTACCCATCAATACGCCCCGACACATCGCCTGGAATCTTCATATCCTGGCATCTTATCCTTTTCCCGCGACTCCTGTTTCGACTCCTGTTTCGTTTGCCGCCCGTATTCTACTTTTTCCCGGTTCGGTTCGCTCCGGGCGCGCCAATGATTTTCCGAATGCAGGCGATAGCAGTAATATAGAGACGTACCCGCGCCATCCAGACCCAGCCGGGAGAAAAGGAGAGAGAACCCATGACCGATACGCTTGCCCGGCTGCAGCTCCCTAAGCGCGCTTTCGCCGTTGTGCTCGCCGGCGGCCGTGGTTCGCGCCTGAAACAACTCACCGACCGCCGGGCGAAACCGGCCGTGTATTTCGGCGGCAAATTCCGCATCATCGACTTTTCGCTGTCCAATTGCCTCAATTCCGGCATCCGTCAGATCGGGGTCGCAACCCAGTATCAGTCCCACAGCCTGCTGCGCCATCTGCAGCGCGGTTGGTCGTTCCTGAAAACGGAAATGAACGAGTTCATCGACCTGATGCCGGCGCAGCAGCGCGTCGATGAGACCGAGTGGTACCGCGGCACGGCCGATGCGGTGCTGCAGAACCTGCATATCATCCGCCGCAAGAAGCCGCAATTCATCGTGGTGCTGGCGGGCGATCACGTCTACAAAATGGATTATTCGCTGCTGCTCACCGATCACGTGGAACGCGGCGCGCAGTGCACCGTGGCCTGCATCGAAGTGCCCATCGCGGATGCGACCGGCTTCGGCGTGATGGCGGCTGACCGCTCGCGCCGCATCACCGATTTCGTCGAAAAGCCGGCCAGTCCGCCGGCGATGCAGGGCAAACCCGACCGCGCGCTCGCCAGCATGGGCGTCTACGTGTTCAACGCCCAGTATCTGTACGACATGCTGGCGCAGGATCTGGCCGATCCCAACTCCAGTCACGATTTCGGCCGGGATATCGTTCCGCGCGCCGTGCGCAACGGCGAGGCGGTAGCGCATCCGTTCGGCCAAAGCTGCGTCTCCAGCGACGCGGGCCTGGAGCCTTACTGGCGCGACGTGGGCACGATCGACGCCTACTGGGAAGCCAATATCGACCTGACTGCAATCGAGCCCAACTTGGACATGTACGACGCCAATTGGCCGATTTTGACCTATCAGGAACAGCTGGCCCCGGCGAAGTTCGTATTCAACCAGGAGGGCCGCCGCGGCATGGCGCTCGACTCGCTGGTGTCCGGCGGCTGCATCATCTCCGGATCCAGGGTGGAGCGCTCGCTGTTGTTCTCCAAGTGCCGCGTCAACTCCTACTGTGACTTGCATGAGGCCGTGCTGCTGCCGGAAGTCACCGTCGGCCGCCACGCCCGCCTTACGCGCGTGGTGATCGACCACGGCTGCCAGATTCCGGAGGGGATGGTCATAGGCGAGGATCCGGTGGCCGACGCCAGGCGGTTCGAGCGTACGGAAAAGGGCATCACGCTGGTCACGCGCGAGATGCTTGCGCGCCTGGCTTGATACCGCACCGCGCAAGAACCTGCGCGCTGCGCGCGCCAACCGTTTTTTCCGTACGGATGGCTACTCGTCCGCGCAACATCGCGAACCCTCAACAAACGCGGGACGAATTAAACCGCGGCGTATAGAATACCGCCGACTTGCCTGTCGAATAAATTCACGGAGCCCTCCCATGCCGCATGAACTGATCGAGACCGTGGCCGATCGCGTCGCAACGCTCACGCTGAACCGTCCCGACCGGCTCAACGCGCTCTCGTCCCCGATCCTCGATGGACTGCTCGAGGCCCTGCCACGGCTCGCAGCCGATCCGCAAGTCGCGGTTGTGGTCGTGACCGGCGCCGGCCGCGGCTTTTGCGCCGGCGGCGACGTCAAGAGCATGGCCGAAGGCTCCAGCCAACTCGGCCACGAAGACGCGGTGCAGCGCCTGCGCGCAAGAATGGAAGTGTCGCGCTTGCTGCACGAGATTCCGAAACCGACCATCGCCATGGTAAACGGCCCCGCGGCCGGAGCCGGGCTCGCGCTCGCGCTCGCCTGCGACCTGCGCGTCGCGTCGGAATCGGCGCGCTTCATCACCGCCTTCGCCAAGGTCGGTTTCTCCGGCGATTTCGGCGGCAGCTACTTCCTGTCCAAACTGATCGGCACGGGAAGGGCGCGCGAACTGTACTACCTCGGCGAGCCTCTGGACGCCAGCCAGGCCCTGGCGCTGGGCATCGTCAACACGGTGGTGCCCGATTTCGAGCTGCTGGACGCAACCACGGCGCTGGCGCAGCGTCTCGCCCACGGCCCGGGCATTGCGCTCGGGCTGATGAAGCGCAATTTCAATGCCGCGGAAACGGGCACGCTGGCCGAGCTTCTGGACCTGGAAGCCCGGCACCAGATCAAGACCGCCAAGACCGAGGATCACCTGGAAGCCGCACGCGCTTTCGTCGAGAAACGGCCGCCGGCGTTCAAAGGACGCTGACGCGCTGCCTAAAATTGTTGGATAACTGAAAGGGAAACTATGGCTTGGGCGGAAAGCATTGTCGGCGCTCTCAAGAAACACAACGTCCGGTTCCTCAACTACGTGCCGGACACCAAGATCGAGAAGATCCTGCAAGCGGCGCGTCAGCTCGGCGGCTTCGAAGCGCTGCCCCTCACGCGCGAGGAAGAAGGGATAGGCGTCGTGTGCGGGCAGTCCCTGGGGGGCGGGCGCGGCGTGATGCTGTGCCCCACGGCGGGACTGGGCAACTCGATCAACGCCCTCGCGTCGCTGTCCATACCCTACCGCATACCCTGTCCGATCATCATCGGCGTGCGCGGCGATTTGGGCGAATTCAATCCGGCCCAGGTGGCGATGGGGCAGGCCACGCAGGATATCCTCGACGCCCTGCGCATCCCCACCTATAGCATCACCCGCGAGGACGAGGCCGAGAAAATCACCGACGGCGCGCTGCGCATCTGCTACGCCAGCGAGGGGCCCGTGGCGATACTCGTCACCAACGAAGTGGCAGGCTGGAAGGAAGGAAAGGCCAAGACATGATCGATCGCACCGAAGCATCCAAATACCTGGTCGGCAAGCTCAAGGACGAGCTCGTGGTGACCTCGCTGGGCAACGAAAAATACGACCTGCGCTCGGGCGGCGAGCGCGACCGGAATTTCTACAATTGGAACGCCATGGGAATGGCCTCATCGATAGGGCTGGGTTTGGCCATGGCGCGGCCGGAGCTTAAGGTCATCGTGTACGACGGCGACGGCTCGCTGCTGATGAACCTGGGCGCGCTGGCGACGATCGCCCTGCGCGAACCGAAGAACCTGATCCACATCGTATGGGACAACCGCAGCTATGCCATGACCGGCGGCCAGCCCACCGCGACCGCGTATCACACGGACCTGGCCGCGATGGCGAGGGGAGCGGGCTACCCCAAGGTGGAACGCACGGAGACTTTGGAAGCCTTCAAGAGCGCAGCCGACCGCGCCCTCACTGAGCCGGGCCCCTGGTTCATCCACTGCCCGATGCAAGAAAAACCCGTCAAAGGCGGCGGCCTGCCCAGCCCAACGGCGATCAAGCACCGCTTCATGGATGCGATCGGGGCGCGCCACTAGACAGGCGCCGCGGCATTTGCCCTGAATCCGGCCGTCAACCGCCAGGCTCAGGCTGGCCCGGCGCTCTGCGCAACGATACGCCGCGCCACCAGATCGGCGATTTCCGGCTCGCCATAGCCCGCCTCACGCAGTATTTCCTGCGTGTGCTGCCCGTGCAGCGGCGCCGGCAGTCTCACCGTCGCCGGCGTGGCGGCAAATTTGGTCGGCGGGTTGAGGTAACGGATGCTGCCCTCGCTCGGGTGCTCGGCATGACCGAACAGCCCGACCGCCTTCAGATGCGGGTGCGCCGGCAGATCGTCGATGGCATAGATCGGAGTCGCCGGAATGTCCAGCGAGGCGCAGAGCGTCATCCACTCGGCCGTCGTGTGTTCGCGCGTCGCCGCCGCCATGTCGCGGTACATTTCGACGACATTGGCATTGCGCGTTTGCCGGTCGGCGCTGCCGTACTTCTCGGCCAGGTCGGCGCGGCCGACCGTGTTGAACAGCGCCCGCCAGTGCGCGTCCGTATAGGGCAGCATGGCGATATGGCCGTCCTTGGTGGGCGCCGGCTTGCGGCCTCCGGCGAGCAGGCGCGCATAACCGGCCTTGACCGGCGCCGGATCGAAAGTAAGCCCGCCCAGATGCTCGGCCAGGACGAAGGCCACCATGGTTTCGAGCATCGGCACTTCGACATACTGGCCGCGGCCGGTGCGCTCGCGGTAAAACAGCGCGGCCAGCACCGCATTCACCAGCGCCATGCCGGTGGTCTTGTCGGCGATCAGCGACGGCGCGTAGCCCGGCGGTCCGCCTCCCATGCTGTTCAGACTGGCGAGCCCGCATGCCGCTTGTATGATGTCGTCGAACGCCGGCTTATCCCGGTCCGGGCCGTCCTGGCCGAAACCGGTCGCGGCGCAATAGACGATGTCCGGCCTGAGTTGCGCCACCGCAGCGTAGCCGAATCCGAGTTTTTCGATCGCCGCCACGCGCATATTGTGGACCAGCGCGTCCGCATGCGGAATCAGGCGCTGCAACACCTCCCTGCCCTCGCCGGTCTTGAGATCGACGGCGATCGAGCGCTTGTTGCGGTTGATCGCGAGAAATATGGAACTCATGTCGGTATGCAGGGAAACGCCGTTCGCGCGCGCCGAGTCGCCCACCAGATTCTCGACCTTGATGATCTCGGCGCCATAGTCGCCGAGTATCTGCGTCGCCAGCGGCCCCAGCACCACGGACGTGAGGTCGAGGATGCGCACGCCCGAGAGCGGGCCGTTTTCGCCCGCGTTCGCGCCCGAACGCCCGCCCGTTTTTTCAGACGCAGCCCCGTCGGGCGCAGCGTCGATGGAGCGCACCGGGGCGTTACTCATCGTAGACCGCGCTCGGCCCGAGCAAGGCGATGCGAAAACGGTTCTTGATGTAGGAGCCGTCGCGCGGCGGGAGCACCATCGGCAATTTTTCCGCAGCGATTTTCACCTGGGCAAACAGCGGGCCCTCGCCCTGGTAGATCATCTCGCGCAGCCGGGACACGCCAGCCTGGTCGTCGACGCTCAGTGCGTGCGAGAAGCCCGCGGCCTTGGCCATGCCCGCGAGATCCACGCCATGGCCGGTGTGCGATTCCTGCATGCCGGTCTCGGCGTAGTGCTCGTTGTCGAGGACCACCACGTAGAGGTTTTTCGGCTTCAGGATGGCGATGGTGGCGAGCGACCCCAGGCCCATCAGCATTTCGCCGTCCCCCGTTACCACCAGCGTCTTGCGCTCCGGCTGCGCCAGCGCGAGGCCGAGCCCCATCATCGCCCCGCCGCCCATCGCGCCCCATATCGGAAAATTCAACTCGTGGTCCGCCACGCTGGTGATGTCGAATACCGCCGACAGGCCGCTGATCGCGAGCAATTCGCCGCGCTCCTCGAGCAACTGCGCCACCACGTCCCTGCGATGCAATGTCTGTTTCATCATGCCACCTTGGTCAGTGATCTGAAGTCCTTCGCTCCCAGCACCTTCTGGCTGATCAGCACGGCGAGCGGACGATAGGTATTGAATGCGAGGCGCATCGCGCCGGAGACCGTTTCGGCGACTTCCTCCGCGGCGTCGGCGCGCTTGCAGATCACGCCCACGGCTTCGAGCACGGCTTGCGTTGAATTGCCCATCGGCATCTGCGCCGGGTTGAATTCACCGTGGTCGCCGCGCATGGTGACCAGCATCAGCAACGGAAAACTGCAGGACAGCGAAAGCGACAGCATGTTGATGCAGTTGCCGACACCGCTGCTTTGCATCAGCAGCACGCCTTTCTCTCCGCCCAGCCACGCGCCGGCGAGCAGCGCCACGCCCTCTTGCTCGGTGGTCAGCCGTACGATACGCATCGCCTTGTCCGCCTCGCACAGTTTGATCAGGCGCGAGTGGCCGGCGTCCGGAACGATAGCGATCTGGCGGATGTTCGCCGCCTTGAACAGGGCGTGCACTTCGTCGGCCCAGGTCGGCGGCCCGGCTAGCGTGGGCGCCGAACCGGCGCCTGCGGCTGCTGTGTTCATGTTGCCTCTCCTCTAGTCTATCCAGATGGGTGAAATCCAGCGAATTCGGAACGATGCTGCGCATGCGCGACCCATATAAAGCCGATGCCATATTAGACTAAACTTTACAGATGACCCAAATCTCCTATACATTGCATGCGTGCCAGCCGAGTTCGACCCGAAGCAAGTGGTCACGAATCCTGGAGGCCGTTTCAGAATTTCCGAAATAGCCCTTGATTTCGAAATACACTCAAAAGAACCGCGGCATTTTTATTATCATTTGCAATGGAGGAGGACCGCAATGAACATCAACTATCGATTCGCCGTTTCGGCGGCAGCGCTGCTGCTCGGCATATCGGCCAGCGGCGCGGTATTCGCCGAGAAACAGGGCGGCATACTCAGGATGTATCACCGGGACAGCCCGGCGAGTGCCTCGATCCACGAGGAAGCCACCTTCTCGACCAACGTCCCCTTCATGGGCGTGTTCAACAACCTGGTGCTGTACAAGCAGGACGTGGCGCAGAACAGCATGGATACGATCGTGCCCGAGCTCGCCACCAGTTGGTCCTGGAATACGGATCACACCAAGCTCACCTTCAAGCTGCGCGAAGGCGTCAAGTGGCATGACGGCAAGCCGTTCACGTCCAAGGACGTGAAGTGCACCTTCGATCTGCTGCAGGGCAAGTCGACCGACAAGTTCCGCAAGAATCCGCGCAAGTCCTGGTACAGCAATCTGAACGAGGTCGTCACCAACGGCGATTTCGAGGTGACGCTCGCTCTGAAGCGGCCCCAGCCCGCGATGCTCGCTTTGCTCGCCTCGGGTTATTCACCAATGTATCCCTGCCATGTTACGGCGGCCGAGATGCGCACCCATCCGATCGGCACCGGGCCGTTCAAGTTCGTGGAATTCAAGACCAACGAATCGATCAAGCTGACCCGCAACAAGGATTACTGGAAAAAGGGCCGGCCTTTGCTGGACGGAATTGAATACACCATCATCCCCAACCGCTCGACAGCGGTCCTCGCCTTTGTCGCCGGCAAATTCGACATGAGCTTCCCGACCAATTTATCGGTTGCGCTGGTGAAAGACGTGATGAAGCAGGCGCCGAACGCCGTCTGCAAGATAGAGCCGACCAACGTCAACACCAACCTGATCGTCAATCGCGATGCGCCGCCGTTCGACAACGCGGACATCCGCAAGGCGATGGCCATGGCGCTGGACCGCAAGGCCTTCGTCGACATCCTGTTCGATGGGCACGCGGGCATAGGCGGCGCCATGCTGCCGCCGCCGGAAGGCGCCTGGGGACTGACGCCCGAGATCCTGCACACCATTCCGGGATACGGGCCGGACGTGAAGAAGAACCGCGAAGAGGCGCGCAAGCTGATGCAGAAAGCCGGCTATGGGCCGGACAAGCGGCTCAAGGTCAAGATCTCGACGCGCAACATTCCGGTCTACCGCGACCCGGCGGTGATATTGATCGACCAATTGAAGGAGATCTACATTGACGGCGAACTCGACGTGGTCGAAACCGCCAACTGGTTCTCCAAGGTCGCGCGCAAGGATTATGCCGTGGGCCTGAATCTCACCGGCAATGCCGTGGACGATCCTGACCAGGCTTTCTACGAGAACTACTCCTGCGGCTCGGAGCGCAATTACACCAAGTACTGCAACAAGGACCTGGAGAAACTGTTCGACCAGCAGTCGATGGAACCGGACAGAGTCAAGCGCCAGAAGCTGGTGTGGGAGATAGACAAGAAGCTGCAGGAAGACGTGGCGCGGCCTATCATTTTTCACGCCCGCGAAGGCACCTGCTGGCAGCCCTATGTCAAAGGCGTGACCGTCATGGTCAACAGCACCTACAACGGTTATCGCTACGAGGACGTGTGGCTGGACAAGTAGGCGGCTGGCCGCGTCGATGCGGGTCGGGTGAGCGCCGGCGACTGGGACAGGCCTGATGGCGACCTATCTCGTGCGGCGCTTGGTGCTGATGCTGCTGACCCTGTTCGGCATCTCGGTCATCATCTTCACCCTGCTGCGCATCGTACCGGGCAATGTCGTCGACATCCTGTTCGATGCGGCAGGCTTCGTCGATCCGGCGGATAAGGCGAAACTCGAGGCCGAACTCGGCCTCGACAAGTCCATCCCGCTGCAGTACGTGGCCTGGATCGGCAGTCTCGCAAAAGGCGATCTGGGCTATTCCTACGTCTCCGAGAAACCGGCCCTTGCCGAGATCCTGCCGCGTATTCCGATCACGGCACGCCTGGCAGGCATGGCGCTGACATTCGCCATCCTGATCGGCGTGCCGCTGGGCGTGATCAGCGCGGTAAAGCAGAACACCAAGCTGGACTACGCCTTGCGCTTAATCAGTCTATCCGGGCTGTCGATGCCGGCATTCTGGCTCGGCCTCCTGATCCTGATGGCCTTTGTCGCCACCACCAACTCCTTCCCCATCTACAGCGCCGCGCCGAAATCGTTCTGGCAGTCGCTGCTCATGTACGCTGTTCCCGCGGCGGCGGTGGGTTTTCGCAGCTCCGCGCTGATGATGCGGCTCACGCGGTCCTCCATGCTCGAAGTGCTGCGCCAGGATTACATACGCACCGCACGCTCCAAGGGCGCCACCGAGAATTCCGTCAACTACCGCCATGCGCTCCGGAACGCGATGCTGCCGGTGGTCACCGTCATCGGCATGGAGGCGGCGTTCCTGATCGGCGGGCTGATCGTCACCGAGACCGTGTTCAACATTCCCGGGGTCGCGCGTTTCCTGGTCGAGGCGATACGCTGGCGCGACTATCCCATCGTGCAGAACCTGGTGATGTTTGTCGCCGTGATCGTGGTCACCGTCAACTTTGCCGTAGACATGCTCTACGCGGTGCTCGATCCGCGCATCAAGTATTCGAAATAGCATGCCAACCAACGAATACGCCGCAGAACTCTCCCGAGCAGGCGCCAACGTAGGCGGGCGCTGGAGCGCAGCGCTGTTTCTGGCGCGCCGCTACCCGCTGGGCGCGCTGGGCGCGGTAATCATGACGGTGTTCGTGTTCGCCGCGCTGTTTGCCGAATTTCTCACGCACCATGACCCGCTTAGCACGAACTCCGCCATGTCCCTGGCGCCGCCGGGCGCCGGATACTGGATGGGCGCCGACAATTTCGGCCGCGACGTCTACAGCCGCATCGTGTTCGGCGCACGCATTTCGCTGGCGGTGGGCATAGGCTCGACCACGCTCGGTTGCCTGTTCGGCGTGACGCTGGGCCTGCTGTCGGGCTACCTGTCAGGCTGGGTCGACCTGCTGATCCAGCGCATCATAGACATGATGCAGGCCCTGCCGCTGCTGGTGCTGGCGCTGGTCATGTCCGCGGCGTTGGGGCCTTCGCTGCAAAACACCATCATCGCCATCGCCATCCCGCTGATACCCTATGTGGCGCGCGTGATCCGCGCCAACACGCTCGCGCTGCGCGAGCAGCCGTTCGTCGAAGCAGCCAGGGCGATCGGCATGAGCGATCTGCGCATCGCACTGCGCCATGTGCTGCCCAATACCCTGGCACCGCTGATCGTGCTCGCCACGGCGCAACTCGGATCGACGATCCTGGTCGAGGCGTCGCTCTCGTTTCTCGGCCTCGGCATCCCCGAGCCCTTCCCATCATGGGGCCGCATGCTGTCTGAATCGGCGGCGGAATACGTGCGTGTCGCGCCTTGGCTGGTGATTTTTCCGGGCATCGCGATCAGCCTGGTGGTGTTCGGCACCAATCTGCTCGGCGACGCGGTGCGCGATCTGCTCGACCCGAGGCAGCGCACTTGACGACGGCGGGCGACAACTCCGGCAACCTCCTCGAGGTCGCAGGGCTGCGGACCTATTTCTTCACGCGCGCCGGCATCGTCAAAGCGGTGGACGACGTTTCGTTCACGCTCAAGCGCGGCGAGACGCTGGCGCTGGTCGGCGAATCGGGCTGCGGCAAGAGCATGACTGCGCTCTCGATCATGCGGCTGGTGCCGACCCCTCCGGGACGCATCGTCGGCGGCAGCGTCATTCTCGACGGCCGGGACCTGCTGCAGCTCGACGAAAATGCCATGCGCGACGTGCGCGGCAACGAGGTCTCGATGATTTTTCAGGAGCCGATGACCTCGCTCAACCCGGTGATGACCATAGGCGATCAGATCGGCGAGGCGATCCGGCTGCACCAGAACCTGCCCGAATCCGCGATCGCGGCCAAGTCAGTGGAGATGCTGCGCCTGGTGCACATTCCGGAGCCGGCGCAGCGCGCAGCCGAATATCCGCACCAGCTCTCCGGCGGCATGCGCCAGCGGGCGATGATCGCGATGGCGCTCGCCTGCAATCCCAAGGTGCTGGTGGCCGACGAACCGACCACCGCGCTCGATGTCACGATACAGGCGCAAATCCTCGACCTGATCCTCGAACTGCAGCGCGAGTTGGGCACGGCGCTGATCCTGATTACCCACGATCTGGGCATCGTGGCGGAAACCGCGCAGCGCGTCATCGTGATGTATGCCGGCCGCAAGGTGGAAGAGGCCAGCGTGGAGGCACTATTCGAGCAGCCGCTGCATCCCTACAGCCGCGGCCTGATCGATTCGATCCCCTGCGTGCCGTCCATGCGCGGCAAACCCGCCGTAGCCGGCGCGCGCCTGACCGAAATTCCCGGCATGGTGCCAGCGCTGACCGACCTGCCTTCGGGCTGTCTGTTCGCGCCGCGCTGCGCCTTGGCCGACCAAGGCTGCCTGGACGCGTATCCGCCCTACGAGGAAAAACGGCCCAACCATTGGGCCGCCTGCTGGCATTCGGACCAACTCGCCGGGGGCGGCGATGGCTGAGCCTCAGACACAGGAAAGCGGAACGATGCAAGCGCCGGTACTCGAAGTCACCGACCTGAAGAATCATTTTCCGCTGAAGAAAGGCCTGTTGGGGCGCACTGCAGGTTATGTCTACGCCGTCGATGGCGTCAGTTTCTCCATTGCCGAGGGCGAGACCCTGGGACTGGTCGGCGAATCCGGTTGCGGCAAGTCCACGGTAGCCCGAACTGTGCTGCGCTTGGTAGAACCTACAGCGGGTTCCATCAAGCTCAACGGCTGCGACATCACCCATCTCGGGAAAACCGCCATGCGGCCGCATCGGCGCGAGATGCAGATCATTTTCCAGGATCCGTTCGCCTCGCTCGATCCGCGCATGTCGGCCGGCGACATTGTCGGCGAGCCTATGCTGGTACATCGCGTGGCCAGGGGCAAGGATCTCACCGAGCGCGTCGCCGCGCTGTTCCAGCAGGTGGGCTTGCGGCCGGCGCAAATGCGCGGCTTTCCGCACGAGTTTTCCGGCGGTCAGCGCCAGCGCATTTGCATTGCGCGCGCGCTCGCGCTGAATCCCAAGCTGATCGTCGGCGACGAACCGGTATCGGCGCTCGACGTTTCGATCCAGGCGCAGGTGATCAACCTGATGGTGGACCTGCAGCAGGAAAAACGCCTGTCCTATCTGTTCATCGCGCACGACCTCGCCGTGGTCGAGCACATCAGCCACCGCATCGCGGTGATGTACTTGGGCAAGATCGTCGAATGCGCCGACAAAGCCACGCTGTTCAGCCGCCCGCTGCATCCCTATACCGAAGCGCTGCTGTCAGCCGTGCCTATCCCAGACCCGAAAATAAAGCGGAAGAAATTAATCCTGCAGGGCGATGTACCAAGCCCGGTGAATCCGCCGCCCGGTTGCGCCTTTCATACGCGCTGCCCCCACGTGATGCCGCGCTGCAAGCAGGAAGCGCCGCGGCTGATCGAACTCGCCCCCGGCAATCTGGTTGCCTGCCACCTGCACGAAGGCGGGCTCAAGAGCGCCTGACCGAAGGAAATCTGCGCCCGCGCATCAGGGGCGCTGGATTCAATGATCTCATTATTGCCGCTTGTGCGCGGCAATCGCGTTTACGCTGATACCGTTTGCTGCGATACCACGCCGCGCACCCGCAAAGACTCGATCTCCTGATCAGCGTAACCCGCTTCGCGCAGGATCTCCTGCGTGTGCTGGCCTAGCAGCGGCGCGGGCAGTCTCGCCGTTGCCGGCGTGGCGGAAAACCGGGTGGGTGGCCTCACGTAGCGTATCGTTCCTTCGCTGGGGTGATGCGCGGTCTGAAATAGGCCGACCGCTTTCAGATGCGGGTGTTCCGGCAAATCATCGACCGAATAGATCGGGGTCGCCGGAATATCCAGTGAGGTGCAGAGGTCCATCCACTCGGCCGTGCTGCGCTGCCGCGTCGCCTCTGCCAGGTCGCGGTACATTTCGACTATTTTTTCGTTGCGCGATTGCCGGTCGCCTGACCCGTATTTCTGCGCCAGATCGGCGCGCCCCGCAGCGCTGAAAAACGCTGCCCAGTGATCCCCCGTATAGGGCAGGACGGCGATGTAGCCATCCTTGGTGGGCGCCGGTTTGCGGCCGCCGGCAAGCAAACGCGCATAGCCGGCCTTGGCGGGAGCCGGATCGAAGGTGAGTCCGCCCAGGTGCTCACTCAACATGAACGCCACCATGGTTTCAAACATCGGCACCTCGACATACTGGCCGCGGCCGGTCCGCTCCCGGCTGAACAAGGCCGCCAGCACCGCGTTCACCACCGCCATGCCGGCGGTCTTGTCGGCCACCAGAGTGGGCGCGTAGCCGGGCAGCTCGCGTCCCACATTGTTCAGGCTGGCCAGCCCGCAGGCGGCTTGAATGATGTCGTCGAAGGCCGGTTTGTCCCGATCAGGCCCGTCCTGCCCGAAACCGGTGGCGGCGCAATAGACGATGTCCGGCCTGAGTTCGGCCACAGCCTCGTAGCCAAAGCCCAGCCTTTCGATCGCAGCCACGCGCATGTTGTGCACCAGCACATCCGTGCCAGCGACCAGTCGCCGCAGCACTTCTCTTCCTTCGGACGATTTCAGATCGACTGCGATCGAGCGCTTGTTGCGGTTGATCGCGAGGAAAATGGAACTCATGCCCGGGTGCAGCGAAACGCCGTTGGCGCGCATCAGATCGCCCTCTAGATTCTCGATCTTAATGATGTCGGCGCCATAATCGCCGAGGATCTGCGTCGCCAGCGGGCCGAGCACGACCGAGGTCAGATCGAGGATACGCACGCCGGCGAGCGGACCCTGCGCGCCGGCGCTTGTCTGATCTTGAGGTTTGGCTGTGCTCATTTCCGCTTGTCCTTTTTTCAGGTGCCGCGCTTGCGCAGATTTTCCCAGGTCTCCTCGGGCCAGTTCTGCATATTGAATGCCGATGGACCGGCTGCGCCCTGAAGCATCTTGCCGCCGTCGATGACGATAGCCTCGCCGGTGATGAAACCGGCGTTGTCCGATACCAGGAAACTGCACAGGTCGGCCAGTTCCTCATGCCGGCCGACGCGGCGCAAGGCGATGCCGTTCTCTATCGGCTCGCGATGGCGTTCCTGCGGCATCAGCCGCGACCAGGCGCCCTCGGTCGGAAACGGGCCGGGCGCCACGCCGACCAGGCGGATGCCTTTGGGCCCCCACTCCACCGCCAGGCTGCGGATCATCGACAACAGCCCGGCCTTGGCCATCGCCGAGGGCACGGTGAACGGCGCACCGACCAAAGCCGACTGGGTCAGGATGCAAAGCACGGTTCCACCGCGTCCCGCGGCTATCCAGCGCCTGCCGGCGGCGATGGTGCAATAGGCGCCGCCCTTCAACACGATGTCGATGACGGCGTCCACGGCTCGCGGTGACAGGCGCTCGGTGCGCGCGAGAAAATTGCCGGCCGCGTTGTTCAGCAGCACGTCCAGCGGCCCGCTCTCCCAGATGCGATCCATCATGGCCTCGACTGCCGCCGCATCGCGCACGTCGCAGACATGCGTCTTTATCCGCGCGCCGACATCACGCAAGAACTCCTCCGCAGTCGCCTGCAGCACTTCGCCCCTGCGGCCGCAGATCACGAGCTCGGCCCCGAGTTCGACATAGCGCCGGCCTATGCTCTTGCCGAGGCCGGTGCCGCCGCCGGTGATCAGGATCCGCTTACCGGCGAGCAAACCATCGCGAAACATTTCCGAATTCCCGCCGGCGCTGACTAATGGGCCTTGAAGCCGGACACCTCGGCGATGCGACGGAAGCGGGTTATCTCATCCCGCTGAAATTTCCGCATGGCATCGGGCGCAAAAGGCATCAGTTCGGCCCCCATCTTTTTCACAAAATCCCTGGCCTCTTGCGTGGCCAGCACTTTTTGCAGGGCATCGGCCAACTTGGCTGTCACGTCGTCCGGTGTTTCGGTCCGGACGCAAAAGGAAGTCCAGGCGTAATTCACGTACTCCGGATATCCGCTCTCCTTGATCGTCGGCACATTCGGGAACTCGGGGTGTCTCACTTCCCCCGACACCGCCAGCGCCCGCAGCCTCCCGCTCTTCAACAGCGGCACGACGCCGCCCATATCCACCAGGCCGAAATCGAGCTGGTTTCCCATCACATCGGTAAACACCTGAGACCCGCCTTTGTAGGGAATATAGTTGAACTTCACACCCATGACGCTTGCTAGCCATTCAAGCGCAAGTTGATACCCGTCCGAATAGCTGCCCGCGTTCAGCGCCTGCTTCTCCGTCTTCGCCGCCGCTACCAGATCGGCCAGCGTAATCAGTTTTGAGTTCGGCGCGACGACATAGGCGTTCATGCCCCGGGTCATGCCGGACAGAGGTTTCAGGTCCTTGAGCGGATCGTACGGAAGATCCTTGATCGTGACCGCATTCACCG
>Ga0334722_10002514_pt1 | contig 20657 bp, 18 predicted proteins | sample C3_bottom_MG_FD_207210 | JGI IMG/M metagenome (GOLD analysis project Ga0334722, IMG submission 207210) | Sediment microbial communities from Yellowstone Lake, YNP, Wyoming, USA - C3_bottom | ecosystem: Environmental > Aquatic > Freshwater > Lake > Sediment | place: USA: Wyoming | collected... | reverse complement strand
TTGTGGTCACCGGCGGGGTCATCCGCTACAAAAAGGAATCCGACCAGGGCATCCGGTATGGCGCAGAGATCCGGCCCCACCCGTGGGACGAAGAGAGCATTGCGCGCTATGTCATGAAACGGGAAGCAGAGCTCATAAGTCTGCTCAGGAACAGATGACCTGACTCGTCAGAAACCGGCGGAAGGATGAACGCATGACAATAGACAAAGACATGAAGATTCTTATTGCTGATGACATGCCGTCCATGCGATCTGCCGTGAAGGGCATGCTCAAACAGTTGGGGTTCACGAAGATCTCAGAAGCGTCTGATGGTCTTGGCGCGTTATCGCATCTCAGGCTGAACAGGTGCGACCTGTTATTGTCGGATTGGAATATGCCGAACATGGACGGCATATCGCTGGTCAGGATGATACGAGGCGATGTTGAATTAAAAGATATGATCGTCCTTATGATAACTGCCGAGACAGACAAGGAGCATGTTATGGAGGCGATAAAGGTAGGTATCAGCGACTATATTGTAAAACCATTCACCGCTGACATTCTGCTGCATAAGATTGAAAATATCATTGCAAAGAGACACCAGGCGGACAAAACACCGTAATGGATCTGTCAAACGGGCATCCGAATCCCAACTACGAGGACAACCTTTTGAAAAAGGGCCTCACCGCACGCTCACTCTTTTCCAATCCCGCCGATCACCTGATCCACCTCTTCTGTTGATAGTCCCGACAACACGATATTCCCTTTAGAATCTCTTTCATGCCGCGGAATATCGGGATACCGCTGCTCCAGATTTTTCAGATGGTGTTCGTGGATCCTGACCATGCGGACCAGTATTCGGTTTTCTTCCTCTACGTCATACAGATCACAGGCGCTCTTGACCGCGAGCACTACTTCCAGATCGTTCCATGGCTTCATGAAAAACCGGTAGATCGCGCCTGCGTTTACGGCGCGCATTGCGGCTTCAATGCTCGCATGGCCGGTAAGCATCATCCGTATCGTCGACGGATACTGTTCTTTAACAACGGCGAGAAAATCAGACCCTGCCATCTGCGGCATACGTTCATCGGAAATTACAACATGGACCTCTTGAGCCCTGAGAAGCCCCAGCCCTTCATTGCCGTTTGATGCCGACACAATCGTCACCGGCAGGTCCTGAAGCACTCGTTGCAATGCGGTTATGATATGCGGTTCGTCGTCCACCAGAAGAACAGTATGTTCTTTTTTCATAGCGCCTCTCTTTTTTTGTTAGCGGCATACGCAATGCCGTCATACGACAATTACTTCCCTCGGAACGATGCCGTTTTTTGAACGAATATCCCCGCCCTGGGCGCATCCATCTGATAGTATCGCTGAATAGCGTTTACAATGGTTTGATCAAGAATATGGCCGCGCGCGAGAATCAAAATGCCGGTTCCGCTGCGCACATCCCGGGTCAGCACCAATCCCGGCTGAAGCATGGCAGGAGTTACTTCCACCTCTTCCTCGGATTGCGAGCCCTTTTTTTCGAGCGCCTTCAGCTTGGCCTCGACAATCGGCCGGAACTGCGCGAACACCTTATGGTCGAACCGGCTGTCCAGATAAAATGCGAGGGAACTCAGAGCCCTATTCATGTCATCAGCGGACGGCAAGGCCGTATTCAGCAAACGGTCGTAGGCGTCGGCAATTGCGATGATCCTGCTCCCGAGCGGAATCGCGTTCATCTTCAAACCATCGGGAAAACCCGTTCCATCGATGTGCTCATGGTGATGCCGGACGATCAACCCGATGTCGCGAAAACCTTCGATAATATCAATTGCCACCTGGCCGCGGACCGCGTGGCTTCGGTAGTCTTTTTGCTCCAGTTCGTTCATGGTATCCGGTGTTTTCATGAGCACCGCATCGGAAACGCCGATCTTGCCGACATCGTGAAGCAGCGCGGCAACCAGAACGTTGTTCGTCTCAGGATCTGTCAACTTCAGGTTTATAGCGATCTGGCGAGAGAGGGCAGCCACGTTCTTTGAGTGACTCGACATGGTTTTCTCGCGCATTTCGATCAAATTCGAGAAAACTTCTATGGACTTCCTTAAATTGCCGCTCAGCTGCGCGTTCAGTTTTTCCAGCTCTTTATTTTTGTTTTGTATGTCGAGTGTCTGCTCCTGAACCATTCCCTCAAGGTCTTTGTTCCACTTCTTCAATTCCTCGTTCTGCGCGCGGGTGAGCTCGGTCAGGCGCTTATTCTCCTGTTTCAGGCCATAGGTGTCGACCGCGTCCCGGATCGTCAGTACGAAATCAGTGTCGTTCCAGGGCTTGGCGATATAGCGATATGCCCCGCCCTCGTTGATGGCGCTGACCGCGGCTTGCACGTCCGCGTAGCCGGTCAGCACGATCCGCACCGCATCCGGCTGGACCTCCCGCGCCTTGGCGAGAAATTCCGATCCGCTCATTTCCGGCATTCGCTGGTCGGACACGATCACCGCAAAGACCTGTTTGCCGAGCAGCTCAAGCCCCGCCTTGCCGGACGGAGCGGTAAACAGCTGATACGCTTCGTCCAGAAAAAGCCGCTTCAGCGAACGGAGGACATTCTCTTCATCATCAACGAACAGGATCGCCGGCGTTTCATGTTCTTTTTCTTGCTCCATGACAGTCTCCTTAAACAATTCTATAAACGTGCGCAGGCTTTCAGACCCCTGCTATTCATCTGCCTTCGTCCTCGGGAACGAAGACGATGATAACGCCTTTGTCCTCGATTGAGGAGCCGATCATTTTTATCCTGCGCCCCGCGAGTTCATTGTCGCTGACCGCCCGTTTCTCCCTTTTAACCAGGCCGATGAAGCGCTTCACGTCCTCGGGCACGACATCGTCCGCGCTGTTACCCACCATGGCCGTCTTGTCCCCGCAAAAAGCGCCGCAGGACTCATTGCACATGACGACCATATTGTCCGGGTCAATCCCCAGGATCCCGACCGGCATTGCATTCAGGAGCGAATGGTGAAGGGTGAGCGATTTGGCCGTGAACTCAAGGCTTTGCGACCGTTCAGCGACCAGATCGCTGAGGTCGGCATTCACCTTGATCAGTTCATCGTTCTTCAGCATGAGCTCTTCAGTCAGCTCCCGGTTCAGTTTATAGAGCGTATAACGTTCGATCGCGTTCTTGATGGTCACCAGCAGATCATCGTCGTTCCACGGCTTGGGCACGAACTTGTAGATATGGCCGTCATTGATCGCCGCTACGGTAGCCGTGACGTCGGCATATCCCGAGAGGACGATCCTGACCGTGCGGGGCCATCGTTTGTACACCTCCCGGAGAAACTCCACCCCGTTCATGTTCGGCATGCGATAGTCCGCCACAACGATCTGAACCTCCTCCTGTTCGAGAATGTCGAGGCCGTCCCGGGCCGACGACGCGGTAAGGGTCGTATAGTTCTCGTCGAAAAAAAGGCGCTTCAATGCGTTCAGCACGTTCGGCTCATCATCAACGCACAATATCGTGATCGTTTCTCTCATAGTGGACATGGTATTCATACGCCTTTCTTTTCCCGCTGTCCATCCAGTGTAGTGTGCGGCCCCCGGGCTTCAGCCCCCACACCCATGCGTCGCAGCATGCGACCCTCACTTCTATTCAAAAAGCTCACGAACGCGCACATTCAGCTGCCCACGATCGGTATCGTCACGGTAAAGGTCGTGCCCTTCCCGACCTCGCTCTCCACGGAGATCTCACCGTTGTGTTTCTTAATAATATCATATGCGATGGAGAGACCCAGCCCGGTCCCCTTCCCGACTTCCTTGGTCGTGAAAAAGGGCTCGAATATCCGATTGATCTTGTCCTTCGGGATCCCGCTTCCCGTATCCGTTATGGAAACTTTGATGGCGTTGTTCTCGGCCCAGGTCCTGATCCCTATCTCCCCCTGCTTCTCAATGGCATGGGCCGCGTTCACCAGCATATTCATGAAAACCTGGTTCAGCTGGCCGGGGTTGCACTTCGTCTGGGGGAGGTCGCCGTACTCCTTCTTCAGCGTTGCCTTGTACTTCAGTTCGTTCCAGACGATGTTGATCGTGCTCTCGATACCGGCGTTGATGTCCGCCGGCTTCTGCTCCGTCTCGTCCACCCGGGAGAAGCTCTTCAGGTCCTGCACGATCTTTTTGATCCGGTCCGCGCCGTCCAGCGACTCCTTCACCAGGCTCCTGAGATCGTCGGTGATGAAGTCCACCTTCAGGGCTTTTCTCCGGGACTCAAGGTCACTGATGATCGTCGCCGGCTCCCGACCCCCCTTTACTTCCCCCCTTGCCAAGGGGGAATTGTGGGGGGTGGCAAGCTCTTGCACCGCCTCGCTCTGAATCCGGATAAACTCGGTCAGCCGGTCCACGTACTTCTGGAACGAGCCCAGATTGCTCATAATAAACCCCGTTGGGTTGTTGATCTCGTGTGCCACGCCCGCGGCGAGCTGGCCGATGGACGCCATCTTTTCCTGCTGGGTGATCTGCGACTGGGCGACTTTCAGATCGTTGTACGCCTGCTCAAGCTCGCCATGCTGCACAGCGAGGATGTGCATCATATTATTGAAGCTCTCCCCGATCTGATAAATGGGGTCCGACGTGGCGAGCTTGTAGGTGGGGCAGTCCGAACAGTTTTCGAACTTGTCGGTGAACGCGCCCTGCGCCTTTCCTTCACTGAATCTTCCGGCTACCTGCCAGCACCGCTCTGCGTCATTCGCATAGCTCGGGCATTCCGTCTTCGTGCAGTGCATCACCTCGCGGCAGTTCCGCAGGTTGGGGTTGGTGAACCGAACACTGAAGTCCCTCTTGAAGGTCACCTGTTGAATGAGGTTGTCGACCTCCGCAAGCGCGTTTTCCAGTTTGGACCGGTTGTTCTCGATCTCGCGGTTGGTGATCTCAAGGGCCTCGGTCATGTTCTTCCGCTGGGTAATGTCGTGGAGGGTCAGCGCCTGTCCCGTGATGCCCATCTGCTGGTTCTCGTACGAATAACTGTTCAGCACGAACCATTGATTCGACGGCTCGTGATACAGCTCGGTGTTCTTCCCGGTCGCCTCGACGGGCAACCCGCTGTTGATCAGCCCCTTGTCATTCAACAGCCCGCTCCAATCGCGCCCCAGAATGTCCCGGTATTCCATGCCCGCGAAATCTTTCATCGTCCTGTTGCACCGCTTGATCCTGCCGGACTCGTCGATCAGCAGGATCATGTCGCTGGTGCAGTCCATGGAGAGCTCCCACTCCTTTTTAATCAGCGCGACCTGGTTGAAAAGCGCCTGCAGCTTCTCGTGTTTATGCAGCAGTTCCGATTCATCCGTCTTGCGCTTCGTGATGTCGCGCGCAACATGAATGACTTCCGTGACCGTGCCGGCCGCACCGCTTATGGGCGTTGTTTCGATCTCAACGTATTTCCTGTTTCCTCCTGCATCAAAATGAATATGGTCTACACGGACATGCCGATTTGTTTTGACCGTTTCTTTCAGCGGACACTCATCATGAGGAGGAGCGCATACCTCCTTGCATTTGTGGGTCAGTTCATGACAGGTCTTTCCAATGACCTCCGACGTTGACGCATATCCATACTCCTCCAGGAAGGCCTTGTTGACGCTCAAAACGCGATGATCGTCCACGTTGATGATCGACAAGGGGTCGTGCAGGCTGTCGATAACGGTCCGGGCGAACTCGCTCAGCTTGCGGTTCGCTTCCTCAATGGACTGACGCTCCTCCATCTCGGCCTTCAGGTCCGAGACAGCCTGAGAAAGGTCCGCGGTCCTGTTCCTGACCGTTTCCTCAAGCGCCTCATTCTGGCGTTTCAGGACGTCCTCGTACGTTTTGATCTTCAGCAGGTTTGCCGCCTTAACGATCACTTCCGTGGGATCGACCGGTTTTGCAAGAAAATCATCGGCGCCGCACTTCAGGCCGCGGAGCCTCGATTCCTTGTCCGCAAGCGCCGTGACCATCACGATTGGAATATTCTTCAGCTCGGGTTCCGTCTTCAGAATACGGCACGCCTCGTATCCATCCATCTCGGGCATCATGATGTCGAGAAAAATCAGTTCGGGAGAGAGCTCCCGGGCTTGCGCGATTGCCTCGCGTCCGTTCGCCGCTGTTGCGGTATGGTACCCGGATCCTTCAAGCAGGGCCACAAGCAGTTTCCGGTTCATCTCTTCATCGTCTACGATAAGGATCGTCTGTGTATTGTCAACCGTCATACCGTTAGTCCTCGCACTATCCATGACCTATCATCATATAAACGGCAGTTAGCCACATAAAGCACATAAGTCACATAGACAAAACAAGAAGTTGAAACGACTAGAGTTATCACCAAATCGGTGAGGTATTTCCAAAACACGTGTACTTGTTTTTTTTGTGATTTCTGTGCATTTTGTGGCTCAACTGCTCTTTTTAGGATCATCCTCGGCGCGAAACATCTTCATCGGTCAAGAACCTCCCTCACTGTATGAAGAAGCGCGGAGGGCGTCACCGGCTTCGAAATGAACTCCACATCGGCCTGCAGGATCCCGTCCTTGGTAAAGACGTCCTCCGCGTAGCCGCTCATGAAAATGCAGCGCATATCGGGACAAAGCGCGCTGATCTCCCGATAGGCCTCCTTCCCGTTCATCACCGGCATGATGCCGTCAAGAATAACCAGCCGAATAATATCCTTGTTTTCAATGAACCGCTTGACCGCGTCCTGTCCGTTTTCCACCTCGAGAACGGTGTACCCCACATGCCGCAGAACAATTGCTGTCATTTTGCGCAGACTTTCGTCATCCTCGGCAAGCAGAATAGTCTCGGTTCCCCCCTTGAGCGGAACGGGCGCCTGCGCGACGGGTTCCCGCACTTCTTCCGCGGAACGCACAAGAGGGAGATAGATATGAAAGACGGTTCCCTTGCCCGGCTCGGAATACACATTGATGAATCCTTCATGCGTCTTGACGATGCCGTACACGGTCGCCAGACCAAGACCGGTCCCTTTTCCCTGCTCCTTCGTGGTGAAAAAAGGCTCGAAGATCTTCCGCTGTGTAACCTCGTCCATCCCGATGCCGGTGTCCGATACCGATATCATAGCATACTCCCCCGGCCTGCCGTATCCGTGGGCGCTCACAAAGGTTTCATCCAGGACCTCAAGCCTTGTTTCCATGGTCAACCGTCCTTTTGCCGGCATGGCGTCCCGCGCGTTCGTGACGAGATTCATGATCACCTGCTCGATCTGGCCGCGGTCCGCCACGATCGTCAGCTCTTCTTCTGAATACCGCATTTTCATCTCGATATCCTCCCGGAGCAGGCGAACGAGGAATTTCTCGAAATTGCAGATCACGCTGTTCAGTTTGACAGGCTCCTTTTTCACCAGCTGCTTCCTGCTGAAGGTAAGCAGACTTTGCGTCAGGGCCGTCGCGCGCTCGGAAGACTGGAGTATCTGCTCGATATAGTGTCTGATCGGATCGTTCTCAGGCAGCTTCATCAGGGAAAGATGGCCGTAGCCGATGATCGCCGAAAGGATGTTGTTGAAGTCGTGGGCCACGCCGCCGGCAAGTTGCCCGATCGCCTCCATCTTCTGCGCCTGGCGGTACTGGTCCTCCAGCTTCCGGTGCTCCGTGATGTCGATGAACGTCACGACGGCGCCGATCGTTTTCCCGTCTCTTTGTATGGGATGGGCCCAGTATTCCGCGAGAAAACCGCTCCCGTCCGCGCGCCACAGGACCTCCTTGTCGCTGTGCACATACTCGCCGTTGCTCAGCACTTTGATGGCCAGACTCAGGTCTTTCGGATACGGTGTTCCGTTCGCTCTCGTATGATGCATGAGGTCGTGGATGTTCTTTCCCAGGAGGTCCTGCTCGCTGCGGTACCCCAGCATCCCGACGCCCGCTGCGTTGCAGAACGTACAGCTTCCCGCCTGGTCAAAGCCATAGATGCCTTCCTCCGTGGAATTCAGGATAAGGCTGATTCGTTCCTCACTCTCGCGCAGCGCCTGCTCCGATTTCTTGCGCTCGGTGATGACATCGAAGACCGCGACAAAGCAGCCCTCCTGCGGACGGTAGACCGAGATGGAGAACCACATGTCGAGCGGCGCGACATACTGCTCGCGCTGTGCGGGCTCACCGGTTGATACCGTCCTGCCGTACATCTCGAACAGCTCGGGGTTCGCCTCGCGAATGCCGGGTATTACATCGGTCACCTTCCTGCCCACAACGTTCTTCAGACCGGTGAGTCTTTCAAATGCGCCGTTCACCTCAAGATAGACAAAGTCAACGGGCACTCCGTTCTCAAAAAGCATCCTGCAGTATGCGAAGCCGTTCAGCATGCTGTCGAACAGCGACCGGAACCGCACATCGCTCTCCCGCAGCGCCTGCTCCGCGTGCTTGCGGTCGGTGATATCTTGAAAGGTACCCTTCACCTTGGCGACCTTGTCGCCTTCCATAATCGGAAAACCAACGGTTCGCACCCATTTATGCGCGCCCTGCGCGGTCACCATTTCCAGCTCCAGGTCATAGGGCCTTGCTGATCCTATGGCCTCTTGTATCCCCCTGCTGATCATTATGCGCGACTCCGGCGTATAGAAACTCAGGCCGAGCTCGACGTTTGTTTCCTGCTCCGGCGGGAGCTCGTGGATCCTGGCGATCTCATCGGTCCACGTTCCCTTCATCGTTGCCACATCAAACTCCCAACCGCCGACCTTTGCCATCTCGCTGGTCATGCGCAGCAGCTCGTCCTTTTGACGCAGGACATCCTCGGCTTTTTTATGCCGGAAGATAAGAACCGCGACAGAGCCCATTGCCGCAAGAAGTGCGATAATGATTGAGCGCATGTAGATTTCGTGCGGAGAAGGGGAAAACGCCAGGGACCGGAACATGCCCTCCTGGAAAATAAAAGCATCCGTGGCGGAATCAAAGAGCCAGTATGCAACAGCTCCCAGTAAAGCAATTGCTATCAGTTTTCCGGTAGTCATATTTTTTTCTCAGGCAACACCGCAGCTGACACTATAATTGCGCCTCAGTCCACATTCCGGTCGAATACGTCCTCGAAGAGCTGCCGGTTCTCGGAAAACGCGGCAAGCACAACGGGATCGAAATGCTCCGGCTTCGTCCGTCCGTCACCCTCGGTGATGATCCTGCATGCCGTCTCATGGTCGAACGGCCCCTTGTAGGGCCTGCGGCTTCTGAGCGCGTCGTACTGATCAACGATGTTCACGATCCTGCCTTCGATCGGGATGTCCTCTCCCTTGAGCCCGCGCGGATACCCGCCGCCGTCCCATCGTTCGTGGTGCGTCAGCGCGATTTTCTCGGCCAGTTCAAGCAGCTCCGAGCCGCTTCCCTTCAGGATCCTCGCTCCGATCAGCGTATGCGTCTTCATCAGGGCGAACTCCTCAGTGTTGAGCCGCGCGGGCTTCAGGATGATGTCAGAAGGAATACCCACCTTTCCTATATCGTGCATCGGGCTGGCATGAGTGATCAATTCAACGGCATCTTCCGCCCAGCCGAGCTTCTTTGCCAGGACCGAGCAGTAGTACGATATCCGCTTGATATGAGCGCCCGTGTCCTCGTCCTTGAACTCCGCGACCACGGTCAGCCGCTGGATGGTGTCGATGTAGCTCTTCTTCAGGGCGTCATGCGTCTTTGTGAGCTCTTCCGTCCTTTTCCTGACCGTGGCATCGAGGATTTCGGTATGCTGCTTCAGAAAATCCTCGTATTCCTTCACCTTCATGAGATTCTTAGTCCGAACGAGAAGCTCCGAAGTGTCCACAGGCTTGGTGATGAAATCGTTCGCCCCGACCTCCAGGCACCGGAGGCGTGTTTCACGGTCAGCCATGGCCGTCACCATCACGATCGGTATGTGCTGGGTTACGGGATCGGACTTGAGCCTCCGGCATGCCTCGAACCCGTCCATCTCCGGCATCATGATGTCGAGGAAGATCATGTCGGGCATGTACACCCGGGCCTTTTCAACACCTTCTTTTCCGTTTACGGCGGTTTCATACGCATACCCGTAATTGTCGAGCATGAACGACAGGACCTTGCGGTTCATTTCTTCGTCATCGACGATCAAGACTTTTCGTTTGGATGATTCCTGCATGGCGTTTCTCCTTGTGCTTGGAAGAACAGGGGACAAGGAATACAACCTCTTGCTCCGTGCTCCTTCGATCCCTGCTACTTCGCTGCTTGCGCCTCTGATGGCGCACGTCTGACCGGAATGAGAAAGCGGAACGTGCTGCCCTTCCCCAGTTCGCTCTCCACCCATATTCTTCCGCCATGAAGTTCGACGAACCGCCTGCAGAGGCTCAGTCCCAGCCCGGTGCCCGCATGCTTCCGGGTAAGGCTGGAATCGATCTGCATGAACGGCTGGAACAGCTTCCGCTGATGTTCCGGTTCGATGCCGTAACCGCTGTCGGAAACGCTGAACTCGATGAAATCACCCCCCCTATCCCCCCTTGGCAAGTGGGGACTGAAGGGGGGTATGTCCGCACTCGTCCGTCGCGCAGCGACGATCACTTTCCCCCCATCCGACGTAAATTTGAACGCGTTCGACAAGAGATTCACCAGCACCTGTTTCAGCTTCCTCCGGTCGGCGACGAGCTGCGGGACCGCCGGATCAATGAACGTTTCCATCTTGATGGAATGCTTCAACGCCTTTTCCTTGAACATCATGAGCGAGCCGCTGATAAGCTCCCCGACAATGACCTGCCCAAGCTCCAGCTCCATCTTGCCCGCCTCCACCTTGGACAGGTCCAGGATATCGTTGATCATGCTGAGCAAATGGTTGCCGCTCTTCGAGATATCGCCCAGAAACTCCCGCTGTTTGTCGGAGACCGGACCGGCCATGTCCATGAGCATGATCTCGGAGAACCCCATGATCGCGTTCAGCGGGGTCCGCAGTTCATGGGACATGTTTGCCAGGAAATCCGTCTTGGACCGGCTCGCCGCGTCCGCCTCCTCCCGCCGCAGGACCAGCTCCTTGTTCACGGTCTGGAGTTCCGTGTTCGTGTCCTCCAAAGCCCGGGTCCGTTCGAAAACCTTAGTTTCGAGACCCGCCACAAGCCGGGCATTATCAATGGCGACCGCTGCCTGGTTCGCGAAGATCTGCGTGAGACGCATGCTGTCCAGGGAGAATGAGTCCTCCCCGCTGTAGAAGTTCAGAGCCCCGATGCACGTTCCATTCTGCGCCTGGAGCGGGACCGCCATCGACGACCGGTACCCGTGTTTCATCGCCTCATCCCTCCAGGGCGCGAACAGGACGTCATCCACTCGAGTCATCACGGGCTTTCCCGTTCGTATGGCCTCTCCTGTCGGACCCCGGCCTGTCAGCGAGTCGTCCCAGGTCACGGTAATGGTATCGAGATATCCGGCAGCCTCTCCGGCATGTGCCACGGGACGCACGAGGTAACTTCCCTCCTCGATGATGCCGAGCCACACCATTTTGACATCGAATACGGTAATAATGATATCACAGATCTTCTGATAGATATCCGCGAGGCTCGTGCTTGCCATAAGGCTGTTGGAGGCCGTGTTCAGGGCAGTGAGCTGCTTGTTGTAGCGTTCGATGGCATCCTCGGCTTTTTTCTTCTCCGTGATGTCGCGGACAACATGGATCAGGCCGATCAGTTTTCCCTCGCTGTCGAAGCGTGGGATCGCCCGGATCTCGATGAACATGCCCAGGTGTGGTTCGAAGATCTCGAACGATGCCGAAACGCCGGTCTGAAGACAGCCGCAGCTCGGACATCCCTCGGGCGCGTGGTTCGTCCCGTGATAGTACGCGAAGCATTTCCGTTCCTTCATCTTCTCCAGGATCGGCAGGTTCAGGATCTTCTCCGCCGCCTTGTTGGCAAGAATAATGTTATAGTCAGCGTCATGAACCGTGACCATGTCCGTGATGCTGTTGAATGTGTACTCCCAGTCCTGTGTGGCGCGAAATATCTGCTCCTCAAGTTTTTTGCGTTCGGTGAAATCCTGCAGCGTCTCAACGGCAGCGATGATCTTTCCGCTACCGTCGCGAATGGGAGCGGCATCGAACACGATATAGCGATCCCTGTTGTTCAGGTTCTTGAACCACCCCTCCGCATGAATCCCGTCCTGGGTAAGCGTCGACAGCGAGAAGGATTCATAGAACGAAGACAGTTTCTCCGGTTCTTGTCCCAACACGATGTCCGCCAGGACCGGCCGCTCGTGCTCGTAGAAGGCCTTCCACTGGTCCTTTGTTCCGATTATCGCTAGGGCAGGGATGCCCGTCAGTTCCTCGCACGCCTTGTTCCAAATCAGCACCTTGTGCGAAGCGTCCAGCACAAACGTGGCTATCGCCGAATTCATGATGAGGTTCTCGGTAAACCGCTGCTGCTCCCGCAGGGACTCTTCGGCCCTTCTGCGCTCCGTAATATTGTGCACGACCTCGATACCCGCGATGATATTCCCTTTTGAATCCCGCAAGGGAGAAGCGGTAATTTCAGCATACAGTAAGCCCTTGTCCGTGAGCGCGCTCCGCTCCACGACATGCGTGCCGCCGTCCTTGAATACCTGCGCCACGCCGCACCCCTCGCACTTTTGGTCCCTCTTCTCATACGCCATGTAACACAGCTCGCCGACATGGTCTCCTATCATATTTTTTGCCGCCTGATTCTGATACAGTATTTTGAAATCCCTGTCCTGAATGGTGATGCCGTCGCCGATGCCGGCAATGATGCTCTCCGTTTTGGCCTTTTCATCCTCGGCCCGGACAACAGCGGCCTTGAGCGTGTCCTCCAGCTGCTTGCGGTCCGTGATCTCCTGCAATATATGCACGGCGGCCTGCAGCGCTCCGGTCTCGTCCACGATCGGGTCCGCCGAGGCCTCGAACCATCGCCCGCCTTGTTTGAATACCACTGCCTCCCGCTTCAGCGTTTTTTTGCTTTTGAGGAACGGACACCCCTCCCGGCTTCCGCCAAAACAGGCGCACATCTCCGCGCAGGCCTGGCCGACGATCTCGGAGAACGGTTTTTTCATGAGCAGTGCCATTGCTCTATTGCACCGCATGATCCTGCCGTCAGCATCCAGGAGCGCAACCCCCTCGGTCATTGCGTCGAAGGTGTCGCGCCACTCGTCGGCCGCATGCCGAATGGTCTTTTCCAGCCGTGTTCGCTCAGTAACATCGTTTGCCAGGATCAGTTTCGCGCGTTGTCCCGAGAATTCGAGGGCGTGCGAGGAGATCTCCACGTCGATGATCGTTCCGTCTTTTTTCCGGTGCTTCCAGACACCAACGGCGTCAAAACCGTCAGCTGCGGCAGACACCCGGCTGATCAGTTTTTGCACATCCTCCGGACGGCGGATGTCCTTGATGGTCATGGCGAGGAATTCTTCACGGGAAAAGCCATAGGAGATGATCGCCGCGTCATTCACTGCAAGAAAGGCAAGCGTCTCAAGCGCGTACACCCACATGGGCTGCGGGTTGTTCTCAAAAAGGCCGCGGTAAGCGACTTCACTTTTCTGGATCTCTTTTTTGGTCCGCTCCAGGTCGCGCGTCACACGCTCAAACTGCTCCACCTTTTCTTCGAGCGCGGTCGCCACGACCCGGGAGTATTCCCGCGCGAACTCGGAATCGTTCCCGCTCAATGCGGGCTTAGTGCGCGCTGCGGCCTTCCAGCCAGCTGTCACATCGCGAATTGCCTGCAAGATCGCGTCAGGCGTCTGCGGCTTGACGAGGAACGCATCAGCGCCCAGGGAGCGCGCAAGGTCCTGCTCGCGTTGTCCGGTATACACTGATGAATGAAAGATAAAGGGAATGGAGGAAAGAGCGGGCTCCTTCCTCAGGGCCTGAAGCAGTTGAAAACCATCCATCAAGGGCATGAGGCCGTCGCAAATGATCGCATCAGGCCTTTGCTCCCGCGCCCTGTCAAGGCCTTCCTGTCCATTGACCGCCTCGCGCACGGCATGGCCCTGCTCCCTGAGAAGCTGCATCAGGACACCGCGAACGTCTTGACTGTCGTCTACGATCAGAATGTTCATGGTGCGGCTCCCTGTTTTTCCTCATTGCTTATTTTCTTATCGGCATTCGGCGCTACAATCTTAATTGCCTCAAGCTGCTCCCGGACCGCGGGAAGAAGCTGCGCCTGAAGATTTCGTTTCGGCACGTAGGCATATGCGCCGGCTTCCCTCGCTTCCCGAAGATAGCGCTCTTCTTCATGGATGGACATGATGACGAACCTGAACCCCGGATGCCGCGCCGTGAGCAGGCGGGCGGCTTCTATGCCGCTGATGCCGGGCAGACCGATGTCCATCACCGCGAGCGAAATCGGGACCGCGCCGGCGCGTTTCAGCGCCTCCTCGCCCGAGGCAGCCTCAAGAACGCGGCACTCCGGAAGCTCCGTCGACAGCCACTCGCGCAAAAGTCCGCGGAGGATCGCATTGTCCTCCACAATCAGGATGTTTATCATGTGAAATTACCCTCATGCACAATTACCCTGTTTTATTCAGGTCACGCAGCCTGTCCAGAAGGACCGCTGAAAGAATAAATCCGAACCCTTCCTCGGCTTTCACGGATTTGTAGAAATCGCACTGAGAGCAATTGTGATACTTTTGCGCGAACGACCCCTGGACCTCTCCCTTGCAATACGTTCCCGCGATAAGCCAGCAGCTCCTGCCGCTTTTCACCCCTCCATGCACATTGTCCAGCCTTGCCTCCTGTGCGGCGGGGCAGACGCCCAACTCATGCACTCGCGCGCCCCGCGGCTCCCGGCCGCATTTCTTGAATTCCCAGCAATTCTGTTTTTTCATCTCCACCCTCCTTCTGCAGGGTCCGCCTGCCCGCTATGCGCATATCATGGCACGCGGCGAAGTAGTTGTCTGTAGGGAGAGTATGACAAAATCGGGTGATGAACGAAAAAATCCGCTCCTCGTACAGCTGCCAAGAGCGGAATATGAACGGGTCTGGAAGATCTGGGGCCTTCCCTCGTTGGAACAACTCGAAGTACCTGAGGCCGCTGCTTCTACGCGTTGTTTACCGCCATCCCGGAGGAGGCGGGGAGGACCGCCACCACGGATCATACCAGCCGCCATAATAGGGATACGGGTAGTTGTAGTAATAGGGATAGGCCTGCATCATGTAGTAATCTCTTTGCTCCTCCCAGAGATAGATCTGCTTGATCTCGAAAACCGGGAAGGTGTACTCCATCTCGTCGATCTTGCCCTGCCGATTCTCAATAAAAGTCCCGGCAAGCGTGATTTCTCTGCCCTTTTTATAGATAATCGGATCGAGCATTCCGCTCGTCCGCGGGTACAGCGCCAGGAACCTTCCCCCGTACTGCTCCAGACCCCCCAGATAGCCCAGAGCGTTCACCGGAACAGAGAGCGCCTCGATCTGCGAACCTTTGTCCGTGACCCTCGTATCAACGATCACCCCGCCAAAAATGAACAGCTTGCCTTGATAGGCGTCGGGATGCTCCCTGATCTGGGATAGGGGAACATTCCTCGCTCCCTCGCGCATCAGCTCCCGGTTCAGGACGGGCGTGCAGGCGGAGAGCAGCAGAGCTCCGATCAGTATGATATATATCTTCTTCATGATATTATTGTGACACCGGCCGTTCATTCTGTCAAGCTGTCCGGGCCGCCATCAGCGATGCTCTTGACCGTGGCAAGGCGCTGTTGCTCATTTCTCCTCAACTAAATCCGGGTACAGCCTTTTCGCGCAATCCGGGCAGATGCCGTGACTGAACTCCGCATCAGTGCGCTGCTGGATGAATACCTCGACGTGGCTCCAGAAGCCCTTGTCGTCGCGGATCTTTTTACATGACGCGCAGATCGGCACCAGACCCTTGAGCGTCTTGATGTTGTTCAGGGCCTTCTCATAGGCAAGAATGAGCTGCGACCGCTCCTGTTCCAGTTCTTTCTGAATGCTGATGTCGCGAAAGGCGATCACGGCGGAAGTGACTTTTCCCTCTTCCCATATGGGGCTGGTCACGACCGAGATAGGAAAAACCGTGCCATCCTTCCGCACGAACACCTCATCAACAGACGTATAGTTCTTCCCGCTCGTGAGCACATTGTACATCCCGCAGACCTCGAACGGCAGAAGCTTCCCATCGGCTTTACGATAATGAACAAGCCCATGGGCGCCCCGCTCGTTCAGCTCATCCCTGGTCCAGCCCAGAAGACGCTCCGCATCAGGATTCATGAACGTGATCTTCCCCTGTTGATCGAGCACATATATGCCTTCAGCCAGATTTGAAGTAATGCTCCGCAGCTTCCTTTCACCTGCCAGGAGAGCGTCCTCGACCAGCATCCGCGTCTCGGCCATCCGGTTGAAGGTCACAGCCAGCCGCCCCAGCTCGTCATTCGAGCGGACGGCGACCCGGGCATGCATATCTCCGCGCTCCAGGGCCTGCGCCGCGATTGAAAGCTGATGAAGCGGTTTTGTCACTGATGAGCCGAACAGGATCGCCACGACGCTTCCTGCGAGAAAGAGCATTGCAATGGCGCCAATGATCATGGCCATGATGTCTTTGATGTCCTGGTCCACCGACGCCTGCGATATCCCCAGATGCAGGGTCCCGGCTCCGCCATTCAACAGAGGCACAATGAATTCGTGGACCTCTCCGCGCTCGGTGCTCAGATACCGGATGGAATACTGTCCATTACTACGCGTGTCTTCGGGTTCTGTCTTTTGCAGGTCAACGGGAAACCCGTTCTCAAAGGTATGCGCCACGACCTCGCCGCGTGCGTTCCGGATATAGCCATACTCGATATCCGCTTCCCCGCTTTTTTCATCCCTGAGCATCAGCGCAAGCTCAAGATATTTCTCGGTCAGCATGGGATTGACACTATCGCGCGCAATGTTCCTGGCAAGGGAGAGCCCCCGCTTTTCCAGTGTCACCTGCAGCTTGTCATGGAGGACTGTCCTGGTGAATACCACCAGCGACGCCCCCGTCACGAGCACCATCACCAGGAGAGCCAGAATGAATTTTATGCGCAACGTGATATTTCGCATGGGCGTTATTCTTTGTGCTTCCCCTGTGCAGCCTGTTTGTCCATAAATGACTTCATTTCCCGTATCGAATCATAGGCATGGTCGTCAAGCAGTACGAACTTTTCGATCATCATATGTTTCAGGATCTCCCTGCCTTTTGCATCCTTATGCGCGTTCAAAAAAATGGCCCTGAGCCTTCCCTTCAACTGCGGGTCCATGCCGGGGCGAACGACGACCGGCGGGATCCCGTAGGGCGGGGATTTTTCAATGATCTTCGTCTTCACCGTAAATGCCGGGTTGTTGAGATTGTCATATTCCCAGATAAGGCTGTCTACAGCAGCGCCGTCGATGAGTTTCTCGGCAACCGCCTTGATGGACTTGTCGTGCGAATTCGTATAGATGACCTTGTTGAAGAAGCTTTTGGGCGACTGGCCCGCTCTGGCGAGCATGTAGGTGGGCACCAGTTTCCCGCTGTTCGACAAGGGATCGGTGAACGCGAAGCTCTTTCCCCGGAGGTCCTGGAAGCTTTTCAGGGGGCTGTCCGCAGACACGATGATATACGAGTAATAGACCGTGCCGTTATAGGCCTGGGGTGCGGCCAGCAGTTCCATGCCAAATGCTGCATGGCCGTCCACATAAGGGCCGCCGCAGACGAATGCAACATCGACCTTGCCGGATTTCACCAGCGCATTGATCTCGGCGTAATTTTCGCGGTCCACAAAATCCACCCCCCTGCCGAGTTTTTCACCAATATAGTCAAGGAATTGCTTATAGTATCCAAAACCCTCCTTGGGCGTGATCATGCCGCCCACTGCGATCCGGATATGGTCGGCATGTTCCTCCACCGCCTTGACCGTATTTACTTCTTTTTTTTCAAGGCTCACTTTACGTGGTTCGTCAGAGCGGGTGCAGCTCGCAAGCCCGACAGAAAGGGCGAAAATAAGCATAAGATGAACCAGATTACGGGCCATGGGTACACCTCCGTCGGAACGTTTCCCTTTGCGCAAAACAACGTATTTAAGTATAGCAGAGCTGCTGCGATAGTGGCCTTTTGCTTCAATTTTATTTGCACGCTTCCGTCCGGCGTGTTATACTGTGCTCCACCATCGGGGAGGCGCTCATGGCATCCATCAAGCTATACACGCTCAGCACCTGTTCACACTGCGCGCGGACCAAGCGGTTCTTCCAGGACAACGATATCGAGATGGAGTTCGTTGACGTGGACCTCCTGTCCGGCGCTGAACGGGAACGGGTCATGGATGAAGTGAGGAAGCTCAACCCGGAATGCAGCTTTCCCACCATCTGCATCAACGATACGGTCATCGTGGGCTTCAACGAAGAGAAGCTGAAAAAGGCCTTGAAACTGTCATGACACCTGATACGCTGTACACTATTTTATCCCGGTATGCCGAATCGCAGGGCATACGCCTGAACAAGGATAAACCCTTTGTGATGGATATCCTGCAGGGACTGCTTACGAACGAAGGCCGCTACGGCTATCGCTCCTGCCCCTGCAGGCTTGCCTTCGGAGTAAAGGACAAGGACGCGGACATCGTCTGCCCCTGTGTATACCGCGACCCGGACATCGCGGAGTACGGAAGCTGCTTCTGCGGGCTCTACGTTTCCGTTGCATGGAACGAAGGGAAGATCGAGCGCCAACAGGTGCCGGAACGGCGGCCGAAAGAAAAGCGGGTGATGTAAAATCAAACAAGATGCAGGAATCAGAATACAAGATAAGGAAGAAGCGATGAAAAAACGTCAAAAAGAAAAAGCGAAAAAAGCCGATATGCCTGAATTCCTTTTCAAGGAGTTCACGCCTGAGGAAGACAAGATCTACGAAGAAGCGGTGAATAAATACCGCGAGGCCATGGCCGCGGGAAAGACCCTGCGCCAGGCCTACGAGAGCCACAGCATTGTTGACAAGGAACTGGAAACGGTGATCCAGGCGGATTTCCTGAAAATCATGATCGCCGACCTGCACTTCGGCAAAGGGAAGTCGCTTGCGGAAGTGGCGGGCGCGCTCTCCGTGCCGAACGACCTGATCCAGGATACGAAGAACCGGATGCTGCAGGAGGCCGGTGTGACCGCCGGGAACGAGTTTGGCAAGACCTACGGCAGCGTGATGCCGAAGACGGACGACTGAGAAGTAGCTCTCGAAAAGAAGCTCTGGTCAGGAAGTTTGATATCAAAGGGGCAGCCTTATTAGGCTGCCCCTTTTTTGTATTTGGCAGGAGAAGAGAGAATCCTTAACGAGACAGTTGGACGCGGATGAACGCGGATTTTCGCGGATAGGACCAGGCAGTCAACATGACGAAAAAAGACTGTTAAACAAAGACTCTAATTCGTATCGAAAAAAGTTTTTTATCCTAAAAAAGCATTTGACACGGAAGGGGCGGATTAACGTCTGATAAGATCGGATAAATTCCAAAGCAAGGCATTCATCTTTTGGGTGTAGCTTTTAAAAAAGAATTATCCGCCGTTATCCGGCACTTATCCGATTTTATCCGTGTCCAAATGCCTTTTTCAGGTTTATCTGTTTTATCCGCGTTCATCCGCGTTAATCCGCGTCCAAATGTCCTTCGGGTTACAACCGGATCAGGTCCTGATGATCGTCCTCATGGGGATTGACATGGATCATGACGTCCCCGACGTTCAGAAAGTGTTCAAAAATGAGCTGCTTGACGGAGGTGGCAATGGCGTGGGACTCCCGCACGGTCATCTCGGGGTCCATATCGAGCTTCAGGTCCACGATCAGGTACTGGCCTGAGCGGCGGCACCGGATCTCATGAACATGCTCGACGCCGGCCACGCCTTCGGCAAGCGTCCTGATGCCATCGATGCAATCGTCGGCAGGCTTGCCGTCCATGAGGTCATGCGCCGCGCCCACAAAAGTCTCATACCCGATGTGAAAAATGAATAACGACGTGATCCCCGCGGCAATGGGATCCAGCACGGTGAGTCCGAAGAAGGCGCCGGTGACGCCCACGAGCGTGCTGATGGAGGTAACGGCGTCTTTCCGGTGGTCCTTGGCCACCGCGAGGATGGCCGGGCTTCCCAGTTCCGTGCCGGCCTTGACCGAATAGCGATACAATGCTTCCTTGATGATGATGGTGAGGAAGGCCGCGGCCACTGCCATGGCTGCCGGAACCTGGTACGCCCCGTCGATGATAGCATGTGTTGACCGGACAAGGATCCATCCGCCGGTTGAGAAGATGACCAGGGACACGATGATGGCTGAGATGCTCTCGGCCTTGCCGTGTCCGTAAGGGTGCGCTTCGTCAAAGGGCCGGCTGCCGATGCTCAGGGCGATCATGCTCGACCCCAAAGCGATGAAATCCGCCGCGCTCTCCATGCCGTCGGCAAAGACCGCTTCCGATTTGCCGAAATAACCTGCAAGTAGTTTCATGATCATGAGCCCTGCGTTCACCCAGAACCCGATCTTGATGACCCTGCCTGCGTACCCGAACCGTTCGTTGCGTTCCATCTGAATTTCCCCTGTTCATGCCTGCACGATGGACCAGCACTGCCTCAAAACATACCCTTTGAGCGCTGCGCCACGTTCCTGTTAAAAAGGGAGAGTACAATAATTGGACATAAATGGCAAGAAATTAGAGCGGCCCCTTTGTAGCTGCGCTAAAAAACTGCGACACCCTGCCCCTTGCCACTTGCCCCTTGCTACTTGCCCCTTGCCACTTGATTCTGGATTTTCCGCAGTTCCGCCTTGACACCTCCGGGCATTAATGATACTTTTCGGCATGTTT
>Ga0334722_10002513_pt1 | contig 20673 bp, 24 predicted proteins | sample C3_bottom_MG_FD_207210 | JGI IMG/M metagenome (GOLD analysis project Ga0334722, IMG submission 207210) | Sediment microbial communities from Yellowstone Lake, YNP, Wyoming, USA - C3_bottom | ecosystem: Environmental > Aquatic > Freshwater > Lake > Sediment | place: USA: Wyoming | collected... | reverse complement strand
CGCAGTCTCGCCCATAGCAAGATGCGCTCTATCCTGACGATGCTCGGCATTGTGACGGGTATCGCGTCAGTCATCATCATTATGTCGCTGGGTGATTCAGCAAAGCAGTATATCGTTGGACAGATTCAATCGATGGCCCCAAATATGATCAATGTGCAGCCCGGCGCTCCGGTGATGGGCGGTGCACCCTCGTCGGTTATGGGTCTCGTCGTTAAGTCGCTTGTGAAGCGTGATGTAGAATCGCTGGAACGAGAACCATCTATCACAAACGTCTCACCAAACGTTACCGGGAGTTCGCGTATCGTATATGGGAACAAGAGCAAGTCGACACTCTGGGTTGCGACGACGGCGAACATTTTTAAGATGACGAACCTTACTTTTTCTAGTGGGTATGGATTCACTAGTGCCGATGAGACAGCGTACCGGCATGTCGTTGTCCTCGGTTCGAAGTTGGCTAAGGATCTATTTGGAGACACGATTGAACCCGTAGGGAAAACAGTGCGATTTGAAGACATTACCTTCCGTGTTATCGGAGTTTTGGAACCGAAGGGTTCGGGTATGTTTAGTATGGATAACTATGCACTTATTCCTATCTCTGTTGGACAAAAGCAAATCCGTGGCATTGATTATTATCAGGAGTTGAACATCCAGATTGATCCCGCTTATGACACGGCGTTCGTCAAAACAAGAATCATCTCTATCTTGAGAACATCTCACCAGATTACGGATCCAACAAAAGATGATTTTATGGTTACGTCTATGGACGAGACACTTAACACCCTTGGTAATATAATGTCGATTCTCACGATATTCTTAGCGGCAATCGCTTCTATCTCACTCATTGTTGGCGGTATCGGTATTATGAATATTATGTTGGTATCAGTCACTGAACGCACGAGAGAGATTGGATTGCGCAAAGCGGTAGGGGCAACTGATGGGGATATTCTCCAGCAATTTCTCATTGAGTCAGTATTGCTGACACTTATCGGTGGCATCATTGGTATTTTAGTTGGCGCGGTGATTGTCGGTCTTATCTACTTCGTTCTAACTACTTTTTTCTCTATCGGGTGGTTCTTTTCATTTCCAATCTCGGCCGTCATTCTCGGTCTCGCCGTATCGGGTATCTCGGGTATTGCATTCGGTATCTATCCTGCCCGCCAAGCAGGGAAGAAGAACCCGATTGATGCGTTGCGCTACGAATAGGTCGAAAAGCTAGTTTTACACAGGGGGTCTCTTGAAGGCTTAAAAATGAGTCATACTGATAGGAGCGGACCAGCTGTACCCCGCTTTAACAATCGCTCAGTAATCTTTTCCCCACATGAAAGCATTACATGGTATCGCGTTTGTGCTCGTTATTATCGGCGGCCTCAACTGGGGTCTTGTCGCACTCGGTAGTTATATGGCCAGCAATTGGAACATCGTGAATCTCATCCTCGGTTCAATTTCGTGGCTTGAGAATCTCGTCTACCTCGTGGTCGGTCTCTCAGCGTTGCTGCTTATCTTCAGCAAGAAGAGCTGCTGCAACAGTGCTCCAGCGATGTAAACCCGCAGAGCCGGGTTTTCTCCCAGCGCTCGCTCAGAAGAATGAAATAAGAATTTCTTCTTCGCTCGCTCGCTTGGTAGTAATAAAAACCGTCGGCTTACGCCGGCGGTTTTTTGTTTGGCAGGGGCTCGCGAAGACGCAACCCCACTTGGATTTTTATAGTCGCCTTGCTCCTTAAAAATCTCGGCGGAGGGGGAGGGATTCTTCCGCGACTCAAAACTCGCCGTCGCTCGTTTTGGTCGTGTCCGCGGCTCGCAGTTTTGTCTGTTGACAAAACATCGCTCCGCCATTCGAATCCCTCACACAAGTCGCGTAGGCGACTTGCTCCCCTCGCAGTTTTTCACTGCGTTTCAAAACTGCGGAGGGGGAGGGATTCGAACCCTCGATACGGTTTGACCCGTATAATGGATTAGCAATCCATCTCTTTCGGCCTCTCAGACACCCCTCCTGTGCCGCTATTCTACTGCATTTTCGTATCTTCTCAAATGCTTTGGGTTATGGGTGCCAATCACTGAAAAGTATCGTGTCATGTCGGCGACGCTATCAAGGCGCACATCTTTGGTAGTCAATCGGGGAGAAAATCCGAATTCTTGTAAGAGTGCATATACCGATTGTCGTAAAGGTTCTGAAGCGCTGGTAAATGACAGTTTTTTGTAGGAGTACTGTTTTCCTTTTACTTTATAGCGATGAGTAAAGATACTGCCGTCTGTATCAACAAGCCCACGCACGCATGCCACCGCTAATTCTCGATCGCACTCTATCCATTCAGGAATATCAAATTTCTGCTTAACCTTGTTTCCTATTGGTAAGCCCAGCTCGTGTAGATAAAGCACCAACCCTCTTCTTGAGACCACAACGTCATTTACAGAATATTTTGGCGAGTGATAGATTTTCGGGGTTATTTTGAAAAGTTTCTTAATAAGGTTAACCACGAATGTGGTGTACTCAAAATCATCAGTGTGATGAAGAGTAATTATTGCCTGATATCTACTAAGGCCACCATCGCCCATCATGATACCCACGAATTCCGCAAGTTCCGCGCTCTGTTTTGGTTTGTGCACTTCTCTTGATTCCAGTATAGGATTCTCTTTATATTTTCCTTCATCCTCCCACCATCGGTGCCAACTCTCTTTCCTGCGTTTCTCATCTTGTGGGATACAGCCATATTTTTTAATGACCGCCGCCATGCCCATTTTGCTCGCTTCTGCGATGTGTGCGTATGTATCACGAGCACGGACACTTTTAGGAATTGGAATATGAGCTAGTGCAGAAAGGGTGTGAACAGTGGCAAGTGGCATAGAGTATTTTTCTCTGCGCCAATCGCGAACGGCTCGCTCAGAACAATGAGCTATGTGAGCTATTTCCGCAGCGGATAACTTTTTTCCTACGCGCTCTAAAAATGCTCGTTGTTCTCCGGAAGGGAACACAGCACGTTTATCATTAAACGGCTCAGCCATGCCTCCATTTTAACACACTGCGCGGTAGGGTCGGCAAGGAGTCACCTCTCTCCGCTTCGCTTCGCGAGGAAACACCTTGCCAATTAATGCGCGAGAGCGAGGGGGACAATATGTTTAGCACCAGCTTCTTTGAGCGCATCAATAGCGGCTTGGAGGGTCGCGCCAGTTGTGGTTACATCATCTACTATGATAAAAGTATATTTGGAAAGTTCTGTTTTACTTGCACTGCGTAGCTTTAGCGAAGCGGTGAATGCACCACGCATGTTTTCTTCTCGTTTCTCACGCGCGAGTGAGACTTGTGAGGTTGTTTCGCGCACGCGTGCTAGAAGAATTGTGTCTATAGTCATGCCGAGTTCTTTTGCGGTGCGTCGGGCTACCTCCTCTACTTGATTAAAACCCCTCTCTTTTCTCCTCTCTTTTCCCAATGGCACGGGTACAATAATTACGGACTTACGATGTCCATAATTTTCATCATCAAAGTCGCGAAGGTATTCGGTGAGGGCGAGAGCGAGGAGAGTGAAGGCTCTCTCACTACCGCGATATTTTGCCTCGTGAATCGCCGAGCGCACGAGCGGCTCATGAAAGGGGAGTAAGACGACGGTGTCCGGTCGAGTGAGGGATGCTAATTTGGGGAACACAAGTTTTAGGAAAGCGTCTGGAGAGGTGTCACGGAGCACCTGTTCATCCACACGTGGAGGGAAGAGGAAGTCGAGCCACTTGTGGTGAACAAAGTTGAACCAGTGCATGGTACTATTCTCTCATATGTCATTCATAGGCGGTCTTTTCGCAAGTAAGGATAAGAGTGTGATCGGTGTTGATATTGGCTCATCTTCTTTGAAGGTGGTGCAATTGCGCAAAGAGCACAACAAAGCGATTCTTGAGACGTATGGCGAGCTCGCTTTGGGGCCCTATAGTGGGGGAGAGGTGGGGCAAGCAACTAATCTCTCAACAGAGCAAATCACCCAAACGCTCAAGGATCTCTTGCGCGAAGCAAAAGTGACGACAAAGAACTGCGGTGTTTCCATCCCGTTCTCGCGCTCGTTGCTTACCTTGGTCAATTTGCCCTACCGTGCGGATCCAACAGAACAAAAGACGATTATAGAGCTTGAAGCACGTAAATATATTCCCGTTCCTATTTCTGAGGTGCAGCTCGATTGGTTTATTGTGCCCGACGCGAATCCTGCACAGCCGAGTGGCGACGCAACAAAAAGTCCTGTAGTGAATGGAAAAGTTGAGGTGCTTCTCGTTGCGGTCCATAGCAATGAGCTCTTGTCGCTCCAGAGCGTTATCACGGGTGCAGGTCTTAATGCGAGTTTTTATGAAATTGAGATATTCAGCACCATTCGAGCAGTGGTGGAAGAGCCGGTGAAGCCCGTGATGGTGCTTGATGTGGGAGCCGCTTCGACCAAGACCTATGTGGTTGAGCGTGGAGTGGTGGCCTTCTCTCACGCGATAAATGCGGGGAGTCAGGATATTACCCGCGCTATCGCTATCTCGAGCAATGTGTCTATCGCCAAAGCCGAGGCGCTAAAAAAAGAAGAAGGATTGAAGGGTGGCGGGACACTAGGGAGCCCCGAGCTTGTGTTCTCCCGTATCTTTTCAGAAGCGCGACGCGTGCTGATTCAATATGAGATGGAGCATAAGAAATCCATCACTTCAATCGTGCTCACGGGCGGCGGGGGAGTGACCAAAGAGCTTGGTTCGTATGCAAAGAATATTTTCTCCATTGATGTCCAGGTCGCCGATCCTTTTATAAAGACTGAGGCCCCAGCCTTTATGCGCCCCGTGCTTCAAGAGATCGGTCCTGAGTTCGCAGTCGCAGTGGGTCTCGCACTCCGCAAGCTTGATGAGATGTGACGTCCCTCTGCCGACATTGACGGGCGTTTCGAGCTTTCCTTAAACGTTTTGCACAGTGTGCACAAATGCTGGACACGATATACGCATTAGTATCGTATACTGAAATAGAAATGGCTCTTCCCTCAAACATCCCAACCTCCTTCGTGCCGCACGCGACAACGGGACCGCGTAAGTTTCGTACTGACCTTACCGGTGCATTCGATCTTGTTGCCTATCTGATTCTCGGTATTGTTTTTATTCTTGCGCTCGGTGTTTTCTTTTATGGCCGCGTGCTTGCCTCGAGTCAAGTCGCAAAAGATACAGAGCTCGCGAAGGCTGAAGAGGGTATTGATCCAATGACCGTTCAGAATTTTGTACGGCTGCGCGATCGTCTCGCAAATGGTCAAGAGTTGCTCTCAAATCATGTGGCAGTATCCAAATTTTTTGCTTTGCTCGAAACGCTTGTCCCGACGACTGTTCGGATGGAGACACTCCATCTTGCGATTATCGATGCTGGGGTAGTGAAGCTCGAAGGTAAGGGGATAGCAAAGAGTTTTAACGCTCTTGCCGCCGCTTCAACTAAGTTTTCTCAAGATGGGCAGATTAAGGATGCTATTTTCTCAAATATCATTGTGGATCGAAAGGATAGTTCAGTATCCTTTAATCTGTCTGCCTCGGTTGACCCAAAGGTGGTTACCTTCTCAGTCACTTCACGTGCTGCGGCACCGTCGGTGCTTAAGGCTACCTCGACTCCTCCCGTAGGAGCAGCACAAACGACCTCGACAAGTTCTCCACAGACTAAAAAAACACCATGAACAGCCGTATCCTTCCCGTCATCGCTCTCATGATTGCTATCGGCATATTCTTTGCTTATGTGCAGCCAACGTGGATTGGTTCAATCGCAGAGACGAAGGCGGCCATCGCTGCTGATAATCAGGCGCTTGAAGCAGCGAGTCAGTATAAGGCACAACAAGATCAACTTGCTGCTGCACGGGATGCGATTAATACCAAAGATCTTTCGAGGCTCGCTGCATTTTTGCCCGATTCGGTTGATAATGTGGGGCTCATTCTTAATCTCAATGCACTTGCAGCGCGCTCGGGCCTCGCCCTCTCAAATGTGGATGTCATGACGGGGGTACAGAGTCAAAAAGTTTCAGATGGAGGATCTCAGTCGGCAGGCAACATCGGCATGGGGGCGACGAGCCCGGTGAGTTCAGCAGAGCTTGTTCTCTCGGCGGTTGGTTCATATACGGCTCTCCAGAGCTTTCTTCAAGATATAGAGCGGAGTCAACGTATACTTGATGTTCGCGATTTGGTGGTGCAGGGATCTGGTACGGGTGTCTATAAGTATGAAATGAAACTCCGCTTTTACTGGCTGCACTAATCTTGTTGTATGAAATCCACCAGCCCAACCACCCTTATTATCGGAATTCTTATTGCTGCGGCCGGTGTCTATTGGTATTTCTTTACTGGCACGAGCGCGGAACAACTCCCGCTGACCGAAATAGGAGTAGAGAATCAGGTACAAAACAAGTTTCAGTTGCTGGTTGGTGAGCTGACACCAATTTCGTTTGATAAGCGCATCTTCTCTGACGCGCGTTTTAATGCTCTAGTTGATTTAACCACAACTGTTTCGCCTGAGACTGTCGGGCGTCTTGACCCGTTCGCTCCTATCACGGGACTGAACCCAACTAATTAAGTAATGAATCTTCTTGGACTATTCGTTGACAAAGGAATCCTCTCAACCACTGATCGCGCAACGGTTGAGGCTGAGCTGGTGAAGAAGCGCCCCTTGGGTGAGGTTCTTTCTGAACACGGAGTCTCTCTCGTTGACGCTCTTGCTGAAGCAGGGAAGGCCTACGGTCTCCCTTCTCGAGTACTTGGCGATCCTCCCGCAGATGAATCGGTGTTCAATTATGTCCCAATTGATTCAGCGCGTCATTATGGGTTTGTACCACTTGCTAAGGTAGACGGCGCCCTTGAAGTTGGCATTACCGACCCAGATAACATAGAGGCACTTGATGCTCTGCAATTTATCTCAGGCAAAATAGGTATTCCGTATAAGATATTTCTCATTACTAAGTTTGACTTTGATAGGGTGCTTGAAGCGTATGAGAATCTCTCAGGAGAGGTCGGTAAAGCGCTTTCTGAATATGAGACGACAACAAAGCAGTCAAACGAAATAGCCGCGCAAGCAGGGAAGCCTATTTCTGCGTCAGAGAAATCAGAATTAAGCGAAGAGTCACTCGAGCTGTCAGGGACGCAAGACGGACCACTCAAAGAAGATGCTCCGGTAACAAAAATCGTCTCTACCATCTTGCGCTACGCCATCGAAGGGCGTTCGTCTGATATTCATATCGAGCCATCGCCGACACGAACGCGTGTGCGCTTCCGTATGGACGGCGAACTACATACTTCTATAGAGTTGCCGGCGAAGGTACATGAGGCAGTGGTTGCTCGTATCAAGATTCTCGCAAAACTCCGTCTCGATGAGAAGCGTAAGCCACAAGACGGGCGTTTTTCTGCAAATGTGGATAAGCGGCGTATTGACTTCCGTGTGTCCACCTTCCCGACTGAGTCAGGCGAGAAGGTGGTGATGCGTATTCTCGATCAATCGACCACGACAACAACACTCGAATCAGTCGGCTTCAGCAATGCTAATCTCGCGGCAGTTCGCGATATGATGCGCGTCCCGTATGGCATTGTGCTCATTGCGGGGCCGACGGGTTCGGGTAAATCAACGACACTCTTTGCTATGCTCTCAGAGACTGACAGAGAGACCTCAAACGTTGTGTCACTTGAAGATCCTGTTGAGTATGAGATCCCGCAGGTGTCGCAAAGTCAGGTTCGGCCAGAGATCGGTTACACCTTCGCGAGTGGTCTCCGCTCTATCTTGCGCCAAGATCCTGATGTGATTATGGTCGGCGAGATTCGCGACAAAGAGACTGCCGTTCTCGCGGTGCAAGCAGCGCTTACCGGCCACCTCGTCTTCTCGACCGTTCACACCAACACCGCTGCAGGAGCTATTCCACGTCTGATTGATATGGGTGTTGACCCCTTCCTTATTGCACCAACGCTGGTGGGTGTTATTGGGCAGAGGCTCTTGCGGAAGCTTGCCGATGGAGCAGGAAAGCCGTTTCCCGTGACCGATAGTATCAAGGTCTTTCTTGATCGAGAGTTTGCTGATTTACCAGAAGAATATAAAAAGAACCTCCCACCCTTTAAACAGTTTTATCACGCCGCCGCGACCGCAGAGAGCCCGAGCGGTACGCGAGGGCGCACGGCCGTCTTCGAGATATTGCGTATGAACAAAAGCCTTGAACAGGTGGTGCTGAAGGATCCGGTCGAAGAGAAGATTTATGCTGCCGCGCGCGCCGGCGGTATGCTCACGATGCGTGAGGATGCGATTTTGAAGGCTCTTGCGGGAGAGATCCCCTTTGAAGAAGTGAATACTCTCGGTGGAGAGCTTTTCCCCGAAGACGAAATGGATTGACAAGAAATGGAGTATACTAAAAGCAATGGCACACCATATATATCTTGTTGATGATGATAAGTTCCTTCTCGATCTCTATGCGGTCAAGTTTAAAAACGCAGGTAATGACGTAAATGTGTTTGGTGGGGGAGAAGAGCTTCTGACGGCTCTCAGAAAGCAAGACGCAGTCAAGCCATCCGCCATTCTTCTCGATATTATCATGCCGGGGCTAAACGGTTTTGAGACTCTCGAAGCAATTCGTAAGGAGCAACTTGCTCAAGGATCAAAGATAATTATTCTCTCAAATCAAGGTCAAAATTCTGATATTGAGAAGGCAAAACAGCTCGCTGCTGATGGCTATATTATCAAAGCCTCGGCAATTCCCTCTGAAATTCTCTCAGAGACCATGCGTATTATAGAATCGGGCGCAGCTCCAGCGGAGAACCATTCTTAATATGGCCGCGACGAATCATCTTGGTGAGTTGCTTGACCTCGTCGTTGCAGAGGGCGGCTCAGATTTACATATCTATGCGGGAGGAGCACCAATGCTTCGTGTATCTGGTTCGCTCGTACCACTTGCAAAGTATGCCAAGATTACTGGTGAAGATACCGAAGAAATGCTGAAGAGTATTGTGCCAGAAGACCGATGGGAGGAGTTCAAAAAAAATCAGACCATTGACCTCTCGTATGCCCACAAAAAAGATGCACGGTTCCGCGTTAATGGGTATTACGTGCAAGGAGGTGTTTCTCTTGCTCTGCGACTCATACCGCGTGCTGCACAGACCTTTGCCGAGCTAAATCTCCCTTCGATTCTCGAAGTCTTTACCCAACGAAAACAGGGATTCTTTATAGTGGTGGGGCCGGTAGGGCAAGGGAAGTCGACCACGCTCGCCGCCATGATCAATCGCATCAATGACTCGCGTACCGAGCATATTCTCACTATTGAAGATCCGATTGAATACGTCTTCGCCTCGAACAAATCCCTCATTCAACAGCGTGAAGTGCACGTTGATACTCCCGACTTCCATTCTGCTCTTGAGGCAGCCTTCAGAGAAGATATGGACGTGATCATGGTGGGCGAGATGCGTGACTATGAGACTATCTCAGCAGCAGTAACTGCCGCTGAGACTGGCCACTTGGTTCTCTCAACACTTCATACCAATAATGCAGCACAGACGATTGATCGCATCATCGACATGTTCCCCGCTGAACAGCAGGGGCAGGTTCGGGTGCAGCTCGCCGGTTCTTTGGCAGGCATCTTCTCTCAGCGACTCATCCCTCGTGTTGCTGGGGGTCTCGTCCCTGCGTATGAGCTTCTCATTAACAACAATGCGGTGAGTACCCTGATTCGCGATGGCCTCACTCATGAAATTAGCGCGGTGATCCAGACTTCTTCTCAAGAGGGTATGATTGATCTCGACCGATCGCTTGCCGAGCTTGTCCATAAGGGTGAGGTCACGATCGAGCATGCCTATGAACATGCATTAGATCCAAAGACTTTTGAGCGCTACCTATGATTTATAATAGAAAGCAGAAAGCAGAAAGCAAAAAGCAGGAAATGTCTTTATATTTCTGCACCGCTGCCTACTGCCTACTGCCTACTGCCTACTATGTTATTTAAATATCACGCCATTGATCAAGACGGACACGAGCGAGACGGGACTATTGAGGCTCCTTCTCAAGAGGTTGCGGTGTCGGCGCTCCAGCGGCGTAATCTGATCATTTCAGTCATTGAATCCACAGAGAAAAAGTCATTTCTTAGTTTAGATTTTTCTTTTTTTGATAAGGTATCAAATAAAGAAGTCGTGATCCTGTCGCGCCAGATCGCAACGTTATTTGAAGCGCAAGTGTCGGCTCTTCGTATCTTCCGTCTTCTTGCTGCAGAAGTTGATAGCAAGCTTCTCGCCTCGGTCCTCTCTACAATCGCAGATGATATTCAGAGTGGTAGCCCAATAAGCAAGGCGCTCGCGCGACACCCTAAAGTCTTCACGACGTTTTATATAAATATGGTTCGTGCAGGTGAAGAGTCGGGGAAGCTGTCAGAGACCTTCTTGTATCTCGCAGATTATCTTGATCGTACCTATGACATCATGACCAAAGCCGAAAACGCCTTGATTTATCCCGTCTTTGTTATTTTTATCTTCTTTGGTGTGATGGCGCTCATGTTAACGCTCGTGATCCCAAAGATAAGTGCCGTGTTGCTTGATTCTGGCCAAGAAATACCAATTTATACCGCTATTGTTATCGGTTTTTCGAATTTCTTGGTTAATTATGGCCTCATTTTCCTCATTGCTCTTGTTGCCGGTGGCTTCTATCTCTGGCAACTGCGTAAGACTGAAAAAGGCAAGTTCGTCCTCGATAGTTTAAAGCTCTCTGTGCCGTATGTGGGCGACTTGTATAAGAAGCTCTATCTCTCACGTATTGCAGACAACTTCTCCACAATGCTTCTATCGGGCGTTTCGGTCGTTGAGGCAATTGAGATTACCAGTTCGGTCGTTGGGAATGCGGCCTATACCGAAGTGCTGGTAGAAGTAGGGAAGGATGTGAAGGGCGGATCCTCAATATCTGACGCACTCGGGAAGCATCCTCAAATCCCTGGCATTATGGTCGCCATGACCAAGGTGGGTGAGGAGACTGGCGAGCTCGGGAAGATTCTCACGACGCTTGCCAAGTTCTATAATCGCGAGGTCTCGAATGCCGTTGATACGCTCGTCGGGCTCATCGAGCCAGCGATGATTGTCTTGCTTGGTCTCGGTATCGGGACACTTCTCGCCGCTGTTCTTCTCCCGATTTATAACCTCGCGGGCTCCATATAACCTACACTATCCACACCCCTGTCCCAAAAACATCTGAAAGGGCGTACAATTTACTTATTAGCCGCATATTAAACATTATGTATAAAAATCGTTCCCGAGGTTTTACCCTCATCGAATTACTCGTCGTTATCGCCATCATTGGTATTCTCTCAGCAGTCGTCTTGGCCTCGCTCAACACGGCTCGTGACAAGGGTAACGATGCAGCGATTCAATCTAACCTCGGCGCTATTGCGACTCAGGCTGAGATTTACTACAGCGATACCAACAACACGTATGGTTCGGTAGTTGCAAATTGTACAACCGGAATATTCGCTCAGGCGACAATCCAGAAAGCAATTGTTGCAACGGATGTCTCGAATGGTACGGGAGTTATAATTTGTGGAGCTAAAGCTACCGAATATGCCATAGCATCGCAGTTGGTTGCAGACAGCACTAAATATTGGTGTATTGACTCGTCTGGTACCGCGAAGAAGCTGTCGAGCGCACCGACGGCCGGCTTCACACAATGTCCTTAATAAAAATAATTTACGATATTAAACGTATATGAAAAAACAACGCGGCTTCACCCTCATCGAATTACTCGTCGTTATCGCCATCATCGGTATTCTCTCAGCAGTCGTCTTGGCCTCACTCAACACGGCTCGCTCAAAGGGTAATGATGCTGGTATCAAGGCCAACCTCGGCACTGCGAGCACTCAAGCGGCACTCTATCTCTCAGATAACAATAAATACGGCGCCTTTACTCTTGGGGATTGTCCAACAACGGCAGGCACCGCCAACGTTTTTGAGAACGCGACTATTGTGAACGCAATTGCAGGAGCAGTTGTTGACTCTGGCGGCGGTTCAGCAACGTGTGCTTCGACTGATTCGCAATATGCTATTGCCGTGTCACGACCAGCAGATGTTGCTACAACCACCTCTGCTCTCTGGTGTGTGGACAGCTCGGGCGAGCATTGTGGTATAGATACCCTCTCTGGTGTCTCTTGCGGTGCGTGCATCACGAGACAATAAGCCTACAAAACGAGACTTAACAGAAAACGCCCACCAATTGGTGGGCGTTTTCTGTTATCATGGGTATCAAATGCTTCTTATCTTTTTTGTGTTTGGGGCTATTATCGCGAGTTTTATTGGTGTGGTCGTCGCACGACTCAATACCGAACAAGGATTTATTTCTGGGCGTTCATACTGTGATGCTTGTGGCGCTCCTCTCACCTCTTCGGCACTTCTGCCAGTTATTTCGTATGTGATTGGGTGGGGGAGGGCTCGTTGTTGCGGGGCAAAGATCTCATGGTGGTCGCCATTAACAGAGATTCTGCTCGGAGGGCTCTTTGCACTCTCGTATCTGAAGCTCGGTTTTTCTGGTGTGCTCCTGCTCCTGCTTACTGCTTTATCACTTCTCCTCGCTCTTGTCCTCTATGATCTGGCACACCAGATACTTCCTTCGGTTTTGCTGGCTCTCTTTATAGCTGCAAGTGCGGTGACGGGTTTTTTTCTGGCGCCTTCTACGGATGCTTTTCTCGACTCTTTTTTTGTCGCGTTTCTTCTCGCATCTTCGCTTGCTCTTGTGCATGTTCTTTCTCGCGGGCGTGCGATGGGATTCGCCGACGCACCCCTTACTCTCGGACTCGCCCTCTTTAGTGGGTCAACAGCCTTCGCTGGGTTCATTTTTTCATTCTGGATCGGTGCAGTTATCGGCATAGCGATATTGTTGAGAAGGCCTGCGGGCACTAGAATGGGAGTTGAGGTACCGTTCGCTCCTTTTTTAGCGGCCGGCTTCATCCTCGCGTACTTTACCCAATGGAATCCTTTTATGTTAATCGCGGCCCTGCTGTGAATTTGTCGAAGGGCTTTACGTTGATGGAGCTTGTCGTCGTCACGGCGATTATTGGTACTATCATGTCTATTGTCTTTACGAGTCAGAGCACGTTCAACAAAACGCTTATTTTGAAGAACACAGCCTATGACATCGCGCTTACGCTCCGCAATGCCCAAACCTATGGTCTCGGGAGTCGTGTCCAGGGTACACCGCTCAATGTAGGGTATGGAGTTCATTTCAATAAAGGAGCCGATTCTTTTACCCTTTTTGCCGATACCTATCCGAACACGCCTAGTTGCCATAGTGCCGTTGATGCGAGCTCGCCTGATGCTCAGCCTGGTGACTGTGTGTACACCGCGTCAGACCAGAAAGTGACCGATTATAAAATCGGGAATGGTATTCTCGTCAGCGACCTTTGCAAATATGTGAATTATGCATGGAGTTGTGGGGGCACCTCTTCAGTAGATGTTGTCTTTGCTCGGCCAAATACTGAGACGTTTATACGAGCAGACTCGTCCGCATATCCTTCAGTGTGTATTATTCTTTCTTCACCGCAGGGTGGTACACGAGCGGTTAAAGTTAGCTCAGCGGGGCAAATAGTGGCGAACGAAACTTCTTGCATATGAGTAAAAATAATTTTCAATTTTCAATTTTCAATTTTCAAAAAAACCGTGGGTACACGTTAATTGAACTCATCGTTTCAGTCGGTGTATTTGCGATGATTATGACGCTTGTCTCTGGCTCGTATATCGTAATGATTAGTGTGACTCAGCGAGCACAAGGCACTGCCTCCGGGATAGACAACCTCTCTTTTGCACTCGAGACCATGACACGCAATATTCGTACCGGCACGGGATATTCCTCAACCGGCTCCACTTTTTCGTTCACGAATGCAAATGGCAATGGTATGACCTATGGACTCTCCGGTGGCGCTATTACACAAGGAGGGTCTCCTCTCACTGATCCCTCAGTGAATGTGACAGGACTTTCTTTCGCTCTTTCTGGTGCCGCCCCAGCGTCAGCACTGGATTATGCTCAGCCCTATGTGGTTATCACTGTTTCTGGCGTAGTCTCGACGACAGCAGGGAAGAGTGAAAGCTTCACTATCAGAACAAGTGCGGTCATGCGCACCCCTGACCTATGATGAAAATAGTAAGCAGAAAGCAGAAAGCAGAAAGCAGGAATTCGAATCCTGCCTACTGCCTACTACCAGCAAGTACTGGGAGCAAGCTCCGCTTACTGCCTACTGCCTCCAACACTGGGTTTACGTTAGTTGAGACTCTCGTCGCTATTACTATTCTCTCACTCGCGGTCACGGGCTCTTTTTTCACCGCAAATAACGCTTTAGTCGCTGCTGCGACATCGCGTGATAGACTCACCGCCTCGTATCTCGCTCAGGAGGGTATCGAGCAGGTGCGGAAGCTCCGCGACGATGCGTATCTTGACGCTTATCGGAGAGGGGCGACCGATGCATGGGCTAATTTCCTTGCTTCGCCGGGAGTGGGCACCATAAGCTATCCCGCGCCTGCTCTTGGGTCGAATTCATTTACGCGTACCATCCAAGTAATCGCTATCTCTGCAACTGACGAAAAAATAGTGTCGAGAGTGACGTGGAGCTATCACGGTACTAATTATGCTGTAACGATTACTGATCATCTCACACCATGGCAATAAACCCAGAAAGCAGAAAGCAGAAAGCAGAAAGCAGGAATTCGAATCCTGCCTACCGCCTACTGCCTACTGCTCGCTACTCTCGGGGTTTTGCGTTGTTGATAGCCATCATCTTTATGACGGTTATGCTCACTCTCGGGCTCTCCTTAGGCTCTCTTGGATATAAACAAACGCTTCTTTCTTCGTCAGCAGTAGAATCCCAATATGCATTTTATGCAGCTGACGCTGGGCTCGAATGTGCGCTCTATGCAGATCAACAGAAAGATTCGTTTAACTACGCCCTCCACACCCCTGATCTTATTACGTGCGATGGCACTGTTGCGACCTTCATTGCTTCGCCAACCTATGATGCGACAAAACTTTTGGTAAAAGAACGTCTATCTCTTGATGGGGGGTCACACTGCGCTGACGTCACTATATATAAGTATGCAAATCTTAGTGCGCGGTTCTTCTCTCAGGGGTATAACGTCCCTTGTGCGGTGGTAGCAAGCCCAGGGGATACCCGTTTTGTGTCACGTGGCTTGAAGGCACAATACGGCATATAGTAGTGGTATATGACTTCTCAGAAGGTGAGAGAACGTGTCACAAAGCTTCGCGAGCTTCTTGCGTATCATGCGCACCGTTACTATACCCTCGATGCACCAGAGATTTCTGATAGTGCCTATGACGCCCTGCATCGCGAGCTCAGCGATCTCGAAGAGAGATATCCTGAATTAGTAGAGGAGAGTTCGGTGACCAGACGCATTATCGGCGATGCATTATCGGAACTAAAAAAAGTACGACACATTATTCCTCAATGGTCGTTTAATGATGCGTTTTCTGAAGAAGAAGTGAGAGCATTTGATGAACGTGTATATAAACTAACGGGGAAAAAATCATCATATGATCTTGAGTTAAAAATAGATGGATTAAAAATAGTGCTGACCTATGAGAAGGGGATACTCAAAACGGCCGCGACGCGTGGGGATGGTGTGATTGGTGAAGATGTCACCCATAATGTCCGCACTATTCATCAGGTACCAGAGAAGCTCTCTCGGGATATTGATCTGATTGCTGAGGGTGAGATATATCTCACCCGTTCTGGTTTTGCAAAATTGAATACAGAACGTGAAAAACAAGGCGAGCCACTCTTTGCGAACCCGCGTAATGCTGCTGCAGGCTCTATTCGCCAACTCGACCCTACTATTGCCGCCGCACGCCCACTCGGTGCATTTCTCTACGATATTGCTCAGACATCTGAGAAGCTGCCCGAAACCCAGAGTGAAGAGCTTGTGTATTTAAAAGATCTCGGATTGCCAGTTAATCCTGAACACCAGCATGTAGAGAATCTTGAAGAGGTTTTTGCGTATTGGCAAAAGTGGAAAGGGGATGCTCGTGAGAAAGTCGATTATCAGCTCGATGGGATTGTTTTGAAAGTAGAAAATCGTTCTGAACAGGAGATGCTTGGCTACACGGGTAAGGCACCTCGTTTTGCGATTGCCTACAAATTCCCCCCCGAGCAAGTTGAGACTATTGTTGAAGATATATCGTTGCAGGTTGGTCGGACAGGGAAGCTCACGCCCGTTGCCCATCTCAGGCCGGTTTTGGTCGCAGGATCAACGGTCGCGCGTGCGACTTTGCACAATGAAGATTTTATAAAAGAAAAAGATATTCGTATTGGCGACACCGTGATTCTGCAAAAAGCCGGAGACGTCATACCAGAAGTCGTTTCAGTTATTAAGGAGTTGCGGCCTCAGAATGCGAAAGTGTGGAAGTTCCCAACACACTCACCGCTTTGTGGTGGTGATGGGGCAATTGAGCGCGTGGCAGGCGAGGCAGCACATCGTTGCAAAGTCGCGGGATCATTTGAGCAGCAGGCGCGAAGCATTATTCACTTCGCGGGGAAGAGTGCTCTCGATATAGAAGGTATGGGTCGCGAGACGGTGCGGACGCTGATGGAACACAACCTCATTTCTGATTTCAGTGATATTTTTGAAGTAACCAAAGAAGAATTGTTAACGCTCGAAGGGTTTGAAGAAAAAAAAGCAGAGAATCTCATCACGGCAATTACTTCTGCCACAGCAGTTCCGTTAGATCGTTTGTTGATTGGTCTTGGGATACCGCATGTGGGTGATGAGACTGCCTTCTTATTTGCAACACAGTTTGGTACCCTCTCAGCACTCGAGAAGGCAAGCGAAGAATCTCTAGCAAAGATAGAAGGCGTCGGACCAATTATCGGCAGGTCAGTGCATACCTGGTTTGCACAAGAAGACAATCAAGCGCTTCTCGTGCGACTCCTGAAGCATCTCAAAGTAGCAAGGGTAGCCCTTGCTACAGCGGGGGCTCTGCAGGGGCAGAGTGTGGTCATAACCGGCACCTTGCCGACGCTCTCGCGAGAAGATGCCGAAGCAAGAGTGCGGAGGGCAGGGGGGAAGGCGGCATCTTCAGTGTCGGCTACAACCTCATTTGTCGTTGCTGGCGAAGCAGCGGGCTCTAAACTCGCAGTGGCACAAAAACTCGGCATCCCTATCATTGACGAAGTCGAATTCCTCAAAAAACTAGGCGCGTGATACCATTGAGAGAATGGCAACGACTGAGGATGTGAAGAAGCTCGCGGCGCTCGCGCGGATACGGGTAGAGGATGCAGACCTCGAAAAATTCACGAGTGAATTTGACGCTATTTTGGCGTATGTCGGGCAACTTGAAAAATTGGAATTGCCGGCGGGATTAGATGAGAAACCCGCCTTACGCAATGTGATGCGTCAGGACACAGAGCCATATTCAGCACACACCTATACCGAAAAGCTTACTGAACAATTTTCTGCGCGTGAGGGTGATGCGCTCGCGGTTAAGCAAATAATCACTCATGAGTAAACTAAATGAAATGACGATAGTAGAAGCTGCACGCGCGCTTCGCGCGCGTGAATGCTCTGTCCGTGAGTTATGGGACGCCTGTGTTTCTGCTGCACATGATAAAAACCCAGAGTTGAACGCGTATTTGGAAATATTTGATGCGGATGATGCGGCAATCGAATCGGCACAAAAAAGAATTGATACTGAAGGAGAATCGGCGCCACTTCTAGTAGGCATCCCGCTGGCGATTAAAGACAATATCTTGATAGAAGGGAAGATTGCGAGCGCAGCATCAAAGATGCTTGAGAACTATCGCGCGACCTATGACGCGGCCGTCATTAAAAAATTAAAAGAGGCAGGAGCGCTCTTTATTGGTCGCACTAATATGGACGAATTCGCGATGGGCTCCTCAACCGAGCATTCTGCATTTGGTCCTACAAAAAATCCTCACGATCCTCAGCGTGTGCCAGGCGGCTCGTCGGGCGGCTCTGCTGCTGCAGTCGCAGCGCACATGTGTATCGCTGCTCTCGGGAGCGACACAGGGGGCTCTATTCGCCAGCCGGCAGCTCTCACGGGTTTGGTTGGTTTGAAGCCAACCTATGGCGCGGTCTCTCGCTCGGGGCTTATCGCGATGGGCTCTTCCCTTGATCAGATTGGCCCCTTGGCGAAGTCTGTCGAGGATGCTCGTATTCTCTATGAGGCAATACGAGGTAAGGATCCGCTGGATGCAACAACTATTCCCGATGGTTTGTATCCAGTGCATCCGCCAGCCGGCGGGACTGCATCGTTTCGTATCGGGGTCCCACGCCATCTTCTGACTGATAGTGTTGACCCCGACGTGCTCGCGGCGTTTGACGCAACACTCGAGCGACTCTCTCAGGCCGGGCACGAGCTTGTTGATATCGAGTTACCCACAAGTGAGAGCGCTCTTGCTGCCTATTATGTGATTATGCCTGCAGAGGTATCTACCAATCTCGCTCGCCTTGATGGCATGCGGTATGGCCTGGCGAAGCAAGGCGATCTGCCAGCTGGCGGACTGCTTGATGACTACATCAATTCGCGCACCGAAGGCTTTGGTGAAGAGACGCGACGCCGTATCCTACTCGGCACCTTCGTGCTCTCCTCTGGATATATTGATGCGTATTATCGTAAGGCTGATGCGGCGCGCACCCTCTTGCGCCGCGAATATGAAAAAGCATTTGTATCATGTGACGTCATCGCCTTCCCGACGACGCTCTCGCCCGCATTTAAATTTGGTGAGAAGGGTGACCCGCTCGCGATGTATCTTGAAGACATTTTTACCGTCACCGCGAATCTCACGGGCATGCCAGCACTCTCCACCCCAATGGGCTTTGTAGAGAGAGAAGGCGAGTCGCTCCCTATCGGTATCCACTTCACTGCGCCCCACCAGTCGGAAAACATACTTTTCACCATCGGATCTGCGGTACAATAAATGTATATGCAGGCCAACGTCGAGTATTTTTATCGGCTCTTTTATGAATGCATACGCGGCTCGTGCTACGTTTCAATGCCGACTTCGGGGGTCTCGGCATGGCTCGCGAATCTCTGGCTCTGGATTATTATTGTCGGCTACGTACTCTCGATCATCGGGCTCTTCTTGATTGTCTACACCATGATGCGCCTCTTTGAGCTTCGTGAACGCGAAGAGAAGTTTTATAGCACCGTTCTCGTGTCAGGAGAAGTGGCAGGGAACAAGAGTCAGCGGTGGCAACATATAGAAGCGCTTATTGACGGCACGACCGCGAGCGAGTGGCGCGAAGCAATCATCGAGGCCGACATTATGCTTGATGATGTCTTAGCGCAGCAGGGATATATAGGAGACGGCGTCGGCGATAGACTAAAGAGTGTCGAGCCGGCCAATCTCGCGACGCTTCAAGATGCGTGGGAGGCACACAAGGTGCGTAATCAGATTGCGCATCAAGGATCGGCCTTTGATCTCACTGAGGCTCTTGCGCGCCGCACCATCGCGCGCTATGCGGCGGTCTTTAAAGAGTTGGGGGCTATATAACAGAATGTTTGTTGCGGGGGCCGGAATCGAACCGGCAAGAGAGACATTAGGATCAACAGCCAATCGAGCAAGCAATTACTGGATTAACGAGTAAACACAAGGGTATACCTGCATAATTGTAGAATCTCAATCGTACTCATGTTTGATCAATTTCAATCATCTTTCATCACTTCTTGGGCAACCCGTGGGCAACACAAGTCGAATGTGTTACCTCCGAGATTACTAACCAGAACAGTACAGGCGAAGTGATAATGGTGAAGCATAATCTCCCCTCTTACAAAGCGGGGTCATTATGCTACACGATCGGTAGCAATGCCCAGCGTCAGATTTGCTTTATTGCTTCCGACTAGAGAAGAGGCTATTTGCGGTACTTCTGCACACGTCGGGTCAGTGCTTCACGACCACCCTCCAAGTGAACTAGCAACAACCTGTTCGTCTTCTCATCATCAACAGCACCACTGCTCTCAATCCTGCCTTTGTCAGCCGATGCTCCGAGGATATGACTGAGTTCAGCGTCAGCACCAACTGCAACGTTGGCATTATGGGTAGTGAAAATAAACTGCCTCGACTCCTTGCTTTTACGGAGGGTCATTACAACCTGTCCGTAGATGGACTCCGTATCAAGAGGTTCTTCCGGTTGGTCGATAATGAGTGGGCCAACTTGTTCCACCATCGCAAGGTTGATGATCACGGTTCCTTTTTGGCCTGTAGACAACTCCCGCAAATCCTTTTTTCTTTCTCCGTGTACCAAATATGATATTTCAGGCTTATCCATCAAAGGTATTACCTCGAGCTCGTAGAGGGCGGATGGAGCACGTGAAGACAGCCAAGTTACAAGCTTCTCGGTCACTGCATTCGTAAGCCCACAGAGGGCTACAAGCCGTGCTGAATCCTTCTTCTCTACACACTCCAAAAGAAGTTGTGGCGTTATGGTTTCAGAAATCGTTTTGATGTTTGCATGCTGAATGTTGGAGCCTGTACAAAGGCTTTGCAATTGCTTTTCAAAAGCGCTGCGATCGCCACCCTGTTTGATATTAATGGAGACGACATTACTTAGACCGGCCTCGTAAAGGCTGGCCTTTTCACTTCGCTTTTTCCAGCGTGCTTCACGACACGACACCAAATCTTTTAACAGCTGATTTCTTTCCCCTACCAGAGCTGTGCGTTCGCGCTCAAGACGTGTAAGCTCTGTTTCGCTCTT
>Ga0334722_10002512_pt1 | contig 20682 bp, 25 predicted proteins | sample C3_bottom_MG_FD_207210 | JGI IMG/M metagenome (GOLD analysis project Ga0334722, IMG submission 207210) | Sediment microbial communities from Yellowstone Lake, YNP, Wyoming, USA - C3_bottom | ecosystem: Environmental > Aquatic > Freshwater > Lake > Sediment | place: USA: Wyoming | collected... | reverse complement strand
ATGAAAAGCGATATAACCTCACCTAATGTAATACCCGCAATTCCGTCTAATGCAGCACAATCGGCAACATATCCCCAATCTATTTTCCGTCTCTTTGTAACTGATATAACCTCCTATTACATCACCTATTACAACTCCAGCTATTCCTAATATTAAAATAAATAAAATTCGCCACCAGGATCAGTATAATTTACAGGATTGTTACCGCAGTAAGCGTAGTAATTCCCTACTTTAATAGGGTCTACTGATATAAACCTTCCAATCCTCGAGTCATAACAGTTTGTTATTCTTATATTATCATATTAGTTTTTCGTTACTCAATGTAGATTTTATGGGTATGCAAGTAAGATATGGTAATTATTATGGATATTTATGGTAAGGTGAATAAGGACATAATAAAAAAAGCGGATTAGTTGGTTATTCCTAATCCGCGGGTTGTTCTAAATTTATTAATTAAATTCATGTTTTAAAATATCTCCTCAATGTCTCTAATCAAATTAATTTAAACTTAAATTCAAATTCCTTGGGGCCAAGGTCGGATTATTTCTTTTTATTATATATTTTTACTGTAACGCGCTTCAAAGTATCATAATTATAATCAAACCCTACAATCGCTTCTCATTTATATTAATCGGGCTATTCTTATTCAAAAGTTATTAAATTTAATTTTTTATATGTTAAATTATCAACAATATTGCTTAAAGGTAATCCGTGTTCTTTTTTAAATTTTAATAAACTTCGTTCCATTCCCAATCCGAATATACCGTCCAAGCTTCCGTTGTAATATCCAAGCTCTTTTAATCTTATTTGAACCGCTAAAACGTGAGAATTCCTATCTCCCGGTCTTATTGTTCTTTTGCCATTACCGAGTAAACCGTAAGGACCTCCGTAAATTATTACCGGAGTATTTACCGTTACTAATGAATATAACTCTTCTACATCTTTATTCCTCATTCTAAAACAGCCATGAGATGAAGCCCAACCTATGGAATTTGGTTCATTGGTTCCATGTATTCCATATCTCCCCCATGGGACATTTAAACCCATCCATCTCGAACCAAATCCTCCACCCCATCTTGCTTTTTCTTTTATCTTAAAAGACCCGATGGGAGATGGGGTGTCAAATTTACCTACCGCAATTTTATACTTTTTTATTGGCACATTGTCTTCCAATAGGTATAGCTGCATTTCCTCCATATCTATTAAAATAATTCTTTTATCCTTTGCTTTAACTGCCTGAATATTCATTATCAAAAAAAATATTAAAAATAAGATAAATACCCTCCCTCTGGACATCACTCACGCCTCCCAAAAATTTAGAAATCTATAAATATTATTTACAGTCAATACTTCATATATTAATAAAATAAAAAACCACCTAAATTAAAGGTGGTTTTTTAAGATATATTAAGCTCCAATCTCAATTTGTCTGCTATCATAGCTATAAACTCGGAATTCGTTGGCTTACCTTTTGCACTGGAAATTGTATAACCAAAAAATTTATTTATGGTTTCAATTTTCCCCCTATTCCAAGCTACTTCTATGGCATGTCTTATAGCCCTTTCTATCCTACTTGGAGTGGTACCATATTTTCTTGCAAGAGTCGGATAAAGGTCCTTTGTTACTGAATTTATAATATCCATGTTATTTATACTCATTAATATAGCCTCTCTCAAATAAGCATAACCCTTTATATGGGCAGGAACTCCTAGCTCATGCATTACATTTGTTACGATTTTTTCTAAATTAGCTGTGGTAATAACCGGTTTTAATAATTTTTCCTCCAGCAAAGATTTATTCTCGGTTTTTATAACCGAATCAATATTTACAAGCTGTCTTATCCGCTTTATAAAAACATTCATATCAAAAGGTTTAAGAACAAAATAATCTGCCCCTAAATTAATAGCTCTTTGGGTTATTTTTTCCTGGCCAACAGCCGATAAAATAATAATATGAGGCCTCTTATTCATGTTCATGGTTTCTATCCTCTCCAAAACTCCTAATCCATCAAGATAAGGCATAATTATGTCCAATACTATAACGTCCACTTCTTTCTCCTTTAATATATCTAATACCTGTATTCCATCATTAGCAATACCCACTATTTCAAAATCATCATGATTTGACAAAAATTCTGACAATATACTGCAAAATTCTTTGTTGTCATCTGCTATTAATACTTTTATCCTGTTCAAACATATTACCCCCTCAATATTTTAATATCGTTTATTAATTCGACAACTGTTTAAATTTTCCTTCTAAGATTTACTTTTACAAATAAAAAAATCAATAAGGCCATACGCCTTATTGATTTACGACCTTATCAATATCATAATCACTTATTTCAATACCGGCTTCTTTTAACATCCATTCAGCAAAAACGCCGTATCCTTTGGTAGGATCATTGATAAAAACATGGGTAACGGCTCCAACAAGCTTATTATCTTGAATGATAGGACTTCCGCTCATCCCCTGTACTATACCACCCGTTTTATTTATTAATCTCGGATCGGTTACTTTTATTATTAAACTTTTTGAACCAGGCTTATTCTGCCTTATTACTTTTTGGATTTCTATATTAAAGGCCTGAATACCATTATCATCTATTGTCGTTAATAGCTGTGCAGGTCCCTCTTTTATTTGGGATTGCAGAGCTACGGGTATCAAAGCATTCCCAAAATTCTTTTCTATATCTTTATATAATATGCCATAAATACCGAAAGCCGTATTCTTTTCTATATTGCCAAGTCTTGATTCATCATTTAAAAAAATGGCTTTAATCTCACCAGGTTTGCCCCTCATACCATGATTTACCGATACTATCTTAGCATCAAAAATCTCACCCTCATATACATCCAAAATTCTGCCGGTATCTATATCTGTAATAGCATGTCCCAAGGCACCATATATTCTTTTATCAGGAATAATAAAAGTTAGCGTACCTACTCCTGCGGTTTGATCTCTTACCCATAATCCCAGTCGATATAAACCTTCTTGAGATTTTACCGGTTTTACTGGTATATATAATACTTGTCCCTTCCTATTTATTTTTAGAGTAACCTGTTCTCCATTTTCCTTATTGATTATATCCGTTATATCTTCTGCTTGTTTGATTTCAATATCATTCACCGCCAAAATTACATCTCCCTCAACTATTCCGGCATCCTTTGCAGGCCTATATATTTTTCCATCCATTCCTATTACATCTGAAATGGATACAACAATACTACCTTTCGTATTTAACTTAACACCAATAGGAATACCACCCGGTATTACCTCTACTTTAGGTAAAACCTCAATAGCTACCTCTTTTAAGGGAATTATTCCGAATATTTTAAATTTTAAGTTTACCTCTCCCTCATTTAATGTTCTAATATAGATTGGCTTTTTAAGATCTAATACAAAATTATTATTGCTCTCGTTACCCGAATTTATCTGTAATACCCCGTTTTTATCCGATATAACCGTAATACTTAAAGGTAAGCCCAAATTAATATGTTGTTCTTCGCCTACTGTAAAGTTCATTTTATCTGGAATGCTGGATATAATCTTATATTGCGGAGTAAGGGTAATACCGAATAAAATTAATATCAGTATTATACCAACAAGCTGCTTATTGGTTATATGTTGCAAAAAAAATCACTCCCCAATCTTCTAAACTGCTCTAAAATTAAAATAACCTCAATTTCTATTATTTATACTGTAAATTATGGGAATAAAAAAAGAGTAGTTAACTACCCTTTTAAACTTGCCTTTATCTCTTTAGATTTTTTTAAAATATCCTTTGCATGATTTATTGTAATCTGGTTTATATCATTACCATCAATCATTCTCGAAATCTCTTTTACTCTATCATCTTCATCCAGTTTATGAACCCTTATATAGGTTTTATTATCTTCACTATATTTTTTAATCAAAAAATGAGAATCCGCCATGGAAGCTATTTGAGGAAGGTGGGTAACACAAATAATCTGAAATTTACGAGATAAACATGCAATTTTTTGAGCCACCATATGAGCCACCATTCCGCTTATACCGGTATCTACTTCGTCAAATATAAGTGTACTTACATTATCTATACCAGCCAAAACAGTCTTTAATGCCATCATAATTCTGGATAACTCTCCGCCGGAAACCACCTTATATAAAGGCTTGAGTGGTTCTCCTGGATTTGTAGAAATTAAAAATTCGACATTATTAATACCGTTAGAAGAAAAATGTACATCGGTCTTTATATCTACTTTAAATAAGGTTTTTTCTAAACCCAAATCTTTAAGTTCTTTTAATATTTCCTTCTCCAATTCTATTGCCGTCTTTTTACGCAATTCATCCAGCTCAATGGAAATTTTTTTAAGTTCTCTATTTATTTGTTCAAGTTCATTTTCCAATTTTTGAATTTCATCTTTGCTATTTACTATGTTCTCTAATTCATATTTAATTTTAGAATAATAATCGAATATTTCTTTGATGTTGGAGCCGTATTTCTTTTTTAGTCTATTTATGGAATCCAATCTATTATCTATTTCTTCAAGCATATCTGGATTAAACTCAATATTTTCCTTATAATCCCTTACATTCCTTGAAATATCCTCCAGTTTATAATATATCTCGCTTATTTCATCGTGTAGTTTTTCCAGAATTTCATCCAAAGCCTTGATATCGTTCAGACTTCTTAAAATATCACCCAATAAATCAATAATCGAAGATTCATTAGGAGAAGAATATAATTTTTTATATATTTCATCGAGATTTAAAAATAACTTCTCAGCGTTTTGTAACCTTTTTTTCTGTTTCAATAGGTTTTCTTCTTCACTCTCGTTAAGATTCGCCTTTTCTATCTCCTGTATCTGAAAATTTAGAAGGTCAATTTTTAATTCCCTTTCTCTTTCATTGGCTTTTAGGTCATTTAACCTATTATTTAAATATACATAACGACGATAAAGCCTTTCCACTTCTTGCCTTACTCGTATCAGATTTTCTCCACCGAAATAATCCAGATAATCTATATGATTATCTATCTTCAATAGGTTTTGATGCTCATGCTGACCGTATATATTTACAAGAGTATCGCCGATTTCCTTTAAAACGCTCACCGGAACGGCCTTTCCGTTGATTCTGCAAATACTCTTACCCGTGGAATTTATTTCCCTGGAAAATATTAGAATATTATCTTCTGCCTCAATCCCGAATTCTTCTTCTAATTTTTTAATTACAGGTTCATTTGATACCTCAAAAATTCCTTCTATATATGCTTTATTTTCGCCACTTTTAATAATATCTTTAGAAAAACGTCCCCCAAGCAATAAATTAATGGAATCAACAATAATGGATTTTCCTGCACCGGTTTCGCCGGTTAAAACATTAAAACCTTTAGAAAAACTTAATTCGATATTATCAATCAAAGCTATATTTTTTATGGATATGCTCAATAGCATATATTAACCTCCGTTATTTTATAAGTTTATTAAACTTCTCAACCACTTCTTCCACCATATTAACATCTCTTACAAGAACAAAAATGGTATTATCCCCCGCTATTGTACCTACTATTCCCTTCCAATTCAAAGTATCCACAGCCTCAGCAACTACCGAAGCAGCTCCTGATAATGTTTTCAAAACCACTATATTCCCCGCATAATCAACATCCACAAGTGATTCCGACAACATATTAGTGAGCCTCTCTATCACAAAGGATTCGTTCGGTTTTATAGCTGCATATTTATAGCGCCCATCCTCTGTCAAAACTTTTATCAATCTAAGTTCCTTTATATCCCTCGAAACGGTGGCCTGAGTGACATTAAAGCCGCATTTTTGCAGTTCCTCCGCTAATTCTTCCTGCGTTTCTATTATTTTATTTTCGATTATTTCCAATATCTTTGCATGCCTAGATACCTTCATAATCAACCCCCTCTTTCATCTCCTCAATCTTCATTCTGCCTATAAGTTTTAATCTTAAATTTTTAAAAAAGCTTCTATCCGAAACTTTGACAAGTTTGGTAGTATATTCAGACTTTCTTATTAAAATGATATCTTCGTAGCACAATTTATAACCCTGCTGACCATCAATGGTAAGCATTACCTCCTGATGAGGATATACCATTTCTATCTTTATTATGGATTTATCGGACAGGACAATGGATCGAGAATGTAATGTATGCGGACATATAGGGGTCAATAGCATTACATTTACATTCGGCGGTATTATAGGACCTCCTGCCGACAGAGAATATGCAGTAGAACCGGTAGGAGTGGAAACAATTATGCCATCTCCAGGATAAATATCTATAAAGTCATCGTCAACCATTGCTTTAATATAAACTATTCTCGACAGATAACCTCTTGTTATACCAATATCATTTAAAGCATAAAAATTTTCAACAGAAAGATTACCTCTTATTACCTGTGCTTCCAGCATCATTCTTTCTTCTACAGTATACTGATTATTAAATATTTTCTGAAGCGACTCGTAGACTTCATCAAATTCTATATCTGTAAGAAAGCCCAAATGTCCCAAATTAACACCTAAAATAGGGGTATTATACATCATAGTTTGTCTTGCTATATTTAAAAGTGTCCCATCTCCTCCCAAAACCAATATAATATCGGACTTACTATATAATTCTTTGGTGCTACATCTTAAATCGGCTCTGTTTAATTTAATTGACATAAGTTCATTAATCAGTACTTTCTTCCCATTATCCTCTATAAAATTTATCACGGATTTGGTGAAATTTAAATCCTCGTCCTTCAAAAGATTAGAAATTATGCCGATTTTCATTAAACCACTCCTAACAATTAATAGTTTATAATTCTATATTTTAATTGAAATTTCCTGCATAAATATAAAATTTATTTTTAATTATTAATTTTTATAAAAATAGTATGCTTTAAAGCATACTATTTTAAACTCCTATGGGCTTGGTTAACAATTTCTTTAATGTATTGCTGGTCAATAAAATTATCAATAAAATCTTTTTTTAAATGTACCAAGAATTCAATATTCCCTTTTTGCCCCCTTATCGGTGAATAGGTAAGAGTCACTACACTCAATTCAAGTTCTTTAAAAAAGGAAACTAAATCCTCTAATACCTCCATATGAACCTCAGGATTATCTACAATACCCTTTTTGCCTACCAATGCCCTTCCGGCCTCGAATTGAGGTTTTACAAGGGCAACCACATCCGCATAATCCTTTAATAGATTTTTTACCGGGGGCATGATCAATTTCAAGGAAATAAAAGAAACATCAATTACAGCAATATCGACAAGCTCACCTATATCCTCGGGCTTGAGATACCTTGCATTTATCCTTTCCATACATATAACCCTGGGATCCTGTCTAAGCCTCCAATCAAGTTGTCCATAACCAACGTCTACCGCATAAACCTTTTTGGCACCCCTTTTTAAAAGGCAATCGGTAAAACCTCCTGTTGATGCTCCTACATCTATGGCTACCTTATCTTTAACATCAATTTTAAAACAATCCAAAGCCCTTTCAAGCTTTAATCCGCCCCTGCTTACATATGGCATAATATTTTCTTTTATGTGAATAATCGAGTCCTGGTTAACCTTTTCTCCAGCCTTTGTTACCGGCCTTCCGTCGACAAAAACATTACCAGCCATTATAGCAGCCCTTGCTTTTTCTCTCGTTTCAAAAAAACCCTTTTTAACTAATAAAACATCTATCCTTTCCTTTTCAATCATACATTACCTTCCTCTACTCCATTTATAACACCTTTTAAGCTCTCGTAAAATTCCTTGATTCTTAGGGTCAAGGCTTCAGAGTCCAAACGGCATAGCCTAAACAAGTCATCTATTTTACCATGTGTAATAAACCTATCGGGTATACCTATTAACTTAATAGGAATATTAAAAAGTTTATAATGCTGTAATAATTCCAATATCGAAGAACCCAATCCGCCTTGAATGACATTCTCCTCTATAACCACGATATTTTTTATTTTTTTAATATATTTTAAAATAAGATTCTCATCCAATGGCTTTATAAATCTAACATTAATTATTCCCGCATTTATACCCATACTCAATAGTCTATCGGCGACCTCTATAGAGGTATATACCATTCTTCCGCATGTTAAAATAAGCAGATCTTTCCCTTCTCTTACTACCTCTGCTCTTCCAAACTCTAAGTTCACTTCCTTATTCGAATAAATACAACGTCCTTTCGGATATCTTATAGCTACCGGCTTATTTAGTCTAAAAGCCAATCTCAGCATCGCTTTTAGCTCATCCCCATCCTTAGGAGACATAACTATTATATTTGGAATATGCCTCAAATATGATATATCAAATACTCCGTGATGTGTTTCCCCATCTTCACCAACAAGCCCTGCCCTGTCTATTGCTAAAACCACAGGTAGATTTTGCAAACAAACATCATGGATTATCTGATCATAGGACCTTTGAAGAAAAGTAGAATAAACAGCAAAAACAGGTATCATGCCATTGGCTGCCAAACCAGCAGCAAGAGTTACAGCGTGTTCCTCTGCAATGCCTACATCAAAAAATCTTTCGGGATACCTTTTCGAAAATTCTAAAAGGCCAGTTCCCATAGCCATAGCAGCCGTAATTGCTACAATTCTTTTATCACTTTCGGCCAACTCGCATATTGTCTCAGAAAACACATCGGTAAAAGAAGTAAAATTAAAACCTGTTTCACCCGAATCAATATCAAAAGGACCTATACTGTGAAATTTATCTGGATTTTCTTCTGCAAAAGAATAACCCTTCCCCTTTTTTGTTTTTACATGAACCAAGACCGGTCCATCAATTTTTTTTGCGTTTCTCAAAATCTCTATAAGAGCTCCTATATCATGACCATCTATGGGACCAAGATATGTAAGTCCTAATTCTTCAAAAAGCATACCAGGTACAATAAAATTCTTTATGCTGAGCTTTGTTTTTTCTATTAGTTTTTTTATAAATTCACCGGATCCATCCATTTTATCCAATAACCTGTTTATATTGGTCTTTAATCTATAATAGGACTCCGCTGTTCTTAATTTACTTAAATAAAGAGAAAGGCTTCCTACGTTTTCAGAAATTGACATACTATTATCATTTAATACGATTATTATTTTGGTTTTCAAATGTCCAATATTATTTAAGGCTTCAAAAGCCAAACCACCGGTTAGAGCCCCATCCCCAATAACCGCAATAACAGAATAATCCTCTCCTTTTAAATCCCTTGCAAGAGCCATTCCTAAAGCGGCTGATATTGATGTACTGCTATGCCCCGTATCAAAACAGTCATACACACTTTCACTTTTTTTAGGAAATCCACTTAATCCTTTATACCTTCTTATGGTTTCAAAGTTATTCTTTCGACCTGTGATTATTTTATGCACATATGTCTGATGTCCCACATCCCATATTATCTTATCATATGGCATCGAAAAAACATAATGAAGGGCCAAGGTAAGTTCGACCACACCCAAATTAGAAGCAAGGTGGCCTCCATTTTTAGAAACCACTTCTATAATCTTCTGCCGCAATTCTTTGGCAAGTATATTTAATTCTTCAATGGTAAGCCTTTTTATATCATCCGGAAAATTAACATTTTGCAAAATTTTATAGTCTGTTTTCATATAATCAGCTCACTTTCGGATTTTATTTTTTTTTCTATTGTTATTAAAAATAAAATCTATATGTAAAAACTTCGACAAAAAATACAGAATATACCCGGTTTTTGAAACTACAAATACATTATGCCTTAAAGCAAAGGATTTACCCAAGGCCTTTCCAATGATTGTTATAGAAGCAATAATACCGCTAAAAACGGTTCCAAATAACGCACCATTAAGCTCCGGAAAAAAATCCGCCAATCTTATGATAATGATTACAGATGATACACCAGCCAATATATTTGATATATCTCCGATAACATCATTACAAATACTTGTAACTATGCTTGCATTCCTAATAAGCTGAATTGAATATTTTGCTCCAGGTACCTTATTTGATGCCATACTATGAAAGGGTTTTTCTTCGGATGCAGCTACCGCTACACCTATTATATCAAAAATTATACCAAATAGAATAATCATTAGCAGTGTAATAAAGGCAAAAAAAAGACCGGTATTTTTTAGGAAGATTTCGGAAATATAGCTTAAAAATATTGTGATAAAAAAGCTTAATATGGATATATAAATTAACCACTTATAATTCAAATATCCCTTTTTATTTCGCCTTACCAATATAAGACCCTCCGAAAACCAATTTTACCTAATGAAATAACCCACCCTTAAAGGATGGGTATAAAAAAGGTGGTAGCATACCGGGTAAATTTTATGGCTTAGGTCCAGTAGGATTTCCCAAGTTGAAACTTAAGCGTCGCCGCTTAAGCGGTTTCCCTTTAATTCAACTTCTGCCACGTCACCGAAAGCAGGACTGGATTACCACTTAGACCATACTTCAATCCCCGGCATACCTTCCCGTAATGAAGCAGTCTAGGAGCTTTCCTCGACAGCCTTACCAATCCCTAGCCCCTTTTGCAGAATGGGTTTCAAACAGAAGCATCCTATTTCTCCGGGCCCTGGAAAAATATATGCCTTAACCCATTATCCACCCATCCCACTCAGGGCAGGCTACACTGTCTGCGCTTCTTTAACGCATGACAGGTTTATCTTACCGTACTGAATATTTTATCCGGTACGGTAAGCCTCCACGGAAAAAGGGTCAACGCCCGCATGCCATTGCGGATCGCCCCAATTCCTTACTCCCTGCACTGACCCCCGACTGGGCTTCGGCAGCCAGTACAAGGAACTTCATCGATGTGCCCTCGACGGATTTTTAGGCCCGCCTTCAGGATTGGAAGCGCTGACTAGAATACTGCACCACCTTGTTTTTTTCATTTTGAGCAATATAATATTATATAATATAAAAATAGAATTATCAAGGTGTTTTTCTTTGAAAAACAATCCTATAAGTTAAAATATACAAGGCTAATCAGTATCCCTAACAAAGCTCCTATAATCACTTCAAATGGCGTATGGCCTATTAATTCCTTAAGCTTTTCCTCTCCTATAGGCCTGTGATTTTTGGCATCCTCTATTATTCTATTTAAAACCTCCGCTTGTTTACCAGCAGCTCTTCTGACTCCTGCCGCATCATACATTACGATAAAAGCAAATACAAGGGAAACCGCAAAAATAGTAGAATCAAATCCATGTTTTTTTCCTACGCTTGTCGCCAAGGCCATTACAAAAGCCGAATGGGAACTCGGCATCCCACCTGACCCAAAAAAGCGTTCCCAATCCACCCTCTTTTCTTTGACCAATACTATAACAACTTTTAGAAATTGAGCAATAAACCATGCCAGAATGGATACCTGCAAAACTTGATTATAAATAATTGCGAAAAAGGAATTCACAAAATAAACCTCCCTACTTTTCTCTAAGCATAAGGCTTTTCGTAAGGTCAATCAGAGTCTTCGCTCTTTCGCCAAAGGGTTCAAGATAAGATATGGCTTTAAGGGAATATTCTTCCAATAATCTTTGGGAATCCTTTATCCCGTAAAGAGTTACAAATGTATTCTTCTTATTTTTAGAATCTCTACCAACTTTTTTCCCCAGTTTTTTTTCGTCCCCTATTTCATCCAGTATATCATCTCTTATCTGATATGCGATACCCAAACCTTCCGAAAACCTCGTCAAAAGACCCAGCTCGTAATCGGATGCCCCACCTACAATGGCTCCGGCTCTAACCGCTGCAGTAATAAGGGCACCAGTCTTGCATTTATGCATAAGATACAACTTCTCTTGATTTATATCTTTATTATCGTAAATATCTATAACTTGTCCTCCTATCATACCTTTGGTACCAGATGCTAATGCTATCTCATATATAGCCCTCAATAGCCTTTCTTTATAAGACGAAGATATAGCATGTTCAATCATTATTATAAATGCATGAGTAAGAAGAGCATCACCCGCTAAAATTGCAATGGCCTCTCCAAAAACCTTATGATTTGTTAAAACACCTCTTCTATAATCATCATTATCCATAGCAGGTAAATCATCATGAATAAGTGAATAAGTATGAATCATTTCCATAGCGCAAGCTAAAGGCATTACTTGTTCCTGATTATCGCCTATCAATCTATTAGAAAGCAACATCAAAATTGGTCTTAATCTCTTACCTCCGGCAAACAAACTATACCTCATAGCATCATATATAACTTCGGGATAGACATTTTTAGGAATATACCTTTCTAATTCCCTATCCACCAGATTTTTTAATATATCGAGTTCTTCCTGTAGTAGCATTATCTTCCTCCTACCATCGTTTCTAACTTTTTCTTAAAGGAATATAAAGTATTTTCTAATAGCATTGCAATGGTCATCGGTCCAACTCCACCAGGAACAGGAGTAATAAATGAAGCCTTTTTTGAAACCTCATCAAATAAGACATCTCCTACAAGCTTACCATCTACCTTTACCGTTGCCGCATCTATAATAACAACTCCTTCTTTTACCATATCTGCGGTAATCAGCCCCGGTTTACCAACAGCCGAGACTATTATATCAGCATTTCTGGTATAATCTTTTAATTCACGAGTTTTTGAATGACAAAAAGTTACCGTAGCATTTTCGGATAATAAAAGAATGCCAGCAGGCTTTCCAACTATATTGCTTCTTCCTATAACAACTGCATTCTTGCCGCTTATTTCCACATTATAATGCTTTAAAAGCCTTATGATACCCTTTGGAGTACATGGGATAAAACAATCCTCACCCAAAAACAACCTTCCCAGATTAACCGGATTGAAACCGTCTACATCCTTATAAATATTGATAGTACTATTTATTTTTAGCTCGTTGATTTTTTCCGGTAATGGAAGTTGTACCAATATACCGTCGATATTCTCATCTCTGTTTAACTCTTCGATATGAAAAATGAGTTCTTCTTCGGATATTTCCTCATCAAAGATTAAAAGCCTTGAATAAAAACCTGCTTCTTGACAAGCCTTAACCTTCATATTTACGTAAATTTTTGAAGCCTCGTTATTACCTACTAAAACAACTGCCAGCCCTGGTACCCTTGAATAATTCTTCTGAAGAATTTCGACTTCTTTTTTAATGTTTTTTCTTATTTCCTCGGATAATTTTTTACCATCCAGTATAACTGTCATTGGCATCTCCTTCCCTCTAATTATCTAAATCAGTTTTTGACTCCTCTTTACAATTTTCTTCCACATATCTCCCCAATATACCATTTATAAAACTTGGAGATTCTTCAGTGCTATATTTTTTAGCTAACTCGATAGCCTCGTTTATTGTTACATTAAAAGGTATATCCTTTTGATAAATTATTTCGTATAGTGAAAAACGTAATATAGCGAGATCCACCCTCGCCATTCTCTCAAGCTTCCAACCCAAAGAATAGTCCTCAATTATTTCATCAATTGTCATCAAATTCTCCATGGTACCCCGTAAAGTATTTATAACATATTCTTCCTGATTCTCGAAATTATAATTTTTTATAATATCCTCAACATCCTTACCTCCGACATCGTATTCATATAATATTTTCAGTATTGCTTCCCTTGCTTCTCTTCTTGTCATGACGTGTTCCTCCTGTTACTTTCATGTTTTCACGTTCTCTATTTAAAATAGCCCGGTGGCAAAATTTTATTCAATATTTCCTTTATATCCTCTCTTTCATCATATTTCTTCCCTATAATATATCCCAACCATATACAAAAAACAATGAAGAGGGTTTTTAAAAAACCTATAAAGAGTACCATAAGAGATAAGATAAAACCAAGAATCACCCCTATAATTTTACCTCTATGGTAAGTCAGGATTTCTATCAACTTTTCTCTCCACACTACTTTTCACCTCTCTTGACCTGCCACTCTATTTTCGTTTTGGTAACACTCGATAGATTAGTAACCGATACATCCACATCCAATACCTTTATACCAGAAATATTTTCCACATATTCCTTAACGGATTTTTGAAGTTTTGAAATGGTATCCGGTATAACAGTATCAGGTAAAACTGTGACTTTTAAAAAAAGATATACCTGATCATCTTTTTTCCTTACTCTTGTTCTCAAATCTTTTATGGAAGGATTTTGAGATGCAACCCTTTCTACAAGACTTTCTATCGTACTGAGGGATATACTTATTTCTCCCATTTCCGTAGTCTTGGTAATAACTTTTCCTCTCTGAGATTTTACCCCTGAAATCAAAAATCTAATACTGACCAAGAAAAATATTAATGCAATTATACTATATTCCCATCTATTATAAACTTTATCTAAAATAAAAAATAGGTATTTATTTGGAATAATACCTAAAAATACCACAAATAGGGCTATGGACAACAGTGCAAGGCATAAAGTGTATAATGTTAATACAATTCTGTCAAATAAATTCATAAAATACTCTCCCTTCCTTTGTTTTCAAAATTACCCTCTGTTATACAGAGGGTAATCACATCACTTTACTCTACTTTCCTCCTCTTTGGAGTTTTTCATATCAAGGTTAATACCTTGAACATGAATATTAACCTCTACAACCGATAAACCCGTCATATTTTCCACCGCTTTCTTGACGTTTTCTTGTATCTTCCAAGCAACATCTGGTATTCTTACACCGTACTCTACAATTATGTATAAGTCAATGGCAACTTCTTTTTCACCGACTTCCACTTTTACACCTTTAGTAAAATTCTTTCTCCCCAATATTTCAGCAATCCCATTAACTACACCCCCACTCATTCCAGCAACACCTTCTATTTCTGTAGCCGCCAATCCAGCTATGGTACTTACGACATCGTTAGCTATCTTAATACTACCAATATCTCCTCTGTTATCTTTATTTAGCTCCATATATTGGACACCTCCAGTTGTTTTCTATTTATTATTATATCAAATTACAAACTTTTTACAAGAAATTAATTCCTTTGCATGATTTTTATATTTTCTATGGATACTCCGGTCTCCCTGGAAACTATATCCTGTATTTGAGCCACCTGTGCTGCTGTTAAATTTTGAGCATCAACAATAACATTAACATTGTTTTCATGTATAAAAACCAGCGCGTCATTAAACCCCTTTGCCTTAATTAGATTTTCTATTACCATCTCTTTTTCGGTAAGCTTTACCAAATCGATCATTTCCTTTTGAGCCTGAAGTTTTAATTCCTTATCGCTATTGGTATTGTTTATTAATTCTTTTAAGGTATCAATGGATTGGCTTCTTATTCTTTCCCTCTCCAATTTAAAAGAAGCAAAGATATTTTCGGATCTTTGACTTTGAGTAACATTTGTACTGGTTATGCTTTGTTCCAAAGTCTGTCTCGCTTTATCATTATTAACAATTTTATCCTTAAAGTTTTGAACATAATCAAAAACTGTGAAAACCGCAAGCAGTAAAATTAAAAAACCCAAGATGATATTCCTCTTTCTTATAATCATAAACATACCTCCTTAAAAATTTATTTTCCATTATATACTATTTTTACTTTATAGGCCGGAACTCCCAAAACCGTTTGAACCGTTTTAAAAATATCATATTTTATATTTTCATCATTTATACCTTTTACTAATACTACCACTCCTTTTATCTCTGGTTTTATATTTTTAATTATGAGGGGTTCATTGGTACCAGCCTGAGAAACCATTACAACCTTCTTATTTATATCGTGCTGTATTATTTCTCTTGTTCCGCCATTATTATCCTTTTCATTAGTCGTTTTCTCAGATTCAACTATATCCATGGCAGGTACTGCTTCAGAATCTGACTCCAAAGTAATCATCACATCAACCTTTTCAACACCCTCTATACCACCAAGTATTCTTATTAAATTTTGCTCCAATTGTTGCTCGTAAGATAATGCCGTCGAAACCGTGTTAACATTTCCGTCCTCTTCTTTAGCTTTTCTACCGCCTTTGTTATCAAAAAGTATGTTAGCAGTCATCATCAAAACGAAACCTATGACCGTTACAAAAATAAGGTTTTCTATAAGTCTCTTTTTATCTGATTTTTTTATATAATCCTGAAACTTTTCAAAAATCTTCATCATATTACCTCCCGAGGTTCTATTTCTCCTTTATAACAGATATATTCTTTATATCAATACCATACAAAGCCGAAATCCTTCTAATCATTTCTTTTTCTTTTTGAGTTAATGTCGTCTCCGAATCTTCCCTTTTATTTTCATCCTTCGAGCCTATTTCCACTTTTTCTACAGGAATTATATTCCCCTCATTTTTTTTGAGCATAATTGTAATATGATTTATCATACCGAAATTCTGACTTGACAGGTCTTCGTTAATAACCAAATCAACATCCGAATCAAAGGAAAACTCCTTTTTTATATAATCTCTAAGGCTTTCGGATAACCTTCTCTTATATTCATTAATAAATATCTCCCTATCACCCGCATTGTCCAATTGGGTTAATAATCTACTACTTTGCGCATTCAATTTATAGAAACTATTAAATACGTTTATATTCATATCCAAATTTCTATTAATAACCGAAATTACGGGGCTGAGTATAACTATAATTATTATCATTCCTATTATTACATTGACATACCTTTTTATCGATGAATTGGGTAACAAAAGCTCTATCAAGCTTACCAATACAACAACAAAAACTATATTTATAACCCAACTTTTAAGAAATTCTATCATAAATTATCACCTTACCTCATCATTACCGTAATATTTGCCGCACCTATTATAGCTGTAATAGCTATAAAAAACATGATCCCAACAGATAAAACGCTTATAAACATAAAGGTCAAAAAACCCGCGATATCGCTAATACATTGAGTCATTTTATTCTCTGAAATAGGCTGAATAACAGCTGCGGCTATTTTATAGACCACAATCACTGCTAAAAGTTTTATGAGATAAGTTGCTATAAGAATTGCCAAAACTATAATACCCGCAATACCCATTATATTTTTTAAAATAAGGGAAGCACTAACTATGGCATCTATTGTATCGGTTACAATTCCCCCTACAACGGGAACCAACGCACCAACCGCAAACTTTGCGCTTCTTATTGTAATTCCATCAATAGTAGAAGATGCCAATCCCTCCACTGTCAAAACGCCCAAAAATACCGTACATATCAATCCCAAACCGAAAGTAGCGATACTTTTTATCAAATCGGAAAGTTTTGAAATATATATCTTATCTGAGAAATTATTGATTATTGTAAGTATGGCCGAAAAAAAGACCAATGGAATTATCAAATCCCTTGTGATTGTGCTGAGAAATTCCACTGAAAACAAAACAGCAGGTTTTAAGAAAGACGTTGAAGCAACACTGCCTGAAATAACCAAGGCGACTGAAACTATTGGTAATATTGAATGCATGAAATTGACCATACTATCTATTGCAATTTTACTTATGTTAAAAGAAACAAAAAAACTCTTTAAAATAATCAAGATAAAAACCATATAACATATAAAATATGATAGTTCCGCCACTTTGCCATCTTCAAAAGCGCCCTGTAGATTCTTTAATATTGCATATATTACAGCAAGTACTATAATCTTTCCTATCATTAGCGAATTATTCAAAAATTCGTTAGCAAAATATCTGACAAAACCTTTTAAAAAATCAATAAAACTGTACTTATTATCTCCTTTATAGAAACCCGTAATAAATTCCTTAATATCTATTTCGGGTAGATTACCTCCCGTTTCTGCATTTATCTGTTTTATAATATTATCTATTTCGCTAAGATCGGTAGAATCCAATTTTTGTTTGATAATATCATCTATATTATCCGATGCCAAAACAACCGAATCAAACATAAGTAATAAAACAAACATCAATATAATAAAAAAATGTTTCTTCAATTTTTACCCCACCTTACTGCATTATAGAGAGTAAAAGTTCCAACAAGGCCAAAACGATTGGAATGGCTTGCAGAAATATTAAAATCTTCCCACCTAATTCGATTTTGGTAGCTATGCTAACTTCTCCCGCATCTCTGCAAATTTGTGCACCGAATTCGGTTATATAAGAAATTCCTATGATTTTTAATAGTATGGAAAAATATATAAGTTCTATACCGGCCTTATCAGCTAAATTTTCTAATACCCTAAGAATCGGTGGAATTTTATCTATAATAATCAGAAATATAATCAGGCCTGCTACAACACTTAACTGTAATGATAATTCCTGTTTTTGATTTTTTAGAATTGTTATTAAAATTACGGATATGAGTCCTAAAACTACAATTTTTATAATATCCATATGTACTCCACCTTAACTAATATAACTGAAACATGGTTTTCACCGCAGTAAAAAGATTACTTATAAGCGATATCACAAGCATTAATACCACGACTATGCTCACTATTGTAGTCATCATGGCCAATTCTTCCCTACCAGAATGTCTTAACAAAAGGTTCAATGCAGAAACTACAATACCAATCGCTGCAATTTTAAAAATAAGATCGACATCCATAATGAAACCCCCAATCTATATTAAAATAATAACCAATGCCAAACCGAACAAAAATCCGAGATTTCTATACATTTTTACATTTTTGTCCCTCAACTCAACGGCTTTTAATTCTTCCTGCTTAAGCAAAGTTAATGTTAATTTAAAATTTCTACTTTGATTTTTTACATCCGAGGTTCCGAGCGATTCCCCAAAGGCTAACAAAATATCTCTTTCAACTGCAGTCAAACTGGTTTTCGGCATTAAAGCATTTAGGGTCAGAGACCAAGCCTCCGAAACCGATAGGCCATTTTTACTCCTTAACTTTTTGCTGGTCTCGGAGAATAGAAGAGATATATTATCTGAAATTCTCCTTGAGACACTATCCAGCGCTTCCGGTAATGGCGAATATCCATAAACCATTTCGGTTTCAAGCATCTGGATACCGTACTGTAACTCACGTAATTCTTTAACTCTTAGGTTGTAAATATTGGAATATATATATCCTATCAATGTAGTTGCAGATATAATCAAAAAGGCTCCAACAAATTTTATAACCATTTTTTACAATCCTCCCTATTTAATTGGACCGCTCAATATGGCGCTATACTTTTGACCTTCTATTATGGCTTCAATGGTACCAGAACCTAGTCTTTTACTGAGTATCACATACCTTTCAAAAATTCCGTTGGCTACCAGTTCTGATACATGGGGTTTTTTTGAGACCTCCTCAAGATTTTTCCCGTGTACAGTAGTGATAACCTTTACACCACTATTAACAGCTTCGTTTATGGCTACCACATCTTCCCTTCTGCCTATTTCATCGGTTACAATTACTTCAGGCGACATAGCTCTTATAACCATTAAAATTCCTTGAGCCTTTGGACAGGCATCTATTACATCCGTCCTTATTCCGACATCATTTTGGGGAACGCCCATATAACAACCCGCAATTTCGGACCTTTCGTCAATAATGCTCACCTTTTTACCGCGTAAATATCCCTCTATTCCGTTGCTTATATTAAGAGCAATATCTCTTAACAGAGTGGTTTTGCCACATTGTGGTGGAGATATAATCAAGGTATTGTATACGGTTTCCAGAGGCTCGGTAATATAGGGTAAAATCCTTTTAGAAATTCCCTTTATTTCCCTGTTTATCCTTATATTAAAACCGGATACATGCTTCAGGGTTTTAATTGCTCCATTTTCAAGAACCACCTTCCCGGCAATTCCAACCCTATATCCGCCTCTCAGAGTCAGAAAACCGTTTCTGAGTTCCTCTTCCACTGCATAAATAGAGTAATCGCTAATAAGCTGAAAGGTCTTTAAAACATCATCCTTTGTCACTATATAGGCTTTGGAAATATCTAATGTAGGAAGACCTCTTTCGGTTAAAATATAATCCTTTTCTCCCGCGATCACCATTAACGGTTTATCCAATCTTATCCTTATCTCCTCGAGACTACACGAAATATATTCAGGGATGGTACCCAAAATTTCCCTTAACTTTGAACTTAAATAATCTAAAATATTCTCCAAATCTTTTCTTCGGTGCTTTACTTCCCCCACCATTTTGTCCTCCTTTCTTATATAATTAATATTTTAAATTTTATAGGTTTATGATAAAAAAATAAAAAGCTCCGGATTTTATTCCGGAGCTTCAGATTGTTTATTCTTCATCATCGTCGGACTCTTCGTCATCACAACAGCATTCTGCATATATTTCTTTTTTGCAATTGGGGCATATGATTTCTTCGTCTTCATCTTCAAAGATATCTTTATCTATATACACTATTTCATGGCAGTATGGACATTCTAATTCAACATAATCTTCTTCGTCTTCATCATAATCTTCATATTCTTCCTCATACTCGTCCTCATCACCGTATACTTCTTCTTCTAAATCTGCTAAATCTTCATCTATTTGCTCTATATAATCTTCCAGCTCAGCCTTTTCCTTTTCAAGGGTTACAACAGCATCTGCTATTTCTTCTAATGTATCTACAATAGCATTAATGACCTTGCCTTCCTTTGTCTCTGGGTCAATATTCAATCCGTCCAATAATCCTCTCAAATATGCCACCTTTTCAATCAAATATTCCATTTTAAACCCTCCTCGTATAATATGTTTTAGAAATTATTACAGAACCTTTTTTAGGTTCTTGATAACCAGGTGTGCCTTTGCGAAAATTAATTTAGATTGGTCTGGGGTCACTCTTAAATCCCCCTGTAGCCCGGTAA
>Ga0334722_10002511_pt1 | contig 20683 bp, 20 predicted proteins | sample C3_bottom_MG_FD_207210 | JGI IMG/M metagenome (GOLD analysis project Ga0334722, IMG submission 207210) | Sediment microbial communities from Yellowstone Lake, YNP, Wyoming, USA - C3_bottom | ecosystem: Environmental > Aquatic > Freshwater > Lake > Sediment | place: USA: Wyoming | collected... | reverse complement strand
GCACCCTTGCGCCGCCGTCGGCCAGGGCCACGGCCTACAACCTGACGGCATCGCCCGACGCCGCACCGTTCGACAGCGTGCCCGGCGCCGGATTCGATACCGACCCGGTTGCCGCCGCCATCGTCCCACGCGCCGGAGCGGTGTCGGGCAGCGGCACCGCGCTGTCGCTCGACCCGGCGCAGAACAATACGTTCAAGGCGCTCAATCGCGCCTGGAAGGCTGGCGCCACCGTGCAGTACGCCGCCTCGGCGGCCGCCGGAGCCCGCTACATCGTCAGCGGCCTGAACGAGGCGGCACAGGCCGAACTCGCCAAGACGCTCGCGCTGACCGCTGAGCGCACGGCTCCCGCCGGCACGCCCGTCAAGAAGCCGCGCCTCGGCCTCTTCCAGCCCTGGTCCGGCAGCATGGACGAAGGCTGGACGCGCTGGATCCTCGAGCGCTACGACTTCGACATCGTCACGGTCCATCCGGAGGACTTCCAGAAACCGCTCCGTGACAGGATCGACGTCCTGATCCTGGCCGATGACGCGCGCGTGCCGACGGCTCCGGCGGCTGGTGCGCCGGCGGCGGCAGGGCGGGGCGGGGCGGGCGCTCCACCTGCGGGCGCGGCTGCGGCAGGAGCCCCTGCGGCGGGCCGCGGCGGCCAGGGTGGAGGCGGGGGCCGTGGTGGCGGCGGCCGGGCTGTCCGGCCCGAATACGCCTATGCGCTGACGCCGGCTGACCTGCAGGCCTTCGAGAACTTCGTGCGCGGCGGTGGCACCGTGGTCTGCTTCAACAGCGGATGCCGCTGGGCGATTCAGCAGTTCAAGCTGCCCGTGAAGAACGTCGTCGACGGCCTCAAGCCCGAGGAGTTCTTCCTCCGCGGCTCGATCGTCAACGTCAAGACCGACCCCACGCATCCCGTGATGGCCGGCATGACGGCCGACGCGGCGGTGTTCGTGGATGGCAGCCCCGTCTACGAGCCGCAGGTGGGCTTCAAGGGGACGATTCTCGCGAAGTACGCGGAGACCGGCTCTCCGTTGCTTTCCGGCTATCTCATTGGCGAGAAGTTCCTGCAGGGGAAGGTGGCGGCGCTCGACGTCGAACTCGACAAGGGCCACGTCGTGCTGCTCGGCTTCCGGCCGCAGTGGCGCGGCCAGTCGTTCGGCACGTTCCGCATCGTCTTCAACGCGGCGCTGTTCTCGCGGTAGGGCGTTTGGCGTTTGGGGACGGGTTAGATTTCCACAGGGTCCAAACAGAACTGACCCTGTGGAAATCTAACCCGTCCCCAAACGTTTAGAACATCACGATGTGGTACTTGGGCGTGTACCCGTTCCGGCGCGCGATCTCCTCGACCTGGCCGCGAATCGTCGCCCAGTCGAAGCTGTAGGTGTACTGCTTCCCGAACAGGTTCGACTGTTCCTGGATCGAACCCTGGTTGGGCGCGCCGAAGCCGGTCTTGTAGGTGCCGGACTTGAAGCCCATCCCCGTGTCCATGTCACCGCCGCCGCTGGACACGCCGAAGCCGCTCTCCTTCAGCATCTCGGAGTAGTTCAGCTCGTGCGCCGCATCATCCGGCTTGCACTTGACGATGTAGGTGAGTTTCTTCTTCGTCAGAAACGCCTTGCGTTCGGCGACGACAATCTCCAGCGTGACCACGCCCTTCTTGTCGGTGATGTCCGCCTTCAGACTCTGCCCGAGCGCGACGAGATCGGTGGCAAGCGACATCGGTGTCCCTCCGTGTTTCGAGATTCCGGGCTGGGGCTACGGGCTGGACAGATGATCCAGCAGGTCGGCCGGTTGGTCAATCACGATGTCATCCGGGCCGATGGACGCCGGAGTGACGCGGGCGAAGCCGAACCCGTACCGGGCGAGGCAGAGACGGACACCGGCCGCCCTGGCCGTCTCCAGGTCCACATCGGAATCGCCGATCAGCATCGTCCGCCGCGGGCTCGAGGCGTTCTGCTCCATCAGCCAGCCCAGCCCTGCCGGATCCGGCTTGCGGGGAAACGGCCCGTCTCCGCAGACGACGTCCCGGAAGAAACGGTCGAGGCCGGTAAAACTCAGGAGCCGTTCGGTCGATGCCCGCGGCTTGTTGGTGAGGACGGCCAGCACGTGCGACTGGCCGAGCACAGACAGCGTGTCCGCGAGTCCGGGGTACGGCCCGGTGTGTGTCACCAGGTGCCGGTCGTAGATGTGCACGTAGCGATCGAATGCGTCGGGGTGAGCCGACAGACCGCCGACCGGCGCGAGCACGCGGTCCACGAGCACGCGGGCGCCCTCCCCCACCATGCGCGTCACGGCCGCCTGGTCGTGGCGCGGACCGCCGTACGCGGCCGACAGTTCGTTTGAAGCCTCGGTCAGATCCCGGATGGAATCGATAAGAGTGCCGTCGAGATCGAATACCAGTAACACGGTTGCTTGGTTCCCGGAGGGGGTTAGCCGCCGCTACAGGCGGCGGTCGATGTCCATCTGCGCTACTTCAGATGCAGGGTGAGCTTGTAGTAGCCCGACAGCCCCGGCGCCAGCGAGTAGCTGAGCACGTACCCGTCCTGCAGCTTCAGCGCGTACGAGTACGGCGACGTCATCTGGAACGGGTGCGTGCCGAGGTTGTCGGTGGTGACGCAGCTCATGTCGGCCGACACATCGACGTTGAGGCTTCCGGTGTCACAGTCCGGAATGGCGCGCCGGGGCGCGCCGGTCACGCGCTCCGTCACCGTACAGCGCATGTGCATGAACACGCCGCCCGCGCATTCGCTGTCGGACTTGAGTTCGGAGGTGCCTCCGCCCGAATACCTGCCGCCCGACAGCGACAGTTGAAGTCTGCCGGTGACGGTCTGGCGGTTGAGTGGGCAGCCTGCGTTCGCGATGTCGTAGTTCGCGTCGATGTCGATAGTCGCAGCGGGCTTGAGCGCGGCCGCCGGCTTGTCCTGGCAGCAGAGCCTCGCCCCCAGGCGCTTCGCGGCCTGCGCGTTCAGGTCCAGCAGGGACGCTTCGGGCCCGGTCGCCGTTTCGCGCATGATCTCCTTGCCCGCTTTGTCGACCACGCTGAGCGTGACGTTCGCGGTGGTGCCGTTCGACGACCAGTTGCCGTTCACGAACGTCGAGGGTGCGACGTACGAGCTTCCGACGCGGCTCGCGGGATCGACGAGGCCAGACTGCTGCAGTGCCTGCTCCGCCTTGATCGCCGCGAGCGAGTCCGGATCCACTTCGACGACCGTGAAGCCGTCTGGCTGGCCGTAGCAGGAGGCTCCGGCCGTCAGCTGGGTGATGGTTGCGCGCGAAGCGTCCTTCGGCGCGACGGGGAGGCCCGAAACGGTGAAGCCGGCCGAAGGCACGCCGACCAGCGCCGGTCCCGGAGGCACGGGCGATCCGGGCCCTCCGGGGGGCAGTCCCGGCGGCTGCGCCGTGGCCGCTGCGGCGCCGGACAACAGCAGGATGACGGTGAGTGTGGCGGTTCGCACGGCGGTCACTCGTCGCTGTAGGTGGCGAACGAGCTCGGCGTTTCCCAGACCCGCACGGCCTGCACCGGCAGACCCTGCGACACCGCGTAGTCGTAGATGATCTTCGCGATGTGCTCCACCGTGGGGTTGGCGTCGACCAGAAACAACGGCTCGTGCTGTTCCTGGAGGGGCTTCACCAGCGGATCGTCGCGCCGGAGCACCATCTGGTGATCGATCTTCTCGTCGATCCACGTCTTGATGATCCGCTTGATGTCGGAGAAGTCGCACACCATGCAGCGGCTGTCGAGCTCCCCGCTCCGCACCTCGATCTCGGCCGTCGCGTTGTGGCCGTGCGGGTGCTTGCAGACGCCGTCATAGTCCAGCAGACGGTGGCCGTAACAGAAGTCGATGCGTTTGGTGACGGAATACATCTCGTACCCCGAAAACAGACCTGCGACCTTTTCCCTGACCGTTCGGTAGAAAAGGTAGCAGGTCTGTTTTCCATCATTCGTTGACGTGGACGACCGGCGCCGGCGGAAAGCCGTTGAACCAGGTGGCCGACGCGTTGCTGTACGCTCCGATGTCCTGCGAATAGACGAGATCGTCCAGCTGCAGGTCGGGCAGCGCTTCCGACTGCGAAATCGTGTCGAGGCCGTCGCAGGTCTGGCCGAACACCGCGCTCACTTCCGTGGGGCCCTTCCGGAAGGCTTTGAAGTGGTACGGGCAGTGGTCGAAGATCAGCCCCGAAAACGTGTGGTACACGCTGTCGTCGATGTAGTAGCACGGCCGGCCGTCGCGCACGGCTTTGCCGATCACCTTCGAGATGGCCGTCACCGCCGTGGCCACCATGAACCGTCCCGGCTCCGCGAGAATCTCCATGTTCCTCGGGAACAGCCTGGTGATCTCGCCGTTGATCACCTTCGCCAGCTGGCTGAACGGCTGGACATGCCGGTTGTAGCGCACCGGGAAGCCGCCCCCGATGTCGAGAATCTTCATGTCGAAGCCACGCGACAGCGCTTCCTGCCGCACGGCCGCCGCCATCTGGAACGCCTGCACGAAGTTCTCGAAATTGGTGCACTGGCTGCCGACGTGGAAGCTCAATCCCTCGACGACGAGCCCGGCCCCGTGGGCCTCCTCGATGAGCGACACCGCCTCGCCCGGCTCGCACCCGAACTTCGACGACAGCTCGACCATCGATCCCGTGTTCGGCACACGCAGCCGCAGCAGCAGCCCCGCGTGCGGCGCGAACTCGGCCACCTTGCTGATCTCGGCGCGGTTGTCGAACGTGACGAGCGGCTTGTACTTGTCGAGCTGCCGCAGCGTGTCCTTCGGCTTCACCGGGTTCGCGTAGACGATCTTGTCCCACACGAAATCCTGGCGCTCCTTCGCCGGACGCTTCTTGATAAGGTCGTACACCAGCATGAACTCGGGGAACGACGCGACATCGAAGCTCGCCCCGGCCTTGAACAGCGTCCGGACGATTTCGGGCGCCGGGTTGGCCTTGACCGCGTAGTACGCCTGCACACGCGGCAGGTGCCGCCGGAACTGCGCGTAGTTCTGGCGGATGATGTCGTGATCGACGACGACGAGCGGCGTGCCGTGCTTCGCCGCCAGTTCCTGGAGCCGGGCCGGTGTCAGTTTCGCCATGGTCCTGGTCGCGCGATCAGTCGAACGTCGGAGTGGACCCGTCGAGCATCTTCACCTTGTTGTGGGCGAAGTACTCCTTCGTCAGCGCCTTCACCATCGCGGGACGCGCCTGGTAGAGCCGGCGCAGCTTCCGCGGCTTGTGCCGCGCCAGCGCGTAGTGCGTCAGGATCGGCATCGCGATCGTCGTGTCGGTATAGCACACCACCGCGTCGGGCAGCCGGTCCGGATCGACCTTGCCCCAGCTCACGGCCTCGCTCGGCGTGGCACCGCTCAGACCGCCCGTGTCCGGACGCGCGTCGGTCACCTGCAGGAAGAAGTCCTGGCCGAATTCCTTGATGCGCAGCACTTCCTGGATCTGCGGCTCGGTCTGGAGCATGAAGTTCTTCGGGCTGCCGCCCCCCCACAGCACCACCGCGCTCCGGCCGCCTGACCGCTTGGCCGCCAGCACGAACGCCGTGGTCTCGTTGACGTCGATTGACGGGTTCAGACGCAGCTTGTTGCCGCGCAGCTCCACGCCGGCGACGTTCATCCCAATCGTCGAATCCCCCGGGGACGATGTGTAGCACGGCACGCCGGCGCGATACGCGGCGGCCAGCACCGACACGTCCTTGAGGCCGAGCTTTCGCTCCCATTCCGCGCAGTACTTGCCCAGCAGGTGGTGCAGTTCGGCGGTGCCCATTTCCTTCTGGAATTTCTTCTGCACCAGGATGTTCCGAAGCGTCTCGTCGGTGGCCATCAGGCAGTCGCTGTAGCCCATCAGCACGTCGTAGACGCGCACGATGTCGTTGTCGCGCAACTCCGTGTCGTCCATCTTGAAGCTGCCCATCCGGATCGGATAGTTCAGCGCGAAATGCATGTCGTGATACAGAATCGCGCCCGTCGCCACGATCCAGTCCACGAAACCCGCCTTGATGAGCGGCACGATCGACGAGCAGCCGAGGCCCGCGGGCGTCAGCGCGCCGGACAGGCTCATGCCGATCGTGACATCCGGTTGCAGCATCTTCTCGCTGAACAGCTGGCACGCCTCGCGCAACCGCCCCGAGTTGTACGCCAGGAACGCGTCGTCCACCATGTCCGCCAGCTTTTCCTTGCCGGTCAGCGCCTTCGGCAGCACGCGCTTGCCGGACATGAACTTGTGCCGGTTCGGGCACGCCTTCTTCTTCATCCAGTCCGGCATTTCGGACAGGTCCTTGCGGTGGCGGGAATGGGACGGGAACGTCTTGGCCATGGCTTCTGGTTACTCCAACAGAACAACGGGAATCCCGTCATTATAGCGAAAGGGGCGCCCACCCGGGCGCCCCTCGACCTGTCTCTCGGCCGCCGCCTGAAGGCGCGGCTACCAGTTCGTCACGCTGATCGACCCGTCGCCGGTCCGCAACTTCAGCACCTTCCCGCCCGCGCCAATCCTGCCCTGGGCCGAGGAGCGATCACGCGATTCACCTTGCGCACGCTCGCCGTCCCGGCCGCCGAGGCCGTCAACCCGCACCCGGCCGTCGTTGCTCCGGGCATCGATCTCGGCGCCAAACCCGTCCGGCACCCGCAGTTCGATCGAGCCGTCGCCGGTGGTTGCGGCCCAGTCGGCATCCATGACGCTGCCCTTCCTGGCCGTCAGCCTGATCGAGCCGTCGCCCGAGTCGGCCCTGACGGAACGGAGCACGCCCTCGATCGTGATGCCGCCGTCGTGAGTCTCGACGTCCACCTGGCCGTCGATCTCGGTGGCCTCCACCGAGCCGTCCCCCGTGCGCACCAGCAGATCACCAGCGGCCTCGGCAACGTGCACGCTCCCGTCCCCGGTGTGGATGGCGATCTTCCCGTTGACGCGCCTGACGATCACCGAGCCGTCGCCGCTGTCCAGCTTCAGAGAGGACTGCCGCGGGACCGACACCACCAGGCTGGCGCCGGGCGACCGGCCGAACGTGATGTGGCTGGTGGACGCCACCCTGGGGATGTCGATGGTGATCGTGTTCCCTGATTGAGTGGCCTTGACCTGGATCTTGTCGGCCACGGCCTGGGTGTTGCCGTGCTTCTCGACCTCGACCAGGACCTCGGGCTTGTCCCACCCCCGCACCTCGATGGAGCCGTCGAACGTCGACAACTCGACCAGCGGAGCGCCGGTCACGGTGAACTTCTTCTCTTCCCTGGCGCTGAACTGCGTGGCCCCCAGCGTGACGTCACAGCCCGCCAGCGCCGTCGCCAGGACGGCCAGACTCACCGCGCCAGCCGCCTGCCTGAAAGTCGAAGTGCGCATAGTTCCTCCTGCGCAGGTAAGACGGATTCCGGCCGGATGAAGTTCAGTCCGTCCCGCCCAGGGATAGACAGGGTTCGCCGCCGACGTAGGTCTGGACCACGTTCAGCCGGGGGCCGAGGACGACCAGGTCGGCTGCCGCGCCGGCGGCGATGACGCCGTGCCCGACCAGGCCGAGTTCGCGGGCGGGCGTCGTCGAACACAGATGGGCGGCGTCCACGAAGCCGAGGCCGCCGACGCCGGTGAGCACGCGGAAGACACGGTCCATCGTCGCGGTGCTGCCGGCCAGCGTGCCGTCTTCGAGAAACGCACCCTGTTCCCGCATGACGATTGTGCGGCCACCCAGCCGGGCCGTTGAGCCGGGCGGAAGGCCTGCGCCCGCACTGCCATCGGTGATCGCCATGACGCGATCGGCGCCCTTCGCGGCGACGGCGACGCGGAGCATGGCCGGGTGCACGTGGTACCCGTCGCACACCAGTTCGGCGGCCACCTCGGGCGTCTGGAGGATCGCACCGGCCAGCCCCGGCTCCCGGTGCCCGAGCGGCGGCATCCGGTTGAACAGGTGGGTGGCCTGCCGCGCGCCCAGGCGGATCGCCTCGAGCGCGATCTCGAACGACGCGGCGGAATGCCCGAGCGACACGATGCGGCCGGCCGCCACCAGCCGTGCGATGAGCGGCATGGCCTGATCGAGTTCCGGCGCAAGCGTCACGATGCCGACATCCGGGCCGGCCTCTTCGATGACGCGCAGGATGTCGGCTCCGGTGAATGCGCCGACTTCCGCAGATGCCCCGTGGCGCGCGGAATGTGCTTGTTCACCGCCGGTGCCCGGCTCGCCGAGCGCCGATGCCGGCGAGCGCAGACACGACGCGGGCTGGGCGCCCCTGTAATCGTGGCTGATGAAGTTGCTCTCGAGATGGGCCGGCAGCACGCGGGCGGATTGCGCCGCCGGCGCTTCGCGGCACATCCGGATGGCGCCAATCACCATGCGCAGTTCGGCCGGCGGGCACGCCACCGTCGTCGGCGCAAACGCCGTGACACCGTGTCCCGGCAGGCGGGCCGCCATGGCCCTGATCGCGTCCGGACCGTCCTGGGTGTCGATGCCGCCGATCCCGTGCACGTGCACGTCGATGAACCCGGGGACGATCGTGCAGCCGCCGGCGTCCACGCGATCCGCGCCCGAGACCGCCGACAGGGCGCGCGCGACGATGTCCACGATGATGCCGTCTTCGATGACCAGGGATGCCCCGGACACCACCCGATCCGGGAGCACGACGTCGGCACCGGCGAGGATTCGTTGTCGGTTCATCGGCCGCTTCGGCGCTAGCTTACCTCGGTTCCCGGCGTCCCGTCTTGACATCGGCTGGCCTGCGGAGCGAATGTTACGCGCATGGAACAAAGCTTCTGGCATGCCTGGTGGTTCTATCCCGCGCTCGTGGTCGCGGTCCTGGTTGTGGCCGCTCTGTGGATTGTCTGGCTCAAGGGCAAGCCGTTCTCGCCCGGCGTGGTTTTCCGGGCCAGCCGCCTGAGCAAGGGCAATCACCTGCTGCCGACGCAGGTGCTGATCACGCCGTCCAACGTCATCCATCACACGCCGCAGTGGATCGGGAAGTACGAGCACTCCATCCACATTGCGCATATCGCGTCGGTGGGCATCGACACCCACATCATCTTCTCGGATGTCTACATCGAGACCTCCGGCGGCGCCGCGCCGATCCACTGTCGCGGCCACTACAAGAGCGACGCCGTGAAGATGAAGGACATGATCGAAGGCTATCAGGCGAACTACTACGCGGCAGGAGGCCAGAAGCCGGCCGCGCCCGGGGCGCCGCCGCCCGTACCGACGCCGCCACCCGCGCCCGTCGCCCGGCCGTAGAGATAATCAGACCTGCTACCTTTTCGTGGCCGAAAACAGACCTGCTACCTTTTCCCTACCGTTCGGTAGGAAAGGTAGCAGGTCTATTTATGAGGCGAAAAAGGTAGCAGGTCTGTTTTCGGGGGTCAGTGGCGTTCGCGGAGGATCTGGGCGTCGGGGAGACCGGCATCGAGCAGCAGGCCGCCCACGTCCGCCACGAACGTGCCGGGGCCGCAGACCGACACCAGCGTCGCTGCATCGGGCACCAGTTCCGGGATCCACGCACGGTCGATTCGGCCGCGCCGACCGTGCCACCCGGGTCCGGCCGCTCGCGTCACGGTCTGCACCAGCGTGACGCGGCCCTCGTCGCGCAACCGCCCCAATTCCTCGCCGTAAGGAAAGTCCTCGGGCGTGCGTGCGCTGTAGACGACGACAATGTCGCGCGGTGTGCCCCGCCCGAGCGCGTCCCACAGATGGGCCCGAAGCGGTGCGATGCCCGACCCGCCAGCCATGAGCAGCAGCCGCCGCTCGTTGATGCGATCCGGGAGCACGAACGCGCCCATCGGTCCGCGCACCGACACCATCGAGCCGGGCCCGGCAAAGCCGAGATGTCCGCGCGAGGCCGTGGCCGAGGCCACGCTGACGAGCAACTCGAGACAGCCTGATGCTGCAGCCTGGTCCGGCGTGCACGCGATCGAATAGGGCTTCTCGACCGCGTGGTTCTCGAGCCGCGCCGTCACCGCCTGGCCTGCTGCGAACTGAAAACCGGAACCGGCGAGATCGAGCACCACCGCCCTCGTGTGGGCGGAACACGCCCGGCTCTCGCGGACGCGAAGCAGATACTGGCCAGGCATGACTGGGCCTAGAGACCCATGGCGTGGAAGCCCGCGTCAACCATGATGACGTCGCCGGTGATGCCGCCGCTCTCGGGTCCGAGCAGGAACCGTGCGGTCCTGGCGACCTCGTCGAGCTCGACGTTGCGCCGGAGCGGGGCGCGATCGCGGCACACCTGCAGGATGCTCGTAAAGCCCGCGACACCCGACGCCGCCAGCGTCCGGATCGGGCCCGCCGAAATCGCGTTGACGCGGATGTTCTGGGCGCCGAGGTCGGCCGCGAGATAGCGCACCGACGATTCCAGCGCCGCTTTCGCGACGCCCATGACGTTGTAGCCGGTGAACACGCGGTCGGCGCCCAGGTAGGTCAGCGTCACGATGCTCCCTCCGCCGCGGGGCGCCATCAGCGGCGCAGCGCCGCGCGCCAGGGCAATCAGCGAGTACGCGCTGACGTCGAGCGCGATCCGGAATCCTTCACGGCTGGTCTGGCTGAACGGCCGGGTCAGTTCTTCGCGGGGCGCGAACGCGGTGCCGTGCAGCACGTAGTCGAGACCGCCGAACTCGCGCGCGACCGTCGCAAACGCTTCCGCGATCTGCGCGTCCGACGTGACGTCCAGCTGCAGCAGCAGCGGGCGGTCGAGTTCTGACGCCAGCTCTCCGACGGTTTCCGCGAATCGTTCGCCCTGGTAGGTGATGGCCAGTCGCGCGCCGTCAGCCGCGAGCGCCTTGGCCGCGGCCCACGCGATGGAGCGTTTGTTGGCGATGCCGGTGATGAGACCGAACGTACCTGACAGGTCACTCATGTCAGAACTGGTCTACTGCGGCTTCTTGCCGCGGCCGGGCCGGCCGCCGAACCCGTGGCGCGACGAACGGTTGGGACCGCCGCCGGGCTGACCGCCCTGCCCCTGCCGCCCGCCCGCGGACGAAAATCCGCCGCCGCCCGGACGGCCGTGACCGCCACCCGGCCGGCCGCCGCCAGCCCGGTTGGGGCCGCCGAGATTCCCGTGGCCGCCAGGGCTGCCATGGCCGCCCCGGAACGACCGCCCCTGGCCGCCGGGACCGCGTCCCCCGTTGTTGTGCATCGTGAACTCGGGGATCTTGCGCTCCGGCACCTGGCCTTCGATGCGGGGCAGCTGGGCGCGAATCAGGCGGCGGTGGACCGAGCCGTCCGCCGCGTAGGCGGGCTCGGGGTCCGGCTGCGGCTGTGACTGCGGCGGCGGCGCCGTCTCGGCGGGGGCGGAGACAGCGGCCGGCGCCGGGACTGCTGGCGCAGCGTCCGGTTCGGGCCGCGGCTGGGCTGCGACCGCGCCTGCGGGCGGCAGCGGCGGGGCCGCCAGCGCCGGCTTCTTCTTCCGGGTCGGCGGCAGCTTGCCTCCGCGATACTCGTGCTCGCCGTCACACGCGGTGCAACGCACCTGGCGCACGTCATCATCGACCATCGCGACGATCGCGTGGTCGCTGAGGCGCCGCTCGCGCGGACAGTAGTCTTCCACCAACTCGCCAACTCGAAGCTCGCGCTTCACCATTAAAAGAACCCCCGGATGTCTCGGGCGGAGAGAGGGATGCAGCAGGACGTTTGATTTTAGCAAAGCTCGGAAAGAAAGGGCAAATCTATCCGAGCCAGCTCTTCAGTTCGGCCAGCGCCGCCGCGACCGCGCCGCGCTCGGTGGACTGCGGCGTCCGCTTGGCGGCAACGGACGCGCCCGCCGTGATCGCACCCGTCACGTCCGAAGCGAAATGGGGGCTGAACTGCTGCCACTCCGCGACGGTCAGGGCGGAGAAGTCCCGGCCGTCGGCGACCAACTGCCGGACCATCCCGCCGACGATCGCGTGCGCCTCCCGGAACGCCACGCCGCGGGCCACCAGGTAGTCCGCCACGTCGGTGGCCAGCAGCAGGCCTGATGCCGCGCGGCCCGTGCGCTCCGCGTTCAGGACCAGTCCCGACGCCACGGCCGCCGCCACGTCGATCGAGGCCACGAGCGTGGCCTCGGATTCGAACACGGCTTCCTTGTCCTCCTGCAGGTCGCGATTGTAGCCGCTCGGCAGGCCCTTCATGGTGGTCAGCCAGCCGGAGAGCCGGCCGAGCACGCGCCCCGACTTGCCGCGCAGCAGCTCCATCGGATCCGGGTTCTTCTTCTGCGGCATCAGGCTGCTGCCGGTGGCGTAGCGGTCCGGCAGGTCGAAAAACGCGAATTCCTCGGAGGTGAAGATGATGACGTCCTCGGCCAGTCGGCTGAGGTGCACCATCGCCAGCGATGCGGCGTAGAGGAAGCCCGCCACGAAGTCGCGGTCCGACGTCGCGTCGAGGCTGTTGGCCACGACGGACGCGAAGCCCAGGCGGTCGGCCAGCGCGCGGGTGTCGATCGCGTACGTGGTCCCGGCAATCGCGCCCGATCCGAGCGGCATCACGTCGGCTTCGCGGATCACCTGTTCGAAGCGCGCGCAGTCGCGGCGGAATGCGGCTGCGTGGGCGAGAAAGTAGTGCGCGACCAGGATCGGCTGCGCCCGGCGCAGGTGCGTGTAGGACGGCATCACGCTGTCGCCCGCCCGCTCGGCCTGATCGGCGAGACCGGCAACCAGGCGCTTCAGCCGGCCGATGACGAGCGGCACCCGGCGCTTGAAGTACAGGCGGAGGTCCAGCGAGACCTGTTCGTTGCGCGATCGGCCGGTATGGAGGCGGCGTCCCGCGTCGCCGATGCGCTCGATCAGCTGGCGCTCGACGAACGCGTGGATGTCCTCGTCATCACCGGTGACGAACGCCGGGTTGCGGCGCCCTTCCTCGAGGATGGCCTTCAGCCCGCCGTCGATTGCCGCGGCCGCGTCGGCGGGGATGGCGCCGGCACCCGCCAGCGCCTCCGCCCACGCCAGGCTCCCGATCACATCGTCTTCGAACAGGCGTCGATCGAACGGCAGGGACACGCCGTACGAGAAGACGCCCGGATCGGGTTCCCCGTCGAACCGGCCGGACCAGAGATGCGACATCAGGCCTTCTTCGCCGCTGCCATGGCCGCGTCGGCCTGGCCCCACTTGCGGGCCACGGTTTCGATGGGAAGACCGAAGATCTTGATGAAGCCCACCGCGGCCTGATGGTCGAACTTGTCGCCCTCGTCGTAGGTGGCGAGGCCGTGATCGTAGAGCGCGAACGGCGACTTCCGGCCGACGACCGTGCACGTGCCCTTGAAGAGCCTGAGGCGGATGGTGCCGGTCACCTTCGGCTGGATGGTGGCCACGAACGCGTCGATGGCCTCGCGCACGGGCGAGAACCAGACGCCGTTGTAGACCATGTCCGCGTACTTCAGGGACAGCTCCTGCTTGAGGCGCGAGAGGTCGCGCGGGCTGACGAAGTTCTCGAGTTCGCGGTGCGCCATGTGCAGGACGACCGCGGCCGGGGCCTCGTAGATCTCGCGGGACTTGATCCCGACGAGGCGGTTCTCCACCATGTCGATGCGGCCGACGCCGTGCGATCCGGCAATCGTGCCCACGCTGGCAATGACCTCCGTGAACGGCATCGACACGCCGTTGACCGCCACCGGAACGCCCTTGTCGAACGCCAGTTCGATATACGCGGGCGCGTCGGGACAGCCGGCCGGGTCCTTCGTCATCGAGTAGACGTCGTCGGGCGGCTCGGTCCAGGGATCCTCGAGCACGCCGCATTCAATCGACCGGCCCCACAGGTTGGCGTCGGTGCTGTAGGGGCTGGCGACGGTGACAGGAACCGGGATGCCGCGTGCCCTGGCGTACTCGATCTCGTCTGGCCGCGTCATGCCCCACTCGCGCGCGGGAGCGATGACGCGAATGCCGGGCTCGAGCGCCCGGGCCGACACGTCAATGCGGACCTGGTCGTTGCCTTTGCCCGTGCAGCCGTGCGCGATCGAGCCCGCGCCTTCGATGCGCGCGATCTCGACCAGCTTGCGCGCGATCAGCGGGCGGCCGAGCGCCGTGGCCAGCGGGTAGGCGCCTTCGTAGATGGCGCCGGCCTGCAGCGCCGGGAGGATGTACTCCCGCGCGAATTCCTCGCGGACGTCCAGCACGTGCGCGCGGATCGCGCCGGCCTCGAGGGCGCGCTCGCGAACCGATTCGAGCTCCTTGCCCTGCCCCAAGTCCATCGTTGCCGTGATCACTTCGGCATCGTAGTGCTCGGCAATCCACGGCACCGCCACCGATGTGTCCAACCCGCCCGAATACGCCAGCACGACCCGTTCCTTCGCCATCGCCGTCCTCTCTCTCCTGCGTTCACTGTCTGCCAGGCTGGAGCCTGGCGATCCCAGTATGCCCGCCCTGACATCGCGCGGCTCCTGGCGATCCCGGCACGCCCGCCGCCGTCTAGCCCGCCATCATCTGCTGCAGATGATCCGCCACACGGGACGCAGCGGCCGTGTCCCGGCAAATCAGCAGCACCGTGTCCTCGCCTGCGATTGAGCCGACGAGCCCCTCGAGACCCGCCACATCGACCGCCGCCGCCAGCGGCTGCGCCTGCGCCAGGTTCGTCCGCAGCACCACCAGTTGCATCACCCGGTCGACGCCGACGAGGTACTCGCCGACCGCGTGCTGCAGCCGGGCCGCAGCCGCAGCGGGGTTCGCCACGCCCTGCCCCGGCCGGTGATACGCGCCGTCCGCGGTGTTCTTCACCAGCCCGAGGTCGCGCACGTCCCGCGACAACGTCGCCTGCGTCACCGAGAACCCGCCGGCAAGGAGCTTCGTCCGAAGCACTTCCTGGCTCGACACGGCGTGCCGGTCGATGAGGGCGAGAATGGCGGCTTGCCGCTGTGTCTTCATGGCGCGTCCGGCTCTAGTGTCGAATAACTATACATACATCTGCATATCCACGCAAGTCAAGAACGGCGTACGTGTGAATATTATTGACTCTCGCCGCCCCTGACGTGCATAATTATTCATTCCATGACGACGACACCCGCTTCCGAGATTCGTGTCGGCATTGCCGGAGCAACGGGGTACTCCGGGGTTGAACTGGTCCGCCTTCTGGCCAGGCATCCGGCCGTGCGCCTGGTCCTCGCGACCTCGTCGGGCACATCCGAGGCCCGGCGCATCCCGGCGCTCGCCAAGGTCTGGGATGAGCCCATCCAGCCGCTCGACACGCAGGCGCTCGCCGCCGCGTGCGACGTCGTGATGATGGCGCTGCCCGAGAAGGCATCAGCCGCCCTCGGTGCGGAACTGGTGGCCGCCGGCAAGCGCGTCGTCGACCTGTCCGGCGCCTTCCGCGTCCGCGACAACGCAGCCCGGGCGAAATGGTATCCCGAGACGGCAAGCCTGCCGGACGGAACGGTCTACGCGTTGCCCGAGCGAAGCCGCGAGGCGGTGCGCCACGCGAAGCTGGTGTCCTGCCCGGGCTGCTATCCGACGGCCGCGCTGCTGGCGCTGCTGCCGCTCATCGATGCGGGCCTGGTCGAGGGCGACGTCATCATCGACGCGAAATCGGGCGTGTCCGGCGCGGGCAAGGTGCCCAGCGAGCGCACGCATTTCTCCGAGAATCACGGCAGCGCCGCGGCCTACGGGATCTTCAATCATCGCCATGTCGCCGAGATGGAACAGGAGCTCGGCCGGGGCGTGACGTTCGTGCCGCACCTGGTGCCGCTCAATCGCGGCATTCTCGAGACGATCTACGGCCGCCTGACGCCCGCGGCGACGGCAGCCGCCGTTGGACAGGCGCTGCAGGCGGCGTACGCCGACGCGCCCTTCGTCCGCCTGTGGGCCGACACGCTGCCCGAAATCAAGCACGTGGCCTACACCAACTTCTGCGACATCGGCTGGCGGGTTGACGAATCCACGCGCCGGATCGTGCTGGTGTCGTGCCTCGACAACCTGCTGAAGGGCGCCGCCAGCCAGGCGATCCAGAACATGAACCTGATGCTCGGCCTCGATGAGCGGACGGGATTGACGTCATGAGCCGCCCAGTCGTCCTCAAGCTCGGCGGCGAACTGCTCGAAGATGCCGCCGCCACGCATGCCATCGCCCGGGTGATTGCCGCGATTGCCCGGCAGAAGCCGCTGGTCGTCGTGCACGGCGGCGGGCGCGAGATCGACGCTGCGCTCGCCCAGGCCGGCATCCAGAAGCGGCAGGTGGACGGCATCCGCGTCACTGACGAAGCCACGCTCGGTGTGGTTGTCTCGGTGCTCGCCGGCACGATCAACACGCGGTTCGCGGCCGCCATCTCGGCCGCGGGCGGGCAGGCGGTGGGGCTGACCGGCGCCGACGCGGGTGTGGGCCTGGTCACGGCGGCGCCGCCAATGGTCTCCGCTGCGGGCGAGACGGTCTCGCTCGGCCGTGTCGGTCAGCCCGTCAGCGACGGCGTGCCGCACCTGCTGCACCACCTGATTGCGGGCCGCTACATTCCCGTCATCGCCAGCATCGGCGCAGACGCGTCGGGGGCACTGTTCAACGTCAACGCCGACACGATTGCCGGCGCGCTCGCCGAGCGGCTCTGGGCCTCGCGCCTGGTGATTGCCGGCACGACGCCCGGCGTACTCGACGCGTCGGGCCGGACGATTCCCGATCTCACCGGGGACGCGGAACGCGCGCTGGTGGCGTCCGGCGTGGCGAACGCCGTCATGATTGCCAAGCTGCAGGCGTGCCGCCGCGCGCTGCAGGCCGGCGTCGGCTCGGTGCTGATTGGCAACGGTCGCGACGCCGCGCGGCTCGAGACAATGGCCGTGACGGGCGAGTCCGCCGACGGCGGCTTCACCAGGGTGATTCCATGAGTGCAACCACGCCTGCCGGATCGGGCACCGCCTCGACGGTGCAGTCGCTCGAGCAGCAGCACCTGCTCCAGACGTACCGCCGCGTGCCTGTCGTCTTCACGAAGGGCGAGGGCGTGTACCTCGTCGACGATCAGGGGCGCCGCTATCTCGACCTGATCTCCGGCATCGGCGTGGCGTCGATGGGCCACGCGAATCCGGTTCTGGCCGCGGCGCTCGCCGAACAGGCGCGCACGCTCGTGCACACCTCGAACCTCTACTACCACGAACTGCAGGGGCAGGTGGCTGCAAGGCTCACCGCCCTCTCCGGCCTCGACCGCGTCTTCCTGTGCAACAGCGGCACGGAAGCCATCGAAGGCTGCCTCAAGTTTGCCCGCCGGTTCTGGCACACGGCCGGCGATCACGGGCGCACCGGGTTCGTGGCTTTCGAGCACGCCTTCCACGGGCGCACGATGGGATCGCTGTCGGTCACCTGGGACGACCATTACCGCGCGCCCTTCCAGCCGCTGATCGGCAACGTCACCTGGGTGCCGGCTGACGATCCCGCAGCGCTCGCTGCCGCCGTGACGTCATCCACCGCCGCCATCATCGTCGAAGCCATCCAGGGCGAGGGCGGCATCCGGCCGATCAGCCCGGCGATGGCGACGGCGATTGACGCGGCCCGCCAGCGCACCGGGGCGCTCGTCATTGCCGACGAGGTGCAGTGCGGTCTCGGCCGGACAGGCACCGCGTTCGGATTCCAGCGGATTGGCCTGCGGCCGGACCTGGCGGCTGTCGGCAAGGCCCTTGGCGCCGGCGTGCCGGTGGGTGCGGCCCTGCTGTCGGCGCAGGTCGCCGCGGCCGTGTCGTTCGGTGACCACGGCACGACGTACGGCGGCAACCTGCTGGCATGCCGCGCGGCGCTGGTGTTCCTCGACGCGCTGACGGCCGGCGGTCTCCTGGGGCACGTGCGGACGGTCGGTGCGAAGATGGAACAAGGACTGCGGAGCCTCGCCGCGAAGTACCCCGTGATCCGCGAGGTCCGCGGCGCCGGCTTGATGTGGGGCCTGGACCTCACCGTCGATGCCGGCCCGTACGTCGACGCTGCGTTGAAGCGGGGTCTGCTGATCAACCGGACCTCCGGGACGGTGATCCGCATGCTGCCGCCGTACGTGCTGAGCGAGTCCGACGTGGACGCAGCGCTGGCGCTGCTCGATGCGGTGTTTGGCGACCTCAATCAGGGAACGGCGTCATGATCATGCTGCCCATGCTCGCGTCGGTGCTTCCGCTGCCGCCCGTCGCGCCGACAGCGACGGTGGCTCCCGGCGAACTCAGCGTCCGGCCTGCGACGGCCGCCGACGCCCCGGCGATCCACGCCCTGATCGTGCGCTACCAGCAGGCGGGGCATCTGCTGCCGCGGTCGCTCGGCGATGTCGCCACGCACGCGTCACGTTTTGTCGTGGCTGTGCGGGACGGCGTCCTGCTGGCGTGCGGCGAACTCGCGCCCCTCAGCAAGAGCGTCGCCGAGGTGCGGTCGCTCGTCGTCGATGAGGACACCCGCGGCCTCGGCGTCGGCCGGAAGGTGATCGAGCAGTTGCGGCGCGGAGCCCGCGCCGGCCGCTACCGGACGCTGTGCGCGTTCACGCACGACCCGCGGTTCTTCGTCAGGCTTGGATACTCGATCGTGCCGCACTTCTGGCTGCCCGAGAAGGTATCGGCAGACTGCTGGAGCTGCTCGCAGTTCCAGAAGTGCGCGCAATACGCCATGGTCGATACCACGCTGGGCCGGTTCCCGGCCCCGGCCGGTCATGGGGAGTTGATGTCGTGAGCACGAATCTCCACTCGAACGTGTCGTTCACGCCGGTCGACGGCGGCGTCACCGCGGCGGCCGGCTTCACGGTCGGCGCGGCGGCGGCCGGCATCAAGAAGAACGGCAATCTCGACGTGGCGCTCATCGTGGCGGACAAGCCCGCGGCAGCCGCCGGCGTCTTTACGACGAACAAGGCCCAGGCCGCCCCCGTGCTCGTGTCGCGCGAGCATCTCGAGGCCACTGGCGGGCGCGCGTCGGCCATCATCGTCAACGCCGGCTGCGCCAACGCCTGCACCGGGCCGGACGGGCTGGCGGTTGCCCGGCGCTCGGCTGAGTTCGTGGCGCGCACGGTCGGATGCCTGGCCCACGAGGTCCTGGTCGCCTCGACGGGCGTCATCGGCGTCCAGCTCGACCTCGACAAGATCCGCACGGGTGCCGGGCAGGCCGCCGCCGCGCGGTCGCGGGAAGGACACCATGACGCGGCACGCGCCATCATGACGACCGACCGCGAGCCGAAAGAGTGCGCGGTGCGCGTGACGACGCCGCGCGGGAACTTCTCGATTGGCGGCATCGCCAAAGGCGCCGGCATGATCGAGCCGCACATGGCGACCATGCTCGGCTTCCTGACGACCGACGCCGGCGTCGATCCGGCCGTCTTGAAGCGGGCCCTCACCGAAGTCGTGGACGTCACGTTCAACGCCATCACCATCGACGGCGACACGTCCACCAACGACACGGTGTTCCTGCTGGCGGGCGGCGCGAGCGGCGTGCAGGTGACCGCCGAGATCTACCCGGCGTTCGTGGCCGGCCTGCGCGAGGTGTGCGGTACGCTGGCCAGGGCGATAGTCCGCGGCGGCGAGGGCGCGACCAAGCTCGTGTCGATTACGGCCAGCGGCGCTCTGTCGCAGGACGAGGCGAAACGGGCCGCCAACACAATCGCGAATTCCCTGCTGGTGAAGACAGCCATCCACGGCGGCGATCCCAACTGGGGACGGCTCGTGGCGGCGGCCGGGCGGGCGGGCGTGGCGTTCGACATCCAGCGCGCGCGGGTGCGCGTGGGTTCGACGATCCTGTTCAGCGACGGTGTGCCGTTCGACGAGCGCGCGGCAGAGGCGGCAGACTACCTGGCGGGCACGGACATCGACATCGAGGTCGGCCTCGGGTCCGGCGGGGACGCCACGGCCACGGTCTGGACGTGCGACCTCAGCGCCGAATACGTGAAGATCAACGGCGAGTACCGGACCTAGACCATCGCGCCTTCGGGATACTGCAGGGCCAGCCGCAGCTCCTTCGCCAGCGAATCGACGGTCGTTCCCTTCTTCCACGCGCCGTCGGTTTCGAACCGCAGATCGCCGATGCGGTGCCCCCAGGGGGCGATGACGCGGCCAATGGCCCGGAAATCGGTCCGCTCCACGTGCTGCTGGTCCAGGCGGAGGACGACGTCCGGCGCAACCCGGATGAAGGCGCGCAGGGCGGCCGACGACTTGATCGAGTACTTGCGGCCGTTCCATGCCGCACCGAACACCAGCGCAATCTGCTTGAAGTAGTTCACGAAGAACTGCTTCGATTCCTCCTGGAAGTCGTGCGTCTTGCGCGCGCCGCCGAAGGCATCCGACTGGAAGAGCCGCTTCAGCTCCTGCGCAATGGGCGCCTGGGCAATGTGCCCCCGCCCCACGCCCAGCAGCTTGATGTCGCCGCACAGGGGCGACTGCTCGCGATCGTTGAGCGCCCGCACGATGTCGTGGGCCGACGCCAGGCTGTCGTCGCGGTAGAGCTGCCGGCCCGACAGGCTGACCAGATGCGACGAGTTGAGCCGCGTGTGCTTCGCGTTGATCGTCACGAACATCTGCACGATGTGATCTTCGGGCAGCCGGTCGAAGATGATCGCCGGCACGGTGAACATCTCCTGGCCGAACCGCTCGATATCGGCGTGCATGGCCAGCAGGCGATGCTGCCCGTCAATCGCGCGCAGGATACCCTCGCGCTCCGGCACCTTCAGGGTGCCGAGCGGCGATCCCGGCTCGACCGGGTCAAACCCCAGCTTCTCGTCGCAGGCGATGATGACGGCGCCCGGAATGGACGGCAGGTCCCGCGCCTGGCGGCACTGCTCGAAGTACTGGACGAGTTCGTCGATCTTCCGGCGGATGATCTGCCGCTGATACGCCTTTTCGCTGGATCCGAT
>Ga0334722_10002509_pt1 | contig 20692 bp, 20 predicted proteins | sample C3_bottom_MG_FD_207210 | JGI IMG/M metagenome (GOLD analysis project Ga0334722, IMG submission 207210) | Sediment microbial communities from Yellowstone Lake, YNP, Wyoming, USA - C3_bottom | ecosystem: Environmental > Aquatic > Freshwater > Lake > Sediment | place: USA: Wyoming | collected... | reverse complement strand
GAGCGGACCTTGAGGGCGCTGCCGGGGATGGTGGCGGTGTACATCTTCATAGTTGACCGGAATATTCCTTATGCGGGGTGGCACCGGAGGGGGCGAGACTTTCCAGCCGTTTCAGCTTCCGCCACAGGGAAACCCGGTCTATGCCCAAAACCTGGGCGGCCCGCGATTTGTTGCCCGCCACATGGGCCAGCACCCGTTGCACATATTCCTGCTCCACCTCCAGTAGGGTGGGGAATCTGCCTTCCGGCGGATACCCATCGGACAAGCCGGAGCCAGCCAGGGGGCGGATCTCGATGCCTTCGCCGCTGACGATGAAATGGCGGTTTATGACTGCGGTCTGTTTGTGCATTCTGGTCTGGCCCTATTGTTTCAACATATCCCTGGCGGTTTCGTATTCCCCTGCTTCGGCAAAGGCCGCCGCAGTGGCGGAGCTGTCCAGTAGATTTTTTTTTGCCTGGTGGGCCGCTTTGATTCGCTCCACCAGGATCTCGATATCAACGGGCTTTTTCAGATAATCAAATACCCTGAGCCGTCTCGCCTCCGCTTCGTCCAGGTCGTTGCCATGTCCGGTCTGGATGATGACCTGGATGTTGGGGTAGATCTGGCGTACCCGCCGCAGCACCTCCATGCCGTCGATGCCCGGCATTTTGAGATCAAGGACCATGACATCGGGCTCTTTTTCGCCCACATAGCCCAAGGCCTGTTCGCCGTTGAGTGCGGTCTTGCTGCCCATATCCCGCAGATCAAGGCGCTCCGATAGGGTTCTGATGAAATCTTCCTCGTCGTCTACCAGCAGAATTTTGATGTCGTCCATAATGTCCTCATGCTCGGTTGGGGAACAGCGTCGGCGGCTGCCCTATGGTTTTTCCCGGTCGGAGGGTCGGGGAGCTTCCTCTTTGCCATCCAGCATGGCGATGGCGGTATCGAACTCGCCCGCCTGGGCAAAGGTCGCGGCGGCCATGGCGTCTCCGAAGCGCTGGAACAGTGATTTTTTTCCCTGCCGTTTTTTCCACCGCCCAAGGGCTGCGGAGATGGAGTTTTTCAGGGTGCTGGTGTCAAACGGGGCGATGAGTTCATCGGCCGCCCCGGCCTGCATCCCAGCGATGGACAGCGGTATATTGTCCGGCCGGTTGATGAGGATGATCTCGGCTGCGGGCATTTTCTCCCGGATGGCCAGGAGCGGGTGCGGCCCCTCGTTGCTGGCCTGCCGGATGTCGAGCAGCACAATCTCTGTTTCAGGCGGCGGGGCCGATTCTCCGGACAGGGCAACCGTCATCCCCCAGCCTTGCAGCAGGGCTTGCATTGTTTCCGCAAAGCCTGCGTCGTTTGAAACAATGAGCGCGGTTGCCTGCATGGCTGCCTGGCCCGGACTCAGGCCTTTAGCGGGCGGACTCAGTGGCGAACACGCCGTAAGTCATGCGGATGCCGCCCAAGCCAAGGGACTGGAGGAAATCGTCGGCGCTCGGGGCCTGAAGGTCTGGGCATTCTGCCAGACGGATGGCCTCGGCATGAAGACCCTCTTCGGCAAAGGCTGCGGCCATGAAGATTTTCTGGAATTGACTGATCGCCCTGCTCCGAATGCCGACGGGCATCATGTTTTTGGCAGTTTCCCATTCGCCGGCCTCGGCAAAGGTGATGGCAGTCATCCATTTCTGAAAGGCGTTGAGTGATGTGTTCATGGCAACCTCCGCAAAGTGTGAGATGTTTCCCGCGCATCGAAACGGTCGTGCGCTGTTGTCCTGTTGCATTACAAGGATCGTGCCATGAGCGAATTTGTAATAAAAACAGTAAGTTGTCCAGATATGCCCAGGAAGTGAAACATGCCTGGAGAACATTATGGAACAACAGGGAACATATGTGGGTTTGGCGTGGAACAGCGCTGTTGTGAAGTGTGCCCGTTGTTCTGGATGTGGGATGGGAAGAAAAAGGGATTAATGTTGTTATGTCATGTGTGGCGAGGGTAACTCTGGTCGGCGAGGTCGCGAAAAAAAGATTGACGTCCAGGCTCAGGGTGTTGTATCTGGAACATGTGGGGACGATATGAAACAATTTGGGGTGTGCACCCCCCAGTCCTTTTGCTCCCCCTCCTCCGCCGGGGGGGAGGGAACTTTTTTGGGTTTTGTGTATTTCGTCATTCCGGCGAAGGCCGGAATCCAGTGTTTTTGGGCCGTTGCCGCAAGGCTGGACCCCGGCCTCCGCCGGGGTGACGAGTTGTTCGATTCCACCTCTTTATATGGTCCGAGATAAATGACTGAAACCGAAGAAGCCAACACCTTCCGCCCCGATCTTATTGATATCCTCAATGGGGTGCCGCACGGTATCGCCCTTGTGGACCAGGATCTGCGGATCATCATGATGAATCGCTTCCTCGAGGCGCTTACCGGGTATTCCGGCGAGGAGGCCAGCGGCATATCCTGCGACCATGTGCTGCACAGCAGCTTCGGCAGAAACGACCAGGTCTTCCGTCAGGCCTTGGAGGCCGGGGTTTCGTGCAGCGCCGAGGGCGATATTCTCGGCCTGAACCGTAAGAAGATCCCCATGCGTTTCACGGCCACCCCGGTGGTGGAGCCCAGGCAGGGGCGGCAGGCGCTGGTTTTGGTTTTGGAAGACATCACCGTTTTTCAGGAAATCGACCGCAAGAAAGAGGCGGGCCCTGCCAAGGGCCTTCTCGGGCACAGCCCCAAGATGCAGGAGATTTTTGAACTCCTGCCGGTTCTCGCCCACACCGATTCCTCGGTGTTGATCACCGGCGAGACCGGCACCGGCAAGGACCTTCTGGCCGAGGCTGTGCACCAGGCTTCCAAACGCAGCAAGTATCCCTTTATCAAGGTCAACTGCGGGGCGCTGCCGGAAAGCCTGCTCGAATCCGAGCTCTTCGGTCATATGCGCGGGGCGTTTACCGGGGCGCACGCCGACAAGCACGGCATGTTTCAGTTGGCCCAGGGTGGCACCATCTTTCTCACCGAGATCGGCGACCTGCCCCTGCCGCTTCAGGTCAAGCTGCTCACCGTTCTAGACGACCGGGAATTCTTCCCCCTGGGCAGCCAGAAGAAGGTCCGGGTCGATGTGCGGCTGATCACCGGCACCCACCGCGACCTGAAAAAATTGGTTGAGGAGGGCAAGTTCCGGGAAGACCTGTTTTTCCGCCTCAATGTCCTGCGGGTGCATCTCCCGGCGCTTCGCGAGCGGGATGGCGATGTGCGGCTGCTCATCGATCATTTTCTCCAGATGTTTGCCGCCAGCTTTAGCAAAGGGGTGAAAAGGCTTTCCGCCCAGGCCTTGCGGTTGCTGAACAGTTATCGCTACCCCGGCAACGTCCGCGAGCTGCGCAATATCATCGAATACGGGGTCAACATCTGTAGGGGCGAGGTCATCGAGGTGGAGCATCTGCCTCCCTATGTGCTGGCCGACGCAGGCAAGGCGCCTCGCGCGAAGGGTGCGGCGGCTTCGCGGGAATCCGGGGAAAAGACGGCAGGAGGGGTGGTGCCGGAGATACCGGACAACGCTTCGAGCTGGAGCGCCATCGAAAAAAAGCAGATCCTCACCGCGCTCATGCAGACCGGCGGCAGCCGCACCGGGGCGGCAAAGGCGCTTGGCTGGGGCCGCACCACTCTATGGCGAAAGATGAAGGAGTATGAGCTTGGGTAACTCCAGGTTGGTCAGCGTTGTCTGATCGGAGTATTGCGGTGCCATCCAAAAAGTTCCCTCCCCCCTCGCGGGGGAGGGTTAGGGAGAGGGGGAACTTGCTATGAAATAGGCAGGTTGCAACTTCACCCACCCCCCAGCCCCCTCCCGTCAAGGGAGGGGGAGAATCAGTTTGTAAGAGGCTCAGTCAGACGGCATGAAGATATTGGTAACCCTACAGAATAACGATATTGCCCCGCGTTTCGACCTGGCCACCGAGGTGCTCATCGCCAAGATCGTCCGGGGCAAGATTTCGGGGCAGCCGCGCACCGTCTTGCTGCCGGGGCCGGGGAGCGATGAGCTGTGCAGTCTGATCATCCGGGAAGAGGCCTCCCTGGTGATCTGCGGCGGCATTGAGGAGTCGCATTTTCAGTATCTGGTCTGGAAAAAAATCGAGGTGATCGACCGGGTCATCGGCCCTGCAGCCCAGGCCATCGCCCTGGCCATTGCCAAACAATTGCGGTCGGGCGCTATTATCCGGCCGGAAACCGAGAGGAGTGCGGAGTCATGAGCAAGAAGCTTTTTTGCGGGGTCAAGTCCCCGCTTTTTTGCGGCCTGTCCAGCAAGGATCTTTCTCCCAAGGCGCGGTACCGCTGCATGCGCAACAGCCTGCTCATCGTGATGCTGGCCATCACCCTGATCCCCCTGTCCATCACCTCGGGCCTCAATTTTATCCAGTACCAGCAGCTCCTGCGGGAGGATTCCCAGGCCAACGCCCGCTGGAACGCGGAAAGCGCCAGGGCGACCATCAGCGCCTATCTCGAAAAACTGGAGGCGGCGATCACCGTTGTCATTGACACCTACACCTTCGAGGATCTCTCCGACAGCAAGAAGCTGGAGCAGATATTCCGGCAGCTCAAGAAGGAGCATCAGGGGTTGGTGGATCTGAGCGTGGTCGGGCCGGACGGCATCCAGAGCGCCTATGTCGGCCCCTACGGCGGCCTGGTGGGCAAGGATTACAGCGACAGCCTCTGGTTCCACAAGGCCCTGACCCGGCGGATGTATGTGAGCGAGGTGTTCACCGGCTTTCGCAACGTTCCCCATTTCGTGGTGGCCGCCAGCAAGAAGGACCCCTATTCCGAGCAGTACTGGGTGCTCCGAGCGAGTATCGACACCGAGACCCTGGACCGCTTTCTCGCCCTTGCCGATACCGAGGTCCTGGAGGACATCTTTCTCATCAACGACAGCGGCAAGTTGCAAAGCGCCTCCCGCTACCATGGCGGGGCCATGCAGGATTTTCAGCTCACCCGCAAGCCTAAGCAGAACGACATCCTCATTTTTGAAGAGATGCGCGGGGACAACAGTTTTTATCGGGCCGTGAGCCGGATTCAGAACACGCCCTGGCTGCTGGTTCTGGACCAGCAGGGGGCCGAGGCGCGGAAGATCTGGCATTCCTTCAAGGCGCGGTTGCTGCTGACCCTCACCCTCTGTTTTCTTGCCTCGGGCGGGATGGTTGTCTGGCTGTCGCGCTTTCTGGCGGGCAAGTTCCGGGAGGCCGATGAAACGCGGGACGCGATCTTGAGCGAAACCGAACACTCCAACAAGCTGGCCTCCATCGGTCGGCTGGCCGCAGGCGTTGCCCATGAGATCAACAACCCCCTTGCGATCATCGGGGAAAAGGCCGGGCTGATGCAGGATCTGGTCGGGTTGGATCAGAACTTTAGCCACCGGGAGAAGTTCCTCGATCAATTGGCCTCCCTGCAAAATGCCGTGGTTCGGGCGCGGACCATCACCCATCGGCTCCTGGGCTTTGCCCGGCGGATGGAAACCTCCCTGACCCTGGTGCAGCTCAACGAGATCCTCCAGGAGGTCTTGAGTTTTCTGGAAAAAGACGCAGCCTACCGCAACATCCATGTTATCCTGCAACTCCAGGAAAATCTGCCGGTCATCCGGGCGGACCACGGCCAGTTGCAGCAGGTGTTTTTGAACGTGATCAACAACGCCATCGACGCGATCCGCAACGACGGCGAGATCCACATCACCTCGCGCCGGGAAAATAACAAAACGGTCATGGTGGCCATCTCCGACACCGGGCCGGGGATTGCCCCGGATGTCCTGAAGAATATCTTCGAGCCGTTTTTCACCACCAAGGGCAACGAGGAGAAAAAGGGCACCGGCCTTGGCCTGTCCATCACCTATGGCCTCGTGCAGAAGATGGGCGGCAAGATCGAGGTGAGCAGCGAGGTCGGGGTGGGCACCACTTTTATCATCACTTTTCCAGTGTATAGCGAAGGCAGCGAGGGCGAGAGCAATGACCGCGCATAGAATTTTGATTGTTGACGATGAACTTGATTTCGGCACCACCCTGGCGGAGCGCTTGGAGCTGCGGGGTTTTGCCGCCAAGGCCGTGGGCGGGGCCCAGGAAGCGATGGCAGTACTCGCTGCCGATTGGCGGCCGGATGTGGTCCTGCTCGACCTGATGATGCCGGGGATAGACGGCCTCGCCGCCCTGGACCTGATCAAGCAGCACGATTCCAAGATCCAGGTGATCATCCTCACCGGGCACGGCTCCACCGAGAGCGGCATCATCGGCATGCAGCGCGGCCTGTTTGATTATCTGATGAAGCCGGTGGACATCGGCGAATTGATCGTCAGGATCAACGAGGCAGGGGCAAAGTAAAGGCCGATTCCCCTTGACCGGGGAGGGGTTTTTGGTATGGTTGGGCCTGGTATTTTGCCTCCCCTCCCTTGACGGGAGGGGACTGAGGGGTGGGTGAAGCTGCCGATGGGGGGGGTCAGCGGAGAATACGGCAACGCTCCTTACCCCCACCCCCTAACCCCCTCCCGCAGGGGGAGGGGGTACTTTATTGCACAATGAATTTATGGTGAATGGTCTCGCACAACGGCCCTTCGACAGGCTCAGGGCGAACGGTATTGCTTAACCTATTGATATTCCGTTCGTGCTGAGCCTGTCGAAGCACCAGTTTGAAGCAAATTCCTAGTTGTTGCCAGTCCAACAAAGGATACATCGTGAAAAAACGTCTTAACCTGCTCCGGGAATTTTCCGGCCCCTTGCTTGCCGGGGTCGGAGTCGCCCTGCTCTGGGCAAACCTCTCGCCGGACGGCTACCGCCAATTCAACCAAGCGCCCCTGCTCGGGCCGCTCAGCTTCCATTTCCTCACCAACGAATTATTCATGGTTCTCTTCTTCGGCATGGCTGCGGCGGAGATCACCCAGAGCTGCCTGCCGGGCGGGGATCTCCATCCCCTGCGCAAGGCGGTGAATCCCCTGTTGGCGACCCTGGGCGGGGTGCTCGGCCCGGTGCTTGTCTACCTGAGTCTCAACGCGTTGATCGGCGGGCCTGCGTTCAGCCGGGGCTGGGGCATTCCCACTGCCACCGATATTGCCCTGGCCTGGTTGGGCGCCAGCGTGGTTTTCGGCAGGCGGCATCCCGCGGTTTCTTTCCTGCTGCTGCTGGCCATAGCCGATGACGCCATCGGTCTTGGCATCATCGCCGTCTTCTACCCGGACCCGCTGCATCCCATGGCCCCGCAATGGCTGGGGCTTACCCTGGCCGGCATGGCCATCGCCTTCCTGCTGCGGCGCAGCAAGGTCGCCAGCTATTGGCCTTACCTCCTATTGGGCGGCGGGCTCAGTTGGGTCGGCCTGTTCAAGGCCCATGTCCATCCGGCCCTGGCCCTGGTCTGCATCGTGCCTTTCCTGCCCCATGCGCCACGGGAAGACAAGCACCTTTTCGAGGAAGACCCCAGGGACATCTCTCCCCTTGCCAGCTTTGAGCACGAATGGAAGGTGGTGGTGGATTTCGGGATGTTCATGTTCGGCCTGGCCAACGCGGGGGTGGAGTTCGCCGTCATGGGCGTGGCCACCTGGCTGGTTTTCGCCTCGCTGGCCATCGGCAAGACCGGCGGCATCTTCACTATGGGCATGCTGGGCAAAAAGCTCGGCTATCCGTTGCCTGCCCAGGTGGGCAAAAAGGAGCTCCTGCTGGTCGGGATGATCGGCGGGCTTGGCCTGACGGTGGCCCTGTTCGTGGCGGGCGAGGCGTTCACCGACCCGCTTATTCAGGGGGCGGCCAAGATGGGCGCTTTGTTCAGCGGTGGGTGCGGTATCTTGGCCATTGTGGTCGGGAGGCTGATGCGGGTGCGGCGTAGGAAATGATGCGAAACGCGTCATGGTCTACGCCCTATTTTTTCTTGACACTTTTGCCCCTGTCATTGTAAGCACAATGGGGATTATGAGAAGTTTCCCCCCCCCTTTTGTCCTGGCAGGTGGTGTTGTGCCTCGCCGCTGCTACGGCAGATATTTTAATTCACCTGAGAGGTTGATATGGCTACGTCAACTACCACGTATACCGGTTCGGAATCGTCCCTTATCACTCTCACTGGTAATGCGCTGGTAGATGCCTTTTTGTCTGGCTCGAAATGGGGAACGGGAGCCTCGGGAACTTCTGCGGCGGTTACCTTCGGTTTTCCAAGCAGCATCGGGGTTTATGATGCCTCGGCTTCGTTTGGCGCCTATGGCGATGTGAATTTTTCTGGTTATATTGCCAGTACGGATTTTAGCCCCTTTGGAGGCTCGGAGCAGGCCGCGGCCAGAGAAGTTTTACAGGGGTGGGCCAATATTGCCAATATCACTTTTTCCGAGGTGCAGGCCAACTCTATAACTGCGGGCATGCTCCGTTTTAATTACACCGGTACTCCTGGCCTGGCAGCAGGTACCTATGCTGTGTCATGGTTTCCCATGGACATCCCGGCAGCGGGGGATACCTGGATGAACCTGCGTTTTTTCTATCCCGATGGGTGGGCCGCCGGGAGTCAGAATCGTCTGACTCTTCTTCATGAAATCGGGCATGCCCTCGGCCTCAAACACCCACACGACACAGGACTCGCGGGCTTTTTTGAGGGCTGGCCATCCACCACCGCCATTCTCCCCTTCACCGGCACCGATACCCTCACCGGCTATTCGACCGAGGATGCGGTTATGGCATACAACGATGTGCCCGGCATCGGTAGCCCGGTACAGGCCGATTATGCGCCGACTACGCCCATGGGGTTGGATATTGCGGCGTTGCAGTATCTCTACGGCGCCAACACAGCATTCAATGCCGGCGATACCATCTATACCTACGGGTCGAATGGGCACTATAATGAAACTATTTGGGATGGCGGTGGCACCGATACCATAGTGGCCACCGGCAGCAGCGGCGCGGTCATGAATTTGACTCCTGGCAGTTGGAGTCAACTCGGTCTGCCGATCACCTATTCGGAGCGGAATACCACCGATTTGACGGTTGCTGCTGCTCGGCCTGATCTTACTCGCACCGATACCGTATTTATTTACGATACGGTGACCATCGAGAATGCGCAGGGGGGCACCGGAAATGATCGTATCACCGGAAATACGGTGGCTAACCGCTTACAGGGCGGCGGAGGAAACGACACGTTGGATGGTGGTGCCGGAATCGATACAGCGCTTTTCAGTGGGAATCACAGCGGCTACATGCTTACCCCGCAGACGGGCAGTTTTACCGTGCAGGACAACACTGGGACCGATGGCGTGGATAGCCTGACGAACATCGAGCGACTGGTGTTTGCCGATGACAAAATTGCCCTGGATTTGAGCGGCAACGCGGGCATGACCGCCAAACTGCTGGGAGCGGTGTTTGGCAAGGACTCTGTGTCCAATAAGACCTTTGTCGGCATAGGCCTTGGTTTGTTGGATGGCGGTATGAGCTATGCGGACCTGGCTGCGCTTGCCGTCAACGCGGCAAGCGCAGTGACCCCGACTCAGGTGGTCAATCTGCTCTGGACCAACGTGGTCGGCAGCCCGCCTTCGGCGGCGCAGGCGCAGCCGTTTGTGGACATGCTGAACAGCGGGACCAGTATCGGAGCACTCGGGGTACTGGCGGCGGACACCGCTCTTAATCAGGACAATATCCATTTGTCCGGCTTGGCACAAAACGGGTTAGCGTATACATAGATGACGGCTGCAGGATTAAGGAAAAGCGGTTTCAGTCTCTAGCCATCCCGGTGAATGGTGAGAGTTGTGTGATATCTGGTTGGCGGGCAGTTGTTTTCTGTCAGGAAGATATTTAATAGCGCATCATGCTCTTTATCCCGGGAGCACCTGCGGAGTGAAGACTAATATCAACAAAACGGTATCTTATGAAACAGAAAATATTTTCACGACAAAGCGGCTTTTCCCTGATGGAATTGTTGATTGTCATGGTTATTCTCGGACTTATTGCCTCCCTGGTCGGACCCAAGCTCTTTGGCAAACTGGGCAAGGCCCAGCAGAAGACGGCCAAGACCCAGATTGAGATGCTCATGTCGGCCATGGATGCCTTTCGCCTTGATGTGGGCCGCTACCCCACCCAGCAGGAAGGGTTGAGCGCCCTGGCGGCCAATCCCGGCACCGGCGGCGGGCTCGACAAATGGGACGGACCCTATCTGAAAAAAGCTGTGCCCAACGACCCGTGGGGTAATCCGTACGTGTACCGCAATCCCGGTGAGCATGGCGAGGTCGATATCTATTCCTACGGGCAGGACAAACAGCCCGGTGGGGAAAAAGAAAACGCCGACATTGGCAGCTGGGAATAACTCTTTCCGGCAAAGGCCCCGGCTCCATTATGCAATCCGCCTTCTTTCGTAAACAAGAAAAGATCGGTTCGCTGCTGGTCGGCAACGGCAGGTTGCAGCCCGCCCAATTGGAGCGGGCCTTGGCCCATCAGGAGACCGTTTCCCGCAGGCTGGGGGAAATCCTGCTCTCGCTGGGCTATATCAGCAAGGAGGATCTGGCCGCCGCCCTGGCTCAGCAGCTCGGCCTTGCCGTGTATGTGCCGCAGGACGCAGACGAGTTTCTCACCCCGCCCATCTCCCAGCTTTTCTTGAAAGACCATCCCTTTCTCCTCTTCCGCCGAGGGGAGTCCGACGCCTTCCTCCTGACCAGCGACCCCCTGGACTCCGATATCCTCGCCTCCGCCCGGATCACCCTGGCCTCACCCTTTGGCATCCAGGTCATCGGCGAGGCCCAGCTCAAGAATCTTATCCGCGAGCATTATCAGCTGGGCCAGCAGGAGAACGAGGCCGCCGCGATGCTCATCGACGAGGCGGATATCGACAAGCTCAAGGACATGGCCTCCGAGGCGCCGGTCATCAAGTATGTCAACAACTTGATCGATACGGCGGTGACGCGGCGGGCCAGCGATATCCACCTGGAGCCCTTTGCCGACGGCCTGCGGATTCGGCTGCGCATCGACGGCATCCTCCACGACTACGAAATACCGCCCCACGCCATGCAGCCCGCCATTATCTCCCGGACCAAGCTCCTGGCCGGGCTGGACATTGCCGAGCGCCGCCTGCCCCAGGACGGCAAGATCTCCATGCGGGTCTCGGGCCGCGAGATCGATCTGCGGGTTTCCACCCTGCCCACCATCTTCGGCGAGGGCGTGGTGATCCGTATTTTGGAAAAGGCCTCTATCATTTTGGATTTGGTCAAACTCGGCATGGGCAGCCGAATCGAGGAGGAGTTTCGCCGCCTCATCGCCATGCCCGACGGCATCATCCTGGTCACCGGCCCTACGGGCAGCGGCAAGACCACCTCCCTGTACTGCGCGCTCAACCAGATCAACACCGGCGACAACAAGATCATTACCGTGGAAGACCCGGTGGAGTACCAGTTGCACGGCATCAACCAGATCCAGGTCCGCGCCGAGATCGGCCTGACCTTTGCCTCGGGTTTGCGCTCCATTGTCCGCCAGGACCCGGACGTGATCATGATCGGCGAGATCCGCGACCTGGAAACCGCCGAGATCGCGGTGCAGTCCTCGCTCACCGGCCACCTGGTTTTTTCCACCCTGCACACCAACGACGCCATCTCAGCGGTGGTGCGGATGACCGATCTGGGGGTGGAGCGCTTTCTTATCTCCTCTTCCCTGCGCGGGGTGCTGGCCCAGCGGCTGGTGCGCTGTATCTGCCAGCATTGCAAGGAGAAGCAGGGGATGCTCAGCGAGTTCGGCTACCAGCCTGCGGGCGAGGATTTCCCCATCTACGAGGGCAAGGGCTGCGACCGCTGTTCCGGTACCGGCTACACCGGGCGGATCGGGCTGTACGAGTTGCTGGTCATCGATGAGGCCATCAACCGCGGGATTTCCAAGGGGTTGGACCTGATGGAACTGAGAAAGATCGCCGAGGAACAGGGGTTTCAATCCATGTTCACCGACGGCCTGGCCAAGGTCCGGCAGGGGCTGACCACCTTCAGCGAGGTGGTCAGGGTCTGTAGGGGAACCGAAAATGGGGCAATGTAAGGGTTTGTCCGAATTATTCGGGGAAGAAGGCGATGACCTTTCTATTGCTCCCTCTTTCTTCTTTTGCGTGCCCAAAAGAAGAAACAAGAAAAAGGCACCCCAGCCAGTCCTGGCCCTACGGGCTTCCCTTGCTTCTCGACGAGGGCGGGACGCTAAAAAACTCGGGCTTTGCCCTCAAACAGTTTTAGCGTCTTTTCCCGCCCCCGTCTGCGAGGCGCGGCAGGACAAATGGGGGAGAGACGAAAAATCCCATTGGCACGCAGCCGAGCACCGGAGAGGCTGCCGAAAAGGGGATTTGCACTGTTTGAGGCGCAGCCGAGTTTGCAAAGCCCCGGCAGCATCGAGGAGCACAGGGCATCCCGCCAACGGCGGGACAAGAGACACAGGGGGCCCTTTCTTCGCCGCTTCGCTGCTGGTTCGTTTCTTTGGGCAAGCAAAGAAATGAACATACTAAATTCTTGCCGGATTTCCCGTTAATCCCCGGATGAGCCAATTTAAATACACAGCCCTGGACGCCAACAACCAGACCCAGGACGGGGTTCTTGAGGCCCCGGACCAGGAAAGCGCGGCAAAACGCCTGATGCAGCAGGGGTTGCGGCCCCTGAACATCCGCCGTCAGGGAGGCGGCCTGGGCCTGCTCCAGGGGCTTGGCCTGCGCTTGCGTTTCCGCCAGGAAAAACTGAACCGGACGGATATCGAGTTTTTCACCAACCAGATCGGCCTCTTGCTCAAGAGCGGCCTGGCCCTGGACCAGGCGCTGCGGGTGATGAAACGGCACAGCCACAAGCCCGTTTTCCAGCAGTTTGTCAGCGAGCTGGAGCAAAAGATCAAGGAGGGCAAATCCTTTTCCCAGGCTCTGGCCGATTACCCGCATTTCTCCCCCATGTACATCAACATCGTCCGGGCCGGGGAAGAGGGCGGCATCCTGCCTGCCATGCTGATGAAGATCGCCGGCTACCAGGCGACTTTTCAGGAACTCCAGCAGTACGTGATTTCCGCCTCCATCTACCCGCTTTTCCTTCTGGCCGTGGGTTTTCTTGCGATCATCATCCTGCTGACCACCATCCTGCCCCGGTTCGAGGTTCTCTTCGAGGGCATGGGCCAGCAACTGCCCGGCCATGTGGTGATGCTCATGGCCACGGCCAAGTGGATCGGCAGCCATCCCCTGTTGACCGCCCTGGTGCTGGTGGGGCCGCCAATGGCTGCCTGGCGGTATTTCAAAAGCGCGGACGGCAAGGCCCGGTTGGACCACTGGGCCCTGCGGATTCCGGTGCTCTCCTCCTTTGTCCGCAATCTGGAGACCACCCGGATATTCCGGACCATTGAGGTGCTGGTCAACAACGGGGTCCATCTGGCCGCAGCGCTCAAGATCGGCAGCGGCGTGGCGGTGAACGCCGAATACCGCCGCCTGCTTAACCAGGCCACCCGCGCCCTTCAGGAAGGCCGCCGCATCGGCGAGCGGTTGAGTGCGGAAAAGCTTTTTCCAGAACTGGCCACCGAGCTGCTTTCCATCGGGGAGGAGTCGGGGCGGGTGGGGGAGATGTGCGGTCAGATCGCCGACCATTTCGAAAAGGAACTCAAGGAGCGGATCAAGCGCTTGACTGCCATGGTGGAGCCGATCTTCATTCTGCTCATCGCCGTGGTTGCAGGCTATGTGGTGATCTCCATGCTTTCTGTTATCTTAAGTATTAACGATATCGCAGGCTAACCATGAGTAGCCGCTCCGCAGCACCACATCTGCTTCGCAGTCTCGCTTTGCGCTCGCTTAGCTGTCATCGGCCATGTCCGCATACTTTAGGTGTCGGAGTCTCCCTACGGTCGCTTACCTGCGGACAGACCTCTTTCGCGCATCTGCGGCAGCAGCGAAGCGGCGCTGCGAAGCGGCTATTATTTCGGGGCTGTCCAGTCCTCGGCAAGCGCGGCTTTTCCCTCATTGAGCTGATCATTGTCCTGGCTCTGCTGGGCATCATGGCCGGGGTGGTGGCTCCGGCCACGGGCCGGTTTCTCGATAAGCTGAACTTTCGCAAGCAGACCGCAGCCTTGGTCGCGGCTACCCGCTATGCCCGGCTTATGGCGGTGGGTAAGGGCAGGCCGGTGGCAATGCGTTTCGATGGGCAGGCCCATCAGCTCATCTTCAGCGGTGCGGTGGAGGAAAAAAAAGAGGTCGAGCTTTCCGAGGGGACGGTCTTTGAGTTCAGGCCGGAAACCCTGGTCTTTTACCCAGATGGGTTGGCAACGCCGGGGAGGATGGTGTCCCGTAGCGGCCGCCGCTCCCAGGAGTTTTTGATCGATCCGCTCACCGGCATCCCGGTGCGGCAATGACGGGCGGCCAGCGCGGGATCACCCTGTTTGAGCTGCTCATTGCCGTGGTGCTCTTGGGCATGGTCAGCACCATGATTTATTCCGTGCTCAACGTGGGGATCACCTTCAGCGCCAGGGGTGAGAAGCATCTGGAGACCTTGAGCCGGGAAAAGAATCTGCTCAGCCTTTTGCGTCGACAGGTGAACGGGGCCTGGTACGATCTGCGGTTTGGCAGGGTGGAGATCAGCGGCGGCGATGGAGTGCTGCGCATTGTCACCCGCCAGCCCCTGCTGCACCGAAATGTCGGTTCCGTGCTTGCGGTGTATCGGGTCAATCCGACCGAGCAGGCCCTCTATTACCTGGAAAAAAAGGATTATTTCAACACCGACTACGGCGAGAAGTATCTGCCCGAGTTTAGCGAGATGGAGAAGATGTATGCCTCGGATCGGCCAGTGGCCCTGGCCTACGACCCGCAACAAAGCAGGGTGACCGTGACCTTGGGCGGGGAAGCATTCGCCTTTGTTCCCAAATGTTTGCCCCCTGGCGGCGCGACTCCGAGTTTTTCGGGCGGAGGGCAATAGGGATGGCAAAGTGGGGTGTCAAGGCTTTGGGGAGTTGTGCCCCGCAGGGCTTTACCCTGCTGGAGGTGCTGGTGGCTGTGCTCATTCTCAGCCTGGCCTATGTGGCGGTGTTGCAGAATTTCTCCCAGTCCAGCGCCAATATCTTCCGGCTGGAAAAGGGGAGGGCCGCCGATCTGCGCGATGCCCTGGCCCTTGAGCAGCAGCTCCGGGGCACGGACCTTGCTGGCGAGGTCTTGGTCCTGGGGCAGAAATTCGTCCTGAAAAAAATTAGCAGTAAAGACGGTCAGTTGGAAACCGTGAGGCTTGAAAAGCGGTGAAGACTATGGTATCGATTACCCAATGCCGTCTGCCAAAAGGTATGGTTGCCAGCAATAATCAGGGTTTTGCCCTGCTGGTCGTCATCATGGTGCTGCTGTTGGCCAGTTTTTTGGCCTCGCAGCTCAGCCTGGATGTGCGCACCGAGCAACGCCTGGCCGCCAACGCCAAAGACCGCGACCGGGCGGCGATCCTGGCCGAGGCAGGGTTCAATATCGCGCTGTTCCGGCTCATGGACAAGCCCATCGCCCTGGAGGCGGAACGCGAATACGGGCGGCTGGTTGGCGGGCGGCAGTACACTCATCCCTTAAAGGGCGGGCAGGTAAGGTATTATGCGGCCAACGAGTCCGGCAAGATAGACCTCAACGCCTCCGAACCGAGGTTGGTGGAGCTTTTTCTGCGGTACCGGAAGCTCAGCCTGGAGCAGGCAGGCGTGGTCATCGCCGCGCTGCAGGACTGGCGGGACCCGGATAATCTGGTGCGGCTCAACGGCGCTGAACAGGAATACTACATGCACCTGCCCGACCCCTACATCCCGAGAAACGGCAGAATCGAAGATCCCGGGGAGTTTTTTCTCCTTCGCGGCACCGAGCTTTTGGCCGGGAAGTTTGAGGCGGAGGAGGCCTTTACCGTCCATAACCCGGAAAAGGGGATCAATGTCAACAGCCTCACTCCGACCATGCTCGACTTTGTCGTGAACGGCGATGAGGCCAGGCGGCAGGCCTATTATGAGGTCCGCCAGCTCCAGGGCTCTCTCAACGCCGCCATGACCCGGCAGATCATCGGAGAGGCGCGCTTTTCCGAGCTTGAGCCGTTTCTTCGCTACGAGGACGGGACCTCAAGCCTCTATTACACCATCACCGCCACCGGACAGGCAGGCGCGCCGGGCGGCTCGGACAAGCAGGCAGGCCCCGGCCTGACCATCAATGCCCTGGTGCGGATTCTGGCCAACGGCTATCAGATTCTTTCCTGGCAGGAGCGCTACTCATGAGAGGGGTGGAGGTGATCATCACCGACCAGGGCGCCATCCGTCTGGAGGGCGGCCAGGAAGCCAAGCCGCATCCGGCCGAGGTCGTGATCACCCGGCTGCTGACCAAGGTCGGTCTGCTCCCCCAGCAGAAAACCGGCCCGGCTGTAACCGTGTATGTTGCCGAGGAGCTGCTGTTTTGCAAACAGTTCAGCCTGCCGGTGAAGGCCTCGGGCATCAAGCAGGCCATGGGCTATCAGATGGAGATGCTCCTGCCTTTTCCGGCAGACACCTGTTTTTCCAGCTACGAAACGGAGCGGCGGAACAAGGAAACCGCTGTCACCCTCTACGCCGTGCCGGAAGAGGCCATTGCCCCCCAGTTGCAGGAGTTGACCGCAAACGGGCACAGTCTGGTGGGCCTGTTCCCCCTGAGTCAGCGGTATCTAGGGCGCAACCAGGGCAAGAAAAAATGGGCCTTGCTGCTGCCCGGCGGTATGGCCACCCTCCTGACCTTTGCCAATGGCCGTCTCCGCCAGCGGCTGCTCTGTCCGTCCCTGCCTACGATTGGCGAGGCCATGGAGCTGAGCGGTTGCGATGAGGTGTATTGCCCGGCGGCTTCCGAGGCCAGCGGCTTTGCCGATGCCGACACCCTGCTGGCCGAAGAGCCCCTGGGCAAGTCCTTTAATCTGCTGCCCGCCTCCTTTCGGCGGCCGGATTATTTCAAGTTCCTGATTGCCGGGCTGGCGCTGCTCAATGTGCTTTCCCTGTTTTTGCTCCTGGGCATGAAGGAATACCGCTACCATGCCACCAGCAACCGGGTTGAGGCGGAGATCGCCACGCTGCAGCCGACCATGAAAAAGATCAAGACCCTGGGCAACAAGGAAAGTCAGAGCAAAAAGGAAATCGTTCGGCTGGAGGAGATCGGCAAGAACCCCGACCTGCTCGCCCTGTTGACCAACCTGACCGCCAAACTTCCGGCCTCGGCCTATCTGGAACAGCTCCGCATGGAAAAGAAAGAGGCGGCCATCCTCTATCTCGACGGGTATGCCGACGATATGGGTGAGATGTCCACCAGCCTGCAAGGGTTGGGCGAGGCGAGTCTTAAATCGACCAGCCGGCGCAACAACAAAAATTATTTCCAGATGGAGATCACCCTGCCATGAACCAGATCGTGGAGTTCATCCACCGGTTCGACCGGCGGCATCTCCTCGCTGGGGCGACGGCGGTCTTGCTGGTCGCCAACCTTGGCAATTGGGCCTGGGGCTATTTTGATTCCCGCCAGGTGGAACTTGATGAGCGCATGGCCATGCTGGCCCAATACCGCGAGGCGGTGCAGCGTCTGCCGGAGATAGAGGATCGGGTCGCCCTGCTGGCCCGTCAGCAGCAGCAGCTGGAGGCCTTTTTGTTCCAAGGCGAAAATGAAGAGAAGGTCGCCTCGGCCATGCAGATCATGCTGCAATCGGAGGTTACTAACGCCGGGCTTGAGCCGGAGTTCATCCAGCCGGTGCGGGCAGGCGAGGGGAGCGGGGGCGACCGCAAGGAACACGGCGAGATCGCCATCAAGATCCGCATGGCCGGCTCGCTCAACGATCTGGGCAAGTTCCTGCACAGCCGCTACGCCAGCAAGAAGTTTTTCAGGGTCGAAAGCCTCTCCATCAAGCCATTCAAGCCCGGCGAGCTGAAGATTTCCCTGGATGTTCGCGGATACTACAAAATCGGTAAGGAGGCCGACAAGGCGATATGACCACCCGGCTCGCCATGGCGGTTGCGCTTCTGCTGGTCCTGTTGACTCAGGCCTGGGGGCTGGTCTCGGTCTTGCGGGACGATCCGTTGCGCAATCTCGCGGTCAAGGGGAAGAAGGAGGCTCCGGTCGCAATGACGCCGGGGATGCAGAGCCTACAGCCCACTCCGCCCGCCGCGCCGCCTGATCTCAACCAGGGCTATCTTTTCAGTGCCGAGCGCAGTCTTGCCGCAGGAAGCGGGAAAGGCGGCCAGTCCCAGAATGCCGCAAACGTGGCCATCGACAAGATCCATTATATCGGCTCAATCATCACCGCCACCAATCCCAAGGCGCTGCTCAGTTATGCCCTTGGCGGCCAGGCGGACTCTTCCGGCGGCGGGGCAGGGGATCAGAAACAGGGCTTTTTGCGGGTTGCGGTTGGAGATACGGTGAACGGCTACAAGGTCACCGAGATTTTACCGGAAAAGATCACCTTTAGCCGGGATGGTCAGCAGATAACGAAATTATTGCACGACAAGGCAAAAGACCGGGCCCTTGCTCCGCCCCCCCTGTCAGGCCGTGCGCAGAGTGGGCAGATCACCGCAGCGCCTCCGGCAACGCCGCCAGTCGAAAAAGCGGCGGAACCGCAGCGGACTCCCGCTGCGCGAAAACAGCTGAAGCCTCAAGTGCCGCCTCCGCCGAGCGACGAGGAATTGCGGCAACGCCCGCTGCGCAAACGCCCGGAGCCGCCACCCTCATGATGATAACCGCCAGAACCAAAAAAGGGAATCCGTCCATGAAGCCTCGCCAGAGCCATATTCTATTTGTTCTCCTGCTGCTTGTTCTTTCCCAGGGCTGTACTCCCCCGGCCACCCGGCCCTGGGTTGATCTCAAGGAAATCAACGACCAGATCGTGAGAACCCCGGCAAAAGAGCAGACGCAGGAGGGGGACAAGGAAACCGTCGCCGCGCAGCCCAGAATCAAAGACCTGAGCGTCTCCGCAGCCCCTGCGCCTGAGGGGAAAAAAGGCCAGGCCGGGGTAAAACCGAAAAAGACCGAACCCCCGGCGGATGGGATACTGCTCAACTTTGACAATGCCGATATCTACGAGTTCATCCAGGTCATCTCCGAAACCCTTGGCATCAATTACATCGTCGATCCCAAGGTCAAGGGCACTGTCAACATTCACTCCGCCCAAAAGATCGGCAAGGACCAGTTGTTCGGCGTGTTCCAGAAAATCCTGCACATCAACGGGCTGGATGTGCGAAACGAGGGCGATTATTACTCCATCCACCCCTCCAAGAGCGGGGTGCCCCAGCAGATATACGGGCCGGGCGAGGCCGGGTCCCTCAAGACCTCCTCGCGCCTGGTGGTGCAGGTTCTCCCGGTGGTGCACCTTGCCTCGGCCGAGGCCCAGAAGCTGGTGGAGCCTTATCTCTCGGAGATCGGCACCATCTATAATCTTTCCAGCCAGAACACCCTTATTGTCAGTGATTTTGAAAGCAAGGTGCTGGACATCGTCAGTGTGCTTTCCCGCCTGGATATCTCGCCGCTTGCAGCGCTCAAGGTCCGGATGATTCGGGTGGAAAACGCACCGCTCTTTACCCTGCGGGATGAGTTGCAGGAAATCCTCACCGCCCTGTCGGTAAATCCCCGGGAACATGAGGCGGTTTCCATCATCCCCCTGGAGCGGGTGAATTCCCTGCTCCTGATCAGCAAGAGCGAGCAACTGTTGGATAGCACCGACTGCTGGATCAAGGAGTTGGATGTTGTCCCCGCCGAGGGCCGCGATCCTGTTTATTTCTATAACGTGCGCAACTCGGTGGCCTCGGAGCTGGCTGCCCTGGTAAACGCCTTTATTTCCGGGGGGGAGGCTGCTGCTACCGGGAAGAAGATGAAAACCGGCCTTGAGTCGGACACCGGCACGGGGTTCAATAAATCCGCCGCAGTGTCCGGCGGAACCGGCGATACCCAAGCCAAGACTCTGACCGGGCAGGCACCCTCATCAGGGTTGAAGACGGACACCGGGTTTGACACGCCGGGCGGGTCAGCGAGTGCGGGCAAGTCGGAGTCCTTTGGCAAGACTGGCTTGTCGCGGACAACCACAGGCCAGCGGAGCGGGAAAAACGCTACCAGCCTGCAGTTTGGCGGTGAGCCAAGCCTGTTGGCCGACGATGGCCGCAACATCATTCTGATCCGGGCGGAGAGGGCGGATTATCTCCGTCTGCTCAAGCTGCTGGAAAAGTTGGACAATCTGCCCACGCAGGTGCTCATCGAGGTGATGGTGGCAGAGGTGACGCTGGATGATTCCTGGGAATTTGGTATTGAATGGGCCTTGAAAAACAATCAGCTCAAGATCGATGGGACGAAGTATGGCCAGACTTTTAAGACTGATTTTGCGAGCAATATCAAGAGTGGTTTCTCATATTCAGTTTTAAATGCCAACGATGTTGTTGGGTTGCTCAACGCTATAGCCTCTAAAACCGATGTTTCCCTGCTCTCGTCTCCCCAGATTCTGGTGCTGAACAACGAAGAGGCTTTTGTCAACGTGGGCGATCAGGTGCCTATTATTACCTCGCAATCCGTGGCCCAGGCTATCACGGATCTTCCGACCTCCACTGTCCAGTATAAGGACACGGGGACTCTTTTGAAGGTTCGTCCACGGATCAACCACGACGGGCTGATTATCCTCGATGTTGACCAGCAGGTGAGTATGGCGGTCCCAAACCCGTTTTATGATCCAACCAATAAGGGTAGCATAAATTCGCCGGTCATCTCGACCAGAGAGCTCAAGACCAAGCTGGCCGTGAAGAATGGCCAATCCATCATGATGGGCGGCTTGATTAAAAAAGGCTCCA